>Ga0208495_1000121_pt1 | contig 44979 bp, 47 predicted proteins | sample CryBogmetaGMA14M_FD_184551 | JGI IMG/M metagenome (GOLD analysis project Ga0208495, IMG submission 184551) | Freshwater microbial communities from Crystal Bog, Wisconsin, USA - MA14M (SPAdes) | ecosystem: Environmental > Aquatic > Freshwater > Lake | place: Crystal Bog, Wisconsin, USA...
AATTTCTATTCCGTACTTTACAGTCGCGTAACTACCGTCTTTTTTTTATAGGCCAATTCATTTCTCTTATCGGCACAATGATACAGCAAATAGCTGTGAGTTGGTTAGTTTATAGGATGACCAACTCCGTTTTTCTTTTAGGTTTGGTGGGTTTTGCCAGCCAATTCCCTACATTTGTTATCACACCTTTTGCGGGTGTGTGGTCGGATCGATTCAACCGGCATAAAATTCTTGTTTGGACTCAAGCGTTATCCCTGATTCAGGCATTGGCCCTGGCAATTCTTGTTTTATCCGGCGCAATAACCGTGTGGCAAATAATTTTACTGAGCCTATTTATAGGCTGTGTGAATGCCATTGATATGCCCAACAGGCAATCATTTGTTATCTACATGATTGATGACCGCAAAGATCTGGGCAACGCCATTGCTCTGAATTCGGCCATGTTCAACGGAACCCGGTTTATCGGACCTTTTATCGCCGGTGTTTTGATAGCCACCACCGGTGAAGGTATTTGTTTTCTCATTAATGCCTTAAGTTATATAGCTGTAATTGTCGCTTTATTATCAATGAACACAGATCATATAAAAGGAAACGTCAGCAAGACCAGTGTCCTTACGGAACTAAAAGAAGGGTTTACCTATGTTTTTGGTAATCCCCAAATTAGAGCCATACTTATGCTGGTGATGCTTACCAGCATAATGGGAGTGCCCTTTATCGTTCTCATGCCTGCCTTTGCTAAAGACATACTTCAAGGCGGTCCTCATACACTGGGATTTTTGATGTCGGCACTGGGAGCAGGTGCCTTGCTCGGAGCTTTCTATCTTGCTTCACGAGCAAATATAAAAGGTCTGCTGAAAATAATAAATTTGGGGGCACTAATTCTCGGAATCGGCCTAATTGGCTGTTCTTTGTCGCGGTCTTTATGGTTTTCCATATTAATGGTATTTATTGCCGCATTCGGTATGATGGTGCAGGTAGCAGCGGCTAATACCTGGTTACAAACCAATGTAGATGATGATAAACGCGGCCGCACGATGAGCTTTTATGTCGTTTCTTTTATGGGGATGGCGCCTTTTGGTTCCTTGCTTGCTGGTAGCGTAGCTGGTTTCATTGGAGTTCCCAACACCATTTTTATCGGCGGTATTGTCTGTATTCTTAGTGCTATCTTTTTCTTTAAATTCTTTTCCCTTTCCAACATCAAGAAAATATCATAATTACCGTTAAATATTTAAAAGAGCGGGTTTAAAAAGGAAGTCAGAAATTATTTTCTAATCTCATGTTTTTTCCACACCTACTTTGAACCTCGATAATGTCTCTGAAACATATTCCCCTTCCTGCCTGATTATCCTCAAAGAAGAATCCAGCTTTTCTTTGATCTCCATATCTTTTGTCTGCTCGTTCAAAGACTGCAATGTTGCCAGCAATTGGTTGTGATCAGCGAATAAACGATTAATGATGCCTGATATCCCGTCGATCATAAGGTTAATTCTTGCGCATTCACTTTTTAAGTAATCCCCTTTGCGTATATATACTTTCCTGGTCAGATCGCCATGGGCCAGACTGTCAAATGTATGTGTGAAATTAACCAAAGGCCCGCAAATCCTGTGTGTAGTAATAATCGTATGTCCCATAAATAAAACCAGCACTATAACGATCGCAGGGACTAGCCATTTAATCAGCAATAGAAAGGTCTGCGCCGCGCGGTACTGACCTTCAAGATCCGGTAAGAACACCATTTCATGGATGAGAGGATAGAGCAGAATACTTACCGTTACGATCACGCAAATCAACAGATAAAATAGATTATTACGTATCAGGCGCAACTGCAAATCCATATTGATCAGATAATTATGAAGCTTTCTTTTATATATCATCGTCATTGATTAATTCTTCCTTTCCGTAATTTTCCGTGTGGAAAAATCGTATTCGTACGTATAGCAGGACCGCTTATGTTTAACCATGGCTTTGAAAGCTGGAGGCCCGATGTAATTGCTTCCATCACCGGACGTTATTACAACCATGACTCCCTCTGATGGCGAGAACAGAAGTTCAGGTACAAGCAGTTTACCCTTGGGGGGAGTACCATAATCAATAAAATCTCCTGCATTGCCCAGATAACTTTTATGTTCCGCCTTGAAAATATCCTGGGCTTTAACGAAATTATCCAAATCATGTTGCAAGGTGATTCTATCAGCCCTTGCCACAACTATTTTGAAGCCCACTATGGCGATCGCAACGATTAAAACCAGAGAGAGGATACTTCCTGTAAGTTGTGTTATCGTAAATCCCTCTTTCCCTTCCGAATAAGACAAATCGTAATCTCCTTTATTACTTATTTTTTTCTGTGACATATATATTTTTACCGATGACAGCAACTTACTTCAGGTCGTCCCTCGGTTTTATGCTAAGTAGCTATCAAACATTAAAATGTTGATTTACCGGGCATAATACCAAGTAAGCTTTCAAAAAATCATATTTTTTTAAAAGCAACTTTGTATTATATCCACCCCAGAACCGCGCCGAAAATGATGAGCATGGCGACATTCAGCAAGAACAAACCTCCGATGAACTTCTTCTGAATGGCCGGCTTCCAATCATAGCAGTAAGCTGAAATGACAAAGAAGGGTATGTAAACCGAAACAAATACCGTTGTGGCACCCCACCAGGGATACACCCAGACAAACGCGGGAGTCTTGGCAAGAAATATCTCGAGTATGGAAGCCAGCGCGGCATTGGCAGTGCCAAAAAAGAAACGGTTGTTAATTCCCATGACCTTTGCTTTCGGGTCATCAAGAAGTAATTTACTGGTTGCCAGCCCCGCAATAGAAAACATCAGGCTTATTTCAATGCCCACACCGACCAGGAGAAGAAAATGAGTGCCTGTCGGGACTGTCCATAGGGCGTGCCCGGAAAAATGCTGGATGAGTGCATTGAATATTTCATAGAACCAGTGGATCATATAAAGGGCAAGACCTGCGGCGACACCCCTGTAATTCTTTTTAGAGAGTTCGTTAAAATAGATGTACAGAACTACCACTAGAACGGGAATGATAATCCAGTGGAAATTATCTCCCTTGCGCAGGATTGAAAGAGCCATTTGTGTTGCTTCAGGATGATTCATAGAGTTCTCCTTTTATGTTAATATTTTTCATGCTTGGCAATAATCCAACTCTTGTTTTGGTTATAATTAAAGTTGGGAAAAGTCAAAAAGTTATTTACCCTTGCCCTCAGAGATCATTCTGGAATTAAAACGCATTTTTCAGTTTGACATCGCCCCGCTGCCCATAGATCCCCAGCTAATCGGGGCTCTTGGCGCTGCCATTACGGCTTCCCGAAAGGTATAATGGTAAGCCCTGGCGGTCAATTCGGCAATTTCATTTCATTCTATGCGGCAACGTATGTCAGGAAATAAAGACTCGTGAGATGGCGCCTATCACCACAAAAATAATGATTGCTGCAACAATTACGGCAACTGTGTACCCTATGGATTTTTCTTTTGGAGATTTCATCATAACTGGCAACCCGATATAAAGTAGATAAAGACCGTATAACCCCAAAATAGCAAGGATGCCAAGGGCAGGAATGAGTGTGAAAATACCGACCAACCAACCCGGAGTATAAGAATACGTGGCCAACTTGAAGGCCTGGTCAATATTTTTCTCCCCTGAAAAGGTAGGGGCAAGGGCATCTATAATGAGGGCTAGGACATATACACCAGCAAGGGTGAGGACGTACTGAACGACCGCATGCAGAATACCTGTTGCTATCGGTACCCTGTATGATCCTACCATAGGCAGACTAACTCCCACAAGGGACAGGCCGATAAAAGAGGCAACAGGTCCGATAGCTGCCAATACAATAATATAGTTTTTATATAAATCAACAATTGGTGTCGTTTCCCCTGCAATGGTCTGCCATTCCTCTTGAGGCCTAAGCAAAATTCCTTTGATACGTTCAATGATATTCATATTTTCCCCTCCTTAATATTTGTTAATAAAATTAATAAATAACTTCCTCTTTGTTTGGGTAAGTATAAGTAGACCGGACTTTTATGTCAATGAGATATTGGCTGCCAATAAGATACTTTTTGCCATCTGAAATCAGCAATTTTTCATTACTCTACCGAATTGCGGATAGCAGGAAGATGTGCCTACGAACTTCATCTATGGATAAACGACCATGGGCATTCAAGCATTTTTATTAATCCTCAAAGCTGCATAATAAAAAAGCACTGGCGCGGCCAGCCAAATGATCTGAGGCACAAGGGTAATGTGTCGGCCGTTGAACAGAAAAAGGGACGGGTTCCACCACGAGGGGATGTACTCCCACCCGCCGGATCCGGTACTCAATAATTCCACTGCCATTTCCTGCGCCTGGCCCCATAACAGGAGGACAGACAGCTCCCCCGGACGAAACTTTTCAAAGCGCGGTTCGCGACAGAGAATTTTAACTAGCCCGACACCCGTCAGGAAGATGCCGCCGTCCCAGAAAGAATGACTGATGATTATAAAAATAAAGTGGACCGGCGGGGGCGTAATGAAATTGAATATATTTACAATACCAAGGCCGTCAAGGGTCGAAAGGGATATTTCCCAGGTGAGTCCGATGATGGTCCCGATCCAGAACAATTTCCATGTAAACGAAGATATCTTCTTTGCGGCATGGAGGGCAATTACGCTGAGAGGAATTGCCGCTCCGATGGCAAAATCAATCAGGAAAAAATTGCGATACAACAACTCCATAATGCACCCCTGAAAAAAATGATATTTTGTTTGAATAATTTGATAAGTTATTGTTTTCCACGGTGGGAGTATATGAAGAAGGATTTTGAGTGTCAAGAGATTTTGACAGCAAAATTGGAACCACTTCTGATAAGGGAAACCCTCTGATAAATGACGATTATGACTGAAATAATAAGTCCTTGCTTATTAAGAAAAAGATCAAAATCGTTTACAATACTTTCCGTTCGCGCTCCCTTCAAATTACGATTCCCCAGTAACAGAGGCATACATGAATTGAGATATAAAAAGGCTGAACTTTTGCTTAATATGTGATAGAATCCTTTTGACAGGTTAAAGGCATTAAAAGTCGGCCAGTCGGCCGACTTTTTTAGTTTTAATTAAATCGGCTAATTGGTCGGATTAAAAATACTAAGTTAGGAGAAACATCGTGAACATCACAAACTGGAAAAAAGACTACGAAAAAAAACGAGTGACGGCAAAGGAAGCGGCGGCAACGATCCAATCGGGAGATAAGATCATTCTTCTTCCCGTCAACAGCATGCCAATAGACATCCTCAATGCGCTCGCGGCACGCAAGGAAGAACTTCATAAGGTAAAGATCGCAAGTAACCTGATGACCTATCCATTTGCATTTGTGAATGGTGATTATGCCGGACATATTACCTATTATAGCGGCTACTTTGGACCTTTGGAGAGAATGTTCCACTCACAGGGGAATGTCGTTCCCTTCCCCATGCATCTTTCTAAGAGCTCGATTGCTTTGGATCGCGCCAATTATTCTGATGTTGCCCTGCTCGAAGTCACACCGCCCGACAAGCGTGGTTATATGAACCTAGGGCCCTGTGGTGCAGTCTATGGGCGATACGCCATTGATAAGTGTAAAAAAGTAATTGTTCAGGTCAACACTAAGACTCCGTGGATTCACGGAATTGATAACCTGGTCCACGTCGACGAAGTGGATTATATTGTTGAAGCCGACCATGATCTTGTCCCCGTGCCCGAAATCGTCATCACGGATGTGGAGAAGAAGATCGGAGAAAACATCGCCGCTCATATCCCGGACGGCGCCACGATCCAGCTGGGTATCGGTGGCATCCCCAATGCGGTGGCCTATTTCCTGCACGACAAGAAGGATTTGGGTGTCCATGCAGAGATCCTGAGCGATGCCGTGGCAGAGCTTGCCGAGTTGGGCGTGATAACCGGTAAGAAAAAAACCCTGTACCCGGGCAAGATCGTAGTGGGAGGCCTGATCATCGGCACAAAGCGGCTCCTCGATTTTGTGGACAACAATCCGACGATCATGACTATGCCTATTGCCATAGCGAATCATCTTGATGTCATCAAGCAAAACGACAATATGTGCTCCATCAATGCAGGACTCACCGTGGACCTCACCGGCCAGGTAGCATCGGAGACCATTGGCCACACACCCTACAGTGCCACCGGTGGCCAGCTCGACTTTGTCCGGGGTGCCGTTGCGGCCAAAGGCGGAAAGTCATTTATCGCGTTGAAATCAACTTCATTGAAAAAAGATGGTACCCTAACCTCCCGAATCGTGCTCAACTTAACGCCCGGCACCGTGGTCACGACGCCCCGATCAGACGTTATGTACATCGTCACCGAGTATGGAGTGGCAGATCTCTATATGCGATCTGTACCCGATAGGGTCAAGGCCATGATTTCTATTGCCCATCCCGATTTCCGGGAGGAATTGGAAAGGCAGGCCTATGAAGCAAAACTGCTGATCCCGGCATGCAACCCGGAAAACCTCTAATTATTTAATGAGACCCAAATTTCAGAAACGAAGTGCACTGAAATTTGATGGTCGAATTATCCCCGAGGCGAAGTACCCTGAAGGGCATCTACGACCGAGCGGGATAAATTTGGGTCTAATTCCCCGCCCCTTGGGGCGCAAGTTCTTTTGGATACCCCGCTGCTTGCGGCGGGGAGTTTCATTCCGGAAAGAAATTTATAAACAAGGTGTGGAGGGAATATAGGCCAATCCTTCCTTTGATACACAGAGAGCTTTTGCACAACTCCCTTATGCGTCACGTGTGACCTTTAGGTTATTCCGGGCTCTCATGACCATTAGGTTATGAGAGCCCGGAATTTAGGAAGCACTTAATAATACTGGATTCCCCCGGCATGCGCCGCGTTTCACTCCGACAGTAAAGAATTACTACTTTGAAAAATTGAATTTAAAAAGAAATGTACTAATTATGCTTGTGGAGAAAGCGCCAGCATGTGCGCAATGATTAAAAAGGATTCATCTTGCGTGCTCCGAAACTCTCTTCCATGCCTACTTTCCATTCATTATTTTCTTTATACATCTTTAAGATTGCCGGGTTATCCGATTTCTTGTATTTTAAAATAACTTCCGCTTCGTTTTTTTCGATTTTCCCCATTTCCCATGTGCATTGTTCTAAAACAATGACAGGATCGAAAACAGTCAAGTAGCTGTCCCAATATTCTTGAGCATTAGGACCATTGGCGTTGAAATCGTTTGCTAAATCTTCTTTTTCAATTTTGATTTTCTGTTTTTTAGATGCCTTATAAACATCATTAATGATTATTTCTTTAGTCTTGGTAGTAAGAGATCCCCAAATTGCCTTGTAATCCTTATTTTTCATTTGCACAAAAAGATTATCCGCCGCGGATAAAATTTTATCTTCTTCGGTTTGTCCGGCCAAAGTAGCTGTAGCTATAGTTAAAAATAATATTATAATTAAAACAACAATTGATTTCTTGTTCATTTTATTATTGATTTCACACTAATAAATAAAGGCGAAAACTTAAACCAACATCTTGGCAAGCTCTCGCCTTTATAGATTTTGTGTCTAAAAGTTTATCAATGATTAGAAGTGGACCCGCCACTTAAAGCGATAGCCAACACCGTTACAACCGCTGCCGTCACAACAACACCTAAAACAATAGTTCCTGTGGAAATACCTTCCGTAGCAGCCCCACCTGCATCCGTCCCGGCAATAACAGCGCCGGATTTATCCTTGTCTTCGCAGAAACCCGACGATGGAACCATGGCTACTAGAAAAAACAATATTAAAAACAAACTGATAACTTTTTTCATTTCCCCAACCCCCTTATATTGTACTAGAATAACTGCTTAAATTTAAATAACTTATCCACCATTTTGTCAAGAAAAAACATTTATTTCTTATTTTTATTGCTATTGGCAGCCACATGAGCTGCAATAAAACGATCGAGCAAAATCTGCAAATCTTTATTTATCACCTGCAGCTTACCTATATCGGTTATGCCGGTGATGCTTAGTGACCACGTAGTAGCGATGGTTTTTATATTAGGATTTGCTGCTATGGAAACAACCTGGCGCAATTGCAGATCAATATCATAGGCAAATATATATTTTTCATTCTCATGCGTATTTATGCAAATGTACAGAATTGGGCTGCCGGGAAGTTTGATCACATCACTTATGGATAAAGATTTAATATTTGCTTTTTTTAATTTGTCCTCTGTTATTTTTTGCAGTTTATCCTTGCTTAAGCCGGCGTTGTTAGAATATTTAATTATGTTGGGTTGGAGATCTTCGATCACTACCAGCACCCCGTTGATTCCGGCAAGAGTTTGCCGGCTTATTTCTGAATCTTCCGCCCGCACGCCCAGTGGGAAAAGCAACATTAATAAGACAAAACAGGAAAATTTCATTGTGAAACTCCAATTACGAAAGCGCAGTAACCTGATAACCTGAAGGTCACACGAGGTCATCTGCGACGCATCGGAATTGGTAAGCTGAACAATCCCGCGAAGCGGAGGGTAATGAGACCCCAATTGCAAAAGTGCAGCACATTGAAATTGTTTGGTCGAACTATCCTTTGCAAACAAGGGGTTCATACCCGTGTTTTTTTTCTTAAACATAATATCCTTAACCCTCATGAGAATATTCATAATTTATAAACCACTTTCTTTTGCAAAGACATTGCGACCAGGTCCATATTATGTCTTTGTTCCCTTCACTTGGAGCCAATTCCCAGCAGCACCACTTTCACTGTTCTCAACAAGATATAGGCATCCAGTAAAAATGACACGCGTTTTACATAATAAAGATCATATTGCAGTTTTTCCAAGCCGTCCTTAACCGTAGATCCGTGCTTATAATTTATTTGTGCCCAACCGGTAATCCCGGGGAAAACGGAATGGCGCAAAGAAAAATAGGGAACCTTCTGGGTGAATTCGCTTACCTCTTCTTCCATTAACGCCCTTGGTCCGATTAAGCTCATATCGCCCCTGAGAACGTTCCACAACTGGGGGATTTCGTCAATTCTTGGAATACGTAAGATTTTACCCATCCTAGTGATCCGCGGATCACGTCTGCGTTCGACAAACCTCCTGTCATTCTCGCAGCCTACAGTCATTGTCCGGAATTTTATGAGTTTAAAAATATCCCCCTTTAAGCCGACGCGATTTTGAATATAAAAAACCGGCCCGCGCGAATCCAGCTTTATTGCCACTGCAATAAGAATCAGCACCGGCAAAGTGATAATAAGAAAGCTCAAGGCAAATATTTTATCCAGAATATTTTTAATTTTCAGATTGTAGATATTTATTCTCATGGAGTAAATATCGGCATAACTAATCCACACATCGCTTGTGTGCAAGACCGGAATCGTCTTGGTTATTTTTTCATAAAAAGTCGGCATTTCATAAACTGTCACACCATTGAACTTGATTTTCACCAATTCCTGAAATAGTTCAGGTTTTGTTTTACCATTCAAGGCAACGATAATTTTATTTATTTCATATTTTTTTATTAATTCCTGCAAACTATCATTTTTGCCTAAGATTGGCAGGCCATCGATAAGCAATCCCTGCCTATCATCATCATCAGTAAAACCAATAACCTGATAATCTTTGATGTCTTTCATTGCACTATAAACTGCTATACCTGTTTTACCGGAGCCGAGAATCAATACGCGAATTTTATTTTGGGAAATACCGGCAATGTTATAGAAGAAAACACGCCATGAAAGCAGTAATATGAGTATCAATATACTGTTGATAAGAATAACCCATGAGCTGTAGGGACGCAGATGGAAAAAGTAAAAAAAAGCAGAGTTAATAATATTAACAACCAGGACTGCCAGAAAAAAATCAGCCACCATTCGAGTTTTGCTAAATACACTTTCTAATTCATAAAGGTTGAAGATATAAAATAAAAAAACACAACTCAGAAGGAGAAAATAATCGGTTGGATGAAAAACGGTTAACGGATTAAGCAAAATTTTAAAATATAAAATCGGCGATAAATAGATGGCAAAACTAATTAGAATAATATCGCCGCAAAGAAGCACTATTTGTTTTTGAGAAATATTTTTCGTCATAATATTATATCAACAATACTAATTTTAGTTGGGTTTTTAACATTTTATACGAACAAAAACACCCTGTACTTTAGTACAGGGTGTTAATTGGAGAAAAAACTTAACGCGGCAGGTGAATTAAGGGTCAATTTTATTATTTTTCTATAAACTCTTAATTATATCATACACTTAATTCCTATCAATTTTCCCAAGATTATGAACACCTCTTATGCTATGGGCGTCGGTACCGAAGTGGGTGTAGATGTCCGCTTTTTGCAGGTTATTGGCAACCTGTTGCACATGGAAGCCATACCAGCCGGCAAAACTGCCAAGGTTTCCCTGAAAAGCGCAACCGAGATCTTTCAGATATTCCAAAAGAGATGGTTCGCCGGGTGTTGAATCTTCAGCCTTAACTTTTAATCCGGGAAATCTTGACGATACTGTTTTATTTATTTCTGCCATACCGAACAAGCTGCAGCGTTCCGGATGGGCGATCATGGGAATAAAACCGATGCGCTTGATCCAAAAGCAGGTTTCCCTGACAACTTCCGCCGCGATGTGCTGGGAAATCTCTAACAGAATATATTTGGTCTGGCCCAGGGGCAGCGGCTTTTTGAGATAATCGGAGAGAAACTCATCCAGATAATATTCCCGGCCGGGAAGAAGCCGGAGGTCGATATTTTCATCCTTCAGACTGGCCTGCAAGGCGGCAAGCGCTGCCTGAACTGCCCCGTTGTCCGCATCGAAGCAGCCTTTGATCAGGTGCGGTGTGCAATAGACGCTGGCTAAACCTGCTTTGCGCAGGGACGCCGCCATTTCCAGTGATTCGTCCATGGCGGCCGGGCCATCATCCAGACCGGGAAGAAGATGGCAGTGCCAGTCGGCGGACATCATTTCTTTTTTCTCAAAAAGTTATTGCTGATTGTGGAGGCTTTGGCAATTAATCTTTCCCAGAAGGCTATTTTTTTCTGTGGCTTGTTTGGGTCGTCGTCAGAATAGTATCCATAACCATAACCATAACCATATCCACTGCCGCCATATCGTTTGCCTTTACCATAGCGGTAGTAACTGCCGCCATAGTAGCCGTAACTCTCGCCCTTACCCGTCTTGTCGTTAATCACCAACCCGGCTATCGGGGCATGGAGGGCGGAAAGGATTTCGCGCATATGCTCGGCCACTTTAATGGGAACGCGCCCTGCTTCCATAACCAGAACGACCACGTCAGCAACCGCGGTCAGAACCGGCGCGTCGGAGACTGCCAGAACCGGCGGGGCGTCGATCACGATATGGTCGTAGTTATCCCGCTGGGTCAGCAGGAACAGGCGCATTGCCTCGGAGCCGAAAAGTTCCGACGGGTTGGGTGGAGTTGTCCCGGCGCTGATCAGGTCAAGGCCGGGAATCCCTGTTTTGTGTCTGGCCTTCTCAAAGGTTACATCGCCGGTCAGGATCTCACTCAGACCGGGGGTTTTGCTATGGCCGAATTTTTCATGAAGCGAAGAGCGGCGCAGGTCGCAATCGATAATGAGTACTTTTGCTCCCGTCTGGGAAATGATGCTGGCCAGATTGGAGGAAATAATGCTTTTCCCTTCCTGCGGGAAGGTGCTGGTGACAAGCATGATCTTCTTTTCCCGGTTGATGGCGGAAAAGTGCAGGCTGGTCCGGAGCGCGCGGAAGGCTTCGGAGACGACGGACTTCGGCTCCAGCTGCGTGATCAGTGTCATCGTTTTTGTGCCATTGGTTTTGGGCACGATGCCGGGGATATGCGGAATTACTGCCAGCAGCGGCAGCCCCATGACCCTTTTTGCCTGATCGGCGTTCTTGATCGTGTCGTCGAGGTACTCCTGGAAAAAGGCCAGACCGACTCCCAGCGCCAGGCCGATAATCAACCCGAGCAGGAGGTTTTGCGCTTTGTTGGGCTTGATCGGCCGGATGGGGGCAATGGCCGGATCGACGATATTGATGTTGCTGATTGTAGAGGCCTTGGCAATGCGCGCCTCTTCGTGCTTCTGGAGAAGGAAGGTATAGATATCGGCATTGACCTTGGAGACCCGGATAAGCCTCGCCAAATCGCGCTCCGCTTTGGGGAGATTATGCATCTTGCCTTCGTAAACAGTCAATTGACGGCTGACGGTTTCCTGCTTTTTGGCAAGAGCTTTCACGGCGGGATGCGCCTCGGTATATTCTGTAAGCAGCGCCCGCTTTTGGACTTCCATCTCGGCTCTGGCCTTTTCCATATCCGAAATCTTATTAATCAGCGCTTCGGCCTCGCTGTCCAGTTTGATCACTCCGGAGGTGCTTTTATAGGCCTCAAGGTCCTTTTCGGAACTTTCCAGCTCTGTGCGCAGTACCTGGAGCTGCCCTTCCATAAAAGCGACGGCACGACCGGCTTCTTCAGATTTGAAGGTAACGGACTGCTCCAGATAGGCCTGGACAAGGCTGTTGACGATGTCCCGGGCCAGTGTGGGGCTTGTGCTGTTATAAGAAACCTTGATAATGCTGGTCTGTCTTCCCTGTTCGACCGCCTTTATCCCGCCTTGCAGCTCCTCGACCGCGTTTTCGAACGACAGGAAACTCAATTGGAAACTGTCACCTTTTTGCCCCTTCAGGTCATTGAGCAGAAGGCTGAAACCATCTGTCCGCATGAGGGTACCGCCCTTCCCCTGGCCGACTAGTTTCCCGTCGTCATCTTCGACTTTGAAGGTGTCGGCGGCAGTCAGTTCGATCCGGTAGGTCGGGTTTTTCGCGGGAGAAGTAAATTCGAGTATCTTGAAGGTGAGATCTTTTGTTTTTTCCGTGACCCTCCAGTCGAGATGCAGCCACTTGACCACCTGCTCCGAATTGGTGCGCGACTTTAAGATTTCCAGCTCCGCATTGATGGGATTTGTGGTGTTGAGAGACAGTTCGCCCAGCAGCATGCCCTTGCCTTTGTCATCCTTCACGTGGAGGCTGGAGGAGGCCTCATAAATCGGATTCATGAGGAAGGTGTAGAGGACGACGCCGATGAAGACAGTGCAGAAGGCCAAAGCAAAGGTCATTCTCCGTCTGAGGATGACGGCTATATATTCGAAGAGGTTGACCTCCTGCTGTTGCGCGGGAGTGTTCGGAGTTGCGGGGGCATTAGGTGTCATGAAAACCCTTTCTTTATTGAATAATTCCCCTCCTGGGAAAAATGCTATTATTGAGATAGATACTTTATGTTAACAAATGGCTGCAGAACCGCGCTGAAGGCCTGCAGTGACGGGAGAATCTCGGCAATGGCATCGTTCCAACTGCCCAGGTTGCTTTTAGGAACGTAGATGATGTCGCCATTCCGTAGCGCCAGGGGCAAAGCATCGCCACGCATGATCTTGTCGAAATCAACCACCATCAACTCGCCGCGTGTTGCCGAATGCGAGCGGATAATGCGCACATAGTTCAAATCATAACCAGTATCGCGCAACTCCGCGCTGGCGACAGCCTGCGACAGAGAGAGCCCGCTCGGCGGAATCGGCATAGGTCCCGGCTTCTTGACCGCGCCGAAGATAAAAACCTGACGGTCCCGGTTGTCCGGAATGTAGATGGTGTCTCCCGACTTCAGCCAGATATTCTGCCGCTGATCGCCGCTGGTCAGTAAATCGTGGATATCTACCGGCAGAATTTTCTTCTCCCGGATGAGCCTGGCTGAGCTGAGATCGGCCGTGCTGTCGTACCCGCTGCCTAAAGCGATTCCCTGCAACAGGTTAAAAGGACGGTCCATATAAAAGGTGCCGGAGTTGCGAAACTGACCCAGGAGGTAGACAGGGGAGCTCCTGTATTCCTTAACGTCAACAATCACCCAGGGATCATTTAAATACTTGGGGTAGATGGCCATAAGACGATCCTGAATCTCCTGCAGCGTCATGCCCCAGACGTGGACCGTTCCCACAAAAGGCAACTGAATGTTGCCGCTGCCGTCCACCCGGCATCCTGTTGCCTGCGTGATAACGCCGAGGCTGGCTGCAATTGAAGTTGATCCCGTCTGCGAGGCCATGCTGGAGAACTCCGGCTTGCCGCTGACGTTGATGGACAGGACGTCAAAGGGGCCGACGATATAATCCGGCGAGGGCGGAGGCTCGTCTAATGGCAGGACTGTCACTATCTGGGCTTCAACTATGGGGCTTGCGGTTTGCAGGCTGCTGGCCTGGCTCCCCGATTTTGACTTCTGCAAGTCCGTCACGCCGACACTTTCAAAGCCGGGATCTCGAATCTCTTTTACCGTGCCCGAGGGCAAATCACGGTAACGGGCGCATCCGGTAAACACTAAAGATAGTATCAGTAAGAAGAAGACGCTTAACTTTAAATACATTGCATGTCTCATTAAACCTTCCTTTTATTCAGGGAATGAAGCCCCCTGTTTTTCTAAAGAATACAATATCCTTGAGTTTATACTAAACTCGCATACCAACATTTTACTCTATTCTCAAGTAATTTTTAGGTCTTACCACAGCCTGAGCACCCTTCCTGTCAATACCGCCGTGTTCATCAGAAGCCTTGTCATGTCTCTATTCTGCTTAAGCCAGTCCAGATGTGTGATTTTTTCCGGAACGACAATGACATCACCTGATTCGATCTTCTTGACCTTCTGCCCAAAGGCCGTTACTTCCCAACGCTCGTTTTTGTTGCTCCATTCGATCAAGTCCCGGGATAGTTTGCGGGCGCTGCCATCCACCTTGATGACAAAGATGTCGGGTTCGTCAGCATACTTGGCATAGCCGCCGGCGGCGGAAATGTACTCCCGGTAGTCCCACTTGTCGTTGTAGATGTGCGGCCCTTCAGACATGACCGCGCCGATGACGTTGACGACGTTGGGGTTTTGGGGCAGATGGAGGTTGTCTCCTGTTTCCATCGCGATGTCATTCTCTCTGCCTTGCAGCAGCCGCAGGTGGGTGATGACGACTGTCAGCCGGCCGGTGGCCTTCAGGGATTTCATGTATTCGACAAAGCGCTGCTTCAGCTCCGCTTCCGCAGGCATGCTCTTGGTTTTACCCGTGTCGGCGCCCCTGGCAGCGCTTGGCTCTCCCTGAGGGAACAGCTCCTGCTGTAAACGCCGGGCCATGTCGTCGAGGTTCTGCTGCTGAACTTGCCGCACACTCTCCCGGGTCAAGTATGCGCCACGGAGGTAGGCGTTGCCGGTATAGCCGCCGGCCCGCTGGATGACGGAACTCAGCTTCTCACCCTTCGTAATCGGATACCGTCCCGGTGTCTTGAACTCTCCGGACAGTGTCACAAATTTCAGCGAATCCCCGGCAGGAATATTTTGGCCGGGGACAGCTGCCGCTTCCGGCGGCTTGCGTTCAGCCCCTGTTTCGGATGGAGAAATTTTTTCCGGAAGGGGAAGCTGTGTTTTGATGTCCGGTTTTATCTCCGGCCTGGTATCGTCTTTTACCGACGGAACTACATTGCCTCCCGCAGGGACAGAAGCGGATATTTCGGCAAGCGGAGAAATCCGGACAAGGTCTCTGTCCTGAAGTAAAGGCGGAACGGATTTCTTCAGGCTGATGTCCTGCCCGCTGGCATTGTAAATTACCTTTCGCCCGTTGCCGGTAACCCGCGCCAGCTGTATCTGCAAGGATTTGGCTGCCGGGAGAATGCCCCCGGCCAGACCGATGAGATTTTCCAGATCGTAACGGTCATTGAGCTCATAAACTGCCGGACGGCTGACGCTGCCGGTGATCCCAACCGCAGGCCCCCGAACGGGCACGAATACTTCGTCTCCGGCCATCAGTGTTATATCTTTTGATTTAATTCCTTTTAGCAGGAAGTCGTAGAGATCAAACAGCGCCACGGTGATGCCCTTGCGCCGAACCTGCACACTGCGTACAGAAGCATTTTCATTAAACCCGCCGGCAAAGAGCAGTGCTTCGGTAACCGTGGCAAAGGCGCCGACTGTATGAGGACCGGGACGACAGACCTCGCCCCGAACCAGGATGGGGATGGTCTTCAGGGCGGTCATGGAAATATCCACATGCACCCCCCCGGTCTCTTCCAGTTTCCTGATGACCTCCTTCGACATCTCCTCAAAGGTCATCCCGGCAACGAAAACGGAGCCTATCCGGGGAATATTAATCCTGCCGCTTGGGTCCACGGTAAGCCTGTGACGGGCGTTGATGGCGCCGCCCAGGACCAGACTGATTACATCTTTCGGCCCGATGCGGTACGACATCGGCACAGAAATCTTTTTTGGGTCCGGGGTGCGGAAGAACTCGTTGCCGAAAGGCTTGAGGGCACTGAATTCACTGTCGGCAAACGCGGCCGGCAGGGGTTTGGCGACTTCCGCTCCGGCTGTAAGTGTCTTCGCAGTTGTGGCATCGGCAGCCCGGATTTCCGCGGCCAGGGAATTGGCAGCCGCCATCAGCAAAAAAACAGCGCTGAGTATTGAATATTTTATCCGCATAATTTTCTTTCCCGATTCAATTACAGTTTGAGGTATCACACAACTTACTCTGTTTTCCAACATTTTTTAATGTTCCTGCATAGACAACATCATCGTTCTCCAATGATTTTATCTGCCTTTTAAAAAGCTGTTTCTTTTAACACTTATCCTTAATTCGTCAACTGTCCGAAAGTACAGGTGCCGGTTTTACGTCCTCATTTGGCGCAGGACAATTCGACTTGCCATTTCCGCTGCGCATTGCTTGCGGAATTGGAGTCTCATTGGATCATATCCGCGTCATTATTTATATAGTTAGGCGTATTGCGGCCGATAAAATCAAATAGCGATGTCCGGTGGCGGATATCCTGCGCCACATCCCTTGTCCAGGCCGATAAAGAGTAATCATAAGCTGTGCGCGAATCCCTGCCCAAAAACATGCGCAGCGGGATGGTCAGGGCAATGCCTTTATCGTGGTAACCCTTATTATAAGGATCACTGAAGTTTGATGTATCCGTAAAGCTGTACCAGGCAGAAAGCTGGACGCCGTTAATAAATTTGGAGACGGTTATCCGCGCGCCTTTGTCCCCGGCCAAAAATTCACCCGCCTTCACATCTATACTCATCTCCAGCTCGGAAATATTTAAACGGGCATTGAAAAACTCCGTATGATAATAGTCACTGAAATCATTATTGTTCAGCATCAGAGGATTGTCGATATCTCTCTTTTTCACCAGGGATCCGCTGACGCCGGCTAAGATTCGTCCCCTAAACAGAGGGATGGCGATCTCGGCATCCAGTCCGGCATATTCGACTTCCAGCAACCCTACGGCCAGCTTCCCGAATATCTCATACTTTGTCTTTCCTATCTGCTCAAACATCAGGTTGTTTAAAGCTACATCCTTCTCCAGGTATTTTACAATATCCGAACGGACAGGTATGGACAGGGGCGCATTGACTGTGGATATGTTGTTCAGCGGATAGCCTTCCACACCCGCTACCACTGACGCGCCCTTCCACGGATGCAGGGCTAACCATCCCGACACGCCGGCTCTCCCCTTGAAAAATCCCGATGGGTCGTTTAAAAAAAGCTGGATTTCGGGCTTGATGCCGTAGGAAAAATACTGCTTATAGCTGCGGGGCATCTCCGGTATTTTATAAACATCAGTCTTAATCTCGGTCAGGGACAGATACTCATTGACTTGAAAAACGCCGGTTTCAAAGTTGTGGAGGTCTTCCCTCTCGGTGGTCAGTGACATGATCGGCAGGCCCCGCTCTACCAAAATAACATTAACGCGCGAGATGCCCTGCGGCAGAAGCTGATCAAGAACTTTCAGGAAGACACCAATCGCCCGGGTGTTGTAGTAATAACGATCATTGGCCGCTGCTATCCAGATTTCAGTATCGGTGGTCATAATGCCAATATCTCTGAACCCGGAATTATAAAGGCCGCGGCTGATCCTCTCGGCCAGCGGATTACTTTTATACTCCGCCCTCTCCGTGTAAGGGACATCGTAAATCGGCATCAGCGGCCTGCCCATGTTGAAGGCAAAAGATAAGTTGACGCCGATTTGATTGCCGCGCTGGTAGCTTACATCCAACTGGGCCCAATCCACCGGCTTGAAACGCACGCCATAATTAATTTTTGAGGATACGCCATCTGTAAAGTATTTTCTTGCCGGATCATGTGTCTGCTTTTCATACTGGATGGGATTGTATTCAACCATCAGAGCAAATTTGGAGAAGGGCGCAAACTCAATCCCGCCGAACACCTGAGCATCAGCCAGCCACTGACCTGGATCTTGGAATATTTCCACTCCGAATTCCGAGTTGGGCAGAGGCTGCTTGCCAAACCGGCCGTTGCCCATGCCGATTGTAAAATCAAAGGGGAATATCTGCTTGCTGGCCACCAGGTATTGAGAGCTGTACACCCTTGTCCCGTGGGGATCCATTATCCCCAGGGCTAACGCCGGCCAGTATTTTGCCTCAGAGACAAACTGATACTTGAAGTCAACAGCCTTGTCTTTATTATTGCCGTAACCTTCCCACTTAGGGTCAAGGGGGCTGACCTGAGTACCGAGTGCTTCTGACACCCGTCCGTTTATTTCCAGACCTGGCAGCGGGCTCACCGTGCCGTAATAATAACGGTAAGGATCTACCTGGCTTGCGCCGATACGATATTTTCCGTATTCCAGCACCCTTGCGGTCGGTGTCTCCATCAGGCCGGTCGCTCCCCAATTTGCGGGACTGGTGAAGGGATCGTCAGCAGCAAAAGATGCCGCAGACGAAAAAACAAGCATGATCAGAAATCCCAGGAAAAGAAATAAGTTGTTAGAAGTATTTTTCAGAAGCGTATCTGTCCTATTAATTAGTTATGGAGACTTTCTTTTTTGTGGAATTGAGTATAGGAATAAGGAACCTGCATGTCAAGGAAATCCTGTATGAATTTCCTCTTTCCTTTGTCGATAAAAAAGGGACGAAAAATCTTCGCCCCTACCCCTTCCCACACTGCCCTTTCAACGGCTCAATATTTTTACAAATCAACAAATCAACATTTTCTATCAACAGTTCAACTCTTCAACTTATCAAAGCTTTAGTGAGACTTGCTAAAATCGAGCAAAGCGAAGATTGAAGCATTAGTGGTAGTGAGACTCTCTTAAAACGAGCATAGCGAAGTTTGAAGAGCTAGTCGAACTATCCAATAGCCACAGGCTATTGGGAACTATCCCGCAAAGCGGTGGTAGTGAGACTTGCTAAAATCGAGCAAAGCGCCCGTTACTAATTACTCGTCACATGTCACTTATCATTCTGAACATTGATCTACTTTCAAAGTTTAACTTGTTTAATATAATCCGAAAATAAAATAATCTTCTTGCTGTCGGACGGCTGAAATAAAAACGATTCGACGTCTTTTGCCAGCACTTTTAGATTAAGACCTTTTACGTGGTCAAGAACTTTCTCCTTCAGCGACTGCGCATCGACTATCCCGATTTTTTGTTTCAGGTAATCATAATTGGGTTTTGTTTTTTGCAGCAAGAAAACCACATCATAAAAATCACGGCCTTTAGCTCTTTTCCGGTTCAGTAGCGCATAAATCTTCTGCGCAAGCAGAATATCGGGCGGCGTGACCGCGATCTGTGTAAAAACATCAAATTTATTGAGAATCACTTTATCTGGCAAATAGGTAAAATCATGCGGTTCCGTATCAACCTGGATTAAGATTTTTTCGTGCTTTAAATCCGACATGGCATTATCAAATAGAACTTGCGGCAGTTTGATATAACAGCGAAAAACTCTGTTCAAGACATTGCGAATTTCCACATGCAAACCGTCCATTTGAAGCCCAAGTTGGATTTCTTTGGCCAAAAGGATAAAATCACTTTCACTGAGCTTGAAATTGTCAAAATCAAGATCTTCCGAAAACCGTTTGTTTTCGTGGACAATACGCAATGCCGTACCACCGAGAAACGAAAGCTTTGCGCCCAGACGGGAATTGAAAATTATCTCCAGAATTTTGTATTGCAGATATTCACGCAGAATATTTCTTTTAAAACCGCGCAGATTTTCAGGATAGAATTGTTCGATCTGATTGATGCTAATCATGGTTTATGTGCTTTAAAAATTTATTGAATCTTTTCTCGAGCCGTTTATTGCCAAAGGCAACAAGATACCTTTTGAGCTTATCCTTATCTGCCTGCTCTTTGAATTCTTCACCATTGAAACGCAAGCCAGCAAAGTCTTCGTCCGTATTGATGTGTACGTTGAGATAAAAATAATCCAGAATTGCTTTTTCCGGTTCCGCAATTTTAAAGTTTTGACCGTTATAACTAATCAGTTTGTAACCAAATATCAGTTGCGGCTTGATATGACGATAAATAAATTCGCCAAAATCAGTCTTAAAATGATTTGTTTTGCGGGACGAAACCGACGTAATGCCGTACACAGCTTCCGGAATCAGGTTGTAATACGCAAGAGCCATTTCCATCGACACATAGGAAGGTGTATAAATTTTATTAGCCATCAGGAAAAGAGCAGATTCATTAATCTCAAGACCGGAAAAGGCATAATGCCCTCTTCTGATCATCTTAATAAAACCTTTTCCCTGCCATTCACTTAGGCGGCGAAGGTCAAACCCGGCATCAATTTTTCGAATATCGTTTAAGTTAAACGAAACGAAATCTTTTAACGCATTTTTAAATAGCAGATGATTCATCTCATATATTTCCGTATTATGTGATTATTAACATATTACAGAAATATAATGACATAATTTTAATAAATATCAAGCCCAAGTTTTATACGCCCTCTGATCCCCGACCTCTAATCATCTGATTTACTGTCCTTCCCGCTTCACGAGATACGCTTTAGTGAGCCAAGCTGACTATAGGAAGCGTAAGGCGAACTATCCCCGAAGCGCAGCGTAGCGGGGTAGTGAGCCAAGCTGACTATAGGAAGCGTAAGGCGGAGTGGGACACCATTAACCTTTAACTAGATGCGCTTCACGAATAACGCTTCACGGCTTCTACTGCTTCCCCCACAGCTTGCTTTGGGTTTCATACCCTTGATTTTTATGTGCGATGCGAGATACCGGTAGCGACGAGATAATCTTTCAGAACAATAATCTTGATTTCCTTGATTCCAGAGAGCTTAATGTCGTTGGTTAAAAAGGCGTCCGCTTCGGCATCTAGCGCAGTGGCAATCTGCACGGCATCCACCGTTTTAAGGTGTGGGTATTTCCCCCGCAAAACGCCTGCGCTTTCGCCGATGATTTCCGTAATTGGGAGCAGCGTCAGGTTCGGCCCATTTTTGAGATACGTCTTGAATTTTTCCGCCAATGCATCATTCCCTGTCTCCACCGGTTTCGGCAAGACTTCGGAAAGGGTCAAAACCGATGTAACGGCCTGAATCCTATTTTTATTCATCAATTCAATCACCTGCCTGACCAGAGGACCGAATTGATGATGTGCCTCAATGAAATAAATAACAGGCGCAGTATCCAGGAAAATAGTTTTGATTTCCCCGAGCGCTTCGGATAGGATCATATCCGCTCTGACCTCGCCCTATTCACATAATCCTGTGCATCATCACCATCCCAGAGACCCTTTCCCGTTCCATAAAGATCGTCCCAATTAAGGGTTATTCTAGATTTTGTCTGGACGGCACGGACCAGTCTGGCAATGCGCTCAATCAGATGAATCTGCTCGGATACAGGCAAATTCATGATTTGGTTTTCTATCTTCTCTAAATTATTTGTGGACCTCATAAAAATCTCCTCATTTGATCCCGGTAAAAGCGCTTTTCATGATGCCAATATTGTACTCAAGAAGCCAAAAAGTCAAGCAATTTCGTTGTATGCCGGACTCTGTGAAAAATAGGTACTCGTTGGCGCTTTTTCGTATCTTCACGCTCTTTCCCAACTCGTCCAAACATCTAATCCGTCTATTTTATGCCTTTCACGAGATACGCTTTAGTGAGCCAAGCTGAAATCGAGCGAAGCGAAAATCGAAGCGTTAGTGGTAGTGAGACTCAGATTTCACAAGCGCAGCGTAGTGAAATCTGTAAAGTCGAACTATCCAATAGCCCCCGGCTATTGGAAACTATCCCCGAAGCGCAGCGGAGTGGGGCACGTTTTCCACCCCTTCCCCCATCGTAACAAACTTATAATTCCGGCAGAGCCATTCAAGCTTTCTGTATGTTGTATGAAGATTTATATAACATTTAAAATTTCGCTTGAAGCCTAGGGGAAGTCTGGGGTGGTGGGGATCAATCTCTCGTGGATGGATGTAAATAATTAGCGGCCTGTCATGCTTTTTTAAATGCCGGATACCATTTTCTTCAACTATTTTTCATTTTCCTTCAATATAGTCCAAAACCCTCTTGGGGTGACAATTTTAGTCTTCTTATACTTGACCAGACATAATAAATCCTGGTCTCCTGTGATTATGTATTCTGCCAATGAACGTTGAGCAAGACCCAATACATGAATATCTTTCTTATCTCTGCACAATGATTCATCTAAATCATCCGTCTCGGAAAGTAGACAATTTTCTCTCAAATACGATAATATTAAATTGCATTGAGGTAAGGGGAGTTTGATTTTTTTATTTAAATTTATTGACACTTCTTTTAAAATAGCTTCACTCAAAACGACATCAAACCTATCAAGGCACAACTCAAAAACTGCGCTACAGAGTCCACGGCTTGCAAAGGCAGCAATGATCACATTGGTATCAAGAATTATCTTCATGAAATCAGTTTGAAGATATCTTCATCGGACAATATACCTTGCGCCTCTGCAAATGGCAGCACCATATTTTTTAATCTTCGAAAGCGATAAATAGCCAAATATCGTTTCAAGGATTCGCGGACGATATCACTTACCGGCCTATTCTCGTTTTTGCTTAATTCTTTCAACTCTTCTCTAATATTATCCGGTATGCGTAAGGTAAGAGTTTGATTCATATACCACCTCCATGCGTGTTACAACGTAGCACATCTGGACGTTGCCGTCAACAACAACCTGCGCTCAAAAATATCGGAATAGTTAAACAGCATACCGCCCATCTGAGTGAACTGCACCCAGTTTAATTCCTCCCTTTGCACGGTTTTTCCCAATCCGTCCAACCCGTCTAAACTTCTAATCCTCTGCTTTTCGTTATTATTTTCCAAATCCTCTCCGCTGCTTTGCCATCCCACAATGGCGGCACCGTGGCGTGCTTTGCCTTTTTTAGAGCCTCGGCATATGCTTTTAGAATTCCCTCTTTCGTTATACCGGTCGTAGACGGCCCATGGTGACCGTATAGTGCCCTTCAGGGTATTTAGGTTATTCAGGTTATTAGGTTACTGCGCCCTCAATGCGCCGGGTTTATTTACTTTCGGAATTGGAGTTTCACAATAAATTTTTTTTTCTTGGGCGATAGTCCTAATTAACTCCCAGGCTGTTCTTCAGTGCCATGTCCACCTTTTCCATAAGCTCGTCGGGAAGAATTGCAAGCTTCGATCCGGTCAACCGGCTTTTATCGAGAGTGCGGATCTGCGAGAGATTGACGATGGAATTCTTTTTCAGGCCGGAATCTTTGTCGATAGCTACGCATATTGGGTAAGTAGCTTTCTTTTCCGAATATTCAGTGATGACGGCGACAATAGTCGCTGGTGAGTACTGATTGCCGACATCGTTCTGAACAATCAATACCGGCCTGGTTTTCCCGGTTTCACGCCCCACTACAGGGTCAAGCATAGCGTAATAGATTTCTCCTCTTTTGATCTGCATGGTAGTCATGAGGCGACCTCTGGAAGATTCTCAGCATCAGAGAATTTAAAATCATCGCAAATACTGATGTTTTCCTCGGCCAGATCCTGATAGGCGGCTTTCATTCGCTCATCGATGTCCTGCTTATCGAGCTGCATTAATTTTTCCTCGATGGATTCCCGCACGAGGGTGGAAACATTTTTCCCCTCACGGGTAGAGGCTTGGGAAAGCCTGTCCTTAATCTCCGCGGGGAGTTGAATATTGATCCGCACTTTTTCCTGCTGTGTCGTTGAGCGCATTTTTACACCTCTTTATTACGTATATTTATGTACAATATATTGTAGCAAAAAGGAGCGCAGAAAGCAATGTATTGTTAAAACTCCAATTCCTAAAGTGAAATCCGGCGAATGCCGGGCGAAGTAACCTGAATAACCTAACCACCTAAAGGTGACGCGAGGTCACCATGGGGTCATCTGCGACGTAGCGGAATTGGTAAGTTGTAGTGAGACTCAAATTTTAATGACACTCGCTGATAGTAAGCCAAGCTAAAAACGTAGGTGCTCTATCCCTTATTTTTTCTATTTGAAAAAATCATGCTACGGCCAGCATTACATGACCAACTGGCTTTGTTGCAGGCTTAACCATAATCTCAATATCGTAGCCTAACCGGTTCAAACAATCCATCAATTTGCGCTCAGATACATTGGAAAAATCACCACGGAGCAGTCCAGATAGTTTGGGTTGAGGCAACCCCATACGACGACCGGCTTCCTCTTGCGACAAGCCAAGATTGCGCACCGCCTTGGTGATCTCAATCACGAGCCCCGATTTGATTTTCAGTTTATCAGCGTCAGGCAAACCGACATCGGCAAAAACATTACCCGAGCTCATCTCAACTTCGACGCCATCAATGATTTGCTTATGCATCACGCATCTCCTGTGAAAGTTTTTCCGCGACTTTTAGTCGCTCGCGTATAATATCCATATCTGGCTTTGGTGTTGCAATACCGCCCTTGCTCTTTTTCTGGAACACATGCAACACGAAAACAGCCTCCTTGAATTTGACAGTGTATGCAGCACGGAACGTGCTTCCTTGGGCATTTTCGACAATCTCCAAGACGCCCGCACCCCCAAAGCCTTTAAGTACTTTGGCCGCAATGTGTTGCTCTCCGCGTTGAGCAAAATCCAAGGCATGACCAAAAAACTTGCGAACACCAACTGGCAGCGCCATCAAATCTTTTTTGCTACTGCCAATCCATACAAGCGTTTTTTCTTTTTGATTCGTCACGACTATATTATACCTGAACAGATATAAATTGCAAGCAAAGATATGAGACCGGTAAATATATAAATCCGGCTATCAACGCCGGAAACCGACAACGATGCCCTGTATATCGGAGCAATCTTCATAAAATTCGGCCGTGCCTGTGCGCTTAGATCTTCGCAGGTTCTCAACTACTCTGATATTGCCAGGGATACCGGGGCCGTGCAGAACACCGCCCATATTGAGTTCTTTTTCAAAAGGATAAATTTTTTAATAATTCAGGGAGATTCATTACCCATGTCCCATCGGGAAGTTTGTATGTTACCTTTGTGCGACACACTATAAACTTTTCTTTGATGCGGGTCTTCTCGGCTTCGGCCAGAGATCTCAAACCGGATGCATCCCCAGAGTCCGGGTTCTCCTTCAACTTGCACTCAATGGCCACAAACTTCCCTCCCGCTTGCTCTATAACCATATCAACTTCCGGACCATTTGCCGTTCGCCAGTAGTTTATCGGAGCGGAATCACCACGCGAAGCTGCCTGTCTTATTATTTGTCCAAAAACATAGGACTCATAAAAAGCACCCGCAAGAGATGACGCAAATAAATCCTTTTCAGAACGAAATCCAGCAAGAAAGGCAGCCAACCCTGTATCCAAAAACACCAACTTCGGAGCTTTGATCAACCGCTTGGTTAGATTTCCAAAATAAGGTTCAATCAGGCTAACAACGGCTGAAGTTTGCAGAAGATTAAGCCATTTGCGGGCGGTGTTGGGCGCGATCCCGGTATCCCTGGCAATATCAGAGTAGTTGAGAACCTGCGAAGATCTAAGCGCACAGGCACGGATGAATCTATTAAAGTCCTGCAGATCCACAACCCGCAGGATGTTGCGCACATCCCTTTCCAGATAGGTGGCCACATAGGCGGGAAACCACAAATCCGCCTCGGCTCCGGCATGTAGTCCCGGATACCCGCCAAGAAAGATATAGGAAGACTCTTCTATGGGATGATTAGCGTCACGTAATTCAGTCATGGATAAAGTGTGCAGATTCAAAACAGCACATCTGCCGGCAAGGCTTTCGGAAACGCCCTGCATGAGTGGAAAAACATGTGAGCCGGTCAAAAGATATTGACCGGGGGAGCGATCTTTGTCTATCCGGTATTTTAGATAACGCAGTAAAGAGGGAGCGTATTGAATTTCATCAATGATCACCGGTGCCGGATATTGGTCAAGAAACTTCTCCGGCGCTGTGTGAGCAGCTTCAGCATTAGCCGGGAGATCAAGGCTTAGGTATGAAGCCTGTGGATACAAATGGCGCAACAATGATGTTTTCCCTGCCTGCCTGGCACCGGTGACCAACACGGCAGGGAATTGACCCGCCATACGCTTAAGTAATATTTCAGAATGTCTATCTATCCACATGCAGATAATATGCACCAACATTGCAAATTATGCAACAGAATTTAATAGAAACTTTTAAAGGTCATGGCCATAACATTTCATTTTTCATCGACGGCACTTCGCAAATTCAGAAAGCACACTTGATTGTGCAATAGCATTAGAAACAACATTGGCTTTGATAAATTGGGGGCATGTGCCGGGTAAACTCCTCACCGGAGGTGGATTGCAAATCTTCTAATCCTCTAATCCGTCTGCTCTTTCCCTCTCCTTTACCAACAAAAATAGGGGCGAAAAATCTTCGCCCCTATGCATCCTAGGTTGTACCTTCAACAATTTAGTGACACTCGCTGAGAGCAAACGGAGTGCAGCTCGAAGCGTCAGTGGAACTATCCCCGAAGCGCAGCGTAGCGGGATAGTGAGCCAAGCTGCCTATAGGCAGCGTAAGGCGTAGTGAGACTCTCTGATAACGAGCATAGCGAAGTTTGAAGAGCAAGTCGAACTATCCAATAGCCAAAGCTATTGGGAACTATCCCAGGCGCGTAGCGCCAGGGACACGCTTCACTAACTGCGCTTCACGGTTTTACCCCCTCACCCGCCGGCACCATCGAATAACGGCTCTGACTGATCTTTAGAAAGGAATTCTGATTGGATCATCTACTGCACGCATTGCAGAAAAGCGCTTCTGAGAATGAAAGGATCATTTGTTATGAGAGGAATATCAAGATATCGTGCGGTCCCGGCGATTAGCCTATCGTGAAGTTCGGGAATATCTGTTATTTCAAAAGCCGATTTGATTATATCGAGAGTAAGCGCCTCTTCCACATAGTTCACGGAATCAGAAATAATGCTTTCAATATCTTTTACTGAAACAGGAATCCGATTTTTTTCATAAAGATAACCGACTTCAAAAATTACCACGGCAGGAACAACAATCACGTTGTCCCCTTCATCGGTTTTTCTTAGAATGGCATCGATCTCGGCATTGATTACTGTAACGCCGTTTAGAAACTTTATAAGAGCCTGCGTATCAATGACGTATTTATTCACCTCGGTTCACCAATTTCGCTTATTAAATGACCCTGTGAATCACGACTGAGGCTTTTTATCTCTGCATTGACCGCCTCATAATCTATAAAGTGATTCTTAAAAAGACCACCGATTTTCTTCACCTTCTTAACTTTTTCAGGAAAGATTATAAGGATTTCTGTCATCCCCTGAATTATAGGTTTATCAATAAATTCAACAACCCCATCATGGTATATAGCTTTTAGTGCATTCACAGCGAACACCTCCTTGTTTAAACCCTAACCGCAAGAGTATCTTCTACATTTGACGACATCATATCATCTTCATACGTCACTATGCAAGCCTGTCTTTCCTAATCCATCCAACCCGTCTAAAGCATCTAAACCGTCTTTGTTCGATATGCTTTTCAAAGTTTATACTTAACTACTTAACCCTTAACTACTTAAAACTATTTTTATGTTTTTCACCATTCACCATTCACTCTTCACCGGTTGTATCTAATCCGTCCAAAGCATCCAATCCGTCTGATTCTGCTTGACACTCGCAATCATTAAGTTTACCATAAATCATGCCGACAGTAATGAAATTAGGATCATACAGATTTCATTTTTACTCTGATGAGGGGAACGAACCACCTCATATACATGTTGAAACGCCGGACGGTGAATGCAAATTCTGGCTTGATCCGGTTAGATTGGCGCGTAACAAGGGTGTCTCGCCGCAAAACTTACGACAAATCGAAAGGAACATTTTCGAATACCGCGACTTTTTGGAGGATAAATTTCATGAGTACTTTAGCCATGAAAAATGAATCTGTCGAACCCACGGCCATCAAGGCATGGACAGAGAAAAGGATCATTTATATTGAACTCACAGACGGACGGATTATCGGTTTTCCAGCGAGTCGTTTTAAGCTTCTTGCCACTGCCACGGAAGAAAAATTGAAGGAAGTAACTCTGCGCCTGAATGGTTACGCCTTGCGCTGGGAATCTCTTGATGAAGACATTACAGTACCTGGAATCGTCGCTGGTAATTTTCAATTGCCCTATAATGTCGAATAGCAAAAAAATGTTTTATTCCTGGATTCCGGCTCGTAGGCCGGAATGACAACGGTGGTCTTTTACTTTTTAGTGAGACCAGTTGACTATAGGAAACGTAAGTCGTAGTGAGTCCCAAGTTTCAGAAGCGTAGCGCACTGAAATTTGCTGGACGTAGTGAGACTCAGATTTCACAAGCGCAGCGTAGTGAAATTTGTAAAGTCGAACTATCCAATAGCCACAGGCTATTGGGAACTATCCAATAGCCAAAGCTATTGGGAACTATCCCCGAAGCGCAGCGTAGTGGGACAGCCTTCAGCCTTTTTTCCTAAGCCGTCTATTCTTCCCCTTTCACCGCCAAACGAAGTGTTTCAAGTGGCAGGAATAATTGCAGCACATGACCTGGAAGCGAAACAAAACCGTATCTTTCGTAGAATTTATATGCACCTTCGTCCTTTGCATCAACAAACAGACCAATCAGACCGGCTTGCTCTGAGATTAAAATCGTACGGTGGATTGCTTCCGCGAGCAGCAGACCGCCATAGCCCTTTCGCTGGTATTTTCCGGCAACAGCAAGCCTCGCCAGTCGTACGGCAGGAAGTCCGTGCTGTGGATATTTCTTTGCAAATATCTCTGGGAGGTGCTCCGTCCGAACTTCACAAAGAGTGAGAGTAAAATATCCGAGGATTATGTCCGGTTTTTCCTGATCCGACAGCACAAAAGTGCGTGAAATCCCTTTATCACCATGCTGTCGGGCAGTTGCCTTAAGAAAGGAATTCAATCCCGGAACGCCGCAATCAAACCTGGATCGGTCGTGATGACGCGCAAGGGAAGTTATTTCTGGCACAAAAGCGCCTCTCTCTGATTCATGGCAGCTTTCAAATTATCATTCGGAATGGGTGGATTCTCGATGAGGCCAAAAAAAGTATCCGCAGCAGTGGTGGAAAGAGTGATTACCCGCTCCCTTTCCAGAATATCGTTGGCCTTATCCAAGGCGGACTGGACAAGGAACTGGTTAAGAGTCGCCCCGACAGTCCGGGCCGCTGCGGCTATTCTCTCATAGACATCGAGAGGCATTCGGGCCGGAATCCTCTCTTCGACTTTATTAAGCGCCATAAGACACCTCCTTATTTACCTGAAAAATAGCATAATGGCGCCAAAATGGCAACTATATATTTAAAGAAAAATAGAGATCTGTGAAGCTGCACCCTTTGAAACCTTTGCACAACTACACAAAACCAGCAATTTTGTCACGTGTGGCCTTCAGGTTATTCCCGTCGTAGATGACCCCACGGTGACCCTATAGTGCCCTTCAGGGTATTTAGGTTATTCAGGTTACGAAGGCGGGCGGCGTGCCCCTTAGGGTAAATCCAGTATTATCAAGAGCTTCCTAGATTTACCCTAAATACCCTGAAGGGCACTATAGGGGCACCGTGGGGGCACTTCGCCGGGTCAAGCCCGGAATAACCTAAAGGTCACACGTGACGAATAGGGTAGTTGTGCAAAGCTGCACCCTTAACATTTCACGATTTGTTTGCTAATCAGTCCAACCATCCAATCCGTCAGTCCCTTCAACAAACCAACATTTTAGTGAGACCAGTTGACTATAGGAAACGTAAGTCGTAGTGAGTCCCAAGTTTCAGAAACGTAGTGAGACTTGCTAAAATCGAGCAAAGCGAAGATTGAAGCATTAGTCGAACTATCCCGCAAAGCGGTGGTAGCGCACTGAAATTTGCTGGACGAACTATCCAATAGCCAAAGGCTATTGGGAACTAATGAAACTCAAATATTACAAGTGCCGCGCAGTAATATTTGTTAGTTGAATTATCCCGCCGCAGGCGGAGGATATCGAAGATATCCGTGGTATCCCCGAAGCGAAGCGCAGTGGGACCCGCTGCACTATCCTCCGCTGGCGGAGGTGGCGCAAAGCGCCGGAGGTGGATTGCCAATCATCCAAATCTTCTAATCCGTCTAATCCTCTATTCTTATTCCTTCCCCCATCGTTACAAATTCATTGTTCCGGCAAAGCCATTCAATCTTTTTGTATGTTGTATGAAGATTTATATAACATTTAAAATTTCGCTTGAAGCCTAGGGGAAGTCTGGGGTGGTGGGGATCAATCTCTCGCGGATGAATGTAAATAATCAGCAGCCTATCGTGCTTTTTAAAATGCCGGATACCCCACTTTATCTGCCAAAGTAGTGATAACCGCAAATAGCCGCAGACGAAAATCGAAAATATTTACCCGGCGATCTACTTTATCTCAGCGCTTCCAGACCCTTACGGTCCAGAATGCTCAGCAGCTTGAGAGAAGGCCCGGCAGGATGCTTATCGCCGATCTCCCACTTCTGAATTGTAGAAAGACTAATATTGAGCACTGCCGCCATAACCGCTTGGCTAAGTCTATATCTTTCGCGAAGAGAACGAATCTGTACTGCCGTATAAGCAGAAACCGGTTCGACACACAAAAAATCATACTCCCGCATCTTGCGTTTATCTATAAACCCGAGTTTATGCAGATCCTGGGCTGTTTCATGGACCGCGCTTAAAAGGCGGCTCTTATACTTTTCCTGTTTCATGTTTGACCTCCACCAAAGAACCTTCTCCAATAGCAACTTTAATTTGCGACGCAGTCATACCAAGAAGGTCTTTTGCCAGCATTTTCAAAGTTGCCAGTTCTTTTTCTGAAATATTTTCAAGCTCATTCTTTTCAAAACCAAATACAAAAACCCATCGGTCATCCAGGTTCGTTGCCAGCAATGTTCTCGTACTACCGCGTTTTCCTCTCTCCGGCAAAGCAACTCGCTTTTTTACAATCCCACCACCAAGATCGGCATCCAGCAAGCCACGCTGAATTTCGAGAACAGCCCTTTCCAGCAGCAAATCGTTTAAACCGGTCTTACGCGCCCATCTGGTAAAGTTCTTAGTTTTATTGTGAAACTCCAATTTTGAAAGCGCAGCGTATCGGAATTGGTAAGTTGAACAATCCCGCACAGCGGAGGGTGTAATACCCCAAAGCATGCTTTGGGGTTCCCGTGATAAATCATCTTTATATACACTATACCACTTAGTGAAGTACTTTACAAGATTAAATTACTGTGCTTTTCCTTTCACGTTTTAGTGAGCCAAGCTGACTGTAGGAAGCGTAAGGCGTAGTGAGACTCTCTGATAACGAGCATGGCGAAGTTTGAAGAGCTAGTCGAACTATCCAATAGCCCCAGGCTATTGGGAACTAGTGAAACTCAAATATTACAAGTGCCGCGCAGTAATATTTGTTAGTTGTAGTGAGACTCAGATTTCACAAGTACGGCGTAGTGAAATCTGTAAGTCGAACTATCCAATCCAGATACACCGGATTGGGAACTATCCCCGAAGCGCAGTGCCGTGGGACACGCTCTGTCCTTCAGCCTTTAGTGACACTCGCTAAGAGCAAGCGTAGTGCAGCTCGAAGCGCAAGTGGAACTATCCCCGAAGCGCAGCGTAGTGGGACAGCCTTCACGCTTTAGTGAGCCAAGCTGAAAACGAGCGAAGCGACTTTTGAAGCGTAAGGCGAACTATCCCAGGCACGCAGTGCCGTGGGACACGCTTCACGATTTATCTTTCTTTTCTTTCCTTCCCCAGAAATACAAAGATTACAAATCCCACGACGATGCCAATCACATTGGCCAGCATATCACTAATATTAAAAGACCGATACGGAAGCAAATACTGCACACCCTCGCTGACGACTGCAAAAAAAATACCCCAAAGAAACCAGAGGGGTAAGTATTTCGTATTCCCTTGATTAATTTTAACGCAGAAAAAAGCCCAGGGAATAAATTGCAACACGTGTAATATATGATCGGCACGGAAAGAAAGGATAGTAGTTTTGTTCAGAACACCAGAATTACCGAGAGGTGCTATCGCCAAAAGCATTATGAGAACAACATAAACTAAAAATATTTTCATGATATCTTAATGAGTTTTATTGTTTCTTCAATGTGAGCTTTGCTTGATGCCCCAAAAACGACAGATTGGATATTTTGAGCGTTAATGAAGTCATAAGCTTCTTTTGCTGGAATGGCACCCGATGCTAGAGTTGACATCGCCATTAACTGATATTTAGATGGATCGTTAGCTTTTGCCGCTTCTACATAAGCGTTTACACTCGGTGACATAAGATAACCAATTTTATTGAATGAAGAACAAATGACTATCTCCTCAATTTTCCACTCTTGAAGTTTTGTTTTTAAATAAGGCATGTTTTGGGTTAGTAGTCCAGGAATGGCATGATGTTTTTTTTGTATGTATTCGCAGTACTCCTCAAAGATTTCTTTAATACCATAGCCCAAAAGCAAGTCTGTAATAATATTTTGAAGAAATATAACTTGGATATCTAATCCTTTAAATATTTTCATTTCAATATCTATCAGCATCTGCATCATTCTAATGGCATCTTTGCCGAGAACAGCCATACCACCTTTGGCCATCATACCCAAAACCCCGCTTGCAGAATTGTCTTTAAAAAGAACTTCATTAATAGTCGGGAAAATACCTTTTTCTGCAACCATGTTTGCATATTTTTGAGGATAGGGAATAAAAGGGTACCATCTAATTTCCCTATACTTGCTTTTGTTATCTCTGAAATAATTACAAATATCTTTAGCCCGGTCATTACTGTTCAACATAATGCCGCGAATACCAGCCTGTATAGCTGTATCATACACCTGGCATATATTATTGAAATCGAAAAACTTTTCAGCTAGTTGTTGGGCTTTTTCCTGCGACATATGGTTAATGCCAAAAAACTGATTGTCACCTAAAATGATTTTATCTATTGGTTGCATATTCTACAGTTTTCCGTTTTGTTCATAATCGTTAAAAATGTTTTCTATTACCTCTAATGTCTTTACCCCGTCTGCAAAAGAACATTGATTGTCAGTTTCTTTTCCTTGAATGCAATCGACAAAATGGTAAAGCTGCCTTGTAAATTCATTACCTCGCACGTAGAAGGGGACAGGTCTGAAAATATCAGTAATGTATGAAGTATTCCAGCCTTGACGAAGATTGTACTTTTCATTTGGTTTATTTAAGAACACTTTCAATGAATGTTGATCAGCCAAAATGCGGCCACCATCACCAAATATTTCGATTTTATTTGTAGGTTTGCGATAACTGGTATCACTCCAGTTAACATACAAGGTACCAGTAATACCATTCTTATATAGAAAGGTTGATGAAATGATATCTTCAACATTCTTTGAGTATATATGATTCAGAGAAGAGCCCGTTATCTTGTCTGGTTTCCCTATCAGAAAATTCATTAAGTCAATCGCATGAGTTGCCATTTCAAAGATTGCCCCACCGCCACTTTCGCGTGAAGCACGCCACCCGGAACTTTCACCCGATTGTGTAATTGTGCAACTGAACATCTCCGATTTAAATCGTGCGACTTTGCCGATGAGACTGTTATCTAAATATTCTTTAACTTTAACGAAAACATCATTAAACCGGTTTACGTAGCCCACCTGATTAACCAGATTCTTGCCAGCATATAATTTGCTCAATTCAAAAGCTTCTTTATACTTTGTAGTGAAAGGTTTCTCTGCAAAAACATGAACGCCTTTTTCAGCAGCTATTTTTATAATCGGATAGTGTAGATTGGGAGGTGTGCAAATTAAAACCGCATCCGGACTTGATTCCTTAAACAGGTCATTATAATCTTTAAACGTTTTTACAGACAGATACTTGTTCATCATAGTTAATATTAAGGAAGAAGGATCAGCTATCGATTCAATCTTCACATCGGGATGACTGTTAATGATGGAGTAGTGGGTAATACCCATGCGCCCCGCACCGATAATGCCTATTTTAATTTTTTTTAAATTCATCATTATTCTATATTTGCCCTAAATACTGCACTTAGTTTTATTAATTACCTGATTGTATACAGTTACGGTAAATCCCTGTAACACGCGACCATGTATAGCGTCTCTTGGAAATCTCAGACATTGCTGCCCTTAGGGCAACCAAATGAGAACCATCGAGACTCCTCAATAAAGATATCAGAGAATCTACATTTTTAAAGTACAATGATTTTTCTTCCGTAGTCGCTCTATTTGTCGGCACGTCGAAACAAATTACCGGCAGATTTAATGACATGGCCTCAACTAAGGATGGCGCAGTTCCGCAAAGTGAATGGGTGTGGATATATAAACTGCAATTACTCCTAAGTGCATTAATAGTAGGCAAATCATATATGGCATTGAGTAAAATTATGTTTTTATATTTATTCCTGTTTTCACTATAAAGAGTTTTGCCATAATTTGAAATTTGCCAATTGGAAACAACGACAAGGTTGCGATGTGGAACTGATTTATAGGCCTCAATTGCAAGATGAATATTCATATCCTCTTGAGCACGTACAACGGTCAAATCATAAGACTGTTTTAAAAAAGCGTATTTTTGGATTAACGCATCATTAACAGGTTCGTTGACCGCATGATCGCCGCCATATTCGGCAAGTAAAGGTTTAACGCCATAGTTTTTTACCAGATAATCTTGGAATGATACGTTATCGATAATAATGGTATCAGAATTCTTCACGCAAATTTTTTCAAACCATTTTTTTAATGCAATCTCAATTTTTGAGAACGATTTTGATCCCCTGACTTTTTGCCATTCTATTCCACCAATGTTAAAAATAATTTGTTTCTTAAAAATTTTATTGAATGGAAAGGCTATCGCTCCGGAAAAACCAAGAATAATTAACGTGTCATAATTAATATAAGCGTGGAAAATAGTTGCGACATCATAAATTATCGACTGCCATCCATTGGCCTTAAATGGAAAATATTTTAATTTAGAATTATTGTAAGTTTGAATTTGTTTGTTTTTAGGCGTCCGGGAGCAATAGACAGTAATATTAAAGTCATTACCTAGATATTCAACCAAATAGTTGGTTAATGTTTCAAAACCGCCATAATGCGCGGGAAGTCCATTAGTACCAATGATAGCTAAGCTTTTCTTACGCATCTAGATAGCTACCATAATATGCATCGATATATTCTCGCAAAGCAATTCGCCAATCACGCATAATATTTAAGTTGCGAAGGTCGAGCTTTTTATTTATCAGTCTTTCACATGGTGGTCTTGCTGCAAAATATTCTTTTTTAAAGTGATCGGAAAAAACAGGGTTGATTTTTACTTCCTTCGCCATTCCCAAAATATTCAATATTTCCTCTGCGACTTCTAATCTGCTCGTAACACCGCCACAGACCATATTGTATAAGCCCCAGTATTCTTTTTGTATAAGTAATTTTACATTCTTGGCAAAATCTTGTGTATAGGTTGGCGTGCCATCTTTATCATTTACAACGTACAGTTCTTTTTTACCTTCCTTTAACTGTTTCATTATTTTTTGGATAAACTTTTTATCCTTCCTAGGGCCTGCACCCATCATCCAACCGGCACGGCATATTAGATATCGATTAGCGTTTTCAATCACAAATCTTTCACCCATAAATTTCGAACGGGCATAAACACCAAGAGGATTGGGAATATCCCAATCGTCATAAACTTCTTTTTTCCCATCAAAAATACCCGCCGTACTTATATAAAGCAGTGGGATCTTTAATTGATTGGCAATATAAACAGCATTTTCGACGGACAATGTATTTGTCATGTAAGTGTCATCAAAATTCAGTTCGCAGAATTCCAAATCAGTGTAGGCCCCCAGATGGAACAAATAATCTGGGTTAAAATCGCTAACATCCTTTTTATATGATTCCAAATCACGGAAATCTAAAAACGATAACCATTTTTCGTTGACATCTTTATCCGTGCATTTAATTTCATAATCGTTTTTAAACTGGACATAAAATGCTTCGCCCAGCATACCGCCACATCCCGCAATATAAATTTTCTTTTTCATGATTTCATGTCTTCCATTATTTATTTAAAAGTACCGACCAGTTCATCCATTCAGCCCGTTCGTTCATACGGATACCCGTCTTAATCACCTTTGCAGGATTACCAGCCACTATTGTATTAGATGGGACGTCTTTAGTAACCACAGCACCAGCACCCACAATTACCTCATCACCGATTTTTACGCCGGGCACAATTGTGGCGCCCACTGCAATAAAACAATTTTTACCTATATAAACATCAGCCAGCAAGGGCTGGCCGTCAACCCTCTTGCAGTGATCGTGGCTCATAATCGTAACGCGTGAGGCAATTAAAGTATTTTCACCAACATGGATCCCTTGTGGATATAATCTATCGAGATTGAGATCCCTCTCTAATATTACATTTTTTGCAAAATCATACCCCTTTAACTTATATATAATTAGGCGCAATAGTTGAATGTTGCTGGCAATAAACGTTCTTAATTTGAACTTTAACGCTAAACCACTATTCATCTATTTATATACCTTTAAAGGAAATACGGTTACTATTTTCTGGAACTGACACATGACTGGATTAGAGATTCAAGCGCAGCAACATGCTTTTGTGGGCTATGATGCTCTTTTACGTAGTTGTAGGCCTTTATGCCCATTTCACGCACTTTCGACGGATTAGCCAATAGATAATCAATTTTATTTGCAAGGTCATGCGGATTGCCGGCCTCGAAATGACAACCTGTCGCGCCATCTTTTACCGTTTCTATCAGACTGCCCAAAGCCGACACAATGGCCGGACGGGCATTTGCCATACCTTCCAAAACAACATTTGGTAAATTTTCATAACAAAGTGAAGACACAACAAAAAAAGAATGATCCTTAAATAGTTCTGCTATCTCTTTTTGGTTTTTGAATCCAATAAAATGGATTCGTGATTTTACGTCCTCAGGAATTAAAACAGTCAACGAGTGAGCATAGTCAGAATTTATGTCTCCAACAATGGTCAGAACGGCATTCCTGTTTCTTAACCGGATGAAGGCATCAATAAGAACATGCACGCCTTTTTCATGACTCAGACGACCTACGTACAAAATACTGTTAAGATTTTTGCAAGGTTCCAAATCAGTTTGCGTTTGCGTAACGAACGTTGGTATGCACACGATTTTTTTCCCATCGATTCCACCTTTTATCATCTTCACGCGGGTGAACTGGGACGGAGCGATAAAATAACTAATATGATCATGTATCCTGCGGAACCTTGACAGGGACATTCCGACAAACCTGACCAAGGCGACACTTAATGAACCCTGGTAGCCACCACAACGGTTTACAACGCCCTGAAAAAGACCCTTTTCTAAGCACTCTTCACAAACATGACCGTTCCTATAAAGAAGGGCACTAGCGCATATTCTGTTAAAATCAGACAACCGCCAAATGATCGGGAGGTTAAAGCGCCGGCACGCATCAATAATACTATCAGAAAAATAATGAGCGCCAAGGAACATAGCCACGTCTGGCTTGGTATCACGAATAAGATTTTCAAGGCTCTTCCTTGCATCAAGATAGTAAATCATATCGATGGCGTGAAAAATCTTGTCAAAAATGGATAGGTTAAAGTCCTTGAAGTAAACGTTTTCTGGTCCACCGGGCGGTGGAAGAAAATATTTACGGTAGGGTGTTTCATGGCTTTGTCCAAAATTCACTGCAAAGGGTATGAAATGGTGTTTGGGCATCATTTCAACAAGGGAAAAAAGATACTTGTCAGGACCGCCGGTAATGAAGTAATTTCTGTTAACTATTAATATCTTCATGTGTCTGCATTTGAGTATGAGAATCTATTGGCTGGGCGGCTTTTATGAAATTAATTGATCTCTCTGATAACAATAAATCGAGAGCTTTGCACAACCTATCTAATCGCCATACCAGCGAAGACCGGTATCCATGAAACCATTGATAATAATGGATACCGGTTTTCACCGTAATGACAAAATTGTTGTTTTTATATAGTTGTGCAAAGGTTTCCCCACGGCAAGGTGTCTCAATTGTGGCCTGACCAATATATTAGAATCCATAAACATTCATAGCCTTAATGCCTTTGTTAGATCATTCAACCCGCATCTTTCGCCATCGCCAGCAAGATTCTATTTTTCTCATAATCGACTGGAGTTGAATCCGTCTTAACATTAAGTACCTACAGTTAGAATGTGCGCACACAACGTCTCCCTGCTTTCAATGTGCTGTTTCCCACAGACCACTTGCGCACTGAAATACCGGATTGTTAACTATAGTATCTATTTGCTAATTAAATCTTCTATCATCCACTCATAAGGATTGAATTTTCCTTCATACCAATTCATATCTTTATCCCAATAACCTTCACACGCATCATAAGCACTAGGATTATATCCATAACTGATTTCAATAATGAGCGGATCATTATTGACATCGAACACAAAGTCATAGCCTATACTTTGCGATTTAATTTTATCATTCACATCAAAGGCAATTTTTACACATCTTTCGTCTATTTCCGATTTTGTATAAAAAATATTGCCGCTACCTGAAGCACGGAAATCATTTTTACGAGTCATCCTTTTAATGCCAAAAGCTTTATCGCCGGTAACAACGATTCTAATATCAAATAAATTATTCGGTATAAAATCTTGGAAATAGACATACCCTTTTTCTTTACCGCCCATTTTGCTAAATTGTTTGGAAGGAATATATTTTGCGGGGAGAATCCAAATAGCAACAGCTTTCAATAAATTTAAATAATTGCCATTTTTTGTTCGGAAATTTCTTAATTGTTCTTTTGCATAACGCCAAGCACTTCCTTGCGCGAATCCTCTTCCAAAAGCTTTCTTAATAAGTCGGATGGCGTCACTTTGTGTATTTACCAAATAAACATTTGAACTTCCGGCACCGCCTCTTAATTTGAATACTTTTGGAAATGTTGTGTGCTTTACCCATTCCAGCGCTTCTTTTTTTGTATAGAAAGCATAACTATTAACAAAAGGTGCATTCAACGCTTCAAGCAGATATTTTTGCCCAACTTTATCATCGAAATGCCAAGCGGTATCAAAATCGGGAAATACCTTCAACCCCATTTTCTTAACCGAATAAAGCAACTGTCGTGCGAACAACATGTCTCTATAATCCATTTGGGAAAAATGCCACATAAAAGCATCGCAATATTTCAATTGGTCGATTATATCAAATTTGTAGGCATCAACCATTTTATATTCAATGTCGTTTTCTTGACAATATTTGATCCACCTAGGAACAAAAGAATATTGGTCTTTAAGCACCATTGACTGTTGTAAGGCTATTTTCATAATTTATGACCTTCTGAGCGGTGTCTCTGCTGCAATAAATGGACATTCAAGTTTTACAATTCGCATATCGGCATCCCGCCATACCGGAAGCTGGTCTCGCAGGATTTCCGAAGCGGCGGCTTCTATAAAAAGTGGCTCATTGCGGTGAATGGGGCACAAGTCACCGCCGATTATTAATTTGATCGATTTGTCTGCCGCGTCAATCATGCTTTCTTGCAACTTCCGCGAAGAACTGAGCCAGTTTCGTTTTATTCGCCTGAATACTGAAATGCTGTATTGCGGCGTGTCTGCCCGCCAAGCCGATGGACTGCCCCTGTTCTTTGTTTCGGAGAAGAAAAGTTATCTTGTCGGCAAACATATTTACATCATTTGGTGACACCATACAGGCGGAGTTGCCATCTTTAAGATAATTTGTTAAATCGCCCAGCGCCGTAGCCACGACGGGTGTCGCACTGGAGAGATAATGACCAAGTTTGGTTGGGAACCTGCAAATCGAGCGCACTGTCTCCCATAATGGCAACAAAAGAGCTACGGCATTATTCATAAGTATTTTAAGTTCTGCATCTGAAACAAAACCTGTTAATTCAAGCATAGATTCGTTAAGACCCACCTTGCGTGCTAACTCATGTATTTGCTTACGTGATGAATTACTTATTTTCCCAACCAAAACAATCCGGCACATTTTTGCTTCGTTAACGATTTTAGAGACATGAAGCAAAAACGCAATATCCTCGATAGAACAATCAATGTTGCCGCACCACAGCACGTAAGGTGTTTGCTGGGTATCCAAATTCCTATTCTCGTCCGATAACCATTCATCGGGATCTATTAGTATGGGGATATGCAGGATTAAATGCTTAAGGGTATATGAGGGCAGGCTTTTAATCCTGTCAATAATTGGGCGTGATATTGCCATTGTTCCTTGTAGAATTTTAATACTTTTATTCCAAGCTAAGCGCCTATTTGCTTCGGGCCACCACTCATTGATTTCCTGAATAACAGGGTAGCCAATGGCACGCAAATAACGATGAAATAAAACGAAACGGCCGCCACTGAACCAGGAGTATATGCAGAGATTTTTTTCTTTTTTGCGTAGTTTGTACAGTTTTATGCACGCTTGCAGTATCCCTTTAATATAAAGAAAATAGCGCTTCCATAAATTGTCCGGCCTGACGGTTGGGCCCGGTAAATATTCGAATTCGATTCCATCAACAATTCCGCGAGAGGTTGAATTAGGGTAGGGGCCACCACCAATGTTAAGTACCGTAAATCTACAACCCTCTGCGACCAACGCCTTGCCAACCATCCTTATGCGCGATGTCGGAGCCATACCATTAGGAAAACCAAGGCCACAACAAACACATATCACGTGGCACTTATTTTCAGACCGATTCTTATGCTCTCTGGATTCATATCTTTTAATGTTACGCAATTGCATAATCTTTCAAACGAAGAAGTCACCCCTCCAATGTTGTCGTAAAAAGTCTTTCCCCCAATTTTCTATACATGTAAAAACAAGATTAAAATCAAAATACTAAAAGAACTTAGTTGCCCGTTTCATATAACTATTTTATCAGCTCCGATGTTCATTTTCCCTCTACTCGCCAGATATTATCGTATAAATTAGCAAGTCGCGACTTAGCCAAATAATAGTTAATTAGATTAAATTGACAATTGAAAGATTCTCTAAAATTATACCAAGCTACACCAGGCTGTGGTGTTTGACTGATAAGTATTCTGAACCACAAATAAAGTATTTCCCTCTGCACATATTTAATGATCCTATACACCTTAATCAATAGTGGATGAATGAGATGAGATCTGTATAAGGTCTTCAACTGATTTTTTTCTTTTTCCAATTCAAATTTATATTTATTTCGGAGAGTGTCTTCGTGGTTACACTCTATGGCTAACAATTCATGGACATTAGTGATTCTAAAATTTGATTCAACAGCTCTTAGCCAATATTCACAGTCGCCCAGAAATTTCATTTCTTTTCCAAAATTCCCAAGATCGAGAAAGACCTGCCTTTTAAGAAATGTAGTGGGTTGCGCAATAAAGTACCCAGACTTAAGGTACTCTCCATTGACAGGTGGCCATAAATTAATCCTTATTGTTTTACTTTTACCATCCTGTACAAGGGTATCACCGCAGATGATGTCGCCTTGCCCCTTCTGTAAGGCTTCTACCGCCACAGAAACAGTCCAAGGGAAATACATGTCATCTGTATTCAAGTATGCCAATATGTCACCATCAGACATATTGAATCCTTTATTTATAGCGTCATACATGCCTTTATCAGGCTCGGAAATGTATTTCAACTTGCCTTCTTTTTTATATTTTTCCAGGATTTCTAATGTTCCATCCGCAGAACCGCCATCTACAATAATATACTCAATGTTTTTATACGTCTGATTGAGCACAGACTCGATAGTTGCTTCAACGAACGAAGCACGATTAAGAGAAGGTGTAACAATTAGTACTTTGGGGTTTTTCATGTGGATGGCGAACCGCTCCCTAACGAATCGATCTTCTGAATGACTTTCTTGAAGTTAGCGGACAACTCCAACATATCATCAAAGCACTTGCATGCATTTTCCGAGAAATCGGCATAGTTATGGAAAATCTGCGAAAGCGCTTCTGCTATGCGATCAGCATGTTGCACCACGACGCCACATTGATAATCGTTGACCAATTCATTCGGACCTATCACCTCATTCACAACAATAGGCAGCCCATGTTGTAAATAATCAGAAATCTTGCCGGATGATAATCCCATGATCTTCATGTTCATGTCTATCCCGTTTGGCGCATGTTTCGATCCAGCACTGTAGAAGGCAATACCGACGTCCGCAGATCCCAATAATTGATGATATTCATCGGCTGCGAGCGGATCAAAAGAAATTACAACCTTTTTCGGGTCAGCCAGCATCATGATTTCCTTCTCATACTGAAAGCCCCATTTGACCGGTCTTCTTCTTGAGTGCATGATCAGAAGATACTCCTCAGGCCATTGTTTGGCTGCCTCAACAAGTTCCCTGCTCATCGCCCATGGGGCCAGCGACCCCGCACACAAGATTATTTTTTTTTCTGGTGAAATTGACCATCTTTTCCTCAGAAAGTTGTTTTTATGGCGCAGTGCTTTGCCCATCGGCGCATTTGGCACTAGCAATACCTTGTCGTCATCAAGCCCGTTTTCCTTGGCAAGGGCTTCCTTGCGCCATTGGTCCTGACTAATTGAAAATGCGGCCTCTCTGCTATAGAAGATTTCATTTTTCTTAAGTAACTGCTGCTGTTTGTTCATGCACTGATCAGCAAAATAAAGTTCCAGCGACCAATAAACGAATGGAACTTTTAGGCAGTATGCATATCGTGCCGCATCAAGAAGACCCTCCGGATCAATCCCTATAAAGCAAGCGTATGGTAATCCGAGATGATTTTTCTTTAACTGGCGCTTGAATACGATATTGCGCCATAACGACCCATAGAATTTAAACATAAACCAACTGTATAACCTCTGACCTCTACCAAATGTCCACCCAGGCAAAGCGATCCTACCTTGTGAAAATACAGACGGCTGATCTGTAACTACCGAGATGCTTTTGTCTTCGAATTGAGGTTTGGGATAGACTGGGTTGCCAGGAATATATACTTCTACCGTATACCCATGCTCAGCCAATAACTTGATACCATCCCGCAAACTTGATACGGTTTCCAACGTGCTCATGGCCATGAGAACGGCAATTCTGCCACGCGTATTATTCATTGTTATATAATAATTTAAAAGAGGTCAATTTTAGCAATCGCAATATGCGTATGATTAATTTTTCTATTGCTGCTTTTATGTAACTGAATTTCTCCGACATATATTGTTTCTGTAATGAACAATTTGAAAATTTAAACGATCTATACAGATACTCAAGATTATTGGTTGGATTTATGAAGCACCAGTCGTCAACTTTTGAAGACTGATTTCTTCTTTCTGCGTCATATAGTTTAATATCATTTTCTAAGAATCTTAAAATATCGATCATTTCAGAAAAATTACAATAATCAAAGGATTCGTTGATCAACTCAGGGAATCCCCATATTAGTTTACGCGGCGCGATGACGAGGCAACCAGCAGATATTGCCTCGATAAGGGCAAGACCTGCCATTGGCTTACATTCAGGATGAACAATAAAATACTTCGACTTGAGTTCCAATTTATGTATGTCGCTAATTGTGGAATATTTATCAAATACTTCTCCAAATTCGGATAACATCATTTTTTCATGTTCAGATACAACAGGATAACTGTGGTGACTTAGCACAATGCCACAGCGCTTATTAATATTGCACTCGTGATATATTTGTTGAATTGTCTCAGAAGATAGAATGTAAAATGGAAAATCTAAGACTGCTCTTCTTTTATTCTGTATTAAAGATATTTCCTTCGATTCTTTAGTCAATTTGTTTTTTGACAAACGGTGATTTAAGAATACATTATAGCAATAAAATGGGCTGCCACGAAATAATGTGTCAATAGCAACGGGTCCACCCTCAAGAAAATAGTAGCACCACATTACACCTGGATATTTCATTACAATTTTTGATGGTATTGCAACATCAATTGATATTACAATATGATATAATGACCAGTCAATATCGGAAGAATGTTCTGGTGATTGAATCTTTTTGTAATTCCATCCCTTGACAAATTTCTTCCAATGACGCTCACCCAGTTGGCACTCCTTTTCAGAATTATCGGCAACAACTTTGAAAGAACAATCGAACGCCCCCCAGAGACCTATAGGCCCGGTTCGCATGTTAGAGGATTCGAGAATCGAGCGTGCATTTGGGCCTGTCTGTGTGTAAAGATCATAGCAGGAGTTTTGCTTAACTACGCATATTTTTAATTGATCGCTCATAGTTCGTTCGTATGTTGTCACAAGTCCTTTGGGATTGCTTTGCCTGCATCCCATACTATTAGGCCGATTCCGGCGCCATTCTGATTTGAATTTTCAAAAAACTCAGCCACGTGGTAGTGCTCTCTAATCTTTTGCCAGAAAAGATGTACCTCGCCAGAGTCATTAGGCGTTTCTGTGCCATACCGACGTCTATGGTCCATACAAATGTCATGAAATACAATTACCCCACCCTCCCGCACAAGGTGTCTATAGGCTTTGAAATCATTGCCGACGCCTTCTTGGCTATGGTCTCCATCTATAAATAAAACATCGATTTTCCTTTCACCAAGCGCATTCTCAACCTTACGGACTGTCCTTGGCTCAGCAGAATATCCGGAAATAAAATGCTGTTTGACATTATGGCGACA
>Ga0208495_1000122_pt1 | contig 43667 bp, 36 predicted proteins | sample CryBogmetaGMA14M_FD_184551 | JGI IMG/M metagenome (GOLD analysis project Ga0208495, IMG submission 184551) | Freshwater microbial communities from Crystal Bog, Wisconsin, USA - MA14M (SPAdes) | ecosystem: Environmental > Aquatic > Freshwater > Lake | place: Crystal Bog, Wisconsin, USA...
AATTTCCCACTCGTAATCCTGAAGTCGTTCACAGTAAGACCAGGTAGTGTGGCAGACACCTGACTCCACGTGCCGCCGCCAAGCAGTTCCAGAACTTTAACCGTAACGGGTTGTGTCGGGGAAATCGAGTTGGGTGCGTCGAGTTTGAGGGTGCCCGACGTGCCGGTAATAGCCGCATTGATGTATATATTATTGCCAGCATTAAGCTTAAGTAAATTTGCGGAACCCCAGGTTACCGAATCACTCACGGTGATATTGCCAGTGGTGGACACGATCGCATCGCCGGTAACATTGAGGTAGGTCTGGAGTATATTTCTATCCAATGTTGCAACTGAACCAGGAGGAGACGGTGTAAAATTGGGACCACCAGTGATATAGACGCCGGTCGTATTGGCGATGTTAATGCTTTCCGGATCTAGAAGCCATGATCCCGCTGTTCCTTTGGGCGCCAGCACATCCGGCGCGCGCCTCACATCCAGGTACCCGCCCGAAGTTTCCACAAAGCCGCCGTTGCCGGACTGCTCCCCTCCCCGGGCGCTGATCCAGCCGTAGGACCGCGTCGCCTCGTTCCCCCACAGGATCACCTTCCCGCCGTCGCCGCTCTGAACCGCATCCGCCCGGATGCTCGCATCCGCGCCAAAATAAGTGCCGTCGGCATTCTGCACGGCGGGGTTCTTCCCCTGGTAGTCGCCGCCGACCAAGACCGTGCCGCCCCCCCTCTCACCGGAAGCGTCGATCTGCGCCGCGTCGATGACCCCGACCCACCGGCCGAGGAGCTGGATTGTGCCGCCCTTGTCGCTGCTTCCCTTGGTCTCGACGGCGCCCGATACCAGCGTGGTCCCTTCTACCGACTGTACGGTGACACTGCCGCCTTGGGGTCCATTGGCGGTGGTCCTGCTGTCTTTGTCAAAGGTGATGTCGTTCGTTGCCCGGAAGTGGACGGCGCCGGTCTTGTCCATGACCGCGCTGTCGGCGCTGACGATCCCCCGGTGCTGGATGAGACCGCCGTAGATGCCGATCCTGCCCGCCTCCGCGATGATCCGGCCGAGGTTCAGGATCTGGTTCCCGGGGGCGCTGATGACGACGGCGATCTCGGGCGTCGTGCTTTCCACGAGGCTGACCTGCTGCCCGGCGGCCAGGAGAATGTCGCCGTTCGGGGCGTTGATGATGCCGCTGTTGGTAACATCGGGGGCAATCAGGTAGATGCTGCCGCCCGCGGGGGTACGGATCGCCCCCTGGTTTTTGATCCTGCCGGCCAGCGGGCCGCCGCTGAAGTTGATTTTCCCGGCCTTGAAGTCGCCGTCCGTGATGTTGAGGGTGGAGGCGACAAGGCCGTTGACGTCGATCGTGGCGGTGGGGCCGATGAAGATGCCGTTCTGGTTAACCAGATAGACCCGGCCGTTGGACTGCAGGGCGCCGTAGATGGCGCTGGGGTTGTTGCCGCTGACCCGGTTCAAGACGGCGCTCGTGGCGGTGGGCTGGATGAAGCGGGTGAGCTCGCCGTTGCCGACGGAGAAGTCCTGCCAGTTGATGATCGTCCGGTTGGTGTTGGTGACGGTGAGGATTTTTCCCTGGGTGGCGAAGCTCGCCTGGCCGCTCACGACCTGCGGGCCAAGCGGATTGGCAACCGCCAGTTGCGGGATCAGGATCCCCAGGATCACTGCTGTGCCGAATCCCCCCCGCAGACGCTTCAATATCCGGATCTGATGGATCGGTTTCATGGACTCAAACCTCCTGCCTGCCGGCTAAGCTGCTGTAGGTGTTATCCTGTCCTGTTTTGATACCTTTGAAAAACGGCTTCGTCGCGTGCGAACGCTTTTTTTATTAATGATGCAAAACTCTCGCTCATCCTGTTTAAAGAGAGCCCCTCCGTCAATACGTCAGCATCGCCCTGAAGTGAACCCTGCTGTCTCCGGACCTGGTGGCGCTTTCCCCGGACAGGGAATGCAGGGCGTAGCCCCAGTCGATGGCAAAGATAAAATATTTCGAGTAGTTCATCCGCAGCCCGGCCCCCGTGGAGGCAGGCTCTTTTCGGTCGTCCTCCCCGCGGGCGGGATGGTTCTTGAAGGTGACGCCGCCGTCATAGAAGCCGAGCAGCCGCAGCTGGGTACCGGGGAGGGAAAGAAAGCGGGCCAGGTCGGGGGTGTAGATTTCAGCGGTTCCGGAATACCCCTGGTCGCCTACGACTTCACGTTCCTGATAGCCGCGACCCCCGGCACTTCCGCCGAAGCCGAACTGCTCGCCGGAGATCAGCGTATTGTCGGTGTACTGGCCGTTGAAAAGCAAACGGAACTGCCAGTCTCCGGGTAACGCGTATCCCGCACTGAGGCCGAAACGAAGGATGGTGTAATCGACGGGCGGACGCCCCGACTGTTTGTCGAAATCCGTCTGTTCGCCCTCACCCCAGCGGTCATTGCGGGTCACCCCGAGGTAGAAGCCGGCATCGCCCCCCTCGAAGGTCAGTGCGCCATTGTAGGAAAGGCTTAACGGATGAACAGTAACCGTTGAGTCGCCCATGCTCGTGTTGTCGCCGAATTGCATCGCCAGCTTTTGATCATAGCGCCGGTAATCCAGGCCCCCTACCAGCTTGTGCTCGTACGCGCCGAAACGGCGAAGGTTGTAGTTGTAACGCAGGCCGGAGACGATCCCCTTGCCGCTTGAGGTGATATTGGAAGGAAAGCTGGCCGTGGCATCCCCGAGGTTGATCTGCATGGTGCCGGAGTCGATGTCCGAATAGCCGCCGAAAATATCCACCGAATCGCCGAAGCGGTAGATCGGGATCCGGTAGGATGCGCTGTAACTGGTGACCTTGTCGGCCTTGTCCGGCGAGGTGGTGAACTGAATCGTTCCCACATGATCATGGTTAAAGAGGTTGAAGTACTGCGCCAAAAAGCCGATGCGGTAGTCGCCGGTTGCCTTGTTGCCGGTATTGTCGAAGGTAAGCCCCACTTTCCAAGGCTTATCGTCGCTGACCTTCAGGACGGCGATTAGCTCGTCTTCTCTTGTGCCGTTCTGAAGCTGCAGGGTTACCTTCTTGGCCGGGTTCTCATTGACGACGCGGAGGTTCTGGGAGACTTCGTGGATCAGGGGGGTCTTTCCCTTCTCCAGGGTCGGAAAGCCGGCTTCAATGTTGGCTGTGCTGAAATGCCGGTTTCCCTCGATGGATATGTTCATGATTTTGGATTCGATGACCTTGATGAGGATATTTCCCCCCTTCATCTCCTGCTCCGGCAGGATGACCGCCACCGAGTTGTAGCCCATGCCCCGGTAAGCTTTTTCAAGCGCCTCAATCGCCTGCTGCACATCCCCGAAATCGCGTTCGGGGCCGGTGAAGGGTTTGACAAGGGCTGCGATCCGGGCTGCACCGAGAAGGGTATCCCCCTCGACCACGAACTGCTTGATGGTAAAGCGGGGAACGACCACCTGCTCCTCGGCGGAAACCGGAGAAGCCATGATCAGAAGCACCAGTACGAGACATAGCCTCAATAATACATTCATGGTCGGCCTGCGAGAATCAATCCCCAAAAAGCACCTTTTCATTGATAATCTTTCCTCCGAATGCTTTTTCATTGACTATGTTTGATCTTGCCGTAACGAATTGACCTGGATTGAATCTATCGAAGATTTAATTTTATCACATTCCTGCTGATTCTGCCGGCTGATCTGGGGCTCACGCAGGTTTGATCAGAATTTGCTTTTCGTGGGTTGAATATTAGAAAAACGAATTTCATTTGTCAATGCAATAATGGCCAATGGATGGAAAGTTTAGAAGGATAAGTCTGCCGAAAGACTTATGCCGAATTGATCTGTCTTGCTTGACGGCTCATAGGCACTATATAGACTTCCGCCGTAGCGGAAATATTTAGTATCACTCTGACCGATAGTACTATACTCGTACCAAGGGGTAGCCGTCAGCGCCCAGTTGTTGGTGATTCGATAGGTTACCGGCAATTCTGCATACCATCCCACTTCATTACCAAGCGAAAAATCCAGATCAGGAGCGCCCCTCGATAGTTCAGATAAATATGCTTTCATGTTTCCGCCGAACATGAAGTTGGCCGCCACATTGCCGCCGACCCGCCATTTATCATTTATGTCGTAATCGATCCTGAGACCGACAGGAATATAACCCCATGTGTAGACCTCCTTGTAATTCGGGTAAGATGTTTCACCCCGTTCCCAGTATCGGTATCCCAGTCCTAAATAGGGAGTGAGAACAAAATTATCTCTGATGGCCCAGGGATAACCGAAATCCCATTGCAGTTTAAAGAATTTCTGGGGATCGTTACTAAATTTGATGGGTGTCCCTGTCTGTGTTGAACCGTCATAAGTAATTTCTGCTGCGGCATAATGAACATAGAACCTGTGGTAAAAAACTGAATTCTTCTTAAAAGTATAGCTTATAAAGGCACCGGGAAGCCAACCCTCATTCGTGCTTTTAGCGGGGGGGACCATATCTTCCTTGTAGTCAAAATGATAGAACATGAAACCCATCTTCAAGGTTGATGACTTCGGCATTTGAACACTGGTATCAGCGTCTCCTGAGGATACGGCAGGAAGTTTTTTGTCAGCTTGTTCTGTTTGTAAAACCCCCTCTGCTACAGGTAGCTGCTTAACCTCCTGTTTTGCATCAACGCCTTCTGCATAAGAAAAGGTATAAAAAAATAGAATAAATGTGACTGTTATGGCGCAGGTCCATACAGCTTTTTCGTGGAATGGTCTCATATCTTGTTACCCTCCTTTGGCTAAAAGTATAAAAATCAATCCTGGCCTTCAAACAAAATACTCCGCAGTCCAGGTGCCAGTAAATGACCTTCTAAAGATAGGGACGGTAGAACCTGTACTGACGTTCAAACTGCTGGTCATAGATCCGGACAAAGTTTCAAAATGGTTCTCTATACACCTGTAATAACAATTATTGCTTGGTACCCGTCAAAGTTCCGTTTCCTTCATTACCACATTCACTCCATGTTCCGCTCACGCTATTGCCACTGATAGTCCCTGATTGATTTATTTGGCATGGATTGTTATGGCAGTCCGAAGTATTTGTAACACAAGATATCCGGTTGTCTGAAATAGTGCAAGTTCCGGTATTAGTGTAGTAACCCGTAGAATCGGTCCAGATACCGGGACAGGAACATTTTGAGCAATTCAGTACCCAGGTACCGTGGTACGCTAAACCACATTTTGTTCCTGAATACGTGCCGTTCCATTTTCCGTCCGTGTTGCTGCAAGATGACGTTGGCGTTGTCGGTGTTGTAGTGCTGCTGCTGCTACTACTGCTGCTGCTTCCTCCACCCCCGCTGCCGGCGATTGCCGCTGCAGCACCACCGACAACCGCAACAACACCAACCGAGATTCCCGCGATGGCAGCCGTTGACAAGCCCGTTCCCGCAGCCACTGTTCCCGCTGTAGCTGCTGTCGCTGCTCCGCCAGCACCTCCCGCTGCCGCTGCCGTTCCACTACCTGCAGCCGTACCACCCGTACCGGTACCTCCCGCAGTGCCTGTTGCTCCAGCTCCCGTTGTCTTGGCAGCAAGAGCCGCCGCCACCGCTGCTCCAATCTTGGTAATGGTGATGATCCCCCCAATGATCACAGCCACCTGACCCGCTTCCAGCACGGCTGTGGAGATCACCTCCCCGGTAGCAGACAACGCTGATAAATTCAGCGAACCCTCCGTACAGGTGACGGTTGCCATTTGCTGATTTGCCAAATTGGGATCGCCATTGCCGTCCTTCATGGCCTCAACAAATTCAAAGCCCGTCCCCCTGACACCGACAGCAACCGTAGGCGAATTGACTTCAAAAACATTGCCACCACCGATGTACTTCCTCACATCGGCCGTCAATTTGCCGATCGCCAATGAAAAAATGCCTCTGCGTGATTTGTCCTTGAACAGGAATTCCTTGATTTCCAGTTTTGTATTCTCAGATAGTTTGATCGTACTGTCATCAGAAAAAACCATCGTAGCCGAGGAGGCACGCTCGGTGACGATTAAATCCTTCAGTTCAATCGGCGACTTCACAATGGGCCTGATCACCTTCTTCGCCCTCGTCTGCGTTACATTGCCGACGACCGAGGTAAATTCACCGACCGCAGCAGCAAAAGTTGAATAAGGAATGATGAGTTGCAGGACCAGTAAAAAAGAAAGAAAACTCCTGATGGGTTTAGACATGGGCGCACCTCCTAATGTTTTTTTGCGGAAAAACATTGCTGTATTTTTAAGTTGAGTAGACCAATTTCCACGACACCTCTCTAAAACACAAAACCCCACTCTCTTTTTGAGAAACGGGGTCTTTGACCACCATACATCACCTCATCGGGTCAATAGTGCTGTTACAGACAAAATTGTTTGATGTTAGTGTTAGAATCGCGCCTATTTTTTCGATTTGTCAACAAATATCCATTCCGTCAAAGTATGAAAAGACCTGTTTTCTCAGATTTTTTTGAAATTTTTGGCGGAGCCGTTCTCATATAGACGAACTGAAAATAAGGACGGCCGGGAGGATCGGTAGAAAAGCTTTTCATATTACTACCTGCTATTCATAACGTAATGCGGCAATCGGGTCCATCTTTGCGGCTGCATAGGCAGGGTAAAGTCCAAAGAATATGCCGACAAAAATGGATGTCAAAAGGGGAAGAACGAGCGAAAGCACGGTAATTGCCGTACTCCATTTTGCGATGGCGGAAATCAACCACACGCCACCCAAACCAATAATAATTCCAATCATACCACCGGTAAACGTAAGAATGGTCGATTCGGCCAGGAATTGAATGATGATGTCACTGTAAGTAGCGCCAAATGCACGGCGCACCCCGATCTCTTTTGTTCTTTCCGACACCGTGGCGAGCATGATGTTCATTATGCCGATGCCGCCGACCAGCAGGGAAATGAAGGCGATACTGCCCAGAACGATGTTGAATGTCCTCTGAATTTTTCGGGATTGATTCAGGAGTTCCTGCGGGACAACAATCTGGTAATCGTCTGCGCCGCCGTGTGTTATCTCCAGAGTTCTTTTTACCACGGGAACCGACTTAAGAACCTGTTGTGCAGCACTCACCCCGACGACCAGTTCTGTGACTTCTGGCCAGGCAGTAGCGCCGGTCACTGAAGTGCTTTTGCTTACGAGACTTGCCACAGTGAGCGGGATAAATACCATGTCATTATAATTTCGCAGGCTGATTGCGCCTGCTTTTCGCTCCTTGCTTTCCATACGCCGTAAAATGCCGATTATTTTAAACAGGGAATTCTCAATCCGCAGATAATTTCCGATACTGCCTGACGCCCCCATATTTTTTGCCACGTTATAGCCGATGACGCAGACAAGTTTGCCCTCCTGCATATCCGGATCGGAGATAAAGCGGCCGTTACCCATGGGTATATTAAGCAGAGAGGCATAATTTGGAGAACATGAAACAATTTGCGGCATCACATCCTTTATTGCGCCGAATACGGAAGCCTTCAATTCCCTGAGGCCGGCGACATCCTGTACATCGCGGCACCCGTTTTTAATCCGTTGCGCATCGTAGAGGGTCAGACCCTGCGAAAGCTTCGCGCGGGACTTTTTTTCCTGCATCTCTGTCAGGGGTATGGATTTGACATAGATGTTCTTGGTGCCCAGTTGTTCTACCTGCGAGAGTGACTCGCGCTTCGCCCCCTCGCCGATGGAGAGCATCGAAAGCACGGCGGCAACCCCGCAGACGACGCCAAGAATACTCAGCGTTGCCCGCAGTTTGTGCTGCAACAGCGACTTGACGGCCAATGCAATAAATTTAAACAGCTTTCTGTTCAGGCGCAGACGCATGATCAATCAGCTTACCATCCTTTAAATAAACGATTCTGTCCGCAACAAACGCCACTTCACGATCATGCGTAATCAGTATAATTGTTGAACCATTGGCATGTAATTTCTTGAATATTTTTAGTATTTCCATGCCGGTATGGGAGTCGAGATTTCCTGTCGGCTCGTCCGCCAGCACAAGAAGGGGATCGGCACATATTGCCCGCGCAATGGCCACCCGCTGCATCTCACCCCCGGAAAGCTCGGATGGTTTGTGTCTTACCCTTTCGGTCAGCCCCACCTGAGCAATGGAATCCATGATTCTCCCTTTTATCCGCGAATCATCGAGCGAACGGTACAGAAAGGGCGCCTCGATATTTTCATAAACGTTCAGGCCGGGCAGCAGGTTGAAAGTCTGAAAAATAAAGCCGATGTTGTTTGCGCGGATGTGTGAAAGTTCGTCATCCGAGGCTTCAATGATATTAACGCCGTTAAGCAGGTAGCTGCCCGATGACGGACGTTCCAGGCATCCAAGAATATACAGCAGCGTGGTCTTTCCGGAACCCGACGGCCCCATGATAGCGATAAACTCGCCACGATGCAGATTGAAATCAATGTTGTCCAATACCTTCAGCGTTGAAGATCCTACATGGAATTCCTTGCATATCCGCACTGCCGAAATGAGTTGGTTCATTATTTTACATCGTCTCCGGCCGGTTTGCTCAGGCTGACCATGTCGCCGTTTTTTAATCCAGCAACGATCTCGGCATAATCCTCGTTCTGCCTGCCGATTTCCACTTTAACCTTTTTTACGTTTTTTCCCAGGCAGACATAGCAGTATTTGTTCACCCCCTCGCTGAACACCGCCTGCGCCGGTACGGCAAGGATATTTTGTGCTGTATCGATATGGATGACCACCCTGACTGTCATGCCGGGACGTAAGTTAAGATTCTCGCCCTGTATGCTGACAACCACCTGGAAATATTTTTCCCCTTTTCCCGCTTCGCCGCTATCACTGGCCAGCACACCGATGGAAGTCACCTGCCCGGTAAAAACCAGGTTGGGATAGGCATCGACCTGAATGGATGCCTTCTGCCCATTCGTAATCTTGTGCAGATCAACCTCGCGGACAAGGGTTTTAACGATCATGGAAGAGATATCCGGCAGGTAAAGCAGCGGTTGGTTCTCCCATACGCTGTCCCCTACCCGCGGCTTTCTTTTCTGATTGTCCCGGGGCGTTTCGTAGTGCACGACAATTCCCGGAAACGGCGCATGGACGACGGCCTTTCTGAGCTCCTCTCTTATATTATCTAAGGCGATTTTTGTCGTTTCAAGCTCGCTTTTCGCTTTTGCCACTTCCGCCATCGCCGCGGCAATCTTGAAAACGCTTTCCTTTTTTATCTGCTCAAACGACGTTTCATACCTATGCTGCTTTGAAAATAACTGTTCCGCCTTTTTCTTTGCCTGAAAAATTTCGTTCGGATAGTGCAAACCCTTCTTGCCCAGATCTTCCATGTCATTGATATAGGACACATAGCGGCTGTATTCCTGTTTCGCGTCTTTCAGGTCAAACTCGGCGGTTTTAATAGCGCCTTCTGCCTGGCTCTTTTCCCACTCGAGTATCTGTTTTCTTGCTTCAACCGTCGCTTCCCGGCTTTTGATCTCACCCCCAAGCCGCAGCATTTCCGTCTCGAAATGGGCGGAATCAAATTTAATCAGGACATCCCCCTTTTTGACAAAAGTGCCCTCATCGATAATATAGACGATCTTCCCTTTCTCCCCCTTGATGGTCGAGGAGACGACGTGTGACCGTTCCGCATCAAGGGCGCCGATCGTGTTGACCGTGATGGCAAAACTCACGGTTTTTGCCGCAGCCAGTTGCGGATCGGCGTCGGTATGCCCGGGCAGAACAAGGCGCACACTTATCCATGCCGCGGCAAGCGCTGCAGCCGCAATAACTGTCCATCTGCCGATTTTCTTTTTGTTCAGCATTCAGTTCCTCGGCACCAGCACGCCCATAATCGCCTTCATGTTGTAAATGCCGATGGCATATTCAATTTTCGCGGCAAGAAGATTTCCCCGCGCGCTTTGCAGTTCCTTTTCCGCTTCAATAACATCAAAGTTATCCGCCATCCTGTGCGCGAATTTGACTTCCGCAAGAGCGATTTTTTCTTCACCCTGTTTGATCTGTGATTTTCTTATCTCCATCCTTCTTCCCGCCTCTTTCAGGGACAGCCACTGCTTGCGCACCTGCCGGCTGATGTCCTCCATCTTGCTTTGCATGTTAACGCTGATTGTTTTAATGTTGATGAGGCTCTGCTGATAGGCGGCTTTTTCGGCCGTCCGGAATATGTCGGTGTCTGACTGCAGGCCTATGCTGTAACGGTCAAGATCAAACCCCGTGGATTGCCCCAGGGTCTCCGCCGTGCCATACCGGCCATACCCCACCACCAGATTGAGCTCCGGCAGGATATTGTGCTTCATGACTGCGGCTTTTCGTTGGGCCTCGGCCATGTCATGATTCATCTGCTCTATTTCTATTCTATTTTTTAGTGCGGTGTCTATGGCATCGTTAGGCGACAACTCCTTGAAATCAGGCGCTTCCGAAGCAATCACCTCAAGTTCCGTATTTTGCGGAAGGGCAAGAATGAGTTTCAATCTGTCTTTCGCGTCCTGAAAGGCTTCCGATGTCGTAATCATTGCATCCTCCGCCTCCCTGAGGGGTATTTCCGCCCGATATGTGTCCATGGGCGTTGCCAGCCCGACCTTCTCCTTGGCGCGCGCAATTTCGGAATGACCTTTCAGGCGTACACACATTTTTTCATATAACTGCAATATCTCCGTCTGCCGGACTGCGTCATAAAAAGCGGATATTGCTACCAGAACCGTGTTGACCTTTGTCTGGTATACGTTTCGCAGTGACGTATTATACGCAGCGTCGGCGCTCTGCACACTGTCGGTCGTGATGTCCTTTCCCAAGCCCCGCAGGAGGGGTTGCGTTAATGTAACGCCCATGTCCGTGGTATATTGTTGCGGGGATTGCCACGATGAACTGGTGATCTGAGGTCCAATGGATATGCTTGTTCCGTGTTCCAGTTTTTTCTGGAACTGGAGCCCGGCGGAGATGTTTTGGTAGCCCATGTTGTTTCGGCCGGCCAGATTTACACCTGCTGTCGGAATGAGTTTCAATTCAAACAGTGATCGCGCTGCATCAATCGAATATCGCTGGCTTTCGGCGCTGTATTGTGAATTGACGATGTCCCGGTTTTTCTGCAGGGCAAGGTTGATCGTCTGGTCGATCGTCAGAACTACCTTAGGCGGCTGGCCCGCAGCACTGTGATTATTGATAGCGGGCTCCGCGGCAAAGGCGACCCCCGCAATGCAAAAAATAACAGCGGCTATCACTACTGCTGCAAAAAAGGGGGGAGGTAAAAACTTCCCTCGGTTGACTGGGTTTTGTTTTTTCATTGTAAAAGCGCCGCTTTTGATCCGGGTTACGCATTGCATCCGCAGAATTTGAAAAATGGGCGCTGTCCTGTTTTCCTGATTGGGTTGCATTGTTCCATTAGTACCTACAAGCGCCTCTTCTGACCCGAGCTACTCATGGTGTCTGCCGAAATATGTATTACATACAACTATTAACTATTGTATTTGCATCACTCGATTGCAAACCTTTACTTGTTTTGTAATACGATGTGCCATTGGAGCATGCCCAAGACTCTATCCAAGAACAGCTCAGACAGCCGCTTAGGGTTAAGCGGCAATAACTACAGCTTCCAGAAGTGTAAATCGTTCCGCAGCCTCCTACAGAGCAAGATTTACTACTGCTACTACTGCTGCTGCTACTACTGCTACCACCGGCTGCTACTGCCGCTACCCCCACTGCGCCGGCAATGGCGGCGGCAGTTATTCCTACGATTGCACCAGTTGACAAGCCAGTCGCCGCAGCCGTACCACCCGTACCGGTACCTGCACTGCCCGTAGCACCCGCTGCTCCCGTATCCGTCGTCCGGGCAGCAAGAGCCGCTGCTACCGCTGCTCCAATCTTGGTAATGGTGATGATCCCCCCAATGATCATAGCCACCTGACCCGCTTCCAGCACGGCTGTGGAGATGACCTCCCCGGTAACAGACAACGCTGATAGATTCAGCGAACCTTCCGTACAGGTGACGGTTGCCATTTGCTGATTTGCCAAATTGGGATCGCCATTGCCGTCCTTCATGGCCTCAACAAATTCAAATCCCGTCCCCCTGACGCCGACAGCAACCGTAGGCGAATTGACCTCGAAAACATTAGCACCACCGATGTACTTCCTCACATCGGCCGTCAATTTACCGATCGCCAATGAAAAAATGCCTCTGCGTGATTTGTCCTTGAACAGGAATTCCTTGATTTCCAGTTTTGTATTCTCAGATAGTTTGATCGTACTGTCATCAGAAAAAACCATCGTAGCCGAGGAGGCACGCTCGGTGACGATTAAATCCTTCAGTTCAATCGGCGACTTCACAATGGGCCTGATCACCTTCTTCGCCCTCGTCTGCTTGACATTGCCGACGACCCAGGTAAATTCACCGACTGCAGCAGCAAAAGTTGAATAGGGAATGATGAGTTGCAGGACCAGTAAAAAAGAAAGAAAACGCCTGATGGCTTTAGACATGGGTGCACCTCCTAATGTTTTTTTGGAAAAACATCGCTGTATTTTTAAGTTGAGTAGACCGATTTCCACGACACCTCCCTAAAACACAAAACCCCACTCTCTTTTTGAGAAACGGGGTTTCAGTAATCAGTCCATACTACCCTCACGCCGGGTTAAAGGGTTAAGGAACTTTTCTGTAGATGGCAATTCTAATTAAATTTTCACTATCACGCTTTTCATTAGAAAACAATTAAAAGCGGCATTGTAAGATTGCTAAAATCAGGGGGAGGCTATTTTGCGGATCGGACCAGCAAGAGAAGGGCTTGAACATGCCCTTGAGTTAGGTTTTTTAGTTCAGAATCAACGATTGGTCATGGGGTTAGGGTAAGGTAGCCCCCAACCCCAAATAATCGGTTCTGATCCCTAAAACCCTGCGCCAGAGGTGATAACAAACCGCCCATCGATGGGCAATTCAATCAATCATTGGAGTTGCATACTCCACCTAGAACTGTTTAGGACTTGATGGTCATTAGCACTGGGGATTACGGATCGAACTAACGACAAATCTAATGGATACGACGGTATTTTGTCGAGTCCATCTGGATCGCTTGTTATGTGGCTCTCAGCCGGGCGATGCATCTGAGCGACCGGCAAATCAATTCAAAGTAAGAACCGAGGATAGAAATCCTTCTCCGGTTCCTGCATATCCGTAATCACCTTTGCATCTTCTTGGAATACTGCGCGTACCGGGAAGCGTGCTTTCTGCCCCACCTACTGGTCGGCACTTACCCTTGGAACAGAGGTAAGAAATGCAGCGTCATAGTCTGCGACGACGTTGCTGCTTTGGACACATTCGACTCAGCGGTAGCCGCTTTCCTGGGCGTTGTGAATGATTGAGATCAAGTTGCCCGAGGAGGAATCGCCCGAGGAGCCACCCGCGAAGATCAGGCGGCCATGGCGTTTGTAAACCAACTCGTAGCGGTAACGGTCGCTACCATAATAATAAGGGATCCAAGCCTTGCCGGTTTCATAGGTGCCCTGATCGGTAGGCTGGCCAATCAGATCGACCACTTGCTTCATACTCATTCCGATCTGTAGCTTCGTGAACTTGCTACCCCGAGTCGGCTTGCCGGAAATCTCGCCTTCCCAACCGTTGATGCCCTTGACGGTTCGTGTGTCATTGGGTGACTCGGCTTTTGCAATGGGTGCTTCTTTTGTGCTGCTCCCGGACTTTTGTGCCGTCTGGCAACCTACCAGCAGAAAAGTGGCAATGATCGCTGCAGCCACGAACGCGTATCGATTTGTCATCATGGGTCAACCTCCATCATTAAATTGATAAGAAATACCTTTTCTGTCTAACTATGTTACGAAGGTGGCCCTCGTATGTCAAGGAGATTTCATCGACAACGGGTGCTGTTTGCCACTTGATATCAGCAACTTTTCCTGACTCTGCTTGGTTGTGGATTTCAGGAAGTTAGCAATAAAAAAACCATATTAAGATTGCGTAAAAAAGCGATAGTCCGGTCACGCTGTGAAGGTTCAGTTTCTGTTTGTTGTGTCAAGAGAAAGTATACTTTTCCATTTAAGTGGAAATCGGCAATCACCACCCGGCTAAATGCATAAAGAGAGATAATCCTGTAGAACGGCTCCTGCACGGTCTCAACGGCAAGGAATTCCATTTCTCCCGAAGAGTGAATTTTACAAATCGTACTACCCACTCCACGGAAGAAACAAAAGGAGCGCCCAACTCGTTCGCGCTAATTCGATGCGAGCGAGAAAATCAATTGCTTGTTTTTTTTATTCGTCGGGTCTGTCAAGAAGATGATCGTAAGACTCTGTTTGTCTTTCGTGTAAATAGCGGTCCGGAAAAGGCTGTTGCTCTGATTCGCCGCGCTTGTAACTTTGTTAATGTCAACGAATTGTCCCGCGATACCACCGAGACCGCTCGTCCACCCTGCGGCTTTGAGTTTGTCGGCATAAAAACTGTTGATCGCATCCCACTGCGTGTCCTTTGGCAATTGGAAACCTCTTTGTTCAACCTTGCCACCCACATTCATTGCCTGTCGCACCAATGCATCTTGTTGTTTGTTCTTCTGCAATGTGTCGGCGATTTTACTCTCGCCCGCTTTCAATTCCACAGCACCGGGATAGGTAGGAAAATCATTGAGCGTTGCCACTTTACTTCCGCACGCCACTAGAGTTAGAGCCAGCCCCAACAACACTGAAGTAAGTAAACATTCGAGACTCTTCATCGGATCCTCCTGAACACCTGAATTTTTGACACCTATAGTATAGGTGTCTATCGTGAAAAGACAAAATTTGACGCCACTTGAGGGGTTAGGTATGCTTGCCCCCGTAATTAAAATGCAAGTCTCGTTGATTGATAAGTATTTCATTCATTATTTTGAAGTATGAGACAGGCAATCTTGCATGTCAATGGAATAATGACTGCAAAATGTGTGATGCTGTGTCGTGGTGGACCTAATTTTGTGGAATCGGCACTCATTTTGGTCGATTCACCCGTTACGAGAGCCTTGGCAGGCATAAAAGTGTAACTAAAATGTAACTGTTTTAACCGAAAATAAACCAACTTAACCCAACAAAAACCAACTTGCCCTTTGCAACATATTGATATATAACACACTAAAATGATGAGAAATCGCCCTCTATCAGTTATCGACTTTTAATCCGTTGGTCGTGAGTTCAATCCTCACACGGCCCACAAACAATATCAAGGGGTTAGCTAACATAGCTGGCCCCTTATTTTTTGTGTTGCTACCCTTAAAGAACGTTTTTCGTGACCTTGGATGATCCTTGTTCTCATTTTTGATTGCTTATTTAGTTTACCTACAACTACGCAAAATCATGGCGTCAAATGTTTGTTGATTACCAATTAAAACATGCAATAGCCACTCTCCGAATTCAATCACTCGCTTTTGATGGCAGGAGGGGTAGAAATGGCGGCACTTACAGGAGAAGGCCAGAAGGTATTCGTGGTTGCCAGCTTTTAAAGCGAAAAATGCAATTGGGGTGCGCGTTCGACCTCAAACTGATGTGATCAGTTCCTTGAATATTTTTTTCAAAGGATGCTGCGGAAAAAACGTCTTTTCATTACTGCTTGTTAGAATTGGCTGATCCTGTCAACTTTGCAGCCGGCAAAAACACTTTACCCTTTTTCTCTGTTTCCACGCTATATTTCTTGCCCCAGGACTTAACCGTGATATTACCATGAATGCCGTTCACATATGTCACATAACCTGATTTTTCTGCAAGTTCCCGAATCCGTTTGCTGCGACGAGAAAACCACAGTTCCTTGGGGGAAGGAACAACTAAAACCTTCGGGTTGACTCTTAGAAAAAAATTATTTGGCGCCACACCTTCCGTAGCATGGTGCGGAGCTTTTAAAAAGGTCGCTTCAATATCCTTGGCATTCCGGGCAATGTAGCCTCCCAATCCGCCGTTAAGATCCCCTGGAAAAAGAAATTTCAACTTGTCATCCTGAGCCATTATAATCGCAGACATATCATTTATATCCGTCGGACCGATTGGTGAATTGATCCCATCATAAACGTAAAGGGTTTTCAGGGATTGCTTTCCATTATCATAGAACACAAAACCAGGTTCAATCCTGAGCCTTTGAATCCTGTGCATCTTCAGTTCCTTGTCCAGAGCCATCAATTCCCTGTAATCACAGCCCCAAGATTCATGTTTGCATTGCTTTTCAGAAGGAAAGTTCATGTAAACTTTTTGTATTTTAAATTCTTTCTTTTCTAACAGTTCGAAAAGACCCTGATAATGGTCCTCGTGGGGATGTGAAATAATTATCATTTCAATGTTTGTAACCTGCCTTGACTTCAGAAACGGCAACAATCGGTTTTTCGCGCCTTCCCTCGTCCCAGTATCAAGCAAGATATTGGAATTTCCCATCTGCAACAGGTGCGCATCCCCCTGTGTCTCGCCGTTTGAAACATCAACCGACGTCCATTTAAAAGAAGGCGCCGGCAGGGAAGTCGGCCGGGCATAGATCTCCGTGACCGCGGGAGCGACGGTGGGAGGAACCGTCTGCGCCGAAGAAGTGGTTCCGGCCATCAGTAGGCAAAACAAACAGCAGGATATCAATATTTTCTTCATGGGCATGGCAACCCGCTCTGTTATGGATGTATGCGTCTGTGTCAACTGAATTCCGAGCGGTCATTGTAACCGCTGTTCGGAAAGAAGTGGACGATGAATCCGTGCCGGAAGACCGCTAACCGCCTGGTTTCCCGGCAGCGCCACATTATCTCAACCATGTATCCGTTGGCCCCAGTCCCTCACAAAACTTGAGGGATGTTTAAAACACAAAACCATTCTTTCTTTTGAGATACGGGGTTTCAGTAATCAGTCCATACTACCCTCACAGGGGGTTAAAGACTTTATGATTTTTTCACTCTGACTTTACTATAGGTTTTAATTACAACTATTTCCATCTGAAATCTACAATAAAAATGAATTGTGGGGAATTACTACTTTCAGGAAGATGTCTTGCCACGGGTTTTGACGGATTAGTATTTAAACCCGGAGACGATTTGCAGCATAAACACAGTTTCGATCATGTCAATTCAGCTGTTCTATGGGTGACCAACTCAGAAAACACTCAACTCACTGCGCGGTTAGGTTCCAAACATTGTCCTTCGCATGAGCCGCTTCCCAGTCCCTCACCTTCGCCCTTGCATCATCGAACAGACGAATATGATTTGCGATCTTGACTTTGCGGGAGGCCTCGGGGCCGACCTTCTTCCACAGCGGCTTTAATATGTCCATAACGGCAAGATAATCTGCGATGGGCATCTCCGTTCCCACAATCAGATTGCCTTTGTCATCGGTTTTGTTTCTTGTGTAGATGACCGTGTCGGATCCCCAGAGAAGTCGGTCTTGATACTTTATAACGAAATTGGCCCAATCATCTAATGACGGCATGCCAGGCTTTGGGTCCACGATGTAAGTTTGCACGATGTCCCAGGAAAGATCGGCATACCAGTTCGGGCATGCATCCAATATCTCGGAAACTATTTGGAGGTGATCCGGCGCCGGCTTCACGAAGCGGCCGAGACCGGTATGAGCCCAGCAAACCGTTGTCTTCGGGCTTTCCTTGCAGAGGTGCTTCATCCCGGCAGTATAGGGTGCCTCCGGAGCCATGCTGAGGATCTTGCCGTCGTACGTTACTCTGGCAGGGTAGACATCGCTGTGAAGATTTACAATCAGACCCGCTTCGGCCGCGAAATTGAAGATGGTCTTAAGCGATGGATTAAAGAGGGTGTTCCTGCTCGAATCGGTTGCGTCCGGGGGGAGTGCCTCACCCGGAGCCATGTTCGCCTTGGTCAGGTCATCGTCTATCTTGTCGCCGACAAGTTCCTTATGCACCGAGAATTCGCCTATGCCTGTGAATACCCCGGGAAAAAGGATCAGCAACCTCTTGATATGATTAACGCCGTACTGATCCATGGGGTTAAACCCAACGATCATCGGATCGAGACGAGCCTTATCCGTTTCGGACAATTTGAGATAGTCCATGGCGACCATCGCGTCGATAAAGGAGTAGTAGTACATACCCGCTTTCGGACCCATGTAGTAATTGGGCGGCATCTTATCCCCCGCGTAGTGCTCGAAGCGATCCCACTTTTGCTGCAAGGGGAGGGGAAAGACAACCGACCTGACGACTTTGTCCCCCATGTATTTATCGATGAGCGTCTTCAGCGGTACGCCCTGCATGGCGTAGTTCGCGATGTGGAAGTGCGAATCGATGTACTCGTCTGCGGCATGAACCGCAAAGGCGCAGATCAACACCATAAATGGTACGAGGATGAGCATTCTACGAATCTTTTGTAACGTCAGTTTCCGGCTGTTCATGGGGGTCTCTCCAATGATTATGTATTGAAATCAAGCATCATCTTCGAGATAGACGATTTGCTGCTTTCAGTCAATGAGGATTATCATTTGAAAGGGTGAATATTTATCAAAATCATCTGATGCTTTTTTACAGGAAGTTGTCCGTAATAAAAACCCGATTTGCTGAATTTTCAAGATCGTCCAACCGGCTGAATCGCTATCTCCACCTACAACTCCTCAATTTATGTGATGAGATGATACCGACGATTACAACTTGAAGTGCACAATAAAAAAGGCAGGACAATCTCTGACCCTGCCTTTCTGCAAGTAAATCGTTATGCCCGGAAAATTTCCGCCATCGATGCAAGCTCGGACTCAGATAAGCGGGGCGAGGGATGAGTAAATTTTTTTGATGACCTCGTTTCGGACCCCTAGGTTCCATTTTTTTGCCGCGTTGGCCGATCCGTAGATATTCCCCAGGTAGAACGGCACCCCGACCCCCCCGACGATGCCTGCCACGGCGTAGTTTTCCTGATGGATTGCTGTCACCGTTCCCGCGATGAAGAGCCCGTTGATGAGAAACGCCGTGATTCCGTCCCCGTAGTGTTCGGCATAGATGTAGCCCGATCCGGGCAGGATGGCTGACAAGATCCCTGCCAGCACAGGCGATTTCTCGGGAAGCTCCTGGTACCGGTCGAGCTGCACGGCGGCTTCTTTGACGTTCTCCTCGCTAGGATGTCCGGGGTACCAGTCTAGAAATCGATCCAGTACTTGGCGGCTCACCTCCACCTTGTTTTCATCGAGAGCCGCCAGGCAGATCACCACGAGCGCACGGGGGGCATACTCCGACTCGGGGTGCTGCTCGACGAGAGCCTCCAGCGCCCCCCGCGCCCTGTCGTAATTCTTCATTTTCCATTGGCTGGACCCCTCGAGGTAGCTGGCCTGGATCGCGTAACCGCTTTCGGGATATTTTTCGCGCAAGGCCAGGAAGGACCGTGCGGCCGCCCCATACTCCTCGCCGTTGAAATAGGCCAAACCGATCTTGAAGGAGGCATAGTCCGCCCTTCCGAAATCCGGGAAGATGATCAGGAATTTCTTGTATTCCGTGACCGCCCGGTAGTACTCGCCCTCCTCCATGAAGGAGTCGGCGATCTTCAACTGGACATCCCCGGCGAGAAGGATGACCCCGTCGTCGGCATGAAGCGGGGAAACAGAGGCGAGAACAAGGAAAAGCAAATAGGGGATCGGCAGGAGCCGATGCAATGATTTCATTTTTCGAAGAGTAGGTTGTTCGAAACGGGATCGTAGAGCTTTCCGTTGGGGAGCAGCGGGTAATCCGGTCCCGGTTCCTTGAAGATGTTGCACCGGGTCTGCCGGTCTCCTATCATCATGATCCCCACGATGGGCCCCTGTTCCTGTATGGCCTGGTAGCCGTAGCGGGAGCAGCTTGGCCGGAAACCGCAACGGTCGATTCCACCGATAGGTGACGCGAAGCGCTGATACATCCGGATCAAACCGAGAAACGTGACACGGACGGACGAGGTTTCTATTCCGACACCCCTTTCGGGAACGCGCAGCTCATCCCTGGGCCCCTTCATCATGAAGTCAGACCCAGATACAGTGGCGGCCGTGCTCAAGAGGCAGAAAACAATCAATACAAGCAGAACGATCGGTGTCGCCTGCCACTTGATGCCTTGACCGATTTGATCCGTCTCTGCCACTACTCTTCGTCGAGGCCCTCGAATGTCCAACGTTCTCATACGGGAAGAAAAAATCCTGGAGATTCGACTGTCCACCTTTCATCCCGGGGTGATGCTCACTTGGACTCCGCGGCCTTATTCATGATGTCTTTCTTGAGCCTGTCGTATTCTTCCCTTGTGATCGAGCCGTTCCTGTATGCCTTGTCGAGATCCTCCAGTTGCACTCCGACGGTCGGCGGGCTGATGATTTGTTTCTCTTGCACGGTTGTGGTGCCGCCGCCGCAGCATGCGGCGATGTTCAGCCCGAAAACAACGACCATAAGCACTACGCATAGTTTCGCGAATCGCATTTATTTCCCCTTTCTGAATGGTTAATTGTACATAATTTATGATTAATTGACCATCACGGCAATAATGTAAAATGTGAAACTTTGTATCCCCTTCTGTTGTGAGGAGCCTCCTTCCTTTTTCCTCGCCTGTTGTGGTATGAGAGTGCCCTAATGTCCAGTTATTGATAAGAAGTCCCTTTGGGGGTGGTGAGTATAAAAGAAATTTTCCTTCTATGTCAAATCAATTTTTTACAAAATATGGCAGGTATCCCAAGCTTTCATAAAGCTTCCAGGGAAGGAGATCTTCGGTAACCGATATACGGGGGAGGACGAGGATAGGAATGACTCCCAGCCCGAGTTGGGCCTTGATGATTGGTCCTGGATTTAAAAAGCGCAGGATCCTGCGCTTTTCAGGGAATATGGTCCTGAAGATTCCCGCAGATTTCATTCTTTCTGATGCAATCTCTTATCAAAGACCATTAGCAGACGCGGCTGTTTCTTTATCCCAACAGCATAACAGTGGCTACCTCATGGTGTACCCGCGACCGTCAAGGCAGGCATCCATCGCCCGGTGATAATCTGTACGCATCTGATTCCGTTGTGCTTCCGGCATGGATTTGATAATAAAGGTCCATTCCTCCATACTAACTTTTCGAGGCTCTCGCCATGTCTGACTCACAGCCCAGCTATGGCATTCGTAACGATCCTTCGCCTGTAACTCTTCACTCTGGCCTTGCCGAGGATAGACAAAGATTCTTTCAGTCGACGGTGGCGTTACCGATGGCGCTGGCTGAAAATACACCGGGGGCTGTTCTTGGATGACCTCCGGTGGAGGTGCATAATAGGGCGCATAAAAATAAGGCGCCAGCACTGCTGCACCGCCTAATACCGCCCAAGGTACCCACCAACCACCACCCCAATGGCCGCCTCCATGGCCGCCTCTTGCGTCACTGGACAATGGGCTTATGAGAAAGATGACCATTGTGAGAATAACAACCGCGCAGGCAACTTTCTTCATATTTCACCTCCTGATTGCTTCGGCAAATACGGTTTTACCTTTATACTCCTCTTTTCAAGTTGTTTCCATGGTTTATTAGCAAGAAGCACACACCCACAAGTTCTTACCATCCATGCACTATGCAAAGTAAAGACTCCAGTTTGAAAGCAGTAACTCTTAAAGGTAAAGGCCATAAGATATTCATGGACGCAGTCTTTGAATTTGGCACGCACAAGGCCGTTCCGGGCACAACAAAATTTTCAAATGCCGCAAACACATTACCACTACTTCCTTGATACATCTAATTTCCTTCCATTACATCTGATTGCTACACGCCGTGCTTCCCACCAGGATGCCCACCGCCAGGATGCCCACCGCCGGGCGTCCCACCAGGCTTCCCACCAGGCTTCCCGCCAGGCTTCCCGCCAGGCTTCCCGCTAGGCTTCCCGCCAGGCTTCCCGCCGGGCTTCCCACCGGGATGCCCACCAGGCTTCCCACCGGGACGTCCCCATCCATGGTCAGTACGCCAATGACCACCACGCCAATGCCGATTAAGATCACCATGGCGAATGTTACGGGGATTCCAAGGATGTCCACCCCACATATGGTTGCTATAACGATTTCTCCAATCATTAGGAATTCTTTTATGCCAAGAGGGATAACCACGATAATAACCCCATCCGTGATCATGGTATCTTGAACGATACCAATGTCCACCGTGATGCCTCCACCACCAACCTTGTCGGAAAAATATATCTTCCTGAACATTAGGAACTGCATATACATCAGTCCCGGGCAATACAACCAAATTCGGTGGTCCAACAAATGGAATCGGCGGAGGTGGCGGAACAGGAACATTTACCTGAACATTGACCTGTGCCATTGACATGATAGGAAACACAATTAGCCCCGCCAGAAGAATTGTTCCAAATAACAATTTCCTCATTTTCTTATCCTCCTTTTTGTTTTGGTAGCAGAGATGGGATTTAAACCCACATTAATATAACTGGCATCTAACAGATGTAGGACATATACAGTTGCATAAACAATCAATAATGAGACTATGCAAAAAAAGACCCTGCGAAAATCAAGCATAATTCCTCCAATTTCCCCTCCATGGCCATTCACAAAACAACTTTTGCATTACTGATAGGCTTGAGTTCGCAGGATTGAAGATCATTTTGGGAGAAGTACGACCAGCTAAGATAATGACTGCTATTAATATTACCGCGTTTATCCGCATATAGCCTCCTTAAATGCGATATTCGATGGGCTGTATTACGTCCTCAGAGGCATGGCGAGGTCGTATTCCTTCCACGTCCATCGTCCCTGGTAGATGAAGGGATGGAGATTCAAGGTCTTGACGCCCCGGCTGACCTTTTTAAAAACCAGATAGGCTGTGACGGACTCCCCGGGAGCGATGTGAACCCCTACGGTTCCGGCAGCGGACGCGGCGATTTTTTTCGAACCCTTCGTGAAATTGACCCGGTTGACGTTGTGGTTTTTCCCGTCGCCATCTGTCATTTTCGACTTTTCCCATTTGAAGGCATCGTCATACAGGGCAACGCTCTTCTCCACGCCGGACTTGTTTTGAGTCCGGACAATGAAGATGATTTCTTTGCCCGATGCCTTCATTGCGGTAATCGTGAAAATAATGTCTTCGGCTCGGGATGACACAGCCTTGAAGGCCTCTTTTTTCGTTTCGATCGTTTGTTCCGATGCCGTTCCCGGGGGTGTCGTTTCCGTGACCGCTGCGGCAGGCGCTTCCGCCTTCGAAGTCCGCGCCGATAGCGACGTTGCGGCGGCTTTGCCCTCTACGGCGGCCTTTGTGCCGTCCGTCGGCGCCTTGCCTTTGGGAATGAACAAAACGAGTGCAAGGATCGCAGCGGCGGCCACGGCCCCTCCGATGACCAACCCCATTTTATTCTTGCCGGGTTTTGTCGGATCTGTTGCCCGCTCCGGCCTAGCACCGGCTGATTCTTTCATCGGCGGTTTTGCGGGGACGGCGACTGCGGCAATCTCCGTAAAATGGGTTTCCGGTTTTTTCTCCGGGGCGTGATGAACAGGTATGGGATTGAGTCCCGTGTGCTCGACGGCATAGATGTCATGCTCACGGACATGCTTATCGGCCCGCGCGCCCCGATATTGAAAGAGTTTGGCATATTCCTGCGATAGGCAGGACACAATGTCGTAATAGGATCGTGAAACCAGCAGTTGCCCGGGTTCAGCAAAGCTCATGATGCGCTGGGACACATTGATGCCATCGCCGATCAGATTCGGCTGATTGTTGATGTCCTTCAGAAGTTTCACCGGGCCGAGGTTGATTCCCATGCGGACATGGAGGTCGGGTGTCGCTTCGTCCTGATCATCCTTGAGGGAATCCCGGAGGCTCATGGCCACAAAAAGGGCATCTTCCGGGTCGCCAAGGAAGCCTATGGCCGCGCCGTCGCCCGTGTCCAGGATGATCCGGTCGCTGACGGAGATGTCTTTGATGGCCTCGGAAAGGAGGATATTGAAGCGTTCCTTGATCCGAATCTGATCATTGACCGATTTCTTCGTATATTCAACAATGTCGATAAAAACAACACTGCAAATGAACGTTCGATTCGGCCGTAATTTCAGATTTTGGGAACCGTCGGGGGGTGTCGTCACAGGCATTCCTCATTGTTAAGGCATGTTAACCAATTTAGTTGTAAACAGTTTTGTTCATTATTACAAGGATTAAGTAAGACACGTTTTCATAATATCTCTATCCTAAAACAAAAACCCCGCTCTCTTTTGAGAAACGGGGTTTCAGTAATCTGGACTGCACCCCTGCGGTTAGACAGATCCGGTTAGTGTAATCGGACAGTGGTTCTGGTTTTTAATAAACAGTTCTTCAAATTCCACCGGCGGTCTGTATCCGAGAGATCAATGCAGACGCTTGCAGTTGTACACTTCTTGGATGAAAAAGGGAAGTCGAATCTGAACATCTGCCAGCGTTTGGTATTCCCAGAGATAAACTTCCTCGACTTTGACCGTTTTAAAGAAGCTTTCGGCAGTGGCATTGTCATAGGGATGGACATGCTGATCAGAAAGCCGTGTTTCAGGAGCGTCCCCACGTAGTCGTGAGAGGCCTACTGGACTCCCCGATCGGAGTTATGGATAACCCCCTTCCTTCTCATTCGCATGTTCTGCAAAACAACAGATAAACGGTATTATTATCTTCCCCATATAGGGCCACTATGGGTTACAGGCGATGCATGAATAATATAACCATACTTCCGTGCCCAATTTTTTACAGCTTCTACCAACAGATCATTACCACAACTTAGAAAATCTTGCGCCATCCATAGAGTACGAGTACCATATTTATCTAAAGCATTAATAAGAAGAGCCTCTGATCCTGAGGCACCTTTTTGAATAAAAAATGAGTAGGCGCCAGCTATTATCTCTAAATTTTCATCCTTCAGGGCAGCCATCAAGGGCTCAACAGCACGGGCATCCTTTATCGATCCGAGGGCACCTGCAGCCCCACTTCGGACAGATGAGTCTTCATCCTTCAGGGCAGCAATCAAGGGTTCAACGGCACGGACATCCTTTATCGATCCGAGGGCACTTGAAGCCCCACTTCGGACAGATGAGTCTTTATCCTTCAGGGCAGCAATCAAGGGCTCAACGGCAGGGATACCTATTCTTACGAGGGCATCTGCAGCCCCACTTCGGACAGATGAGTCTTTATCCTTCAGGGCAGCAATCAAGGGCTCAACTATCTTTCCGAGGGCACCTGCAGCCCCACTTCGGACAGATGAGTCTTTATCCTTCAGGACAGCAATCAAGGGCTCAACAGCACGGGCATCCTTTATCGATCCGAGGGCATCTGCAGCATTCCTTCGGACAGATGAGTCTTTATCATTCAGGGCAGCAATCAAGGGCTCAACAGCAGGGGTACCTATGCTTCCGAGGGCATCTGCAGCCCCACTTCGGACAGATGAGACTTCATCCTTCAGGGCAGCCATCAAGGGCTCAACAGCACGGACATCCTTTATCGATCCGAGGGCATCTGCAGTATTCTTTCGGACAGATGAGTCTTTATCCTTCAGGGCAGCAATCAAGGGCTCAACGGCACGGGCATCCTTTATCGATCCGAGGGCACCTGCAGCCCCACTTCGGACAGATGAGTCTTTATCCTTCAGGGCAGCCATCAAGGGTTCAACAGCACGGACATCCTTTATCGATCCGAGGGCATCTGCAGCCCCATTTCGGACAGATGAGTCTTTATCCTTCAGGGCAGCAATCAAGAGTTCCACGGCAGGGGTACCTATACTTACGAGGGCATCTGCAGCACTCCTTTGGACACTATAGTTTTCATCCTTCAGGGTAGCTATAAAGCGTCCAACGGCAGGGGTACCTATTCTTACAAGGGCATCTGCAGCACTCCTTCGGACAGATGAGTCTTCATCCTTCAGGGCAGCCATCAAGGGCTCAACAGCACGGGCATCCTTTATCGATCCGAGGGCATCTGCCGCCCCATTTCGGACAGATGAGTCTTTATCCTTCAGGGCAGCCATCAAGGGCTCAACGGCACGGGCATCCTTTATCGATCCGAGGGCACCTGCAGCCCCATTTCGGACAGATGAGTCTTTATCCTTCAGGGCAGCAATCAAGGGCTCAACGGCACGGGCATCCTTTATCTTTCCTAGAGCATCCGCAGCCCCACTTCGGACAGATGAGACTTCATCCTTCAGGGCAGCAACCAAGGGCTCAACAGCACGGGCATCCTGTATCTTTCCGAGGGCATCTGCAGCCCCACTTCGGACAAATGAGTATTTGTCCTTCAGGGCAGCCATCAAGAGCTCAACGGCACGGGCATCCTGTATCGATCCGAGGGCACCTGCAGCCCTACTTCGGACAGATGAGTCTTCATCCTTCAGGGCAGCCATCAAGGGCTCAACAGCACGGGCATCCTTTATCTTTCCGAGGGCACCTGCAGCCTCACTTCGGACACTATAGTTTTCATCCTTCAGGGCAGCAATCAAGGGCTCAACGGCACGGGTACCTATACTTCCGAGGGCATCTGCAGCCCCACTTCGGACCGATGAGTCTTCATCCTTCAGGGCAGCAACCAAGGGTTCAACAGCACGGGCGTCCTTTATCTTTCCGAGGGCACCTGCAGCCCCACTTCGGACCGATGAGTCTTTATCCTTCAGGGCAGCCATCAAGGGCTCAACAGCACGGGCATCCTTTATCTTTCCGAGGGCACCTGCCGCCTCACTTCGGACAGATGAGTCTTCATCCTTCAGGGCAGCAATCAAGAGTTCAACGGCAGGGGTACCTATTCTTACGAGGGCATCTGCAGTCCCACTTCGGACAGATGAGTCTTCATCCTTCAGGGCAGCAATCAAGAGTTCAACGGCAGGGGTACCTATTCTTACGAGGGCATCTGCAGCCCCACTTCGGACAGATGAGTCTTTATCCTTCAGGACAGCCATCAAGGGCTCAACTATCTTTTCGAGGGCATCTGCAGCATTCCTTCGGACAGATGAGTCTTTATCCTTCAGGGCAGCCATCAAAGGCTCAACAGCAGGAGTACCTATGCTTCCGAGGGCATCTGCAGCATTCCTTCGGACACTATAGTCTTCATCCTTCAGGGCAGCCATCAAGGGCTCAACAGCACGGGCATCCTTTATCTTTCCAAGGGCACCTGCAGCCCTACTTCGGACAGATGAGTCTTTATCCTTCAGGGCAGCAACCAAGGGCTCAACAGCACGGGCATCCTTTATCTTTCCGAGGGCACCTGCCGCATCACTTCGGACACTATAGTTTTCATCCTTCAGGGCAGCAATCAAGAGTTCAACGGCAGGGGTACCTATGCTTCCGAGGGCATCTGCAGCCCCACTTCGGACAGATGAGTCTTTATCCTTCAGGGCAGCCATCAAGGGCTCAACGGCACGGGCATCCTTTATCGATCCGAGGGCACTTGCAGCCCCACTTCGGACAGATGAGTCTTTATCCTTCAGGGCAGCCATCAAGGGTTCAACAGCACGGACATCCTTTATCGATCCGAGGGCACCTGCAGCCCCATTTCGGACAGATGAGTCTTTATCCTTCAGGGCAGCAATCAAGGGCTCAACGGCAGGGGTACCTATGCTTCCGAGGGCATCTGCAGCCCCACTTCGGACAGATGAGTCTTCATCCTTCAGGGCAGCAACCAAGGGCTCAACGGCAGGGGTACCTACACTTACGAGGGCATCTGCAGCATTCCTTCGGACACTATATTTTTCATCCTTCAGGGCAGCAATCAAGGGCTCAACGGCACGGGCATCCTTTATCTTCCCGAGGGCACCTGCAGCCCCACTTCGGACCGATGAGTTTTCATCCTCCAGGGCAGCAATCAAGGGCTCAACGGCACGGGTACCTATACTTACGAGGGCATCTGCAGCACTCCTTTGGACACTATATTTTTCATCCTTCAGGGCAGCAATCAAGGACTCAACGGCAGGGGCATCCTTTATCGATCCGAGGGCATCTGCAGCATTCCTTCTGACGATCGGGTCTTTATCATTCAGCTCCTGAATTAATCTGTCTACATATTTTCCTTGTGAAAAACAGGAACAAACGGAGAATAATATTAGTAAAGTTAGCACCACTACTTTGAAAATGTTACTTAACAACTTAGCACTATAATATCTCATAATAACCTCCAGAAATTGTGCCAGGCAAAACGTCGCCTAACGGTTCTCATTAACAAGTTCCGCGGGCACGATCGATAAGCGCCGATACAAAGCCCGATGGTTTTCTGAAAAGGGAATATGAGGTTAAGGTCGTTGACATCCTTGACAGCGCCATCAATGAAACGCCGAATATACGAAAACTATACAAAATGAAAGAGGCCACGAATGGATAACACTCGTGACCCTTTGATTTTCCTGGTGGGCCAGGGCAGAATTGAACTGCCGACACTCGGATTTTCAGTTCCAAGAAAAGCATAAATCATAAAATTTAAGCCTTTGATATGACGCCTGGTTTCCCGTAACCAATTGAAAACATATCAAAAATAAATTCCATCTGTTTTAATCTATTACTATCTTTTCGACCTATTCTAGCACAAATTTAGCACAATTGAATTTCGGAGTCAATGCTGAGGCTCGCCAGCAGCAAGATACATTTAGCTTTAAAAATAAAGGGCTCCTGCTCAATGCAACGCAGGGACTTTTTCATTTAAATTAAAAAGAAAGGAGGAAGTAGTAATGCGCATTTAGGGTCAACAATTAAATATCTGCGGCGCGTAGTTGTCCATTCCTGAAAATGGAATGGTAGGCCGATTCCGTGAATACCAGGGGTCGGCCTTTTTTATTGAAACAATAACTAACCAATTCAAATAAAAGGATAATCTTATGATAAACGAAAATAATGAAGTAGCACCACAGGAATTAGATGAAGTTTATCCACTTTGTCAAACGCCGGTAATGGAAAACATCAATCTAGCACATCTCCGGTTGATGCACGGCAATAACTACGGCACCTCCGGTTACGGAATTATTCATGCCGTACCGGAAACCTCCAAGGCAAATGCCTTAAGACTCATCGACTGGTCAAATGAATGCGAAAAAGTGGAAGGAAATCCGGAAGTCATGCTGACACAAGGCATTGACTTGCTGAAAACCGGTTATGCGGACTTTAACAGTCTCAAGCATCTTTTTGGACGTTATGATGCCGAATGGTCGATTCATCTGGGCGAAGTAATGCTCAAGCTCAAAAAGCTGGTAAAAAGGTTGAGTTCACGACCACTTTGGGGAGGTTGGGCAGCGGAGAATCTTCCGTTCATCAAGCCACGGACAAGAGAGAAGTTCATGAATCTCGCAAAACGGAGAGATTGTCATCCCTATGTGGTTCTCGGTGTTGAACGTCTCGATGTGCTTTGCACTGCGACAAAAGATTCTACGGAAGCCAATCCCATAGGATCCTTCATGTCAAAGCACAGTATCCCATTTGATCCGGAACAGGAATTCGATCTTGATGAGTTCAAACTTCAAGTGGATGTCGCCATCAATATGGAAAAGCTCGAACTGAATGGAATTCGTGCTGACATAGAATTGGTGAAAGGGTGGATAATCGAAGGTAAAAAAATTGATCGTAAATCCATCCAGGAAATGAAGGAAATCATCGATAGTGGCGGTGATCATCAGGTTTTCATGAAGCGGCGCCTGCTTGACAGTGGGCAGGAGGCCGTGGATGTTGAGGAGAAGCGTCTGTCGGATTTTCAGAGTCTCTCCCAGCGATTGATTATGACCATCGACTACATCTTAAAGGACCACGAAGATGAGATCGAAAGAATTAATGCGGAAACCTTTATGAGACTGACCAGAAAATTGGCCATGCTGCAACGGTTGGCTAACTTTACGGAACCTGTCATAGAGGCTGTCTAAATCTAAAGAGGGCGTCCCTGATAATCATATTGTCAATAAGGGGCGCCCTCCCCTTATTATAAGGAGAGGTAAATTATGCGAATCTTTCATGCATCTCTATCCCTGAGCGTGCTGAGAAAATATTTTGAGGTTTTCAAGAATCCTCTGCATGTCCTGGTTTCCCTTGCTGTAAACAAATCTGAACGGAGAGGGTTTCTGATCACTTTTCGCCACATGGTCGGTGGCCTTTTCGGGGATTCCGGGGCCTGGTCGGTAGCAAAAGGAAATTCAACGCTGACAATGGAAAAAGTGATTTCTCACCTGCGGGAATGGGGTCAGTATTACGATCTCTATTTTAACTTTGACACGGATTTTAGCGATCAGGGCTTTGATTCCAACATTGCCAATCAAGTCAAGATGGAACAGGAAGGATTAAAGCCCGTGCCGGTTATACACAATTTCTTTGATGGTGAAATTGATTGTTACGTCCAATCCGGAAAATACGATTGGCTTGCCTTGGGATCATCCCAGAGCTCAAAGTTTATGAATATCAAGTATGCCATTGACCGAATCAAATGGGGAAATCCGAATATCAAAATTCACTGGTTTGGAGGATCGAAATTCTATTGGTTGTGCAGGTTGCCCATTGCCTCATGTGACACGACCTCCTGGGCCGCAACGGGTGAATATGGCTATATTATGTTCTGGAACCCCCGTAATCCAAAGTTCAACAAATCGGAGAGGATTTATGTCAGCGGCAGGATCAGGAAGTTCAAGAAAAATGAATATCATTTTGAAACCTTTCCCTGGAAGAATGAACTGGAGGCCTATCTACTCAATACCTTCGGTCTTACCTATGCGGATCTTAGTGGCTATGACTCTGCCGTCAACATGCAATTGGTCAATACACGTTTCTTTGTCGAGCAGGAACGGCGGATCAATGAGGAACGGATCAGGCGGGGAATACCGCTGGAATAGGGAAAAGCGCAGCCGCCTGCGTATTTTAGAGAGGAGTGATGTATATGTGCTAATACGACAATAATATAATCCAATAACAGTGCGGGTAAATATGGGAAATGGGGTTGTCTCCAGGTGGGACGCCCCTTTTTTATTGCCTTGACATCTAACCAGTAGCGCTATGGCCTGGCGGGCGCTTTATCATTGAGAAACTCTATGAAGTTGCTCAGAAAGAGGTTTGAAAATGAAAGAAACAGATGAAGAAAATAATACCATTAAGAATAATACAGATGAAACCCATGAAATGAAAAGGAGGATTAAGACTATGAACAACAATATTAATAAAAACAAAAATAATAAGTTAAGCCATCTCTCCTTCGAAGAGTATTTCGAGAGTGACTGGCGGAAACATTTTCAAGAACAAGACACCATACAGAGCATATTGGATGCCGCCGGTTTATCCAACAGCCACGACTTTGTGCAGCTCAATTCAAGGTATCTAATCGACGATAATCGTATGGCAGTCATTGCCTTGGTGAGACGAAAGAATGCCAAGGCGCTGGAAAAGCTGATCATTGATGTAATTGCCGGCAACTCCTCATTCGAACAGTTTTTTGATGTTGTTTACAATATTGGTTCAGATTGTGATTACCGCATGATCATTTGTGATTGGAACTCAAAGAACAGGCACCCCGGTCTATGGATGACTGACAATATTATGTATCAGTTAATCGACCTCTTCGAACATCACCTATGCTTGTATTGGATAAGCGCTGATGCGTTGAGAGATGTGGATGGCACTATGAAAGTCATTTACACCGTCATGGAATCAGCCATAAAGACCCATTGTTCCTTGGACATGCCCGATAGGCGGGACATAGAGCATGCAGAGCTGTATTGTTATACGTTGGAAGCTTCGGGGTATATGACGTCTTGTGACGAATACCGTTTACATTTTGATAGTTACTATGAGGACGAAAGTGCTTTGACAGTATGGAAGGATGAGGGAATAGTAACCGAAATTAATATGGATCAAGATGATTATACATGGCTCTTTACAAGACGAACCGATGAAATTAAGCATGACAATTGTTCCTACGAATACAATAACGAAACAGGAACATTGACCATCACGGAAGACGTTCCTTTTCAAAACTTTAGAAATTCATTGCCGAAGGCAAAATCGGATCTGGCTGATGATTATTATGGTCGTGCAAGAATCGGGTCATGGATAGATGAATTACTTCGTGAAAAGGAGGAGGAACAAGGCGAGCATTCCGGAGAAGCCGATGGTTCGAGTAACATGCCTTCTTTTATGGAAACCTTCCATTCTGAATCGAAAGAATGTTCAAATGAAACCGAGCCAATAAAATTGCCTTCTGTTCTTGAATTCCTTGATCCGGATTGGAAGGAACATTTCCTTAAGCCTGAAACAATTGAAAAGATTATCCAGGTTGTTATCTACCAAAATGAATTACGAGATTACCACTTTGCAAAACGTTCAAGTAGAGGAAGAGAGGGAATTGCTGATGATACAATGGTCTATGATTTCATTGAAATAATCTCGATCAGTGACTTAAACGACAGTCGACAAAGAATCGTCGCTTCATTTCTGGATATCGAAAGCGGTTTGTTTGAAAATTGGTCCTTCGACATCACATCAGCGGCCCCTCAATGGGACCAGCTATTTGATGCCCTGTACAATACTGATCATGACTGCGCCAAGAAATTAATTCTCTATTTTGAGGGTCTTGAAAACCAGAATGAATCTGATCCTGAAATTGAGGTCGAGAAAGAGACATTAGAGCGGACCCTTTACGATATAACATCATTTACAGACAGCATATACTCGATTCAAGTGAAAACCACGGATTCATATGACGAAGAAAACAATATCGATGTATGGTTGTTTAACAACCCACCCTCCGCAGGTATAGGAAGACGAAGAAAAATCCCGTCTCGCTCAATTTTTGAGAACGGGATCTGGAAGAGTTATTACGACATTTTTGAATATTCGTCTGCGATCAGAGGAAGAAACCAAAATGTAGTGACTTCTTTTCGTGTGATGCCTGAATGGACAGAAAAGGGACTTTCCATGAGGATCTATGCCTATAATGATTGTCCGGAGACAAATTGGCTGCTCACGGATAAAAAAGATGAACTGGCAAGGTATTATTCTGGGTGCGAAATGAAAGTGGTGATGGAACCAGGGATACATTATCGGATTGACATTCAGCTTCACTCTGCGCCTGTTCATGATTTTATTGAATCCTCACCATTGGCAAAGTATAACTATGCCCTGGAGATTCACAAACAGCAACTGGACCTGATGCATCACATAGAGGAGATTTTTCAAGAATACATGCCAGAGTCACGTTAGAAGTAATTTGCGTAAAACGGTCCAGATACATTTACAAAGGGGCTCATCCTCCTCACCGGGATGGGCCCCTTCCCTTCTCTTCTTTAAAAAAGCACCTGAACTGAAATATCCTTCTCTTCGAATCCCTCTCTCAACGCTTCTGCCGTCTGAATGAAAAAAGGATCTTCTTTGGCCCATTCCATCTTGTTTTCCACGTAGATCCAGTTTGCATAAAAATAATTGAGCCGATCGATCAGGACGTAATCAACCTTTCCCCGAAGTTCTTCAATCAACCCTTCAGCTCCCGGAAGAATGGGGGCAATCATGGCAAAAGTACGAATCCCCCTTGAATGAAGGACATCCAGGGCATGAATCCTTTCCTTGATCGGAGAAGCTCCAGGCTCAAAGAGCTTCCTGATTTTTTCATCTGCGGTGGTTATGGAAAATCCGACTTCGATATCTTTGAATTTTTCCAGGATCTCGATATCCCGCAAGACCAGAGCTGATTTGGTCTGAATGGTCACAGGCCATTGGTTCTCCAAAAAGATCGCAAGACACCGTTTTGTAAGCTTGTACTTTTTTTCTGCCGCCTGATACGGGTCGCAAACACCGCTGACCCAGACCCTGCCCATCCGTTTTCTCTTGATTTCTCTGGCCAGCAGCTCCGGCGCATTGATCTTGACATCAACAAACTCGCCCCATTTTTCCTTGTGGCCAGTAAACCTCCTCATGAATGCGGCATAGCAATACCGGCAGGAATGACTGCATCCCACATAAGGATTCATGGCATAGTCGTAGATCTGTGATTTGGAAAGGACGGATTTTGAGAAAATCTCTCGGACGATCATTTGTTTCTGGCGGCCATCGGTTCAGAGGGTCATTTATCTGTATCCGGACTGCAGAAAGAATATCTCGTTTTGCCCATTCATGCAAGCATCACTGTTTCAGCCAGTTATCAACGATGTCTTTCTCCCGATGAGTATGATATGGATAATTTGTTCTGTGAGGGGCTGGGGCCAATAGATTCATGGTTGAAATACTGTGGCACTGACAGGATGTATGGCGGTAAATAGAGTGTACAGTCAAGAGTCCGTAGCAGAAACCCATGAAGTTGCTCCAACCATTGATATCCGGGACAAACGTTTTTTGTGTCGGTGATCTTTTTATTAATCAAGGAGAAATATAATGAAACCTCAAGAACTCATAAATAAAGTTGAACAATTCCGCGTTGTAGTTGACACAAATATTCCGAATTTGAGATTTACTTGTAAAGTTCTTGAGCCTCCAGATGTATTTAGCAAGTGGTGGAATAAGGGATGGCCGACTCATATGCCTGACAGAGAAAGTGGAATATATATATTTTCTAATCTCAATGATGATATTCTATATATCGGCAAGGCGACAACAGATGATCTTGGTAAGGAAATATGGAGCAAATTCAACAAACCAAGTATTGAATCTCAGCAGTTTTCTCAAAGTCCATTCATGTCTGAGAAAGATTATCCAAATGTTGAAAAAGGGCATCGAGACGCAATTCATCAAGGGAATATAATTCTAAAGATTGCAGTTATTCGTCCAAAGGAAATGTCATCACTAATCGAAGTATTTTTGCAGACTACTTTTTTTATAGCTACTGGATATTTGCCGCCATTCAATCGACAGATTGGATGAACAATATAAAAATTATGGCAGAGGGATCAGATTTTCTTGATCTTCTGATCCGGGCTCCAGATTCGTTCGGAAACATATTTTGCCGCCACATCCGATAAACTCGACTTAACATGAATAATCGTTAGCCCTTTGCTTTATGATTTGATCCTCTCATACAAATCAACCAATTCCCGAACGGTTTCCCTTATTTCCTCCCGCTTATCGACTGGTTCCAGAAGCTCTGCATTGGCCCCGAAAGAAAGTAGCCACTTTTTCACATCAAACCAGCCTGATGTCGTCATCGCGAGGATGATGGAGCCATCCTTCAGTTTCTTGATTTTTTGATCCTTTGACCATCGCCGTTCTTCAATATAACGGGCTTGATTTGCAGAAAATTTTACTTTTATGGTTATTGGGTCATCATATACTAGACCGAAAGCTCCTTCCAAAAGCGAATCGGGCTCAAAATCATCTGGATATTCATATGTCTCATTAGTAATTGTCAGATTGATAATACGTTCTACGGCCAGGACGCGGATATCGTCATATTTTGTCGCCCGAACAAAGAGGTAAAGGCCATTGTTCCATTCAAAGAACTTAATGGGATCAATTTTAAATTTCTTGATTTCATCGTCTCCAAAGGAGTGGTACTCTGCCAGACAGGTTTTCTGCTGCAGAATGGCTTTGGTTAGGCTGTCTATAATCTCGTCTTTCCCTTTATAGTCCTTAACAAACTTATTCGCCGTGATTAAAAGGGTCTTTACCCGTTCCAACCGGTCGGCCAACCCTGCGGGTACGAAAACATCGAGCTTTGCAAAAGCCCTCTCAATATTCTCCTCAATCCCCGTTCCCTGATAGAGCTTTGCATGCCCTTTGAGAAAATAAAGTGCTATAATTTCAGTCAGTGAGAGATTCAGATCAGCTACCTTCATGTCCGAAAGCCGTTTAAAATGTTCCCTATCCAGATAGTAGCGGACCTCTCCCCCCACTACGGTTTTGTCTTTATCGATCAAGAACTTGAAATCATATTGAAGTGTTTCAAGAACGCGGTAAGCTTGCCTCTTGTCAATTTCCAACCACTGGCACAGCGAAGAAATGGTGGTCCCGGTCGGCTGGGCAAGCAGATTGATGGCATCAAGCAGCTTCTTCAGATTCCTGCCACGCATATGTCCTCCCTAACAAGATCTAGAAAGTCCTAACCCTCGGAAGTCGTTAGTCTCTACATGCCACTTTACATGAATTTTATAATCAAATGAAAAATATTTTTTCAAAATGTCCAAAAATGACACTCCCCGGGTGTACTTTATGATCAAAATAAAGAAACAGGGGGTACACATCATGAAAAAAGCGGATCAACAACGGGAAGAAAACGGTCTCAACGAATACGGCATCATCTATCTGTCGGGAGCAGTCAATGAAGGATCAGCGGAGCAGATCTGCAAAGAAGTCATTGAACATAACATCAAAGGGGACGTTGGCCAGATTCAGATGATTATCAACTCACCCGGTGGTTCCTGTGCATCAGGATTCTCCATCATAGACATCATGGAATGGTCGCGAATTCCCATCTTTACAACCGGCATCGGCCTTGTGGCCTCTATGTCTCTGCTCATTTTTATGACAGGAGAGAAGGGACGCCGTGTCCTTACCGCAAGAACATCCATTCTTTCCCACCGGTTCTCCGGGGCCAGCTTTGGCAATCACAGCCAGCTTATTGCGGGAAGGAAGGAGGAAGATATGGCGCATGACCGCATTGTCCAACACTATCTTACCTATACTAACATTAAGGATAGTGGTGAACTGGAAAATTATCTTCTGCGGGATGTTGACACGTGGCTCACTCCTGACGAAGCTGTTAAGCATGGTATCGCGGATGTAGTCGAGCAACCCCGGAAGAAGTCCTAAAGGAGGGCAACCATGAATACAATAATAAATAGCTTGACAGCAGGACACTCCTCAACAAACCAAGCGGCGCAGGTGTTGCCCATTACACAATGCAGGGATCAGCAGGTGGAAGAACAACCCTTTGTTGACAATTTGGACTATCTCCAGGCTCTTGAGAAAGAAGCGAACCTTATACTCGTTCGAGCCATGCTTTGGAGATATGATGCGGCACAACAGCAAAGTGAAAATTACCTTCGTGTTCTCTCTTATGCCGGCTTATCACCGGAGAAGGCAACGCTCGATATTGTGGAGAAGCTTATACAGGAAACAACGCGACAGAACCATAAACGCGCCGAACGTTCAAAGCGGGCTGGTGTGGACATTATCTTTCCAAGATTTTGCCTGGAAATGAACATTGAGGGATTTGACCGGAAAGTGGTTTTGATCCTCTTCATGCTTTCCACAAGTGAGCGTTTTATAGAAGTGTTTAACTCATGTGAATTCAATAAAAAAAATGACAGACAATATGGTCTCAAAATTGGTACTATTCTGAATGTTCTCTGCCGGGACTATCGAGAGGAAATAACCTGTCGTAAGAACTTTAGCATAAATAGCACTCTCATGAATAATGAGATTTTCATAATGCCTTATATCGACGAATCATCAAATATCATAGATGAGATCGTATGCTTTAATGAAAGATATATCCGTTATATTCTCGGTGACGATAATCTCTATGAAAGTAATTTCCGCTTTATACGGCGGGATCGGGGGGCTGTTGACATAAAGCAGGTCATCATGCCCGACATGATAAAGGAAGAAATAGTATCTCGGATCGGCACCTTTCTGTCTAAGAGGGATAGCACCGCCGCCATGTGCCTTGACAAGTACTTCGGCTATGGCACGGCTCTGACTATGTTATTCTTTGGCCCATCCGGTACCGGAAAAACCATGATGGCCCAAGCATTGGCAAATCACTTCGACCGTCAGCTATTTTCTCTAAAGCTGGAAAGCCTTCATCGTATGAGATACTCATCTTATGAAGATGCCTTGGCAAGTGTTTTCCGCGAGGCATCCCTTAATAGTGGTATTGTCTTTTTTGATGAGGCGGACGATCTGTTTGTAAATGATTCCGACATGGCTCGATCATTGCTGATTCAAATCGAGAAGGCCAGATGTGTTGTCATCCTGGCCACGAATAAGCCTGTCGATCTTGATCCTGCTATGGAACGCCGCTTGTCCATGAAGGTGCACTTCAGTATTCCGGATGCAGAACTACGTTATCGTATGTGGATGGCTTTGATGCCGGATTTCGTGAAAACGACACCGGATGTGGATCTTAAAGCCTTGGCTAATCGCTATTTATTCTCTGGAGGGCATATAAAAAATACCATCTTGATTGCGGTCAACATGGCTCTGTCCAAGAATTACGCCGAAAATCCAATATTGACCCATGATATGATCGAGAAGGCAGCTGATCTCCAGGCTACTTCCATGACAGACACACACGATCTTTGCTATGAATACGTACCGAAATACAGTGTTACCGATCTGCAACTCAGACCTCATCAACGGGAGGAGATTCGCCGCATGGCATCGGCATACAGGATTCTTCAGGAAAAAGGGCTGGGACTCAATATTCTAATCCGTTCATCGGATGTGCCAACTGGTATTGAGACCGTGAATGCCCTCGCGTCAGAGTGCGGTCTTAGAGTGAAACAATATAACTTTTATCATGTAATACAAACAGGTGATGACGCAAAAGTTATCCATCCTATGGCACAGAAAAAAGTTTTACCGATGACTTATGCCTTTACACCCAGTACAGGAGAGGCCGCTATGATCCTTTTTCTGGATTACGAAGGTTTATCTGACTTATCGCTAGATGGAGATGAAGATTCATCAAAAAGAACAGCATTATCGAATTTCTTCAGTAATCTTCGTGATTACCGAGGATTATTTTGCATTGTCACACCCGTTCACCTCAAGGGATCTCTACCGGCAGAGTTCAACATGTACCTCGATCTGGAATACCCACCCGAAGATGTCCAGATGTGCCAATGGGAGGAATATATGGGTATCAACAGGGTTTCTGACGACGAATTGATATCTTTAGTGGAAGAATATCCCATGCATATCAATGAAATTGACTTCATTGGCCGTCAAGCTTCTATTCAGGCCATTATTCAGGGAAATGCAAATGCCCCAACGATAGGGATTGTCCGTGAGGTCATCAGCCGGTATCGCCTGAAAAACAAAGTGCCAGTTCTTTTCGGCCAAAGGTGAAGAGGATTCTTTGCATTAATATAATTGCTACGCTATTTTTTGCATCAAATATTAAAGATGCTGACTCAACAAGAAAGATGAACAGGAAATGGCGGAAAGATCATGCAATGCGACAGCATCAAAATTCTGAATATGGAGGATCAATGTCTCAGAAACTGACAGATCAGGTCACATATTTAAGCAAATCCCTGTTCATACGGGGCGTCCGGTGCCACAAATCACTGTACCTTCATAAGTACAGGCCGGAACTGAAAGACGAGGTGTCTGAGGAGACGGAAAAACGCTTTGAGGTGGGTTATGAAATCGGCGATTTGGCGCAGGGCCTTTTTCCCGGCGGTGTGCTGGTTCCATATGATGGGCTCTCACACGAGGAACAGCTCGAAATGACCGCTTCCCTGATCGCCCAGGGCTGCAAAACAATCTATGAAGCCACTTTCTTTTACAACGGTGTCTTTATCAAGGCCGATATTCTGCACCATGGAGATAGAGGCTGGGACGTCTATGAGGCCAAGTCTTCTACCGGAGTAAAGGATTACCATCTCCATGATGCCTCCGTTCAATATTATGTCATATCCGGTACGGGTTTGCCCGTATCCAGGGTATTCGTCGTTCATGTCAATAATAAATATGTCAGGCAAGGCGATATCGAGGTGGATAAGCTCCTCCATATGGAAGACATCACCGCGCTCGCCAAAGAGAATCAGGCCTTTATTGTGGAGGAAATCGAAAGACAAAGGGCAATGCTGAAAGGCGACGAACCGGCCATTGATATCGGTCCTCATTGTAATCGGTTTTACCCGTGCGACTTCATCAGTCATTGCTGGTCCCATATCCCCGAGAATTCCCTGTTTGATCTCAAAGGCCGGATGGACAGCAGATTCTTTCTTTACGAAAAGGGTCTTGTATCGATGTTTGACGTTCCAGAGGAATATCTTTCAGCTCGACAGTTTGTTCAAGTTGACGCCGCCAGGACGCATGCGGTCCATTACGATCATAAGGCGGTAAAATCATTTCTCAATTCGCTCTGGTATCCCATGTATTTCCTCGATTTTGAAACCTCTATGGCGGCCATTCCCCCTTACGACGGCATAAGGCCTTATCAGCAGGTCCCCTTCCAGTATTCATTGCACCATCTGGATCAGAAAGGCGGTGAATTGAGACATGATGAATTTTTAGCCATACCCCGGACTGACCAGAGAAAAGAGCTGACAGAAAAGCTGGTAAATGAAATTCCGGAAGATGCCTGTGTAATCGTCTACAGCAAAGCTTTCGAGATCCCGAGATTGCGTGATCTGGCCTCGTGGTTTCCGGAACATGCAGAGAAGATTGATAAGATCATCCAAAACGTCAGGGATCTCATAGTACCATTCCGCAACTATGATATCTACCATTGGCAGCAATATGGTTCTTATACCTTGAAGGATGTCCTTCCTGCTATGCTTCCAGATTTCGGCTACGACCATCTTGATGTTCAAAACGGGGGAATGGCCATGGATGCTTATGCGGCGATGAACCGAACCGATGATCCGGAGGAGCTGGAAAGGATCCGTCAATCACTGCTGGAATACTGTAAGCTCGATTCCTTGGCCATGGTGAAGATTCTGGAGAGTCTGTAATTCACATGTTATTATCTGAAGAAAATGGGGTGATATGATGCAGGAAGCAATAGATAGACGACAACAGCATCTTGCCCGATGATGAATTGATCATGGTGAACTAAAGTGATTGCAACAATCAAAAATGATAATCAGGCAAAAGACAATACAGTGGCATTGCTCCTTTCTCTGAAATATCGGCTGGATCAGGAAGGCTATCAGACGTCCTGGGACAATCCATTTTTTCGCTGGTTGAGACCGGATGATTATAGAGCCGAGTCTCCCATATCAGCTATGCCATCCGTGTTTTTTGTTTCCGGCATTTCTCTTCCACGGGTGGCCCCTTTTGATTTTGTTTCTGCCAAAATATCTATCGATATCTATTACATCTACATGACAATTACCTTCCATTTTTACACCGTGCAGATCGGGGCAGACCAAAAGGAACAATTTGATTGCATATATGTCCTCCATGATGAATGCTGGCAGCCGCAACTTGTAAAGATGATGAATCCCGTTCTGATGAAATATTCTCTGAAGTGGAATGTGGAATATGATGAGACCATTGAAGACGATCTCTATGACAATTTCCCTTTGAGCGATACCGATAAGATCCTGGCAATTTTGGAGGACGTAAAGAATCTGCAACTCCCGACACAAAATATTCCGGAAGCTTCTCCGATGAAGACCTGAAAAGGAAAATTATATCACGGATTCAAATCTAAAGCTCAGATTCATATGGTCAAAATTAAAAATAGCGAGTTTTAGACCAGAATGGTATTAAAGCATTGGCAAATTGAGTAACGACATTTCATAAATATGATGGGAGGATTTTATGTTATATTCACTTGATTCTAATAGCTACATCACCACAATACCCCACAAGAAGGAATTCGACATCTGGCGTGGACGGCTTTCCGATTTAGAATATAATGCTATTGTCGACGAATTGAACGACCGCATTTCTGAACATGAGATCAACACATCAAGTTGGATTCCCGGTTCGGATTGGACAGGAACCGTTTACGAACCGATCTACAAAAAAGCCTGCGGTCAAAATGAGGAACAATCCGGTAAGTGCTTTGGCCTGATAGTCTGGGTTGTTCTCATGAATCATCCGGATGTATGGGCTTTCGGACGCTACGAGAAAGATGGCATACCTATCGAAGGTATTACATACTTCAAGCTCGGGAGACGTCCATAGAATTAACCTCCCGATCACGAACATACCAACCCCCCATCATTCATGGTATTTACATAGAACAGCAAAAATCAGCCACAATAACAGAATAATTTTAACCTGATAAAATCGTAACTCAGCCAGCCTGAGAATCAGTTCAATAAAAAAATATCTTCCCTAAAACTGTATCGTCTTCCAAAAAAACGCAGGTTCCTGCGCTTTTTCCCGACAAGGTTAAAAACCAATATAGCAATTCCTTAAAATACAGCCCTATAACCCCGCCAACAAAAGAAGTCATTCCCAAGAAACAATCCCGCACTCATCTGTCTCTCACACCAGAACATATATACGAGGGATAATTTTCCTTAAATTCTATGTTCATTGAAAGGAGTAACAATTATGAGAGAAGCAAGTTTTACTAAAGCGTTAACCGTAGCTTTTACCAAAGAGACTTATCTGAAGATAAAGGCCGTCACCGACCAAAAGCGGATTTCCATGGGCGAGTGGGTCAGGATTGCTGCCGAGAAAGCGTTGGCAGAGAAAGAGTATGTGGAAGGAGAAAATAAGAAATGAATACAGTACCCATAGACAAAACCCAGTTTATCAACCAGGCATCGGATTTCTTCAATGAGATATTCGAGCCGGCATTTAACAGCGGATACGGCAATATTGAAATCAGGACATTCAAGCCAGCCACTCAGAGCTTCTTTCAATCAGAAACGGAAGCTGCCGAAAGGTCATATAACCTATGCAACCAGGGAATTGATGTCTACTTCGGTGTCAATCCCAGGATCGGCAATGGCGGCAAAAAAGAGAATGTCCATTATCTGTCATTATTTCATGCAGAGATTGATTATGGAATAACCGGTCATAAGAAACAATCAGCTCACGAGTCTTATGAAGAAGCCTTGAACACCATAGAAACATTTCATCCGGAACCCACCATTATTATCCACAGCGGCGGGGGTTTTCATTGTTACTGGGTATTGAGCAACCCTGTAAAGGTCAGTGATATCGGAATATCTGTTATTGAGAGCATCAACAGAAACCTCCTACTCAAACTGGGAGGTGATCCAGGAACCCATAACATAGACCGGGTTCTCAGGATTCCGGGAACATTCAACTTCAAGATCCCTGACAATCCAAGGCCCGTTTCGTTAATAGCCAATACCCATCAGAGATATGATTACGGAGATTTCGGGGGATTTATTGCAATGGTCATCCCGGATCAAAATAGGATGAAAACTACTGAACCCAAACCCCTTAGTCAATCCGATCCATCAAGGTTCGACACAGACCTTCTACCCGTTTCAGAGAGGATAAAATTCCTGATCACGAACGGCAAAGATGAAACTTACATCACCAGGAGTGAGGCGGATATGGCGGTCATCACTGCCTTGGTTAATAAAGGGGTAAGCGAAACCGATATCAAGCAGATCTTCATGACACAAAAAATCGGAGATAAATACCGAAGCCATCCTGCACCCGATCAATATCTGAAACATACCATCGATGAAGCCAGAAAAAGATCAGACCTTACAGAGGAAGAGATGATGGACCCGCTGTTCATCTCGGGAAGCATCACCAAAAACAATAATAAATATGGCCTGAACATCTTGAAATTCCAGGAATACATGGTCAAGAAATACAGGATCATCATCCTTGACCAGGAGCGGGCCATGTTCCGGTATAATGAAAAATGCTACGAGCAGTTTACCGACAAGGCTCTAAACCGGCTCTGTCAGAATGAACTCAAAAGGCACAGGGATCTTTTTGGCAGGTCGTCCCTTTCCGAATTCATTCATTATGCAGTCGGTGATACCCTTGTGGATAGCGAGAAAGTCAAGAAAGTTCAGCTCAATTTTCTGACCATGCAAAATGGGCTCTATAAAATCGATGAGGGAATTTTAATAGACCATACACCACAGATATTTACCACAAACCTTCTCCCTTTTGATTATGACCCGGATGCCGCATGCCCCAGATTCATGCAGTTTCTCGATGAGGTCTTTCTTGGGGATCAGGACAAGATCAATTTTGTCCAGGAAGCGGCGGGCTATA
>Ga0208495_1000123_pt1 | contig 43644 bp, 36 predicted proteins | sample CryBogmetaGMA14M_FD_184551 | JGI IMG/M metagenome (GOLD analysis project Ga0208495, IMG submission 184551) | Freshwater microbial communities from Crystal Bog, Wisconsin, USA - MA14M (SPAdes) | ecosystem: Environmental > Aquatic > Freshwater > Lake | place: Crystal Bog, Wisconsin, USA...
CATCTCCGCCCAGTCCTGAGCCTCGGTTCCCCCTGCGCCCGCATGTATTGTCATTATAGAATTCATTGCATCCTGCGGAGACCCCAACATAAGTTTCAGTTCATTGTCTCTTACGGATGATTTAAGCATCTCTAAGTCCTTTTCGATCTCTTCTACAGTTTGGTCATCACTTTCTTCGCGTGCCAGATCAAACAGGATTTCTATATCATCGATGTTATCCTTTAACTTCTTCCAGTTATCGACGATCATTTCCAGCTTGTTCTTGTCCTTCAGGGTTTCACGTGCCTTATCCTGTTCATTCCAGAAATTTTCACTCAGTGATGCTTTTTCCAGTTCTTTGATGCGCTTTTGTTTTTCTGCGATGTCAAAGACACTCTCCGAGATGATCTATTCTCCTTTTCAATTCCATCATGCTTTCATTGATTCCTGTAAGCGTCAACATTTCTCCTCCTCAAAAAACTGATTATTATGCAACAAACTAAGGTCGTCATGCAAATTAGAACAAAAACATCCCCGTATACCGAGTAGAATGTCTTGTTGTTAATAAATTTTATCGCATCTCTCAAGACCGTTCTTTCAAACAATTCCGTCTGCGCGACGATCCTTCCTGTAGGATCGATTATGGCACTGATTCCTGTATTTGCGCTCCTCACTATATATAGGCGATTTTCCACTGCCCTGAATACGGTCATGGAAAGATGTTGATATGGCGCCGAAGTCCTTCCAAACCATGCATCATTTGTTATATTCACAAGCAAATCAGCACCCTTTTTTTTATACGCCCTGCTTGCCTCGGGAAATATCCCCTCATAACAGATCAGAACGCCAAGCTTATGATCATTCATAGTCAGGGGATTATAGCCTTCACCTGAACGGAAATCCCCCACACCTATGACCAGTTTGTTGATAAAGGGAAACATTTTTCTTAGTGGCACATATTCACCATATGGGACAAGATGTACCTTATCGTAACGCCCAAGAATCTTTCCTTGCGGTGATAATAGAAAAGCACTGTTCAAAAAAGATAGACACGCTGCATCTCCATCACAATCCCTCTGATAGCTTGGACTGCCGAAGAGAAGCCAATTTTCCGAGATGCGGGCAACATCCAGAATCTCGCGTTGCATCTTGTTCGTATCCTGGAAGAAGAACGGTGCTGCAGTTTCCGGCCACACGGTCAATCCCGGTGCTGATGATCTCTTCCTTAGGGAGAGATTCTTATACACACTGATTGTATCATTCTGAAAGTCGGGATTCCATTTAACACTTTGATCTATATTCCCTTGAACAACGGCAATATCCATCGTTTCCGCTGCCTGCGAGACCTCCTCTATTTGGCCTATGCGAATGTAACCGTAACAATAGATGCCAAGTATGACTATACAGCACAAAGCGACTTCTCCCATTACCTGCTTGCCTCTGAATTTCTCATTTATGACATCGTAAATAACTACATTCACCAGGATGATAATGAACGTGATTCCATATGTACCGGTAATATCAACTGCCTGAATCAGATGCCTGTTAAGATGTTGAGAATAAGCCAGGTTCTCCCAGGGAAATCCCGTCAACAGATGAGATTTTCCATATTCCAGACACGTCCACAAGGCCGGCGCCGCGATAATCCTGGAGATACCTTTGCCTGACAAATATACAACACCCGCTGCAAAAAGAGCAACGTATATGCTCAAGTACGCTGCCACAAGCAACATGAGAAAGATTCCTATGGAATATCCGAGATGTCCATAATGGACAACGACAAATGTAATCCAATACAGGATGCCTATGTTGAATATAAGGCCTGCCACGAAGCCTACGATCAAACCATCCCGGATATCATCAGTATCCCTGAGGGCAAAAAAAAGGGGAATCAAGGCCACCCAGGCCATTATCCCCGCACCGTGTTTGGGAAAGGAAAGAAAGAGGAGGATTCCCGAAGCAATACTCAAAAATAATGTTTTTCTATTTATCCTCAAGCTTTGCGTTCTCAATTCTTATCACTGCCCCTCCCCTCTGTCCTGGGGATCCATCTAACCTTTTCAACTTGACCTTTTTTACGCTTCGCTCGTCCGCTGATTCAATTATCATTTCCAGATTATCGATATGCATAACCTCTCCGGTCACGGGAATCTTTCTCAGCAGGTTAAGAATGAATCCCCCGAGGGTCTCAAATTTTCCTTCTTGAAACTTCACGCCCAAGTAATCTTCAATAGCCTCAATCTCCACCCTTCCGTCAATTAGGGTATAACCATCGTTTAACTCTACAATACTACCCTTTTTCGCGTCATGTTCGTCATGGATTTCTCCAACAATTTCCTCAATGAGGTCTTCAAGAGTGACGAGGCCGGAGGTCCCGCCATACTCATCTATGACAATTGCCATGTGGTACTTCTTCTGCTTCAATTCATGGAGCAGATGATGTGTATTCTTTGTTTCAGGAATGTAATATGGTTTTCGCAGGCTGGACAGGATATCAGTTTCCGTTATAGGTTTTGACCAAAACTTTAGAAGGTCTTTAACATTCAGAATGCCGACGATGTTATCCACATTTTCAGCATACACGGGCATCCTCGTATGTCCAAATTTAATGGTAAGCTCAAGAATCTCTTCGATAGTCGCATCGCTTCTGATAACTACCATTTCCGTTCTCGGAATCATCACCTCTCTGACTACAGTGTCCCGGAATTCAAGGATACTTTGAATCATCTCGCCAGACTGCTGATCGATGAGCCCCTTCTCTTCTCCGGCGTCTATTATGGACTGGATTTCCTCCTCCAGTCGCGCCTGGTCGTCGGCGGAAAAAAAATTCCTGATTTTTGCGAGAATTTTATTACCCAAAATAACTGGATCCCTTCTATTAGAAGCCTCTCATATATTCCGGCCTCAGAGATTTCACATCGTTTTTCTTGATCGTGTTATATATCGTAGCTACAGTCTTCTCCTTTTCTGATGGCAATCTCGCCTTTATGGGAAGATAATTTGAGGCATGATTTGACGTGAAGTAACAGCCGCTGAAATCGGACTTTTCGATAATACTGGACAATTCTCTCAGCAAATTAAACTTATCGGGCGGCGTAAAATTTCCCGATTCGTATTCCGAATACAATGGTGTTCCGGGCATGAGCATAAGCGTCAAGGCACTTGCATATTCAGGATCTATATCAGTTAGGATTCTTGCCGTATCATTGGCATGTTCCGTATTCTGCTCGCTGACTCCCAGACCAAGTATAACAGTAACAGATAGCGGAATACCGGCATCTTTCACTCGGCGGCCGGCCTCGATCATCTGGGCAGCCGTAACCCCCTTTCTTATCTTCCTTAGCAATTCATCGTTTCCGGTTTCGATGCCAAGATACACGATCCCTAAACCGAGCTCTCTTAACTCAACCAATTCGTCAATCGTCTTTCTCAAGATGCTCTTGGCATTTGCATAGGTTCCCACTCTTTTTACGCCTTTGACATGGTTGCGTATCGAATGCAATATTTGAACAAGTCTTTTCTGAGGTATAATAAGGGCATCACCATCGCAAAGAAACACCTTCTCAGCAGTGCGCCAACGACTGGCTTCAAGGATATCTTCAAGAATTTCATCGTATGATTTTATCCTGAATTTCTTTTTCTTGTAAGCAGGGCAAAAGATGCACTTGTTGTGGGAACAGCCAACCGTTACTTGCAACAATAAGCTGTTGGCCTCACTCGGTGGCCTAATTATGTCGCCTTCGTATTTCACGTTGTCCTTTTCTAATTCACTTGAAAGTCTGTTTGTAAGCAGAAACAAAAAAGGAGTTAACCTAATGGTCAACCCCTCTTTATTTTTGGCGGGGTCGATGGGACTTGAACCCACGCCCTCCGGCGTGACAGGCCGGCGTTATAACCATCTTAACTACGACCCCAAAATGACATAAATAATTTTAACTGTCAAAATAGCTATGCTCCATTCCTCGATCCGCGATAATTTGCGCATAGGCTTTCGCCTATTTTTTCTTTGGTAGGCGGAACAGGACTCGAACCTGCGACTTCCACGGTGTAAGCGTGGCGCTCTCCCGGCTGAGCTACCCGCCTAGAACGCTTTTTTTTAACAACTGTACCCGCAGTTGTCAAGGAATAATTAGTTCAGCTTTTCGTTTGCATTGCGGTGTTCCAGAGGATGAATCGCTTCTGTCATCTGAATAGACGGCAGGCTCACTGATGCTTCTTCTTCAGGTTCCTCATGCCTTTGCAATTCGTCGCCTGTAACCAGGGCAACCTTCATAACCTCATCCATATGATCCACACTGACAATTTCCATGGCCTTCAAAACATTAGCCGGCACATCTGCCAGATCCTTTTCGTTATCCTTGGGAATAATTACTGTCTTCAAATTTCCGCGATGCGCCGCAAGCAGCTTTTCTTTCAGTCCCCCTATAGGTAATACCCTGCCCCTGAGCGTAATTTCCCCGGTCATGGCCAGATCTCCGCGAACTTTCCTCTTCATGAAAGCCGAGGCAATGGAAGTGGCTACGGCTATCCCCGCGGATGGTCCATCTTTGGGTATGGCGCCTTCGGGCACATGCACATGAACATCCGTCTCCTTGTAAAAATTCTCATCAAGACCGAATTTAGCAGCCCTGGCGCGGACGTATGTCAGGGCTGCATGGACGGATTCCTGCATTACGTCACCCAGTTTGCCAGTCATTACCATCTTTCCGGTTCCCTTCATGAGGGAAGATTCTATGGAAAGGAGCTCTCCACCGACTTCAGTCCAGGCCAGGCCTATACACAACCCTATTTCGTCCTTTCCTTCGGTTTCTCCATGCCTGAACTTCGGTACACCTAGATATTTGGATATCGATTTTGAAGTGATCTTGACTTTACGGCCTGCGCCATTTGTCACTATTTCCTTGGCGACTTTTCTGCAAACTGATGCAATCTCCCTTTCCAGGTTGCGGACGCCGGCCTCCCTCGTATATTGTCTGATAATAGTCAGCAAAGCTCCATCTGAGAAACCTATGCTATCCTTTGTGAGACCGTTAGCCTCCATCTCTTTCGCGACGAGAAATTTATTGGCGATGTTCAACTTTTCCGGTTCAGTGTATCCGGCGAGGCGAATCACCTCCATTCTATCTTGCAAGGCAGGCGGTATTGTTTGCAGAATATTAGCTGTAGTAATAAACATCACATCAGACAGATCATAGTCCACCTCAAGATAATTATCATTGAAAGCATTATTCTGTTCCGGGTCAAGGACCTCCAGTAGCGCCGCCGATGGGTCCCCTCTGAAATCGGAACTCAGTTTATCCACTTCATCGAGACAGAATACGGGGTTATTCGATCCCGCCTTCTTTATCAGCTGTACTATTTTGCCGGGCAGAGCCCCTATGTAGGTTCGCCTGTGTCCCCTAATCTCCGCTTCGTCCCTGACGCCGCCCAGAGAAAGTCTGACAAACTTCCTGTTTGTTGCGCGAGCCACGGATTTTGCCACTGATGTCTTTCCAACCCCCGGGGGGCCGACAAAACAAAGTATGGGGCCTTTATTCTTCTTCACAAGAGATTGAACGGCCAAGTATTCTAAAATCCGTTCCTTCACTTGTTTTAAACCATAGTGATCTTCCTCCAGGATTACCTCAGATTCCTTGAGTGTATGTTTATTTTCTGTCTTCTCGGCCCAAGGCATATCCAGCAGCCAGTCAATGTAATTCCTCACCACCGTCGCTTCAGCAGACATGGGGGCCATCATCTGCAGTTTCTTAATCTCATGCCTGACCTTCTTATATGCCTCTTCCGATAATTTTTTTTGTTTCAGTCTTTTTTCGAGTTCGGCTATTTCATTCCTGAAGTCATCCTTCTCTCCCATCTCCTTCTGGATGGCGCGCATCTGCTCATTGAGATAGTAGTCTTTCTGGGTCTTCTCCATCTGTTTCTTGACCCGTCGCTTTATCTTTTCTTCAACCTCCATTATCTCGATCTCTCCGAGCATCAGCTCGTAGACTGCCTCAAGTCTTTCATTGACATTGAATATCTCCAATACTTTTTGCTTTTCATCAAGCTTGAGGCTTATATGAGACGCAACGACATCCGCCAATTTCGAAGCGCTGTCTATGGAAGCAATCGTGCTGACCATCTCCATATGCACTTTTTTACCAAGTTTTGCATAGTTTTCAAAAGATTCCCGGATGTTTCTCGTTAAAGCTTCAGCCTTTACCTGATTTCTGTCATCAAGATCCTGGATCTCTTCAACATTTACCAGGAAAAAATCTTCGTTTGCCAGATATTCCTTAATTATACCCCGCTTCTTCCCTTCCACCAGCACCTTGACTGTCCCGTCCGGAAGCCTTAAGAGCTGGATAATAACCCCTATGGCACCCACCTTGTGAATGTCGCTTTCCGCTGGTTCATCCTTTTGGGCGCTCTTCTGCGCTACCATGAATATACCTTTTTCACTCTTCATGGCGGACTCAAGTGCGGCAATGGATCGCTCTCGGCCTACAAAGAGTGGCACTATCATGTGCGGAAACACGACGACGTCTCTCAATGGCAATAGGGGCATTGTCATTGTCGCACGATCGTCTTCCCTATTCTTCAAAAAATCAAACATATCTCTATTTCCCATAATTCGGTCTCTGTTTATGCAGTTTCGGATTTTGTTTCAAAAATCAATATTGGTTTTTCCTTGTTCATAACAACGTCTTCTGTAATTACACACTCCCTTACATCATTCCTGGAAGGTAAGTCATACATGATATCAAGCATCGTATTTTCTAGAATGGATCTTAATCCCCGTGCGCCTGACTTCCTTTCAACAGATAATTTAGCTATGGCTCGAAGAGCGCCGTCTGTAAATTTCAGTTTAACATTTTCGAGATCAAATAATACTTTGTATTGTTTTGTAATTGCGTCCTTGGGTTCGCTTAATATCCTTACCAGTTCCTCCTGATCCAATTCGTTCAGTGTGGCAACTACCGGCAGACGTCCAATAAATTCTGGAATCATGCCGAATTTAAGAAGGTCTTCCGGCTGAACCTCCGATAAGAGATTGCCGATCTTCTTATGCCGTTTGCTTTTGACATCGGCGCCAAACCCCATGCTTGACACACTGAGTCTCTTCGAAATAATGTCTTCAAGATCATTAAAGGCTCCACCGCAGATAAATAATATGTTCGTAGTATCAACTTGGATAAATTCCTGCTGCGGATGCTTTCTGCCTCCTTTTGGCGGAACATTCGCCAGCGTCCCCTCTATTATCTTCAGGAGGGCTTGTTGCACGCCTTCTCCTGAAACATCCCTTGTAATAGAAGGATTTCCCGATTTTTTTGCTATCTTGTCAATTTCATCGATATATACAATACCCTTAGATGCTCTTTCAACGTCGTAATCTGAATTCTGGAGAAGACTGAGTATGATGTTTTCCACATCTTCTCCCACATACCCGGCCTCTGTCAGGGTCGTCGCATCGGCGATCGTAAACGGGACATTGAGAAGCTTCGCCAGTGTCTTCGCAAGAAGCGTCTTCCCTGAACCCGTAGGACCGATCAATAAAATATTGCTTTTCTGTATTTCCACCCCATCCAGGTCCACATTCGAGAACAACCGGCGGTAGTGATTGTAAACAGCCACTGAAAGAACCCTCTTGGGCTTTTCCTGTCCTATTACGTACTGATCGAGAAATTTCTTTATATTCCGGGGCTCTGGTATGCCTTTCTGAAATTCTTCACTAATTGTCGGCTCACATTCCTCTTCAACTATGCACCGGCAAAGTTCAATGCATTCATCACATATATATGCAGCCGGACCGGCAACCAGCTTTCTTACCTCGTTCTGATTTTTTCCGCAAAACGAACAGAATAAGATGCCTTGACCGCCCTGACTATCCCTGCTCTTTTTCACCATCTGCAATACCTCTTTCTCAGTTCGGGGCTTGCCGCTTTACGATGATCTCATCGATGATACCATATTCCTTTGCCTGCTCGCACGTCATGTAATAATCCCTCTCGGTGTCATTCTGTATCTTTGTAAGAGGCTGACTCGTTAGACTTGCCAAAATTACATTCAATTCTTCTTTCATACGCAGGATTTCACGTGCCTGTATATCTATGTCGGTTGCCTGACCATAAAATCCACCGAGTGGTTGATGGATCAATATTCTCGAATGCGGTAGGGCAGTTCTTCTGCCCTTCTCGCCTGCTGCGAGGAGCAATGCCCCCATGCTTGCTGCCTGGCCCATACAAACTGTGCAGACTGAAGGCCTGATATACTGCATGGTATCATATATCGCCATTCCCGAACTTACATTGCCTCCCGGCGTATTCAAATAAAAGAATATTTCCTTGTCGGGATCGTCAGATTCTAGATACAGCATCTGGGCAATAACCAGATTTGCGACATCATCATCAATCGCCGTACCCAAAAAAATTATCCTGTCTTTCAGGAGCCTTGAATAAATATCAAATGCTCTTTCGCCTCTTCCATCTTGTTCGATTACCATCGGAACTAAGGGCATCTCTCGCCCTCCTTATTCTATTTCTTAACTATCTCTACTTTCGCCTTGTCTTCTATGAAACCAAATACCTTTGCGTTCAATATCTCGCTTCTTATGTTTTCCATCATATTACCCGATTCCAAAGATTCTTTCAACGAATCGTAATTCTGTCCTCGCTCTCGAGCGACTTCCCTGATCTTCTCTTCAATTTCCTGCTCAGATACGGTAATGGCTTCCTTCTCACCTATATTTTTCAGAAGAAGGATAGTTCTTACTATTTTCGAGGCTTCATCTTTGTAAAGGTCGTAGAGTTCCTTGTATCGTTCAGGTGTCTCATCGCGCTTCATACCACGCATGGCCAGTCTTTTTTGCATGTCATCGATCATATAAGAGACCTGACGATTTACGAATGCCTGTGGCACTTCAAACTGATTGCATTCCAGGAGTTTTTCTATTATGAGACTCTTGAAAGCCGAATTCTCCCTGGCAATATTTTCTTCCTCAAGTGTCTTCCTGATATCCTTCTTTAAATCGTCCAGGCTTTCATATTTCTCGAAATTCTTAATGAACTTATCATCGATCTCAGGGAGTTTCTTTTCTTTAATGTTCTTTAATGTTACAGAAAATACGACCTCTTCCCCCGCTAAATTTTTCGCACGATAATCATCGGGTAATTTAATTATTATTTGTTCCGTCTTGTTCTTTTTCATACCGATGAGTTGTTCCTCGAATCCAGGCACAAATCTCTTGGCTCCGACTTCCAGAAGATAATTTTCCGCCTTCATCTCCTTGACGGGCTTCCCTTGGACGAGACCCTCGAAATCAATAACGACAAAATCGCCTTCAGATACCCCCCTATCTACCTCCACCTCTTCCATCGTGCTGAACATATCCCGGACTTCCTCAAGTCTTGCTTCGACATCAGAATCCTTAACTTCATGCTTCTCTTTCTCAAGCTCGAGGGCAACATAGCCTGTCGGGTCAATAATCGGTTCCACTTCAACGATGGCGGTAAAAGTAAAATTCTTCTCCGCTTCTATGCCCTTCTGATCTATGTCCGGTTGCGCAATAGCGCTGATTTTATTATCTTTTAAAGCTTCCCAATAATATCTATTTACCAGATTCGATATGGCTTCCTCTTCTGCGTGCTCTTTATACAGGGACTCGAGAATATCCCTCGGCACTTTCCCCTGTCTGAAGCCCTTAATCTTGGCTTTCTTAGCCACATCTTTGTAGACTGTCTCTAATTCCTTCTTGACCTCTAACCATGAAATATCAAACAGTATTTTCTTTTTTATCGGACTGACGTCTTCGACTCTTACGGCCATTATGCTTTCTGACACTGCGCTCTTAACCCCTTGATATTTATGAATATAGCACCGAATCTGGTGCGAGAGAGGGGATTTGAACCCCTATCCGCTGAGGCGGGCTGGATCCTAAGTCCAGTGCGTCTGCCAGTTCCGCCACTCTCGCTTCATAACTATATATTCATTCGATCTTGGATTGTCAACGGCTATTATTTTGTGGAGATTCTCCGGCCCATTTGCACAAAGAGCGCCGATTTGCCATCCTTATCCTTCATCCTTCTTGCACAATTCTTGGATCATTTGTTGACCTTTTTAGATAACATGATTCACGAATACTTGAAGCGAAATCTAAAATCCTGCTAATGGAGCTTGACATGAAGACCAGAGGTTTTTATATTTCTACCTGCGGAAGATCTATATTCGCCTCGCCTCCAGGCAGGCTAATTTTTTTGCGTTTCTTCAAGTATCTTTATGGAATTTAAGCAATTAGAAGTCAGTGACTATCACAATCTAAAGGGATTTGTCAAAAGTCAACAATACGTTCTATGTAGCTATTCGCTCTTATCACTCATTGTGTGGAGCAATCAAAAACTGAAAACTCATTATGCCGTCGAGGATAACACTTTAATTATATGCAACAAATCAGCCGCCAATCCGGCCGATAACCATCTCATTCTGCCAATATGTTCTGCAGACGACATTACTCCCGAGTACCTCTTCATTCTCGCAAAGAGGCTCGGTTTTTCTGATTACTGGTTTGTACCGGAAGATTTCCTCTTAAAATACGGCGCCAAAGAAATTGAATTCTATTTCGAGGTTAAGGAACAAGATGAGTTCGATGATTACATATATCTGAAGAAGGATCTTATCCAACTGAAGGGGAATAGATATGCCAAACAGAGGAATTTGATCCATCAATTTTACAAGCGGTACTTGAGCAGAAGCAAAGTGGACATAGAAATGATAGATAGCGGCAACACTTTGGAATGCCTGAATTTCTTGCAGGAATGGTGTGAACTGCGAAAATGTGATGTCGAGAACGGCGAGAGCCTCGCCTGCGAAAAGATGGCAACAATGAATGCCCTTAACAATATTGATGCATTGGAGGTTAAGGGGATTCTGATTCGAATAGACGGAGCGGTCAGTGCCTTCGGAATCAGTTCGCGTCTTACTGAAACGATGGGTGTACTTAATTTTGAAAAGGCACATGCATCTATAAAAGGGTTATATCAGTTCCTCGATAACGAATGTGCCAAACATCTATTCGCCGGCTATAAGTACATCAACAAGGAAAGCGATATGAAACTTCCAAATCTCGCACAGTCAAAAAAGTCATACAATCCTGTGAACATAGTAAAGTCTTATCGACTGACATTGCACGAAAAATAGCCGTTTAATGCCTTACTTCCTCTCATCTCTCTAGTCTATGGTCATTAAAGATTGCCATCTTTGCCACTCCGTCTTCCTGGGCAGACCATTTTTCTTCAAAAGGTCGATGATACCAAGTTCATTAAAACGAAGGTAAGGATTGACTCTAAGTTCTTCCGTTAATCGAGAAAAAACATGATCCGGCTTATAGTTTTGCGAAAATATTTCTATATACTCGTTGTTATCCGGTTCAAGTCTTCTTGCAAAGCTCATCGCTTCCTGCACGTAGTCATGGCCAGCATAAATGATGGTACTTCGAGACAGGGCCATAATCTTCTTTATGGAGTGATAGAAGCCTTTCAAATCGCCTGAGAAGCAATTACCGATAGTGCCGTTGAAAAGAGTGTCTCCCGTAATCAAGGCGTTATCAACATGAAAACAGAGGGAGTCAACAGTATGTCCAGGGGTGTCATAGATTCTGATTTTCTGGCCTTCCAATTCAATTTCTGCGTCACGTATCTCTTCATATCGCAAGAGTCGAGCATTTGATTCATTAAGAAGGGTTGCGTTGCCACTCGTATGATCCGCATGCCCGTGCGTATTTGTGACGAAAAGCAGATTTAGACGACGGCTCTGGGCAAATGACAAGATCTCGTCAAATGCTCCGCCATCAATGGCCATAGCATATTTCTCCCCGTAAAAAAGATAACCTAAGTTATCAAGATAATATCGGAATTGTTTTACTTGCAGCATGGATAGGACAGAATGAGATAAAAATGATAGATTCTAAGACAGCCTCTTTCCAATCCTTTACTCTAATAAAATAGCTCTTGAAACAATTTCAGCCATTAAAGTTTTTTGACTGGAAAGACGATTTCTAAAAATGGTCGGGGCGAGAGGATTTGAACCTCCGACCCTCTGAACCCCATTCAGATACGCTACCAAGCTGCGCTACGCCCCGACATTTAGTGAATGATAATTGTAATGTCACTACCACCATGCCATGACTCTGTCAAGGACTATGAAAGCGAGTACGCCTCTGCTTAGACAAATTGCACAAAGTTCTTGAATTCAAGATTGCCATGTAGTATTTTTACACAAATACAGTCGGAAGTATTAGAATTTACCTTGTTCCCGGACGACTAAAAATGAGGTCACTATGCAGTTATTTTTCCTCGTGCCATTACTCATCATTTTAAGCATCGCCTCACCGGCCTCTGCGGATATATATAAGTACGAAGATGCACAGGGCGTCATCCATCTGACAAACGTACCTACCGAAAGCGGCGTCAAATATGTTCTTATCATGAGGGAGAAGCGCATCCTTCTCGACAGGAAGTTAGGAGATAATATGTCACAATATGATGACTTGATTATCAAGGCATCAGAAAAACATAAGATAGAGCCTGCCTTGATTAAAGCAATCATAAAAGCGGAATCAAATTTCAACCATCGGGCTGTATCTCGAAAAGGGGCTAGGGGACTAATGCAATTGATGCCGGCAACTGCCTCGTCATTACAAGTGCAGGATTCCTTCCATCCGGAAAACAATATCGAAGGTGGTGTAAAATACCTGCGGTATCTCTTGAATTATTTCAACGGAAATCTTCCTTTAGCTCTGGCTGCCTATAATGCAGGCGAAAATGCCGTAATCAGGCACAGAGGCATCCCTCCCTATCGCGAGACACAGGTATATATACAGAGGGTTCTCAGTTATCTCGATAAGTTTAGATAGAAAAATTCCATCTCTTTACTGCTGTTGTTCTTACAGCATGTCATCCGTGCAGAAATACCTCCTGAGATTTCGGAATTTCTTTTCTTTGATGCCGCGAATCTTCATCAAGTCTTCAACTTTGTGATACCTTCCTGACTTTTCTCTGAATTGAACAATCTGCCAAGCAGTCTTCTCGCCGATGCCGTTAATCAGCATAAGATCTTCTATGGTGGCCTTATTGATGTCAATCGGGATGCCGAGGGCCAACTTATTTGCATTATTCATTTCCACGATTCTTAAGCCACCATACGATTCGATGACAACGGTCTTGCCTGTTGAGAGCCGCTCACTAAGCATTTTCTGATCAAATGGTTCAGGATTTCTGATACCGGCAGCCCTCAAGAGATCACAGACTCTTGCTTTCTCGGGTACATAAAAAATGCCGTTAAAGCCCGCATTGCCGGTGATCCCGACAACTGCAGGGCCAAAATTCTTATTGCCAAATGGTATATCGCTTATTTGAGACGGAAATAGTGAAGAGAAACAGGAAATCGCAAAAAAAATTGACGCAATAACAACGATAACGATGGCTCCGTCACGTTGTCTTTCCGTACCTTGCATATTCATCTATTAATTTCTGCGGCATCGTAAAACGGGTATTGTGACGTTTTTTTCTGTCCTGCAAAGAACTCATCTCTTATCTAAATCGAATGCATCATGCAGGGCCGAGACGGCAAGTTCTGTGTATTTCTCCTGTATGACGCATGAAATCTTGATCTCAGAAGTACTGATCATCAATATATTCACTCCCTCATTGGCTAAGGCCGTGAACATTTTTGCGGCTACACCCGAATGACTGATCATCCCCACACCGATGATGGATATCTTGGAAACGTCAGCATCTATCTCTACCCTATCCGCTCCTATTTCTCTTGCTACTTGTTCAACCAGCTCGTGCGCCTTTTTTATTTCCTTACGCGAGACAGTGAATGTCAAATCTGTGTAACCCTCGAGGCTGGCGTTCTGTATAATCATGTCTACCATGATATTATGGTGCGCAAGCGGGGTAAACAGTCGAGCTGCAATACCGGGCCTGTCAGGAACGCGAACCACTGTAATCTTCGCTTGATCACGGTCATAAGTTACTCCACACACTACTTCCCTTTCCATCTCCACATCCTCCTTCGTTACCAGTGTGCCTCCTTCGTTAGTAAATGATGACCTTACGTAGACTGGTACCTCGTATTTTTTTGCGAGTTCTACTGAACGGGGTTGAAGTACCTTAGCCCCTGCCCTAGCCATCTCAAGCATTTCATCATAGGAGATCCTGCTCAACCTCCTTGCCTTTCTACATATGTTGGGATCCGCAGTATAAATACCGTCAACATCGGTGTAAATATCGCATACGTCCGCTTTCAGGGCCGCTGCGAGGGCAACAGCACTCGTATCTGAACCACCTCTCCCCAGGGTTGTAATGTTGCCATCCTTATCTACACCTTGAAAGCCAGCCACAACAACAATAGTTCCTTTCTTCAGTTCCTTGCATATCTTCTTTGTGTCGATATGGAAGATCCTTGCCTTCGTATAGGATCTGTCGGTGACAATTTTTACCTGATACCCCAGTAAAGATTTGGCGCGGAAGCCCATTCTGTTTAGAATTATGGAGAGAAGAGTCACCGTCAACTGCTCCCCTGTGGAGATAAGGGCATCATACTCCCTTCCATCGGGCTCTTCAGCGACCTTGTGAGCCAGCTGTATGAGTCTATCCGTCTCACCAGCCATGGCCGAAAGTACTACAATAATATCATTTCCTGCTTCTTTTGATTTCACTACACGCCTGGCCACATTCTCCAGCTTGTTAATATCTGCAACTGAAGAACCTCCGTATTTTTGCACAACAAGGGCCATCCCCTAAAAACCTCCATTCCCCAATTCTTCCGAAATTGTGGCTATTTTCTTCTCTTGTCCAGAAATGATTATGTTCCGCTCATTTTCATCAGTGTAGTTTATCAAGACAAACAAGGTTTCATCGGGCAGAATGCCGTTCACTTTATCAGCCCATTCAATAACAGTGACGCCTTGTCCGAAAAAATACTCCTCATATCCCATGTCATCCATCTCTGAGGCTCGCGACAATCGATATAGGTCAAAATGATACAGCATCATTCTTCCCTGGTACTCGTTTATCAATGTAAATGACGGACTTGTTATCTGATACTCATCCGGCACGCCAAGACCTCTGCCGATGCCCTGAGTAAGGCAGGTTTTTCCCGTGCCTAAATCGCCAACAAGGGCAACTACATCCTTCTCAATGAGATTCCGTCCAATAATCTTACCTATAAGAAAAGTTTCCTCGGGATTCATAGATATCACCGTCAGCTTCGCGGTATGCTCATTCATGGCATTTTCGACACTTGAAATAATTGTCCTCCTGGAGCTTGAGCCCATCCCTTATCCCGCCCTGTCATAGGCACGTCGTTTCTCGCCAAATCCCCGCCGCTGCATCTTCTCTTACTTTTCAAGAACAACAATTGCGTGTGCATATTCCCTCGTATGCGTCATACTCACGTGGATCGCGTTCACACCGATATTATCAAGGATATGGCCTATTTTCTCATTCATTTTCAGTGCCGGACTTCCCAGTGCATTGTTGCTCACTTCGATTTCTCTTAACTTAACCCCCATGCCCAGTCCGATACCAAGCGATTTCAGAAAAGATTCCTTTGCCGCAAATCTTGCGGCAAAATGAATGGCTGGAAACGCCTTATTTTTACAATATTCTATTTCGTCATGTGCATAAACCCTGTCTAGAAAGCGGTCTCCCCATTTTTTCAGAATTCTTTCAATCCTTGAAACTTCCACCAAATCTGTTCCTATTCCATGAATCATCTTCAGACACTTATCCGGTATACTTGTAATCTTAAGTTCCTGCTTTATGCCCTGAGAATCGCATCGGCCATGGCAGCCACCTTTTTCATGGCCTGCACGTCATGCACCCGAACTACATTTGTCCCATTCATGATGGCAGCTGTCACTGCAGCGGCAGTTCCCTCTATACGCTCCGTTGGTCCGCCGCCGGTTATTTTGCCTATGAAGGCCTTCCTGGAAGGCCCCGTCACAATGGGTCTTCCCAGGACTTTGAACTCTGATAGATATTTTAGCAGCCTCATTGAGTCTTCCCCAGTCTTCCCGAAACCTATGCCAGGATCGATCATGATATTTTCCGGGGATATTCCGGCAATCTCGGCCTCTTCCATCTTGCCATCGAGAAACTCAACAATGTCTCCTCTGAGAGATCTATACGACAAATCTCCTTTTTGCATGTCTTTGGGGGTTCCACGCATGTGCATCAGGATAATTGCAGCACCTGTATCAGCGACTGCAGTCGCCATCTGGCGATCAAAGGTCATGGCACTTATGTCATTGACAATATCAGCGCCATTTTCCACAGCAATTCTCGCAACATCCGCCTTTGTCGTGTCAATTGAAATCGGAATTTTGATGGACCTCTCCAACCCCTTTATGACAGGAATTACCCTTGCAATCTCTTCCTCAAGAGGAACCGGTATTGCACCCGGCCGCGAAGATTCTCCTCCAATATCTATAATGTCTGCACCCTCCTCGATCATTTTCAAACCATATTCGACTGCATCGTCCGTCTCTTTGAAAAGGCCGCCGTCAGAGAATGAGTCGGAAGTTACGTTAAGTATTCCCATGATCTTTGTCTTCTCTCCCAAGACAATTTCCCTTCTGCATGTCTTGAGGATAAAAAGATCTTTCGAAACATTCGCAAGGAGTTCTTTTATCGCCTTTGATATGATGCTTAATCCTAAGGGCTGAATTGAAATCTTATCGGATAAACGCTGTATCTGCTTTACCGTACCCATGATAACGCAGTCCGTTTCCGTGACGCTGCATGATACTGCAGCGCGTGAAACGGCGGCATCACCGCCGACGGAGAGCATCTCTTGTTTTATAATATTCGCTATGTTACATTTGATACCTTCAAGTAATATATTAAGATGAACCATCTTGGGCAGCATTGCCTCAATGCCGTAGGGATCGCAATCGATCTTTCTCAAGACCTCAAGAGCCTCATGTGACGACCTTAAATGGATACATCTGGGACGACTCTTATCTGTCATTGTATAAAAATATAGAGAACGGGGCTTCGATAGTTAATCTAATGTTCTCTTGGCATAGTATTCCCGCTTCCATCCATATCCTCCCTGTTCATTTGTATGATCTCGTCGAGTTCGGCAGAGTTCAAAACCTCCTTTTCAAGAAGCCCGGATGCAATCCTGTTCAGTATATCGAGGTGATCTGATAACAGTTTCTTTGCTTTTTCGTAGCTGGCCGAAACCAATCGTGTTACTTCCTTATCAATTTTTTGGGCTGTATCTTCGCTGTAGTCTTTGTGCACGGCAAATTCACGACCGAGAAATATCTGTTCTTCTTTCTTTCCGTAGCTCAGCGGCCCCATTTCCTCGCTCATGCCCCATTCACACACCATTTTCCTTGCAAGGTTCGTGGCCCTCTCAATATCGTTTCCGGAACCAGTGGTAAATTCATTCAATATCAGCTCTTCCGCTGCCCTGCCCCCTAATAGAATGGTAATGTTGTTCAAGAGATACTTTTTGGGATAAGTATGTTTTTCGTCAACGGGCAATTGTTGTGTAAGACCCAGAGCCATACCCCTGGGAATTATTGTAACTTTATGGATAGGATCACTTCCCGGCAATAATCTCGCCACCAAGGCATGACCTGATTCATGGTAAGCCGTGTTCTTCCTCTCCACAATGCTTATCACCATGCTTTTTCTTTCCGCACCCATCATGACCTTGTCTTTGGCAAACTCGAAGTCGCTCATAGTCACTTTATCTTTACCGTATCTCGCAGCATAAAGAACTGACTCGTTGACAAGATTTTCTATGTCTGCACCGGAAAACCCAGGGGTCCCTCTTGCTATAACTGCAAAATCAATGTCTTCCGCAAGCGGCGTCTTTCTGGTGTGCACCTCCAGGATCTTTTCCCTGCCTTTAACATCAGGAAGAGGAACGACTACCTGCCGGTCAAACCTGCCGGGTCTCAGGAGGGCAGGATCAAGTACGTCAGGCCTGTTTGTCGCGGAGACGAGAATTACTCCTTCATTTGATTCAAACCCGTCCATTTCCACAAGAAGCTGATTCAAGGTCTGTTCCCTTTCATCATGTCCTCCGCCCAAACCAGCCCCTCTATGTCTTCCTACTGCATCGATCTCATCTATAAAGATAATACAGGGGGCATTCTTCTTACCCTGGTCGAAGAGATCCCGCACACGCGAAGCTCCCACACCAACGAACATCTCGACAAAATCAGATCCGCTTATGCTGAGAAAAGGTACCTCTGCCTCGCCTGCAATTGCCCTGGCAAGTAGTGTTTTTCCCGTACCCGGCTGGCCGACGAGAAGGAGACCTTTGGGGAGTCTTGCGCCCAGCCGCGTAAACTTTTTGGGATCCCTGAGAAACTCAATGACTTCCTCCAGTTCAGCTTTGGCCTCATCTATACCTGCCACATCGGCAAAGGTGACTGTTTTTGATTTGTCCGTCACGAGACGGGCCTTGCTCTTGCCGAATGCCATTGCCTTGCCCCCACCAGCCTGCATCTGGCGCATGAAAAATATCCATACTCCTACGAGCAGAAGCATGGGTACCCATGAAATCAGGACATTCATATACCAGGGGGATTCTTCTGCAGGCTTTGATGCAATCCGCACACCTTTATCCTTCAGGATCTGAATCAGCCCTGCGTCTTTCGGTGCATATGTCTTAAAATTCTTGCCGTCGTTGAGCTTGCCAGAAATACTCTCGCCCTGTATGGTCACTTCAACGATCTGCCCCTTTTCTGCATAGCTTACAAAATCACTATAGATGATATTTTCCTGTGCACTCTTCGGCTGATTGAAAAGATGGTAGAGCAGTACGAAAACCAGACTGATAAAAAGCCAGAGCGCTATGTTTTTCTGCAATGAATTCAATATTACCTCCCTATGGTCTCCCGCATGTGCGCGAATGACAACAAAAAACTATTTCAAAGTTCTTAATCTTACAATTACATTAACAAGGGTATTATTTCAAACAAATTTTACATTCAGTATCTGTATTGTTTTTTCTGTTATTTTAACACGTTCACTCAGTCGCAGTCCCGCAATCCAGAGCACTGCCTCCTGATCCAGTACCAGGGGAATCAATTTTCTATGGCGTAGCGGTATCTTTTCATCAATCAAGACAGACTTTATCTTTTTCATTCCTTTCATGCCCAGTAGTTGTATTCTGTCGCCCGGTCTGACAGTTCTTATAACCATGGGAAGAGATATCCTGTCGTAGTCCATGAAAACAGCCTCCCGGTCGTTTGATCTCATATCAATCGGGCCTTCTACAAACTCAAATATCATCGTCTTTCCCAACTCCGCTATTTTCACCGGGCCCGGAGGAATAACCTCGTAATAAAGATCATTGCACCTCTTATTTAGAATTTTTTTTTCACCTTTTTCCCTCGTGGAAATGACAAGGGCATCATATTCGCGCCTAACCTCGATATTACAGGGCAGGTTCACATGAGCACCGGGGCGATCAGAACGGACCAGTCCGAGAGCGGCTTTTATGTGAGTAAATCCAATGCCCTTACCATTTGGACTTAACCCTTCTAACAGACGTTTCATAATCCTTCTCTGAATAGCTTCATGATATTCCAAGAAGTCAGATATACAAATCCTGATCTCACTATCTCCCGGCGTCACGCCCCATGCCGACAGCACTTTATCGGTTGCCATTTCCATATAATCGTCTTCTACACGCATGATCTCCGCCATGCTCTTCATGCACTCTTCTAATTTAGGATTATATCTTGCCTTCAGCTCAGGTATCAATATATGCCTTATCCTGTTTCGCAGGAAACGCTGATCGGCATTAGACGCGTCCGTCACGAACGATATTCTATGGAATTCGAGAAACGAAATTATTTCATTCCTCGTCACGCCAAGAAGCGGCCTGATATACGTTGAATCTCTGGCGGGCAGCATACCCTTCAATCCAGTCGGACCGCTTCCCCTTAAAAAATTCATCAGCAGTGTCTCAGTCTGATCATTGATATTATGCCCCAACGCGATTTTCTGTGCACCATGCTTATTGGCAACATCATTTAGAAAATCGTATCTTACTTCCCGGCTGATATCTTCTATGCACTTACCGGTTCCTTTCCTCATCGATGCGATATCAAGTGATTTACACTCAAATGCAATCCCCATATCCACGGCCATTTTGCGCACGAATTGCTCTTCGTGGGAAGCCTCTTCTCTAAGTCCATGATTGAGATGCGCCACAATTAGAGTAAGCCTATATTCGTCCGAGAGCATCTCCAGTATTTTCAGCAGGGCAGTGGAATCGGGTCCTCCGGAAACGGCCACAACAACCTTCTCCGCCCGATTGAGCAGATGATTCTTTTCTATGGCTTCCTTAATTTTTCTTATCATACCTTATAAATACGGCACAGATTTCAATCGAATATTTTTAGCAATTCCCGGAGTCGTTCACAAGCAAAATCAGGATCAAGGGCGAGCAGGATGTCTCTATGCGTAAGCCCGTTCAAAAGGGCGCAACTCAATACCCCGGTATTCTTTGCCAGCATTATGTCATTCACACCATCGCCTATCACCACTGTATCATTATATGCCGCATGAACCCTTTCAAGAAGAGGAATAAACAAACGAGTATCCGGCTTCCTGTAAGCAGTGCTGTCCGCCCCGATGATCTCTTCGAAGTATTTTGATATGCCCAGGGCGTCTGTCATCTTAAGTGTAAAATATCTGCGCTTATTCGTGATAATGACCTTTTTCTTGTCACGGAAGTGATCGAGCACTTCTATAACGGAATCGCACAGGCATGTCGTATCAAGTATGTGCCTCGCATAGTAATCGGAAAAAATATCCATTGCTTTATCGAATAGATGCTGAGATTCCTTACCGAGGGACCTTTCGATCAGTTTCTGAACGCCATCTCCCACGAAACGGATAATCTCCTCATGTTTCATCGTCGGTATATGCAAGCTTTTGAGAGTGTAGTTGACTGACGCGACGATGTCTCTTCCAGAGTCGACAAGCGTCCCGTCCAAGTCAAATATCATGAGGTCAATATGCTTCATCTTTCAGGATCCTCTAAATTTATAAGAGTACTTATATATGACACATCGAGCAATTACAAGATCACAAACATTCTATCTGTGTCACAAATTTTGCTCTATTGACTGCTTGAAATGGTTTATGCTAATAAGTATCTGTCCGCTTGGATCCGCAACGGATGGACCGAGACGGAATGGTCAAATAAGAGATTGTTAGTCTTAAGGCCGTCCGGTGTTTGTCTGGAGGGCCTTTTTGATTTTATAAACGTTTCATTATGAATACTCAAGAAGTAAGACAGGATACTGTTGCCATCCTGGGCCTCGGTAAGGTAGGTACGGCGGTGGGCTTTCTTCTCCGCCAGGCGGGATATAGGATAGTTGCAGTTGCAGGCAGGTCGAAGGCATCCTTAACTCAGGGCATAGTCTATACAGGGGGCAAACCGTATCTGAATTTTTCTGAGGCCGCTCTTACGGCCAATTGTATTATTATTACAACGTCGGACGACGCCATTGCGTACGTATGCAAAATAATTTCGAGTGAAGGAGGTATAAAGCCCGGCACTAAGGTCATACATATGAGCGGCGCGGGGGGTCTTGACCTTCTTGAGTCTGCACGTGATGCCGGAGCACATGTCGCGAGCATACACCCGCTCCAGTCATTTGCTGATGTTGAAAGCGCTATCAAGAACATTCCCGGCAGTACTTTCGGAATTACCTCAGAAGATGAGATTAAGGAATGGTCTGTTCAAATGGTCAGGGATTTGGGTGGCATACCCTTCTTCATTTCTGATGCTGACAAACCCCTTTACCATGCCGCAGCCTGTATTGCATCAAACTATTTGACGACCCTTATCTATATGGTCGAAGAAATTTATCAATCTCTTGGCTTGAGCCGTGAGGACACCATTCGCGCCATCTGGCCCCTTGTTATGGGTACCATTGGCAATATCGAGTCAAAGGGCACGGTTCAAGCACTGACGGGACCTGTAGCACGTGGAGATGCAGGCACCATAAGAAAACATGCAGAGGCCTTGCGACACAAGCTGCCAGACCTTTTGCAGGCGTACAGCGCACTTGGCATCTTAACTGCCGACGTTGGATTGAAGAAGAAAACTTTGTCTCCGGAAACTGCGCGGCTAATTAAAGAATTACTAAAGTGAGGTGACGAAATGAGCAAGCAGACGATCATAAATAGAATCACTACTGCTGTGATTCGCGACATGAAAAGAAAGAATGAAAAAATATGCATGTTAACGGCTTACGATTATCCGACGGCTCTCATTGTAGACGAGGCAGGCATTGATGTTGTCCTCGTTGGAGATTCGTTGGGCATGGTTGTGTTAGGCTATGACAGCACCCTACCCGTTACGATGGATGAAATGATTCATCATACGAAGGCAGTGTCCCGCGCAGTAAAGCATGCCATGGTCGTCGGTGATATGCCCTTTATGTCCTACCAGATCTCTTCTGAGGATGCGCTTTATAACGCCGGCCGTTTTCTTCAGGAAGCGGGCGCCCAGGGGGTCAAACTGGAAGGAGGCAGAGAGGTGGCCGAAACCACCAGAAGGATAACTTCAGCGGGAATTCCCGTCATGGCACATCTTGGCCTGACGCCGCAATCCGTTCATCAGTTGGGGGGATACAAGGTTCAGGGAAAAGAGGAACACACAGCCAAGAGAATCATGGAAGATGCAAAAATCCTTGAAGAAGCCGGGGCATTTTCCATCGTATTAGAATGTGTGCCGGCAGCACTGGCAAAGACAGTGACGCAAACGCTTACGATTCCCACGATAGGGATAGGCGCCGGCATTGACTGTGACGGTCAGGTGCTGGTACTTCATGATATGGTGGGATTGTTTGAAAAATTCATACCAAAATTTGTGAAGACATATGCACACCTCAATGTGCAGATGAAAGAGGCAGTCAATCAATATATTGATGAGGTGAGAAGAGGCAACTTTCCAGAGAAGAAGCACTCATTCTGACTCCGTCTTGTTTGCCATATACACGTTGAGGCATACTTGCAGATTCCACGACATTATCACTTTCGCTCCAGAACCTTGCGAATAGTCTTAGCATGTTTGCCAATGACAAAAGGCTTCATGACAAACTCCTGAATCCCCATTTCTTTAGCCTGCTTTTCATTTATGAGTTCGCTGAATCCGGTGCATAATATAATAGGAATGTCCGGCCGGATGGCCATTAGTTCCTTTGCCAATTCTATGCCCGTCATGGCCGGCATGGTCACGTCGGTGATTACCAGGTCAAATGCATCAGGCTCGGCTCGGAAGGTTTCCAGGGCTTCCAGACTGTTCGTCTTGATGGTTACACTGTAACCAAGCGACTCCAGCATGCCCTTCCCCAGATCAACAAGTGTTTTTTCATCGTCAATGAACAAGATTCTCTCACTCCCCGTAGGCAGTGCTTCCGCCAGCATATCTTCCGGCACAATCTCCTGCTCAATCCTTGGAAAAAGCGCATGAAAGGTGGTCCCTTTGCCAATTTCACTATTAACAGTGATCATTCCTCCATGTCTGTTGACAATGCCCTGCACGACGGCAAGCCCCATCCCCGTTCCCTCGCCCGGCCCCTTGGTAGTGAAGTATGGATCGAATATCCGTTCCAATATCGACGGGTCCACTCCATGGCCCGAATCGCCCACTGTCAGTCTCACATAAGGCCCAGGCTTCAGATCAGGATACCGGGAAACGAGATACGCGTCGGCGTCGGTCTCGACACTCGACAAGCTCACGCTCAATATACCACCTTTATCCCGCATTGCATGTGCTGCGTTAGTGCAAAGGTTCATCAACACCTGATGGATCTGAGTCGGATCAGCCAGAATTACCCCTTTTTCCGGTGGAATTGCGATGTCCTGACGAATTTCAATGGTGCTGGGCAATGAAGAGCGCAGCAGCTTGAGCGCCTCTTTGACAGGCGGTACTATATCAATGACTTTTCGCTCCTGATCGGACTGATGGCTGAAGGTAAGTATCTGGTTCACCAGGTCTCTTGCCCTATAACCGGCCTTCAGTACCTGCTCCAGGTCACGTCGCACTGGAGTTGTCCCTTCGGGAGTTTTGTAAAGTGCCATCTCCGTGTAACCGATAATAGCCATTAGTATGTTGTTAAAGTCATGGGCTATCCCGCCGGCCAACGTACCTATGGCCTCCATCTTATGCGCTTGGCGGAGTTCCCTCTCAAGTCTCACCTCACGCGTGATATCCCGGTGTATGCTTACATAGCTTATTATGTTGCAGGCGCTGTCCAGAACAGGTGAAGACGTAACCTCCGTGTCGTAGAAATTACCATCCTTCCTTCTGTTCACCAGATGTCCTGCCCATACCTCGCCGCGGGCGAGGGTGTCCCTTATATTCTTATAAAAGGCCCTGTCATGCTTATCACTCTTGAGAATACGGCTATGCTTGCCGATGATCTCGCTCTTGCTGTAGCCGGTCATACGCTCGACGGCCGGGTTTACGTATTGGATTACCCAATCTCTATTAGTTACTATAAGACCCTCTGCTGTTTGCTCAATGGCTGTGGCCAGGTGCATACGTTCTTCTTCAGCCCGCTTTCGCTCCGTTATATCCGTAATGGTTCCGACGTAGCCGCCTATTTCTCCGGCATCGCCAAACTCGGCAGTAGCTTGACCCAGCACCCAGGTCGAGGAGCCGTCAGGTCGATGAAATTGATATTCAAGATTAAACGGACGATTTCCCCGGACGCTTCCGTACCAATTTCTTATGACGCGCTCCCTCTCTTCGGAATGAATCGCGTCTGCCCAATTCTTTCCCAGTGCCTTTTCCATTGGAATGCCGGAAATTTCACACCAGCGATCGTTCACGTAAACAAAGTCACCTTGAGCATCAGTGCGAAAGATACCGACAGGCGATACTTGCGCCAGGGTATGAAATATTCTTTCGCTTCTCTTTAATTCTTCATTTGCTGTCACCAATTCGGCGGTTCTCGCCTTCACTTGCTCTTCCATCTCGTTACGTGCTATCATCAGTGTATTCTGAACGGACTTCTGAGAATTAATCAAATACTGGGTAAAAGTGCCGTAAGTAACAATCAGACTCGCTATTAACAGACGCACGAAAACGACACCCGATAGCAATGAGTCAAAAAACCAATATACCAATACGGCTCCGATAGATATTATAATTAATCCATTGTTCTCTATTTCCTTACGAGCCTCGTTTCTTCCCATATGGCATATCCTCGGACATGATGATCTATTGGCGATAATTATGTGACATATTTAATTGTTTTATTGACCAGAGAAAATTATTGCGGGGATACATTTTTCTGTAGTTCCTTCTCAAGTCGATGCATTGCATGCCCTATATCGGCGTGTCTTCAAATGATTACGAACAGATATATTTGCCATTTAATATATGAGTGTGAAAGATTTCTGGAAGATGTAAATGCATGGTTCTACGGTATCCGTCATCTGAAATCCCGTATATGACGAATTCCTTTCCATCAGTTTCTATAAACTGTGATTTTGGCCTTGTCCCTTAATTTTTTTAACATAGCATCAAAGATTTCCTGCTGTTTCTGTTGTTCCAGAAAGGTCGAGATATTCCCTTTCATCCTGTCATCAAGGGCAAGCGTCTTGGGAGCATGACGCTCCAACACCTGAATTATGTGGAAACCAAATTCAGTCTCCACGACAGGCCCTATGGCATTGACCTCCTGCGAGAATGCAGCATTTTCAAATTGCTTGACCATTTCGCCCCGCGTGAATACACCCAAATCACCACCCGTTGCCTTGCTGGGACAGTCAGAATTATTTTTGGCGATTTCCGCAAAATTCGCTCCCGCCAGCAATTGTCTTCGCAAATCCTCCGCCTTCGCCCTCTTTTCCGTCTTGATCTTATCATCGTCTCCCGCTGCCTTTGCTACCAGGGTATGTCTAACATGAACAGCCTCAGGCATTTTGAACTTGTCTCTGTTCTTTTGATAAAATTCATTTATTTCTTTCTCCGTCGGTTTGGATTTACCCGACATCTGCATCATAACCAGCTTACTGATTTTGATCCTGAACCGCAGATCTTCCTGCATCTGCGCCTTGTTGATCTTGTTCTTCTTCATGAGATCCTCAATTGTCATGCCTTTAGGAAGATCATTCTTTACCTGCTCTTCAGCCTCTTTGACCTCCGCATCGCTTGCGCTGATGTTCAGTTTTTTTACTTCGTTTGTCAGAAGTGTCTTAGCGGTAAAGTCACTGAGGACCTGCTTTCTCGCATTCTCCTTCGCCTGCTGGAGACGGTCGGCAGGCATCTGCTTCTTCATTGCCGACATTATTCTCTTAATTTCTGTCTCAACTTGACCCTGGGTAAGCTTTGAGCCATCTACATCCATAACGACTGCAGATCCTTCTGTTGGTGCAACTGCCGGCGAAGGAGGGTTTGCAGGAACTGTTTCTTCTGACCGGGGCGCCTCTGACTTTTGAAGTTCAGTTTGCGTGCTTGCCTGTTTTTCATCTTTTGATCCGCAGCCACCCAGTGTAAGTATGACAAGGCAGAAAACGATAAGCAAGGTGCGGATATATTTCTCATCTATCATTATTAATCCTCCACTATGGAATAAAGTTATCTGCATTTGAACTTTTCAAATTAATCCTTCCGTCTCAACCTCCATTCTTTAGATGAATGTCGTTCACGTAAGAATCGTCTGACGCTCCCGGAAAACAGATAACTTTTTTATGTTATCCCCTTATTAAGACAAATGCACGATTTATTTCATCAGCCCATTTATGATATCTGCTGCTTTGTAGTAATCATCGCCATTTATCCAGTGAATCGTAGTGCCTTTTTTCTCCATGCGTCTGAACCATGTTTCCTGCTTCTTGGCAAATTGATGAATACGTGTATTGAGCATTTGAAACATTTCACCATAGCTCATCATTCCTCTGAGATAGAATCCGACATACCGGTATTCAAGACCGAAAAAGTCGAGTTTTTCCCATCCGATTCCGGACCGATGAAGCTTCTCCACCTCTTCGATCATGCCGGCCTTCAATCTCGCATTAAGGCGATCCGTAATCCTCTGGCGCAATTCGGAACGTTCCCAGCGGATACCGATAGCCAAGGCAACTGTCGAGGGAAAATGAGATTCGTGATTATTGTGAGCTCTTGTAAACTCCATGATTTCTATGGCGCGGACTAGTCGCTTTCGATCCAGGAGATCAGTCGTATTGTGCACCGCAGGATTGAGTTCGATAAGTCGCTTCGCTAATTCCTTCATTTCTTCCTTTTCGAGTTCATGCCTTAACTGCACATTTTCCGGAACTTCCAATAACCTGTACCGTTTCATTACTGCTTCAATATACAGACCCGTTCCACCGACCATGATCGGAACTACGCCTCTTGACGAAATATCGGTGAAGAGACGAGAAAAATTCATCTGATAATCAAAGACACTGAATTCATAGTCCGGATCTACTACGTCTATGAGGTGACACGGAACAGCCAATCCATCAACGACATATTCACCGAAATCTTTGCCTGTCCCTATGTCCATGCCCCGGTATACCTGCCGCGAGTCTGCCGATATTATCTCGGAGCCCCTATCCCTTGCCAGGCGGGCAGCCAATTTCGTCTTGCCTGACGCCGTCGGCCCCAGGATTACAATCAAATTGAAAGTCATTTTCTGCATGGCCCTGTATCTTGCGAATCTACTTCTCTCGTGCCTGAATTATATTGATATATAATCTTAATCCGTGTATGCGAAAGGCCGTGTTATATAACTACGCGGCCAAAAATGCAAAGATTTGAAGACCCGTAGCCCGTTTCGCAAAGAGCTTGTCATTCCTATGCCTATGTACGCAGAAATCAGGTGCATTGTATGATTCCCCCCTCTTTGGGGATCTGTCCTTGCATTCATCATGCTGCAAAGAACAGATGATAATGAGTCGCTATTCCAAGCAAGTGATATGAAAAAAGATGGTCTTGACCTCGGGAAAGGTCCCATTCTTCCGCTGCTTCTGAAAATGAGCTGGCCGTCTATAGCCGCAATGTTTGCGATGGCCCTCTACAATCTTGTCGATATTTTCTGGCTGACCCGGCTTGACCCCCAGGCTGTTGCTGCATTAACCGTGTGTTTTCCCATTCAAATAATATTTGGCGCCATCGGCGTGGGCACTGGTGTCGGCGCCGGTTCGTTTGCGGCACGCATGTTCGGCGCCGGACAGCATACAAAGGCCCGGCAAACCGCCGGTCAGGCGATACTTCTTTGTGCCTTACTGGGATTGGTCATCATCGTAATAACACTAATTTATCAAGATACAATCCTTGAGATTTTCGGCGCCACAGGAGACATTCTTCCCCTGTCCAGACAATACCTCGTCACTGTCGTAATAGGCTCCCCTTTCTTACTGTGTCTCATGGTCTCCAACAACCTGCTCAGGGCTGAAGGAAATCCCAAGGCATCAATGTACGTCATACTGGTCATGTCATCGACCGGTGCTATCCTCGATCCCTTCCTCATCTTTGGTTTGGGTTTGTTTCCAATGCTGGGCATTTTGGGCGCCGCAATTTCCGCGGTCGTCTCATATTTTCTGGCGAGCCTTCTCTCCCTGTATTATCTGAGAATGAATGCGTCCAGGTATAATTTAAACTGGTCACACATGATTCCCAATTTCTCCATAATAGCCTCTATCTATCAGACGGGATTCCCTACAGTTATCATGAACTTTTTCTTTAGTCTCGTCATGATAGTTTACAATCATGTCCTTGGAGCCTTCGGACCCATGGCCATCGCAGCCCTTGGTCTCTGTTTCCGGATCAACCACCTTGTCATTATGGTTTTATTCGGCATGGGACACGGTATAATGCCCATGGTTGGTTTCAGCGAGGGCGCCGGACTCCATAAACGGCTCATGGAAACGGTTAATGTTGCCGTCAAGATATCTGTCCTTTTCTCAACAACGGCGTTTGTGATTCTTGAAGTATTTGCCTACCCTATTCTGCTCCTTTTCACGAGTGATCAGGAACTGCTCACTATTGCTGTGCCTGCCGTGAGGATATTTGCCACCATGCTTCTCTTAGGTGGTCCGATTATTGTGTGGATTAATATGTTTATTGGCCTGGGCAAGGGATTGACATCCATGCTTTTATTAATGATGCGTGACACCCTACTTCTTATACCCATGCTTCTCTTTCTTCCGTCGCTCTTTGGATTAACGGGCGTATGGGCGGCGCAACCCATCGCGAATTTGCTCGCCTTCTTTGTAATCTTATTCTGGAAGAAAAGAGAGTTCCGCATGATTGAAGAAAAGATTTGATGTTCTGCAGATTATATCTCGCGCCCGCTCTAAAGAAAACATGTTCCTCCCACATATCAGAATTTCCGCGTCACCGGCCAATGATTATGATAATAATTGATAGGGGGTACGGCTTATCCTTCCATGTGGCATGCCACGAAATGTCCGCCACCACGGTCTTTCAACTCCGGGTCGTCCTTATCACATATTTCAACCCTGGCGGGGCACCGGGGATAAAATGGACATCTTCCCGGACCATCGGTCGTGCCTGTAATCTCTCCCTCCCGCATCAACCGCTGCTTCTTTCTTCCGGGATCAGGCGCCGGCACCGCTGACAGAAGTTCTATAGTGTACGGATGCAGCGGGTGTTCGTAGAGTTCTTGATTATCTGCAAGCTCGACGATCTTACCGAAATGCATCACCGCAACCCTGTCGCTCACATGCCTTACCACACTGAGATCATGCGAAATAAATATGTAGGTCAAATTAAATTCTTTCTGCAGATCTTTGAGAAGGTTCAATATCTGAGCCTGGATAGACACATCGAGTGCGGAAACCGGCTCATCGGCAACGATCAATTGTGGTTTAAGAATAATGGCTCTTGCGATACCGATACGCTGCCTCTGACCGCCGCTGAACTCATGAGGATACCTATCCTTCTGTTCCCTCGTCAGCCCGACGATATCCATAATACGGGCGACCTCAAGGGCCCTTCCCTCACGATCATTTATCTGATTGATGAGGAGCGGTTCCCCGATGGTGCTCCCTGCCGTTCTTCGGGGATTCAGAGATGCATATGGATCCTGAAAAATAATCTGAACCTTCTTGCGGTAGGCTTTCAGATCCTTGCCGGATAATTTGAAGATGTCTTCACCTTTAAAGAAGATCCTGCCTTCCGTAGGCAGATCGAGCCTCATAATCAGTCGTGCGAGAGTAGATTTCCCGCAACCGCTCTCACCGACAAGCCCCAGTGTTTCACCGCTGTATATTTTGAGGGACACGCCGTCAACAGCCTTGACGGAGGCTCGTTCTCTCGCGAGGAATTCGGCACGGACGTTATAGTATTTTTTTATTCCCTGAATATCGACCAAGACCATCTTCATTTTTGTTCATAAAGCCAACAGTGTACTTTATGCATAGGCAAATGTTCCTTCAATTGCGGCTCCTCCTCCCTGCAAATTTGCATTGTGTGAGGGCATCTGTCCTGAAAAGTGCATCCTCTGGAAAGATTATGAAGACCAGGGACAACACCGGGTATAACTTTCAGATGTTCATCCCGTCCCCAAGGAGCATCAATTTTCGGAATCGATTCCATGAGGCCCACTGTATACGGGTGAAGCGGTGTGGAGAAGAGGTTCTCCACAGAGGTGTATTCAACAACCTGCCCGGTATACATGACGGCCACATGCTCTGCAGCTTCTGCTATCACGCCAAGATCATGGGTAATCAGAATTACCGATGTTCCTATATCTTTTTTCAGTCTGCCTATGAGTTCAAGAATCTGCGCCTGGATGGTCACATCAAGGGCTGTTGTCGGCTCATCTGCAAGCATAAGCCTGGGACCGCAGCAAAGTGCCATGGCGATCATGACCCTCTGACGCATGCCGCCACTCATCTGATGGGGGTAATTCCTGACGATTGTCTCGGGCGAGGGCATCCCCACAAGGGAGAGCATTTCCATGGCGCGGTCCATGGCCTCTTTCCGTCCCAGCGCCAAATGCAGCTTTATAATCTCGGTGATCTGATCGCCAATACGCAAGACGGGATTCAGTGAAGTCATCGGCTCCTGGAAAACCATGGAGATATCCTTGCCCCTGATTCTGCGCATTTCTTCACTATCAAGCTTTAGAAGATCCACGCCATTAAAGAAGACATTACCGGAAACGATCTTGCCGGGCGGGTTTGGTATCAAACGCAGAATGGACAGGGCAAGTACCGTTTTTCCACAACCGGACTCGCCAACGACTCCCAGTGTATCCCCTTCATCGATAGCAAGGTCGAGACGATCAACAGCCTTTATCACACCATAGTCTGTATTGAAATGGGTGCTGAGGTTTTTGATTTCAAGAAGCATCCCCATAGGTCGTCAATTTTTACTCCGTTTCTGCCAGTCTTTCAGGAATTGCACCATCAAGCGGACACCAACACCGGAAGCCCCTTTCGGAATATAAGGCTTGTCCCGTGTAAGCCATGCCGGGCCAGCTATATCTAAATGCACCCAGGGGTATTTGCCTACAAACTTGCTTAGAAATGCAGCGGCTGTTATTGCCCCACCAGGTCTTCCGCCGTGATTTTTATAATCCGCCACATCGCTCTTTATCAACTCATGATAATCTTCCCATAGAGGGAGCTCCCAGACCTTCTCGTCTGTGGCATTTGCTGCATCCTGGATCTTATGCTTCAGCCTATCATCCGTTCCCATCATTCCCGTCACGTGATCGCCCAGGGCAATAACGCAGGCGCCAGTCAATGTAGCAAGATCAATAATAGCTGCCGGCTTGAACCTTCCGGCATAGGTAAGCGCGTCGGCCAGAATCAGGCGGCCTTCTGCGTCCGTGCTTAAGACTTCAATAGTCTGACCCGATAATGATTTTAGAATATCGCCTGGTTTATATGCCCTTCCGCCAGGCAGGTTCTCCGTAGCAGGTATCAGGCCGACAGCATTGACTTTGAGACTCAAATCGGCCGCTGCCATTATGGCGCCCATGACCGCGGCACCCCCTGCCATGTCGGATTTCATCTCATCCATCTTCTCCGATGGCTTTATTGATATACCGCCGCTATCGAAGGTCAATCCCTTGCCGACCAGAGCCACAGGCGGATCAGACTTTTTTCCTCCCCGGTATTCCAGGATGATGAACTTCGCCGGCTCCTCACTTCCCCTGGCAACGCCCAAAAAGGCGCTCATGCCGATCTTATTCATCTCCGTCTCATTAAGCACCTTTAGTTTAACATTCCTTCTCTTGGCAATCTTACGCGCTTCATGAGCCATATCTGTCGGCGTCATTTCGTTTCCCGGAGCGGACACCATATCCCTGGCGAAGCATACAGCGCACGAGATAATCTCTGCCTCCTTGGCTGCAGCTCTTATAATATTATATGCTTTTTCGTTTTCTTCGATTATTGTAAATTTTTTTATCGCTCTTATTTTATCCCTGTCGATCGTTTTGAAGGATGTATATTGATAAAGGCCGAGGGAAACGCCCTCTACAACAGCCCTGGCTATCCCGTCACGAGGCCTATTGGAAAAAATAAAATCCAGCGACGTGGAAAACCCTTTAATCTTGAGTGATCTTACGCACCGAGCCGCCGTCGCGAATGCACCCCTCAATTTTTCCGTGGTGAAATCCGCTTTTTTACCGACACCCACCAGGACAATGCGCTTTGCAGGTATGATTCCCCCTGTATACCTCACAGATAACTCAAAAAGCTTGCCTGCAAAATCCCCCGCACCGATTATCTGTTTTATCAATCCACCGCTCTTTTTATCCAGAAGCTTCACTTTACCCTGCAGTTCTCTTCGACCTTCAAAGCATGGTACAATTACCGCCTCTGTCCTGAACTCAGTAATCTCCCCTTTCTTAACAACAATTTTCATGTCGCCTCCTGATTACAGAAAATTAGCCATCCACACGGTGGAAATTTGCTGACTGAAAAACTTAATTTAATCTTATTTGTCAGAACGAATCCCCGTTATACGCGAAGAAATAGCCTGTGCTGCCAATACGCCACTTGCCGATGCCTGCAATAAGCCCCTCGTGATCCCGGCTCCGTCGCCGATGGCAAAAAGATTCTTCACTTTTGTTTCCATTTCCCGTGATACTTCTATGCGGTTCGAATAAAATTTGACTTCGACTCCATAAAGCAGGGTGTGCCGGGAATAAACTCCGGGCGCAAGTCTATCAAGGGCCTGCAGCATTTCGATGATACTCTGCAAGTGACGATACGGAAATACGAAACTGAGATCGCCCGGTGTAGCTTGCAAGAGTGTTGGTCTTGTCAGGCAGTGGTCGATGCGATCTCGCGTGGATCTCCTGCCGGCAAGTAAATCTCCCAGTCTCTGAATTATCGCACCACCGCCCAAGAGGTTTGCCAGTCTCGCTATGTAGCGGCCGTATGCGATGGGATCGCGGAAAGGTTCCGTAAAGGTACTGCTTACGAGAATAGCAAAGTTGGTGTTATCACTTTTTCGTTTGGCATAACTATGACCATTTACTGTGGTTATGCCTTCACTTTCTTCAATGACTACTTCTCCGTAAGGATTCATACAAAAGGTGCGAACCTTATCATCAAATGTTTTTGAATAATAAATGAGCTTTGGTTCGTAGGTAATGTCCGTTATTTTTTTGAGGATCGTTGCGGGTAATTCTACACGGACGCCAATGTCTACCGGGCTCGACGTTGTTCTCAGTTCGAGCGATTCCGCTTCCCCCTTCATCCAATTGGCCCCTACCCTTCCCGGCGCGGCAACAACGTATTTGCTCTTTATGATCTGACCATCCGCAAGCTTCACACCCTTGATTTGCCCATTTTCTTCAATCAATGATTGAACCTGGCAGCATGTTTTGACTTCAACTTTACCGTCAAGAGCCTTTCTCATGTTACTTAAAACTCGCTGACAGTTTTCCGTGCCAATATGACGAATAACTGTTGGAATAAATGCGAGCCCTGCAAGACTGGCCTGATCAGCAATTTCTTCAACAGACGCTGTTGAGTCTCCGAATATGCGGTCCGGCGCTCCATATTTGACGAAGATTTCATCTGTGTTCTTCAGGAGATGTGTGAGGTCGTTTTTATCGAGAAATTCTGAAAGATAGCCGCCTACCTCCGTAGAGATATTAAGCTTGCCGTCACTGTAAGCACCGGCGCCTCCCCATCCGCAGAGGACGTCTCTTGCGTCGCGTCTTGTACGTTTCTCAAGTTCATTGCCCTGATCAAAGAGGATGACCTCTTCGATGCCGTTTTCCGCAAGGGTCAGTGCCGTAAAAATCCCCGCCGGACCGCAACCTATTATTATAACCCGGTAGTCCATATATTTAAAAGCCTGCCTCCTTCTTCTGTATTTTCCGTCTGGAGAATGTCATATTTTATCCCTTAAATCAAGCTCCTTGGGTGACGCGACTCCATATCAATAAGAGCATTGCCGATACGACTTATGAACGTGCACTGAAATGCTTTGGCGAGCAGGGTGTCATCGACATGCTCGGCGTTAACGGTTATTACACTTTTCTGGCGATGATCATGAACGGTACGCGCACGGCCGCGCCTGATGGCAAGCCCGCGCTCCTGAAGGCATTTCCGAAGTGAGAATGACAGGAATTCGGCCTGCATTTATTTGGAGCGGTTTCACGTAAATTTATGGGTGAGCTCTTTGCCTGTTGATTGCGGCGATTCATCCTTCAACTACCGCCTCTTTGTGCAGGCAAAGCTTATGAGAAATATTAATATTATTGTTCGCGATTATTTTCGATTGATGAGATAGATCTGTTCAGTGTTTCTTTAGTGCTTCAGAGATGATAAGAAAGATGAGTGTGAGGATAGCCATAAGGATGGCCATCAATCCCGGCATTAATCTGGCCCATTTGGTAGACAACGGCGCCGTGAGATGCGGCTCTTTTTTCTGGATGGGTGTGTGACTGACTTCAGAAGACGCTTTCTTGTGTATTCTGTGAGACCGCGTCTCCAGTTCTTTCATCTCTTTTTTATAATCGGTTAAATTTTTTTTCATAGTTCTTCTGAATCCGGTCTAAACATAAGAGGAGGGCGCTCGTTGGAAGCCGGCGCCCTCCTCTAACTCATTCTTAGAAGCGGATTTCTCCTGCACTGCACAATTTAGGATCTTTGCTTTCCGGTCCTTCCTCGCCGGCAGGCATTACGCTCAGTACCGGGCACTGGGAATAGTTCACAACCCTGTCCGCCGTACTGCCGAAGATTCTTCTGTTGTAGGCCATCTTACGGCTGTTGGTACCGATAACGATAAGGTCTATATTGTTCTCCCGCTGAAATTTCAGGATTTCCTCGTCGGGGACTCCCGTTAACAATCGGTACTCGACGTTCTTGTATCCACCAAGTCCCAATGTACAACACTGTTGCAGCTCCTGTTTGGACTTTTCTTCCATGGTCTTTTTGAGCTCGCTCAGATTAACTTTCGGGGCATACCATGCAGTCATCTTGCCTACGTCGTGAATTACATGGACCACATATAGTTTTGCTCCATACCGCTCTGCCAGGTCTGCCGCATATGCAGTTGCCTGCGCGGCGCCTGCCATGAAGTCTGTCGCCAAGAGAATCTTCTTGATTTCCATAACGCCTCCTTCTTCGTTAGCATTAGGTTCTTATTCTTCTACCACTTCGAGAACGAGATCGCCGTATCGATCTTTAACGGGTATCCTGATTTGAAGAAGATCAAAACAGCGCTTAGCTGCCGAAATAAATATTATTATAACCAACACCATGACGATTACCGAGAGTACCGCGAGAAGATAATTTTGCTTTGGAAGATAATTGAGAGTGATGTTTAGGTATCCCGCATACAGAGTCGTAACGGCCATGATAATACCGGGAACGGCGGTCATCCAAACATACTTCAATTTCCCCATCCTGATCAGCATGATTGTTCCGATGATCAAGGCGCAGGAGGCAAGGAGCTGGTTGCTCATGCCAAAGAGAGGCCAGATCGTCGTTATGTCTCCGGTATACACGAGATAACCCCAGGCGCCTGTGAAGAGGAAACTGGTTATGATGATGCCGGGCATCCAGCGTTTTTCGAGAAACTTCGGGAAGACCTTTCCAACCATTTCCTGGAGGAAGAACCTTCCGACCCTTGTGCCCGTGTCGACAGCAGTGAGAATAAACACCGCTTCGAACATGATGGCGAAGTGGTACCAGTACGACATCAGTCCTTTCATGAAAGGTACCGATGAAAAGATGTACGCCATGCCCACGGCGAGAGACACCGCGCCGCCCGGCCGGCCCTGAATCTTTTCCTGGACCTGTACGGCAAGGTCGGGAAGGTTGACGGGAACCATGCCGAGTTTCTGGTAAACTGCGGGAGCCGCGTTGATGGCGAAATAGTCTGCCGGGACTAGGACGCATGCGGAAACCAGGGCCATGATAGCTACGAATCCCTCAACGAGCATCGCTCCGTAGCCGATAAACAAGACATCCCTTTCACTTCCGATCATCTTCGGGGTTGTTCCCGAGCCGATGATCGCGTGAAATCCCGATATAGCACCGCAGGCAATGGTGATCATGACAAAGGGATACACCGGGCCGGGGACAATCGGGCCGCCTCCGTAAATGAAGGGTGTAAGAGCCGCCATCTGGAAATCAGGCCGGACAACAAAGATTCCCACGGCGAGCATGGCGATGGTCCCTATTTTGAGGTAGGTGGAGAGATAATCACGGGGACACAGAAGCATCCAGACGGGAAGAACAGAAGCGAAGAACCCATAGATGGGTATAAAAATAGAGATCTGCTTCTTTGTGAGCGTGAATATCGGGGCCCAGGTCGGACTTGCCGCGATATAAGGCCCTATCATTATCGCTCCTGCAAGGAGGGCGACACCAATGATGCTGGCCCCTTTCACATCTCCCGGGCGTAGCTTATACATCCAGATTCCCATGAGGAAAGCGATGGGCAATGTGGAAAAGACTGTGAAAGTTCCCCAGGCGCTTTCAAACATGGCGTTGACGACCGCGATGGAAAGGCCGGCGAGGGTCAAGACGAGAATGAAGAGAAACGCAAAGGAAGCGACTGTTCCTGCGGTTTTTCCAATCTCGCTTTCAGCAATCTTTGCAAGGCTCTGCCCTTTATGTCTTACGGAAGCAAAGAGCACTACCATGTCATGCACCGCTCCCGCGAGGACGCAGCCTACAATGATCCAAATGGCGCCGGGCAGATAGCCGAACTGTGCGGCCAGCACCGGTCCCAAGAGCGGACCGGCGGCTGCGATTGCGGCAAAATGGTGTCCGAATAAGACATACTTATTGGTTTTGACATAGTCATGACCGTCTGCCATAGAAACTGCCGGCGTCGCGCGTTCACTTTTCAGTTCCAGTACCTTGTTTGCTATGAACAGCCCGTAAAACCGGTAGGCTATAGCAAAAACGCACAATGAAACAAACACCAAAGTGAGAGCATTCATGTTCTAAATCCTCCTTTATTAATTACGTTAATGTAAAAGATTTAACCGCGGCTGCGCACTCTGTCAAGCTTGACCCCTGACTATACGCAACAGTCCGCGGCATACGCACGCGACCATCTAAATTTACTGAAGACCTTAGACTGTGTTACTAATGACACCTGACCAATATTTTTGCATAAGGAAAGCTCGTATGTCAAGAAGATTGAACGCCCCGGCCATTTCACGGTAAATCGCACTTTCGTAGGACAGATAAATGGTGTATACATTCGTACCAGAGTATCTCATACAAAACAAAAAACAGAATCATTGAGGCAACGATGATGAAGCGAATACTGGTCACAGGACGTCTCCCGCAAGATATTATGACAGGCCTGTCGAAGAAATATGAGGCGGATATATATATTGAAGACAAGCCTTTTGATAGGCAAAAGCTTCTCCAGGGTATCAAAAATAGTGATGGTCTTATTTCAATGATAACGGATACTGTCGATGAGGAGGTACTTGACAGGGCAGATCATTTAAAAATGATCGCCCACTTCGGCGTTGGTTACAATAATATCGACGTTAAGGCCGCCACCGCCCGCGGGATACTTGTTTCCAATACACCCGGCGTACTGACGGACGCTACCGCGGAACTGGCATTTGCGTTGATCTTATCCATTTCCAGGAGATTGGTGGAATGCGATAAGATTACAAGAGAGGGGCGCTTCCGATATTGGGCGCCTATGCTCTTTTTGGGTCGTGAAGTTACGGGTAAAACACTCGGGGTCATTGGTATGGGAAAAATCGGAAAGGCTGTGGCGCAAAGGGCCAGGTGTTTCAATATGCCTATCCTGTATCACAACCGCAGCAGGATGAGCAAATCTGAAGAAAAGGAACTCATGGCAAAATACGTGGATATGAAAACATTGCTTTCGCAAGCGGACTTCATAACCCTTCACGTTCCTCTCTCAGACCAGACGAGACATCTTATAGGCAGCCAAGAATTGTCCTTGATGAAGCCTACGGCTTATCTGATTAATACATCGAGAGGTCCCGTGGTAGACGAGCAAGCCCTGCTGGAAACGCTCCGAAATGGAAGAATTGGCGGCGCAGGACTGGATGTCTATGAAAATGAACCTGCCCTCACACCCGGTTTGGTGGAACTGGAGAATGTTATTCTGCTCCCTCATGTAGGGAGCGGCACACTGGAAACGCGTTTCAGGATGGCCAACATGGCAGTTGAAAATCTCATCGCCGGCCTGAGCGGTAAAGTCCCTCCGAACCTCGTCAATCCCGATGTTCTATCGCATCGACGTTTGTGAATTCGGTAGCGAGCGCATTCCCCGTAGCTTGCTCCGGGGTAAGCGAGCGAATGACGAACTACTTTTCCTTAAGAATCGAAGATTCTCCGCAGCTTGCTGCGGAGAGCTTCAATGTCGGCATATTTTAAAATGCAAAAAGGTGCTCCGTCATCCTGGTCAGCATCTTTGCACCTTTCACTTCTGTCTCAAAGAGCGGCACGATTGCCCTCACCCTGTCTCCAAAAATCTGCCATATCTCAGCCATATGTTCATCCTGCATCTGTACGCGATTGCGTACAAACTCTACGGCATCTGGACCCACCTGGTCCTTTTGAATGACACCGTTGACGATAACGCCTCCTACGGGTATTCCGAATTCATGAAACCAGTTGATGAACCTTGTAATAACGGCGATGGGAAGGCTCTCCGGCAATGTAACGAAGAAGAACGCCGTAAGTCTATCGTCAGTGAGAAGCTCTTTCGCATGTCCCATCCTATCTTTGAAGTCCAGAAGATAATCCATGAGAGGATCCTTTTTCTCCTTCTTGGAAAAAGACAGCATTTCTCTCAGAGATTTTGCCTCCTCCCTGCTCTTAAGCATCTTCTCCACCCAGAGGGAATATACTTTGGACATGCCTAAGAGCCGTCTTGCATTTGCAGTGGGTGCCGTATCGAATACATAAAAATCGTATTCGTCCTTGAACATGATATTGATCATGTTCTCGAACATGGCAGACTCTTCAAAGGCCGGATTCATCGTAGCCGATTCTATAAAGTCCTCCGCCTTTGTCGTAATATCCGCGAATTTAAGAAACCAGTTAATCTTTTCCCGGATTTCTTTCTTGGAGCGCTCAATAGTGTCTCGTGTGTCAATCTCGAATGCATAGCACTTCTCTTCCTCGCAGACGCACGCAACTTTTCCGAATACATCCTGTTCGAAAAGGTTTGAAAGACTGTGAACAGGGTTAGTCGAGGCCAATAATGTCCTCCTCCCCTGCTTCGCCGCCCACAGGGCTGCCGCCCCTGCCATTACAGTTTTTCCGACCCCCCCTTTGCCCCCGAAGAAGATATATTTTAATTTGGGGTTATTCTCCAAATATTTCTTCATGCCCGTCGTGATTTGATTCACCGTATGACTCCTTCTCTCACTTTCATTTGATCTCACCGAACATGGCATTTGCCATTTTTTCGATCATCGGCAGTCCTGTAACATCGCGTTCCATCTCCGGCACGGACGCCAGTATCTGATCCTTGAATGTGGCGTCAATCACTTTCAAGTAGTGTTCCTGCATGGTGAGACGATTTTTCAAATATTCCGGTATGTTCTGATCTTTTAATTCCGCAGGCAAGACCCGGTTGATTATATAGCCGCTTAATGGCACATCAAATTTGGCAAAAAGTTCCCACGCCTTCAGGGTATCCTTGATTATCATCTCTTCGGCTGTGAGAACGAAGAAAAAGGCTGTCTTTTTCTTATCCGTCAGGATGCTCGATGACCTGTTGATACGGTCTTTTATGTACAGAAGCTCATTGAGAATGGCGTCTTCGTCGAGGGTCTTTTCGCGGCGGATCACGGCAGCAACCTGATCATATTCCCTCATCTGTTCCCTGAGTCCCGTGATCTTATCTATCCAGGCGTCATAGACTGAGGCCATGGAGAGATAGTACAATGCGTGACCGAGAGGCACCAGATCGTATATATAATAGTCATAGCCGCCTGTAACAACGATATCAACGACTTCGTCAAAGATAGCACTCTCTTCCATAGCAGGCTCAGCAGCAGCAGCCTGAATGTAGCTTTCAATCTCCTCGGGAATTTTGTCCATGCCATACATGTCAAAGATCTTCTGGCGGATCTCCTGCTGGTATTCCTTTACGCGGCGGTCCGCGTCTATCTCCTGTGCAAAGAGGTTCGGCATAATTTCCGTTGGCCCCTTCCCGAAGATATTCACTTTAAAGATATCACTCAAGGAGGCCTGAGGATCTACCGAGAATACAAGAACACGTTTGCCTTTTCTTGCAAGGTGATATGCTGTGGCAGCGGAAAAAGTCGTCTTCCCGAGACCACCCTTGCCGCCGAACATTATATAGCGCCTGTCTGGATACTGGTCGAATATCTTCTCTAACGAAATTGTAATCACCCCTTTCTTTCAGGCTAAAGCGTCAGTCAAATCCTTTTCCCTCAGCATTCGTCTCTTCCAGGTGGAAATCTGGGGAACCACATATGGCAGGAGTCTTAACGAATAATAGGGAGGCAGTATGGGTACACCCAGCATATCTCCCATGGTAATCAGGATGAAGAGATGCTCCATGCTTGCTCTCGTTTTTAAGGCAAATCGCGCTGAGTCATGAGCGGCGACGCCATAGGCAAATTCTTTGACTGCCTTAAAGAATCCCCCCTTCTTTTTCTCTGTCATAAGATTATATCTCCCTTTTTTACATGTTGAAGGGGCTCGATTGGGTCAATCCTTTTTCCCAATGCTATTCGAGCCCCTGAAGAATTCTTCCTATGCGGAAGCTGGTTTCGGTTGTAATCTCAGTTTTCGATAACGTTTAAACGCCTTCAATCCTTCAAAACCCAATGTGAGCGCAGCGATGACGAGAAAGAAACCAATAACGCCCATCATGGTATTTCCAATCAATGCCTCTCCCTTTACTGCACCGGAAAATACCTTTTGCATCAAAGTAAAAGAAGTGTACAGCAAGGCGGCAATCGTTGTGACAAACATGAAGATCATGGGGTAAAATGCCCACGCATATGGTTTGCCCTCGGACATCAGATAAGCGGTAATAAGCATCAGCGCGAGGGACGCCATCAACTGATTTGCCCCGCCAAACAATACCCAGAGATATTGCCACCAGCCGGTCAGAACCACGGTGATGCCCAGTATGCTGGCAATAATAGTCCCGACATGGGCGTTCTTAAAGATGGGACTCACATCACTCAACAGCTCCGAAGTCGCAATCCTCATGAAGCGAATAACCAACTGCATGATCGTGATTGCCAAAACAATCATCATGACGCTGCCATATGCCCGTCCTATATCGGTTGGCATGCCTAACACTCCCAGGAACTTCGATACGCCTGCTGCGAAGACGGCACCAGGCCCTTTTGCTATGGCAGCTCCGTATTCGGCGGGGGATGCGTAAATCGTCCCGGCTATAATCAAGGCGAACACGGCGAGCATCATTTCCACAAACATAACCCCGCCGCAGACGGGACGGGCATCCATTTCACTCTCCAACTGTCGGGCAGTCCCTGAACTCGAAACTATGCTGTGCCAGCCGGAAATGGCGCCGCAGGCTATGGTCACAAACATGATCGGCCATAGCGGGCCAATTTTGATCGTAAAGTCGGTGTAAGCGGGAAGCGTAAAATCAGGATGGAGCACGAAGATTCCGATGATCCCGAAGAGAAGGCCGAGGAAAACAATGTACGATGCCACATAGTTAATCGGCAGCGCAAATCTCCAGATAGGCAAAACGGCTGCGAAGTAGCAAAACACAAATGCCACAACCGCCCATAAGGGCCGGCTGTTCGCAAGCTCGTCTCCGATAATAGTGTTGGAAGGTGCGATTGTTCCCAGATAGATTCCAAATAGTGCAATGACAACCGTAACTACTGTCGTCAGGATTATATCCTTTTTCCAGCGATAAATCATCTGTCCTGCCAGAATACCGCCGATTGTGAGCAGCAGCCATGCCATGGGAGCCGCCTTCAGCCCGATGGCAGTACTGACAACGACATTGCCGAAAGCCCCGGCAATGAGGAGAAGATAAAAATATACAAATGAGAGCAAGATGATTCTTGCCCGTGGTGAGATCAGCTTGTGACTCAAGCCGCCGAAAGAGGCGCCGTCATTTCTCATGGCGATCATCGCACTTGAATAATCATGAACCCATCCTATGAAGAAAGTCCCTGCCAGTATCCATATCAACGCAGGCAGCCATCCCCACTGAATAGCAATAATCGGACCTATTATCGGCGCTGCACCTGCAATCGATTTGAACTGGTAACCGAAAAGGATATTCTTGCTGGTTGGCATAAACTCTACTCCGTCCATGTACATCGTGGCGGGGGTAGCCCTTTTCGGATCAGCCTTCATGACTTTTGTATCGATATACTTAGCGTAGACACGATAACCCAGGAAAGCTACAATAAAACCTAATATTAAAACATATACTGAATTCATGTCTTACCCTCCTTCCCTCTAGTCATTAATATTATGATGTATATACGAACTTCCACGATGGGCGGCCAAATTGAGCCGCTTCAAGAGCTTGCCTATAATATACATTTTTTTAATATTCAAGTGATATTTGATTTTGCAGATATATTCGTTAGTCACGAAAATAAGTCTAAATCCTCTTTTGAATCACTTCGAAATGTCTCTCCCATCCATTTCAAGAAACGAGGATCCGTACACTACGTCCTGATGGCAGAAACCGCGTTCTGCTGATATCAGATATCTCTTGTCCACAACGAGGCCATTGCCGGCCCACCGCCGACACATAAGGACGCGCCGCCCACCGTCAAGCCCAATCTCTCCATTTCGTAGTACATTGTAACGATGATGCGCAGCCCCGTGCTGCCCACCGGATGTCCGAGAGCAATACCCGACCCGTTATGGTTAACTTTTTCCAGATCCAGCACTATCCCAAAATCCTCTTTCAGCTTCCTTCCTGCACCCAGCCACTGTGCTGCAAAGGCCTCGTGAAATTCCCAATATTCAATGTCCGCGAATTTCATTCCTGCTTGTTTGAGGCACTTGGGAACGGCCACGGCCGGACCAAGACCCATGAATACAGGATCCACACCCTCACCGCAGATGTTGATCAACTTCATGAGAGGTTTAATCCCCAGTTTTGCCGCCTTATCCTTGGACATGATTACCGCAGCAGAGGCGCCGTCATTGATACCGGCGGCATTGGCGGCAGTAACGA
>Ga0208495_1000125_pt1 | contig 43281 bp, 39 predicted proteins | sample CryBogmetaGMA14M_FD_184551 | JGI IMG/M metagenome (GOLD analysis project Ga0208495, IMG submission 184551) | Freshwater microbial communities from Crystal Bog, Wisconsin, USA - MA14M (SPAdes) | ecosystem: Environmental > Aquatic > Freshwater > Lake | place: Crystal Bog, Wisconsin, USA...
GGCTATCCCCCAGACTGCTATTGATGCCCCATAAAGGGGAATATATGTTTGGGGACTGAGATAACCGTCGGGAATGTGCATACCAACCACCAAAGTTTGATTGTGCTATGAATCTATATTTCGTGCCACGCATGCACAAAAAAATAATGTGGTGTTACTTTTTTTACATCCGTAGCACAAAATAAATGATTCGTCAAGTAAAAAATGATGAACAGTGAGATATTTGAAAAATTGCGGAGACACAGCAGTTGTGTCTTTCTGCCACGCATCGGCGTACGGGGTCAACTCCAGCAGAAATCCAGACATCGTCCCCACGAAAGCGGGGGAACAGTATAACAAACATAGAGGCCGCATCAAGTGCGGCATGACATAATCTATGGCTATTTCAGCTTTTCCAGTTCCTTTACGATATCTTCAAGCGGGGGTCTCTTGTTAATGTCGTGAACATCTATATAACGTATTATTCCTTTCTTATCGATCACAAACAACGCCCGTTCGGATACCCCGTCCGAGCGCAAGACTCCGTAGCTTGCCGCGACCTTGCCATGCGGCCAGAAGTCAGAAAGTACGGGAAACCACAAATTGCCCATCTGGTTCGTCCAGGAAAACAGGGTCGGTATATTGTCCACGGTGATCCCTAACAATATGGCATCATACTCATCAAAGATATCCTGCGCGATATTGTAGCCCGGCCACTGATCTGAACAGACAGGCGTCCACGCCGCGGGTACAAAGGAAATGACGACATTCTTCTTTCCCCGGTACTGTCTCAAAGAAACCATTTCTCCCGATACCGCTTTGAGGGTAAAATCAGGAGCAGGCTTCCCTATCTTGACCTTTAAAACACTGTTTTTCGACTTGAGGATTCCCGGATTGTAGATATTATTTTTATATGCATCCGACAAGCCGTATGCTGCCGGAACAAACGTAAAACTAAGAATAAACGCTCCAATCAACAAAACTAATACCACGTGTTTGCTATACACCTTCATATCTCCTCCTGCTATAGTCCCGACAATTTAACAATCATCTCCAGAAATTGATCCACTCCCTCCAAATTACCAAGTTTGGAGTGTATGACCTGATGCGAGCCGTCAGAATTTATTTTCACGCCAATAAAGTATGGCGTCCTCACCTCCCCGACTATTTTATGAATAACATAATTTTCATCGGCAAAGAGGGGAAAAGATACGTTGTACTTCTTCTTAAAGGTTCCAACTTCGAAGGAAGTATTCCCCGCACCGATACCAATGATCTTGATCTTACCCTTAAGAGCCGGATTCTGCTCAATTTTAGCATACAACTGGTTCACGTTTGGCGCTTCCCGCTGGCAATAGGGGCAGTACATGCTGAAAATCTCGATAATAACCAATTTGGCCTTGATCTCCGGAATCTTGAAAGAACCGAACCCGAAGAAGCCAAGACCAAGATAGTTCTTATCCGCAGAATCTTTTGGTATGGGAAGCTTTATGTCCGGCAGTGTTCCACCCACCACCGGCGGCGGATAACTTGCCGCTGTCAAGGAACTTGCGACGGCGAGAAGGAGCATGATAACTAAAAGCCAGCACCCCAAGATTTTTTTCATAATATTTCCTCCGTTTTTTCCATTAATGACCAGTCTTGGTCCATTTTCATAAAACTACTTCACCCGCACAAATCTGTCAAAGAAAAATTTCTCGCTGGAATGTCAACGTGTTGACAACTTGTCGCCTAAGATGATAGATAATACCGTCTACACCAAAACAACCATTATCACGGCGGCAGATTATGACAGAGCTTTCATCAAAACTGGAATCACTGGAAAACATACTAAGTGATATGCAGAGCGTACTTATCGCCTATTCCGGGGGCACGGACAGCACCTTCCTGCTGAAGACTGCCACAACCGTTTTGGGTGACAAGGCCGTAGCCGTCACTGCGAGTTCGGAAACATACACACCACAAGAACTCCGGGAGGCAAAGAAGAACGCGGAAGTAATCGGCGCACAGCACATTATTGTGTATACAGATGAACTTGATGATCCGAATTTCTCATCCAATCCCCCGGACAGATGCTACTACTGCAAGAAGGAGCTTTTCACGAAGCTTACGGGACTGCTCGCGCGTCACGGTTTGAACTCTATCATAGATGGTTCAACGTGTGATGATGAGAGGGATTTCCGCCCGGGAATGAGAGCGGTTGCGGAGTTTGGCGTAAGGAGCCCGCTTAAGGAGGCAGGTTTCACAAAAGAAGACATCAGAAAACTATCGAAGGAGATGAATCTCCCTACGTGGGACAAGCCACCGCTGCCCTGTCTGGCAACGAGGTTTCCGTACGGCACTCAAATTACCAAAGAGAAGGTCTTGCGCGTCGGTCGTGCGGAAGAGTTCCTGGCAGGTTTTGGAATCCGGCAATTGAGGGTCAGAGACCACGGCAGCATTGCCAGAATAGAAGTGCTGCGCGCAGATATGCCCATATTTCTCGACGAGGAGATATCAAACCTGATTGTGGAAAAATTCAAGGCGCTGGGATATGCATATGTCTCTCTGGATATTCAGGGATACCGGATGGGCAGCATGAATGAACCCTTGAAGGAAGAGGGCTAAAAATGGACAGAGAAAAAATCAGGAAACTCTTGGAAAACGTTAGAACCGGAAAAATGGGGATCGATGACGCACTGAGGGCTTTAAGGTCCTTTCCCTACCAGGATTTGGGCGACGCCAAGATCGATACTCACAGGGATTTGCGGAGAGGTTTTCCGGAAGTGATATTGTGCCGGGGAAAAACCATCGAACAAATCAGCAGAATTGTAGAAAGCCTCTCACCGGAGACAAAATTCATCATGGCAACCAAAGCCGATAAGGCGGTCTTTAAAGCCATCAGGAAAATAAGAAAGGATGCAGCCTACTACGAAACAGCCAAGATCATCCTCGTTGGAAAAAAAAGAAAGAAGAAATCCGCCAAGTCGATCCTCGTAGTCACTGCGGGGACCTCCGATGTGCCGATCGCGGAGGAGGCGGCAGTTACGGCAGAAATCATGGGGAATGCCGTCGATAGGGTCTACGACATCGGTGTCGCCGGGGTGCACAGACTTTTCGACAGCAGGGAGAAGCTGTTCAATGCGAACGTCATAGTAGTGGTGGCCGGCATGGAGGGGGCCCTGGCAAGCATAATTGGTGGACTTGTCGATAGTCCTGTGATTTCCGTCCCGACCAGTGTGGGCTACGGCGCCAGTTTCGAAGGCCTGGCCGCGTTGCTGTCAATGCTGAACTGTTGTTCACCAGGCTCGGTGACTGTGAACATTGATAACGGATTTGGGGCTGGATACTTTGCAAGTCTTATAAACCATATGGGTGAGGAAAAATGAGGATAGCCTATTTCGACTGTTTCTCAGGCGTTAGCGGAGATATGATACTGGGAGCGCTGATTGACGCCGGAGCTGATTTAAATAAGCTTGAGTCAGAACTGGGAAAATTGAAGATTTCCGGATTCACCCTGAAGGCCGAAAAAACAACCAGGAAAGGGCTCTCGGGAACCAGGTTTTTTGTCGATGCAGACCACAGCCACGCCGAGAGGCATCTTTCAGACATTGAAAAGATCATGGATAAGAGTGACCTTGGCGATGACATCAAGGCGAGGGCCAAATCAATTTTTCGCGACCTCGCAGAGGTCGAAGCAAAGATCCACAACACCAATCCCGGAGACGTTCATTTTCATGAGATCGGCGGACTGGATTCCATTGTTGACGTTGTTGGGTCCCTCATAGTCATGAAGATGCTGGGCATCGAAACTATGTACGCCTCCAGGATTCCCGTGGGGACAGGATTCGTTGAATGCGACCATGGCGTCCTGCCTCTTCCCGCACCCGCCACCCTCGAGTTGCTTAAGGGCATACCCGTATATGCGAGCAGTATCGATAAAGAGCTTGTCACACCGACGGGGATTGCAATTCTCAAACACGTGGTGCAAAGCTTCGGCACTATCCCGGAGATGAAAATTGAACGCATCGGCTACGGCGCCGGGAGCAGGGATTTGAAAATACCGAACCTGCTCCGGGTCTGGATAGGCGATACCGAAGTAAAGCATGAATACGAGAAAGACGAGGTCATCCTCATCGAAACCAATATCGACAACATGAATCCCGAGATTCTCGGCTACGCCTTGGAGAGACTCTTGGAAAGAGGCTCCCTTGACGTCTTCTTGACGCCCATATTCATGAAGAAGAACAGGCCGGGGACGCTGCTTAGCATCTTGATTACACCAGATAAACTGGATGAAATTCTCTCCGTAGTCTTCACGGAAACGACTTCCCTCGGGGTCAGATTCCAGCGTCTGGAAAGAAGAAAACTCCCCAGAGAGCTGATCACTGTTGAGACTTCATTCGGACCCGTAAGGGTAAAGGTTAGCAATGCTGGCATGGTAAAAAGGATTGTATCCCCGGAATACGAAGACTGCCGGGAGATTGCCGCAAGATTGGGGATTCCCCTGAGGAAGGTATACGGGGAAGCCCAGGCGGCTGCAGAAAAAATATCTGGCGAATCTTAGACAAACCTCTGGCAGAGGCCCTTTTATCTGCGCATAGCAAGATTGCTGAGGCGGTGGGAATGATATTGCACGCGCTATTTTTGTGTTGATGCTTTTTCTTGTTTCTGCCCCACCGGACAAGACTTCATACAGTTCCAGCAGAAATATTGGAAACCTATGAAACCGGCCTGATACATGCGCCAGAAGTCCACGCCTTTGACCATCTTCTTCTTTTCTTCAGGTGTGCCATCAGCAAACTTCGACCAGAAGCGGATACTGTTGCCTATACCATAGGGCTGCGAGCTGCGGAGACATTTCCCCACGTCCGTCCTGTTCTCTTCATCAAGAGCCCCGGCAGGGCATTGCTCGACACATACATCGCAGTGAATGCACAGATCCTCTTTACATGGGGAATCGGATGCGATCTCTAAATCAGTCAGTATGGCTGTGAAGATCACGCGCGTACCGAGTTTAGGATGGATGACAAGGTTGTGCCTTCCGAAGACCCCCAGACCGGCGGCGATTGCCGCATGCCTGAGTGAGACATCCCCGATGGAGCCCATGGTTTCCATGCTCATCTCCAGGGGATAGGAAGCAGGAGTTGCCATCGCCGTCCCGCCAAATTCCCTCTCGAGAAAACGGCTCATTCTATAGTTGCATGACCGCGAAAATTCCATCACATCCATTCTGCCGCTCATGGCTATCTGCATATTAGAACTCTCACAGCTTGACGGTTCTTTGTAGGCCATGACGACGATCGATTTTACACCGGGAAAAATGGTGTCGAGCTTCGGCGAGCGGGGACTCTGATAATCAGCGGCAGCCGCTACTCCCACGTCGTCCATCCCAAGGTTTAATGCAAATTCTTTGATACTTTTTTTCATATTCTTTCTCCTCTCCATATATACAATTTTTTCGTTAGAATTCTTATCGTGCCTTATCTTTCTTCCATATTCCGTTCGCGATACCGCAGAGGACTTCCGCCCCTTCTTCTCCAAGCAGATTCAGGGCTTTTTTTTGTGCGTCTTCCCACACTCCATGCACCTTTCCCAAAAGAACCTCTCCGGCAGGAGTAATTCTTAAAATTTTCCTTCTTTCTTCCTTGACGGATACGATATTAAGCCACCCCTTTTTTTTCATGCGCTCTATATTTCTGCTGGCTGTTGATTTTTCCATCTTCAGCCGTCTGCACAAGGCATCATATCCAACCTCGCCGGCCAGATGTACGAAGACCAGTATGCTTATCTGATTGAGCTTAACACCGAACGGGCTCAACGCTGAATCATAGATGTTGGTTACCATGCGGCTGAGAAGCCGTATCCGCACGGCAATGCACTGCTGTGACATACTTCTTATAAGCGATAATCTTTCGCCAGCTCTCTTCATAAGATTTTATTCCTGATTTGGTTGTATATACAACTATAATAAGAGAAATTTTTTGTCAATCTTTTTCTAAAGAAGAAAATGTCTTGTGCACGATTGCTGTCGTAAATAGATTTTTCATCCCATACAGAAGGAGTGCATATCCGCCTCTCACGAATAAAGCTATATGACATGAAGATTCCCGCAAATTGCTCTTCCTACAATTGTCCGATTAATGTATATTTTAACCAGTAATTGATGGTGACGATGGATGAGTCGGGTCGTTGGTTATACCCGATTCTGCATATTCACCAAAGCCTGTTGAGGAGGGAAAGATGGCTGCGATATTTGAAGAAACGAAAATTAATGGCATGACAATGCGCAACAGGTTGATAAGATCCGCCACATGGGAGGGGATGTGCGATCAGGATGGCAGGCCGGGAGAGAAGCTCATCACCTTATATCGCGACCTGGCACGAGGAGGTATCGGCCTCATCATTACGAGCTATGCATATGTACGGACGGACGGCAAGAGTTTGCCCGGCCAGATGGGTATATATACCGATGCCTTTGCGGATTCATTCAAGCGCATGGCCCGTACCGTACACAATGCAGGAGGCAAGATAGCTATCCAGTTGGTCCATTGCGGCGGCCAGACAGATACAAAGACCGCCGGGCGCAAGCCCTTGGCCCCTTCAGCAGCTAAGGTTGGGCAGTTTCCGGAGATACCGGAGGAGATCACACAGGCTGAAATCAAAAAGATCGTTGCGGCATTCGGGAATGCGGCTCGTCGCGTAAAGGCGTGGGGATTCGATGCCGTGCAACTGCATGGAGCTCACGGCTTTCTGATCAACCAGTTCCTTTCTCCTCTCACCAACCGCCGTAGCGACGAATATGGCGGCAACATTGAAAATCGCGCGCGGTTTCTCCTCGATGTGTATCGAAAGGTTAGGGAGACAGTCGGCGCTGATTATCCTGTGCTCATCAAGCTTAACGCCGCAGATTTTATAGAAGGAGGACTGGACATTGAGGACGCAATCTACTCAGCCAGGAGACTTTCGGAAGCGGGTATAGATGCCATAGAAGTCTCTGCCGGCACCCCGTCGTCCGGTGGAAAAAGCCCGGTGCGCATCAAAATAACAAAACCGGAGAGAGAGGCTTATAATCTTGAAATGGCCCGCCGAATCAAGGGAGCAGTCGACTGCCCGGTAATCGTAGTGGGTGGATTCAGATCATATGAAGTTGTCGAGAAAGCCATCCGGGATGATGGTATGGATTACATCTCCCTGGCCAGGCCGCTCATCTGGGAGCCCGGTCTGGCCAATCGCTGGCTGCAGGGCGACCGGAGACCGGCTATGTGCATTTCGTGCAATAACTGCTTCGCAGGCGGACTCGAAGAAGGCGGCATCTATTGCGCAACGGAAAAAAAGGAGAACGAAAAAGCGGCAAGGCGCTAAGAGTTTTTTACACATCTGGCAGGCCTTTTCCCGAACGAGATTGAGACATCGGGGAAGAGATCATTGTATGATGATGATTCCCGCAAGGGTGCCTTTGGATATCTCTTCCGGTTTGGCGTTGCTGCCTATAGGGTAGATGTCCCACCCAATTGCAGTGGCCATTTTATAAACATCAATGCCTACGGCTTCCATGGAAGGCCGGGAGCGGAGAGATATCCTGCACCTCTTCCCCTCCATGGCCTGACAGCTCTCCTGCTGGCTGCAGAACGTATGTCGGCAGGAGCCGGCAGCAAAGCCGAAAGCCAGATAGTGGCCATCGTAAAAAGCCATGGATTCGATCTCACCCACGATGTCAAATATTTTCCGATATGCTGCCTCTCTTTCTTTTATCGTGCCCCTGTCTCTGACTATAACCTCTGGCGGAACATCGAGGGTGAAAAAGACGGCCCACTGGAACCCCTTCAATATGTCCCGTAGCTCTGCCGGTTTCAATGTGTGGGGCGGGCAGTGCACACTGGTGCCGTATCCAAAACACCGCGGTATCTGACATTTCAGCACAATTCTTTCATCCACGGGAATCTCTTTTACGCTTACAATTGTGGCCCGGGTGGCGCCCAATTGCATGGCCTTTGCCTTATACTTCTCCAGATCCTCTGGCAGCCGGGCCGCATTCATATCGACAGTTATCCTGTCTATTTTTTCGCCCATCTGTCGTTCCCCCTTTGCAGCCTCTTGATCAATATGTGCAAAAGATTTCGTCTTTTATAAGTGAAATATAGAGTGGCTCATCATGTATGTCAATATCATTCGACTGCAGGATGCCAGGAGCAGTGACAATTGCCATGAGGGGGCGCACGAATAAAAAAGCCCCGGTGAAAAATATCACCGGGGCTTCACTCATTTCTGACTGTGCCACCACATCAAATAGCTTATGCCTATACAGGCATTTCCAATTGTATCCCTTATTTGCAGCTTATGCAGGTCGCGAGTTCGCTAAGCGGAGTCCCCGTTTTCTTGCTAATCCACTTTATCTGGTCAACCGGGGCAAAATATCTGCCGCACTTGTCGCAGGACTGCATCTTAAACGAACGTCCCCATATTTTCCGCTTGCCGTCCTTTGCCTCCATGACGATATGCTCCGTCGGGCAGATATACGCGCACGCACCGCATCCGATACAGGTTTTGGAATCCTCGACGAATGGGGGGCCAACTTTTTTGTCTTTGCCTCTGCCGGACAAGCCAATGGCACTCACACCCACAACATCTTCACAGGCCTTAACACAAAGTCTGCATAGGACGCACTTCCCTTTGTCTGTTTCAGGATGAAAGGCGGGTTGCGGTTCAATGCCCATCTCTTTAGCCATATCCTTAAGCACGTCGGACTCAGGACACCTTGCCATGAGAAGCTGCATAACGAGACGCCGGACATTCAAAACCCTTTCGGTTTTCGTTTCAACAACGATACCTTCATCAACAGGATACAGGCATGACGTCACGATCCTCGTTCTTTTACCTTTCTTGACCTCAACCACACAGAGGCGGCATGCTCCTGATGGAGCAACTGACTCATGACAGCACAGGGTTGGAATCGTAATGTTATTTGCACGGGCAACCTGAAGTACCGTTGCACCTTCCTTAGCCTCAACCTTCTTACCATCTATGATAAAGTTTACCATTTCCCCTACCTTCATTCTACGCTTATTGCGTCAAATTTACAGCTTTCTCTACAGACACCGCACTTGATACATACTTTTTGATCAATCACATGTGGCTTTTTCTTCTGACCAGTTATGCACACAGTGGGACACTTCTTGAGGCAAACGCCGCATCCCGTGCATTTTTTCGCATTGACCTTGAAACTGATCAGAGCCTTGCAGACACCGGCTGGACATTTCTTGTCCCGAACATGAGCGACATACTCATCCCGGAAATACTTGAGGGTACTCAAAACCGGGTTCGCAGCTGTGCTGCCCAGGGCGCACAAGGCACCATCGACGATTCCCTTGGACATGGACTCCAGAAGTTCAACGTCACCCTGCTTTCCTTTGCCTTCGCAGATGTCATGCAGGATTTCATTCATCCTGTACACTCCTTCCCGGCACGGAACGCATTTTCCACAGGATTCGAATTCGAGGAAATCAATGAAATACCTCGCAATATCAACCATGCATGTGGTTTCGTCCATGACAATCATACCACCGGAACCCATCATGGAGCCGGCTTCCCACAACGAATCAAAATCAACAGGAATATCTATCAGCTTATCGGGCAGGCATCCACCCGATGGACCACCGGTCTGGACCGCCTTGTACTTCTTGCCGCCAGGAATCCCACCGCCGATTTCATAGATAATATCTTTCAGCGGTATCCCCATGGGCACCTCAACCAACCCGATATTATTGATCTTCCCGACGAGGGAAAAGACCTTCGTTCCTGAATTATTCTTACAGCCTATGCTGGAGAACCACTTCGCCCCCCTGCTGATAATCGCCGGCACATTCGCCCATGTTTCCACGTTATTCAGATTGGAGGGTCTGTCCCACAGACCGTGCTCAACTGTGTGTATATATTTTGCTCTCGGCTCGCCGGCTTTGCCTTCCAGAGATGTCATCAAGGCCGTTGATTCACCGCAAACAAAGGCGCCGGCGCCCTTGCTGATCTTCAGATCAAAATCAAACCCTGTATTGAAAATATTTTTCCCGAGGAACCCACATTCTCTCGCCTGGTTAATTGCCCTCTGCAGATTGGCCACGGCTAAGGGATACTCGTTTCTCACATAAAGAAATCCCTGACTGGAACCGATGGCGTATGCGCCAATAATCATTCCTTCGATGACGCTGTGCGGGTCGCCTTCCATAACGCTTCTATCCATGTAAGCGCCAGGGTCGCCCTCATCGCCGTTGCAGATCACGTATTTAATGTCTCCATGGGCACGCCTGCATGTCTGCCACTTGACACCGGCGGGGAACCCTCCACCTCCACGACCTCTCAAACCTGAAGCAATGATCTCATCAATGATCTCATCTGGTTTCATTTTAGTGAGGGCCTTAAGAAGGCTGAAGTAACCGCCCTTGGCGATGTATTCATCTATACTCTCATAATTGATCATCCCGCAGTTTCTGGTGGCCAACTTCAACTGTTTCTTATAGAATTTGACATCCCCTATCTTCGGAACATCTGCCAGATCTTTCGGAACGGCACCCTTAAAATAAGGCTTCTTTTCATTCAGACAGATGAAGTCTTCCTCATCCATCCTGTAAGTGGGTTTGTTGCCATTTACGGCACCTTTTACAATCTGGTCGATAACTTCCGGTACCTTCTTGGCGGTCATCTTGCTGTATGCCAGACGTGGCTTGTTCGGTTGCAGGACATCCACAAGGGGCTCTATGCAATCCATCCCCATAGCTCCCGTTATGCTAAGGACAAAATCCAGCTTCCGTTTCTTTATCTCTGCCTCCAGGGCATTGTAGACCTCCTGGGCCCCCGAGGCAATCCCACTCGTCGCCATTCCGACCATGATTTTCGTTTTTGATGGGATGATAGATTCCAGCCCTCTTTTCGCTGCCTTGTTTAAATCTTCAAGTGTATTGATCTTACTCACTTTTCCACCCCTATTATTTATAATTTGTCAAAATCTTAGGAATTTGGTCCTGCGTTAAGTTAGGATGAATGTTACCGCTTATCCGCGCGACAGGAGCCAGACTGCAACATCCGAGACATCTGACCTCTTCGAGGGTAAACTTTTTATCTTTCGTCGTTTCGCCACAAGAAAGCTTCAGATCTCTCTCCATCCTGTCCATCAGATTGGCCGCCCCCTGAACGTGACATGCCGTCCCGGCGCATACCTCAATCAGGTTCCTGCCCCGAGGCTTGAGGCTGAAAGCATTGTAAAATGTTGCAATCTCATAAATCCTGGTAAGGGGCACCTCCATCTGCTTACTAACAGAGGAAAGTGCTTCCTTTGGTAGATATCTGAATTCTTCCTGGACATCCTGAAGGATGGCTATCATTGCCGTCTTATCGCCACCATATTTTTTTATGATGTCTTTAACCGATTTCTTTTTGGTCTTCGCTGTCTTCATACCTCAATCACCTTATCCCGTATAATTAGCGCTTTAACTTGTCATCTCCGACCAGGATTTTGAATGCTTAATCCTCTCCAATACTTTATTATATTCAAGCATTGCCATTCCCTTGAAAATCTCAATCTGATCCGGTGTGAGATGCCTGAACCGTCCCTGAGGCTTCAGGTAGTCTTCCATGGGCCTGAGCTTCTTGGGCATCTCAATGGTCATTTTGTATTTCCCGTTTTCCACCTCGTACAGCGGGAACACACCTGTTTCAACAGCGAGACGGCCCATCTTGATACATGTCTCGGACGATGAACGCCATCCAGTCGGGCAGACGGCCAGACAGTGGATGAAGGCAGGACCGTTCACTTTTCTTGCTTTTTTGACTTTATCCATAAAATCAAATGGGTAGCTGTGACAAGCCGTGGCAACATAAGGCACTCTATGGGCCACCATGATCTCGGCCATGTTCTTCTTCCACGTAGTGTTTCCGACGCTTTCCTTGCCCGCGGGTCTCGTCGTTGTCGATGCCCCGTAGGGCGTTGCGCCGGAACGCTGAATGCCCGTGTTCATGTAGGCTTCATTGTCGTAGACGATATAGATCATGTTGTGACCGCGCTCCATGGCTCCGGAAATGGCCTGGAAACCGATGTCAAAGGACCCTCCGTCGCCTCCGATGGAAACCACCTTTATATCCCTGTCCGCGATTTTTCCCTTTCTGCGGAGGACTTTCAAGGCGGACTCAACACCGGCACCCACCGAAGCGGAATTTGGAAACGCCACGTGCACCCACGGAAGCTTCCATGCCGTCGTCGGATAAGGGGTAGCCGTAACCTCCATACATCCCGTAGCACTGGTCACTACCGTATCTTTACCCAAAGCCTTTGCCATCAGGCGGATTGCTAATGCTTCACCGCAACCCTGGCAGGCGCGATGTCCTGAACTGTAATATTCCTCTTTATCAACCAGCTTTGGGGCAAATAAATCAAAATTTTCTACAATACTCTTCATGATTATCCCCTCACTCCATAAATTTCATATGCTCTTTCGGGTTTAGCCTTGGCTGCCTTCTTGAAGATTTTTATAAAGTCTTCGACCCGTACGTCGCGACCACCAAGACCGATGATATCGTTCGTTATCACGGGACGATCCGGCTCATCATAAAGGACAGATTTTACCTCTGCACAGACAGGAGCAGCAGCACCGCCAGACATAACCGCCCGGTCTATAACAATCAGATTCTTGCATCCTTTCACTGCCTTTTTCAATTCATCCGCAGGAAATGGTCTGTAAAGCTTCAGGTCTAACAGCCCGGCCTTGAATCCTTCTTTGCGCAACTCATCAATGGCAACCTGCGCTGTTTCACCCATGGACCCCATGGTAAGCATGATTACATCGGCATCATTCGCCTTATAAGACATGATGGGTTCATACTTGCGGCCGAACATCTTCTCCCACTCTTTCCATATTTCAAGGATGACCTTCTTCGAATTGATGAGCGCCTCATCATTGGCCTTTTTTGCCTCGTTATAGATGTCCGGGAGCCCCAGAGTTCCCATGGAAACAATATTATCCGGATGCAGGGCCGCGAAAGGTTTTCGCGGCGGGAGGAACTTGTCTACTTCCTCCTGATTCGGCATTATCATCGCCTCCACCACGTGGGTAAGCTGGAAACCGTCCAGATTTACAAGCACCGGCAGCATAACATCCGCATGCTCACCGATCTTGAAAGCCTGGATGCACATATCGACAGTTTCCTGGCCGTTTGACGCGAACATTGAAATCCAACCCAGATCCCTCACACACATGTAATCGCTGTGATCGTTCCAGATGTTGATAGGCCCCGATATCGCCCTGTTGCCAAGGCACATGATAACAGGAAGCCTCATGGACGGCACGACCGGAACGATTTCATACATATACAGCAGTCCCTGTGAACTTGTCGCCGTAAAGACGCGGGCGCCCGCTGCCGACGCTCCCGTACAGGCGCTCAGCGCCGAATGCTCGGATTCCACAGCGATATATTCGCAGTCAAGATGCCCGTCGGCAACAATTTCTGCCAGGTGTTCAGGTATATGTGTGTTAGGAGTGATGGGATAAGCAGCGATGACATCGGGTCTGCATAATGCGACCGCTTCTGCCGCGGCCAGAGCAATTTCCATTCCAATTCTTTCTGACATTAACTATCCCTCCTCAGTCCTCTATCATCTTTATGGCGCGGGGCCAGCATTCGTGGTAGCAAATGCCGCAGCCCTTGCAGTAATTCAGATCTGCCATGAAAAATCCTTCAGCGTCTTCCGTTATGCACGCTTCAGGACAGAACAGATAGCAGACACCGCACTTGATGCATTTCGTATTATCCCAGATAGGCTTCTGTGCCCTCCAGCCTCCGGTCAAATATGACCTTGAGCTTCCAGGTTTGAATATCATGAGCCCCGGATTTGTATCTTGCCAGGTTTCTGGCCACTTTTTCTCTGTCATATGATACCTCAACACTCATTCACTTATTAGTTAAATTTGACTTCGTCGTATGCCCGTTTCATGGCCGCCAGGTTCTTGTTGGCGACCCTGCCGAACCTATGATCCAACGGACCTTTCACTGACTCAAGCGCAACAGCATTTGTACACTTGATCAGTGCCCCAAGCATGGTCGTATTCGTAATCGGAACGCCAAGCTCCTTCCACGCAATGGATGACCCATCGACTGTAGCAATCTTACCCTTGAATTTTGTGATTTCCGCAATTTCTTTTGCTGTTTTTGCCGTGTTAACAATGAGTACGCCTTCTGGTTTCAGTCCGTCGGCAACATTAACCATGCCGATGAGACTCTCATCAAGGACAACCACTACATCCGGATTGTAAATCTGAGATCTGATCTTTATGTGGTGATCATCGATCCGGTTAAATGCCGCAACCGGCGCCCCTCTTCTCTCAGGTCCGAAACTCGGAAAACCTTGAGCATACTTACCCTCTCCGATGGCGGTCAATGCGAGTAATTCAACTGACGTTACCGCTCCCTGACCACCTCTTCCATGCCATCTAACTTCTATCATTGGAAAATCTCCCAGATTGGATTGATGTAGAAAATTGTTAAAGACTTAAAGACGATGAACAAAGACAACGTGCGGCTACCTATTACAAAATTCCGTCCCTGTCAAGTATTTTTTTGTCAATTATTTTTTGGCTAAATTTCTGATAAGGGTTTTCAGAGACATCTACGGTATTCCATGGACTTAGACAGTGTCATCCTGTCCATGTATTTGAGATCACCGCCGACGGGTACACCGAGGGCGATTCTGGTTACCTTGATGCCCAGAGGCTTGACAGATTTGTTAATGAGAAGTGCCGTTGCTTCACCCTGGACGCTTGGATTTGTTGCCACAATTATCTCTTCCGCCCCGTTCTCCGCTATCCTTTTCAAAAGTTCCTGTAATCTCAGATGATCCGGTCCGATACCGTCCAGCGGTGAGAGTGCTCCATGGAGAACATGATAGGTTCCTTTGAAGCTCCCGCTTTCTTCTATCGCAATGAGAGATTCAGGCTCTTCGACAACACATATGAGGTTCTTGTCTCGCGAATGGTCCATGCATATTTCACAGAGAACCCCCTCGGCGAGATTGAAGCACACGGAGCAGAAGCGTATCTTCTGCTTTACCTCCAATATGCTCTGTGCGAGTCTTATTGCATCTTCCTCGGATGCACGCAGGATAAATGTGGCTAACCTCGTGGCTGTCTTTTCCCCTATGCCGGGTAATTTCGCGAGTTCTCCGATCAGACGTTTTATAGGAAGGGCGTAACCTGTCATCTTGAAACACACTACATCAGACCGGGAATATTGAAGCCACCGGTAATCTTAGACATCTCCGCCGTTGCCATTTCCTGGGCTTTGCGAATGCCTTCATTAACCGCCGCCATGATAAGGTCCTGAAGCATATCGACATCTTCCGGATTGACAACCTCTTTATCGATTTTGAGAGACAGTATCTCAAATTTTCCGTTTACCACGACGGTTACCATGCCTCCTCCGGCTGTCGCTTCGACAGTCTTTGATTCCAGCTCTGCTTGGATGCTGGCTATTTTTTCCTGCATCTTCTTTGCCTGTTTCATGATGTTCCCAAAATTTTGTGTCAATTAAATACCTCCTATGTGGGAGCTCCAAGAACGCTCTGTTCACTATGGACGTCTTCGCAAGAAGACCCTCTTAATGTACCTTATGACTTTACGGAATCGTCATTGCCGCCTCTGGTTGTAACCTCACGCACAACAGCACCATCAAAAACATCCAGAACCTTTTGCAGAAGCGGATGGTTGAGTGCATCGCGTCTTGCATCATTGTTCTTGTTGTTATTCGTGACACTGTTGTGATTCTTATTATACCGGCTGTACTGCTCCGTTTCCAAAGACTCAATTATGACGGTAACATCTTCGCCAAAGTACGCTTTCGATATCTCCGTAAGGCGTTCCTTCTGAGCCTTTTCTGTTATGTCATCTAAAAAAATATAATCTTTATGGAAGCCGATTTTGAGGCGCCTGTTTTCGTATCCGAGAAATACGCCGGGCTCAATTTTGGAAAACAGCGGGGGACTCTGTTTTTTTACAAAGCCCTTTAAGTCTTCCCAGATATCCTCCATGATTTTACCTTCGGCCGTATCATATCCACGATGAACTTCGTCGACCATTCCCGACTGAGCGACCTTGAAGAGTTCCTGTTCCTGGGAAGGAACCGCGCCTGTTTCCTTTAACTCATATGAAGACGGCTTAACCTGGACAGTCCCACCTGAAGTCAGTCTCTTTTCCAGGCCTTCCATGCGGGAAAGCAATTTGTCGATCGCTATCATGGGCTCCAGATAGGCCATTCTGACGAGGATCGTCTCAAGGTTTATGCGCGGATTCTGACTTCTTCTTACATTTTCCTCTTCTGCCATCAACATATCCAATAGGCGCTGGATGGTCTCCTGCGAAACGCCTCCCGTCTGCATAGTAAGGCTGGCCACATCTTGATCTCCCAGATCCAAGAGGTCGTGACCTTTTCCAACAATCTTGGTGAGCAGTAAATTCCTGAAATGACCGATGAGCATCTGATAAAAGTATTTCATATCAAGGCCGGCATAATAACCTTCTTCAATGATCTTTAAGCAAAGGCCGGCATTTCTTTCAAACACTGCTTTGGACAGCCGGTAAAGAAAACGTCTGTCCGTCAGTCCCAGTATCTCCTCCACATCCTGATCCCGGATTTCGAAGCCTGCAAACGATATTATCTGGTCCAGGATGCTCTGCGCGTCTCTCAGACTCCCATCGCCGGCTTCGGCAACCCATGTCATGCCCTTCTCACTTATTTGAACACCTTCCTTTTCGGAGATTCGCCGCAGGCTATCCTTGATCTGTTTCAGCGATATCCTTCTGAATTCAAAGCACTGACATCTGGATAGTATGGTCGCCGGTATTTTTTGGATCTCCGTCGTGGCAAAGACGAAGATTACGTGCGCTGGCGGCTCTTCCAGGGTCTTTAAGAGGGCGTTGAATGCCTCCCTGGTCAACATATGCACTTCATCAATTATGTAAATTTTGTAGCGAGATGACAGCGGGGCAAATTTGACATTCTCCCTGAGTTCCCTTATCTCATCTATGCCTCTGTTAGATGCGCCGTCAATCTCACGGACATCCATGGCTATGCCTTCTGTGATTTCCCTGCAATTGGTACATTCATTACACGGTGTTTCTGTCGGTCCTTTTTCACAATTCAGTGCTTTGGCCAATATCCGTGCTACTGTTGTCTTCCCCACGCCACGGGGTCCGCTAAAGATGAAGGCGTGGGCTATGCGGCCCTGATGAATGGCATTCCTGAGGGTCTTCACCGCATGGTCTTGCCCCACTACCTCGTCAAAGTTTTGAGGTCTGCACTTTCTGGCTAAAACAAGGTATTCCATTCGCTGCTCCTAACAAGCGGGCACTTACGATTAAATCTGAGATAGCCAGGCTTACCCGCAGCACACGTCGGAAATTGCTACCGTTGCTTCCTTCCGGATCTGGCGGGGTTTACAACCCTTCATTGCACGGGACCCGGCTATCAGATTATTTAGGGGACAGGGATGAGGTGTCAGAAAAAATTTATGATTCTTCCCTGTTCTCTGACCCCTCACTCCTCACCCCTGACCCCTATTCCCTGTCCCCTGTTCCCTTTTCCTGGCGGAGAGAGGGGGATTCGAACCCCCGGTACACCTTTGTGGGCATACACACGATTTCCAGTCGTGCCCCTTCAGCCTCTCGGGCATCTCTCCATATTGGGGATCAGGGGGTAGGGATCAGGGATCAGAAAAAATTCTTTATGACCCATCCCTATTCCCTGTTCCCTAATCCCTGTCCCCTGTCGTTGGCGGAGAGAGGGGGATTCGAACCCCCGTGAGAGCTTTTGGCCCTCAAATCGATTTCGAGTCGATCCCGTTACGACCACTTCGGTACCTCTCCGCAGGATTCATTATGATTCCGAATCAGTTTTCGATGTTATCCTCTTCTCATGAAAAAATCTACTCAAAATTTCGGCGCAGGCATCTCTCTTTACACCACCGGTTACTTCCACGGTATGATTCAATCTCTTATCGTGAAGGAGCCTGTAAAGAGAAACAACGCCGCCGCTCTTGGGATCATCTGCGCCAAATATGACTCTCTCTATCCGCGCCTGTATGATTGCCCCCGCGCACATGATACATGGCTCCAGTGTCACGTACAGTTTAGCATCAATGAGGCGGTAATTATCCAGTCTCCTGGCTGCCTCGCGAATAGCAAGAATTTCTGCATGAGCAGAAGGATCATTCATCGAAATAGAACTGTTGTGCGACATTGCTAATATCTCGCCGCCAAGCGTTATCACGGCGCCTACAGGAACCTCCCCTTTCCGAAAAGCCAGGGAGGCTTGTTCAAGGGCGAGGGTCATAAATTTTTCATCAATAGAATCCATGTACCACCTGTCGTGACAGTGTTACGCAAGACACATCTTGCACTTTAACAAATTGTTGATTTTTATATGCTCATTGACGTATTATCCGGGCAAGAAAAGGCAGCCCCTCGATGACGCCAAAAAAAATATTGATCATATCCATACTGATATCTCTTACCAGTCACGTGGCCATGTTGTATGTCACAGGCTTTATAGACTTTCGCGGTAAAGCCCGCAAGGATGATGTTTTAATCGTCACCTTGAAAGAACCGGCGGCAAATAAGGAGAAAATCGCAGAAGAAGAAAAGGCTGACAAGCCCGTTCATCAGGTCGAAGAACAAGTCCGCAGCCGCCGCGTAAAAAAAGAAGAGACCGTTGACCTCGGCAGCATTGACAACAAATATACATCTTACCTTAAAAGGATAAAGAAAAAAATCGAAGCCATTTGGATATATCCCCAGGCTGCCTTTGAACGGGAAGAAGAAGGGATCGCTGTTATTAAATTCTCAATAGGCGAAGGTGGAGACATCACATCAAGTCAGATCCTTGAATCATCTGGATACAATTACCTCGACCAGGGAGCTCTTGATGTCGTCAGAACAGCTGCCCCTTATGCCCCCTTGCCCCGCGAGTTCAATATTTCACAATTGAACGTTGTGGCGAGATTCCAATACAAACTCGTCGAATAGTGGAATGGCAGGGTACTCCCGCTTACATCATACTTCAGAATTTATTTCCCTCAGGACGCGGTCCAGATCGAGGAGCTGATCTCTGATCTCCGTCTGTTCCATCCACGGCTTTGACTCCAACTGAGTTCTTCTTTCCCTGAGCTCTCCAAACCTGGCGCCGATATTTTCAATTATGTAATTCCAGTCAATTCGGGGGACCGCTTTCTCCGGATACTCCACCCGCTTAAGTACACGCCCCGGCTCCAGGGTAGTTTCTTCCAGATATTGAGGCATCATCACTTGGAAGCCGAATCGTTCCTTAATCAGGCCTGCAAGCACCTGCTGGGCTCCATATTCCCCATGTACGAGGAAGACCTGCATATCCCGGCTCCGGAAATGTCCCAACCAGTCGAGAAGCTGACTTTGACCGGCATGGGCGGAAAATCCATTTATCGTAAAGACCTTGGCCATTACGGCAATTTCCTCATTGAAGAGACGAATCTTCTTCGCGCCATCCACGATCTTACGACCCGTCGTTCCCTGGGCCTGAAAACCGACAAAGACAATACTGGCGCCTTCCCGCCATATGTTGTGTCGCAGATGGTGTTTTATCCTCCCTGCATCGGCCATGCCGCTGGCGGAAATGACAATCGCCGGTCCTGAGAGGTTATTTATGGCCATAGACTCCTCCGTCGTGGGAGTAAAATGTAATTGCGGCAGAGATAAGGGGTCCTCCCCTTTCTTTATCAATGCCCTGGTCTCATCATCGAGGTAGGCCGTGTGACGCCGGAAGATCTCCGTAGCCTGGATGGCCAAAGGACTATCCAGATAGACGGGCATATCCGGGGGCAGCCTTCCACTCTTGGACAGAAGATACAGGCAGTACATCATTTCCTGGGTTCTCTCCACAGCGAAGGCAGGGATAATCACCTTCTCTTTGTTGCCATAACTATAGGCTATGGCCTCTGCCAGTTCGTTCAGGCTGTCATCCTCATTCTTATGATTGCGGTCGCCGTACGTTGACTCCAAAAAGAGGAAATCGGCAGTATCGACAATACTCGGATCTTCCATGAGCAACTGGGCGGGGCGGCCTATATCACCGGAAAAGACCAGCTTGACAGTCGCGCCATTTTCTTCAAGCGCAAGTTCGATCAACGATGCGCCGAGGATGTGGCCTGCGTCTTTGAAAGTTACTTTGAGGCCGCCCATGGGTTCAAAAACTTCGCCGTATGAAACAACATTGAACATTGGAAACACCGCCTCCGCATCCTTCTGTGTATACAAAGGCTTAATTTTTTCTTCTCCTGAGCGGAGATGCTTCTTGCTTTTCCACTGCGCTTCCATCTCCTGGATATGGGCGCTGTCGAGAAGCAGTATCTTCAGTAGATCCCTCGTTGGCGGTGTCGTATAAATCTTTCCTTTGAATCCCTTCTTAACAAGCCGCGGCAGAAGGCCGGAATGGTCTATGTGGGCATGGGTGATGAGAAAAAAATCTATGTCAGCAGGCTGATAAATATCAACATCCCAATTTCTTTTCTCAATCTCCGCATTCCCCTGATGCATCCCGCAGTCAACAGCGAACCTACGGCCATGCGTTTCAATAATGTAGCAGGAACCGGTTACCGTTCTTGCCGCTCCCATGAATTTTATTTTCATAAACATGATCCTCAAATTTTACCACAATTTCTACAACCTGCGCATCTGGCTCCTTATAATAGAATCAGTCCCGTCCACGTCACCTTGTTCTTAATAGGGAAGGCCAGGGGCAAGCCTGCCTTTTCCGCAGTAGCTATAACATCTATTCCCATGGCCTCCATGGAAGGCCTCGCCTTGAAGGGAAACCGGCACGATGTGCCACCCTGTGCCGCTATACACTCGTCGCACAGGCGGCAGCAGCCTCCAATAAACCCGGCCGCAAAACGAAACCCGGAGGTAAACGCCTCTCTCTCACCCAAATTAACCAACTCGTGAAGTTTTCTGGCAGGAAGAAATACCTCTTCTCTGGGGGCATTTGTGCATGTTTCGTGAAGGTCGGCGGAAACCTGGATAAGGATGGCTTGCTTATAGTTCTTGAGAGCTTCGCGAAATTCCGCCACAGACGGTACATAGGGGGGACACATGAGGTTTTTGTTGTAACTGTCACATACGGGTACACGACACTTCAGGCGAACCCTTTCGTCAACGATGATGTCAGCAATATTTGCCAGTACCACAGCCGAAGCCCCTTGCTCCTTGAGAAGTGAGATGATGCTATCGAGTACTTTCTTATGTTTCATCATTGGCATCTATCCTTGGGTAACGTCGACAACATAGCTGGCATTGGTCAGTCTCTGACTTCCTTTATCCGTGACGACAAATGTATCTTCAACGCCGACAACCCCCTCCCCCGGAAAGTTAAACTTCGGTTCGATGGCGATGACCATGCCGGAAGCGAGGAGTGCTTTTCCTCCTTTCGCGATCACCGGATATTCGTCCAACTCCACGCCGATTCCATGTCCACAGAATCCCAGGCGCCGATTTCCATATCCCAGGAAATGTTCACCCAAGTGGTGGGATTCAGCCACGCGCTGTGCCTCTGAAAACACCTCGCCAACTGCGATGCCGGGTTGAATCATTTTCCCCAATCTATAGTGGATCTCCAGGGACACCTTGTAGGCGTCGTCCAATTTATTGGGGAGAGGACCGAGGCTCAATGTGCGCGTTTGATCCACGCAGTACCCGTACATACTTGCCAGGAGATCAAAAATGACGGGCTCTTGCCTCCTGATAGTTCTCCATCCCGAACCTTGCGGGAAGGCATTGGAGAGCCCATGTCCCCCGGTCGTGCTCTCTACGAAGTTCAGATCGGCTGCGTCGGGACCGGATATCAAATGACCCCAGTAAACCTCCTGATTGAACGCCCTCGTGCGGACGTAACCCTGATGACCGCGCGTTCGAGCCGCCGCCTCAACCGTGGCGGCAAGCTCTATATCCATTAGCCCTTCCTTAAGATTGTTCCGGCAGGTGGCGACCATGAAGTCCGAAAGGCTTGCCACTTCCTTCATGAGCCCTGTCTCGTAGTCAGATTTCACGGCCCTGACAGCTTGAATGGAAGGCCAGATGTCAACAATCTCTGCCGGCTTTATAATATCCAGATACCGGAGATAAAGGCCGACCGGCAACACATCAAGCTCCATCCCGAGCCTTTTTATTTGCGAATACCCGTGGTGAGCCAGCAGTCCCGGCAATTCCCTGAGGCCGCCAACAGGTATGATGATATCCAGATCAGTATCATTCCTGATACTCTCCGCGTTCCTGCGCACAAAAAAAAGAGGCTCCCCCGAAGAGGGTATAAACAGATACCCCTGCGGCACGGTTCCTGTGAAATAGAATAGGTCGGCATTTTGAACAATCAGCGCGCCGTCTATTTCTCCTGATTCCATGCGTCTCTGCAGCGCTCTGATACGTCTGTTTAGCTCTTCCTTCGGGGTCTTCTTCATTAACCTATCCTTCTTTGAGTTCCTTGCACTCCTCCTTCTTGAGCTAATATTCTATACCGGCCCTTTCCTTCAACCCCGTCGAGTAATGATGTTTAACCTCGACGACCTCGCTAACCGTGTCGGCAATCTCGATGATTTCCGGAGGAGCGTATCTTCCCGTCATGATGACGTCCACATTCGCCGCTTTCCCTCTTATCATCTCCACAACGTCATTTACGGAAACCAATCCAAAGTCAAGGGCAACATTTATTTCATCCAGAATAACCATGTTATATTCCCCGGAAGACAGGGCGTTCCTGGCAAGGTTTAACCCCTGCTGCGCTAAATCGATATCAACGGGGGCGGGGTTTCCTCTCATCACAAAACTGTCGAGACCGCATGGACAGATGGTTATGGCGGGAAGAAATTTTTCGCAGGCTATCACCTCACCATATTTCTTTCCCTTCATGAATTGAATTACCAACACCTTTAGCCCGTGCCCCACTGCCCGCAGCGCCTGCCCCATGGCGGCCGTTGTCTTGCCCTTGCCGTTTCCCGTATAGACGAAAACCAGCCCCTTGTTATATTTCGCCAGTGTTTCCTCCAATAAGCCAGACATCTTAATTTTCCTCCCGCGTTAATATGATACGAGACCATTGCATAACTGTATAAAACCAGCAATCTTGTCATTCCGGCGAAGAGACTGTGTCATAATTCTCCTTCTTGTCATTTCGAGTGAAACGAGAAATCTTTTCTCCTTCTCAACCCCTTTGTCAAAGGGAGCTTTATAATAATGTAGTGCAGGACTTTAGTCCTGCTTATGCAGCAGACCTGAAGGTCTGCACTACGGAGATTCCCGCTTTCGCGGGAATGACGAATAGAGGCGCCATGCAAAGGTCTTGATCCGATAAAACGGATTCTTCGCTAAATTATGTTTTAAGAAGAATCCTGATCTGATATAACAAATCAAAGATGGCCGGATAAGTAGCATATTCAGAAGATTCTGACAATTCATTTAAAAGACAAACGCAAACGCATATTGACCAAATGCAGTTCTCAAGAAAGCGGATTACCGCATGAAAGTCGTCGAAGAAAATTACCCTGAAAAATTATCGATGAGTCCCATCGTTCAGGCGAAAAATCTTACCAAGATATTTGGTGACCTCGTAGCTGTCGATAATATTTCTTTCGAGGTATTTCCGGGAGAATGTTTCGGAATCCTTGGACCCAATGGCGCCGGGAAAACCTCAACCATCAGGATGCTCTATGGCCTTTCTCCGATGACGAGCGGCGTCCTCGAAATTTTCGGTCTTGATGTCACAAAAAACTCGCGTGCCATAAAGTCCAGACTCGGCGTGTGTCACCAGGAGAATAATTTGGATCCCGACCTTACGGTAAAACAGAATTTAGAGATTTTTTCCCGATACTTCAACATGTCACCCGTGGCAGCGCAGGTGCAGGCCGAGAGCCTCCTTAAGTTTATGGCCCTCGATCACCGCAAAGATGCCAGGATTACGGAACTGTCCGGAGGCATGATGCGCCGTCTGGTTCTGGCCAGGGCGTTGTTGAACGCGCCGGAACTCCTGATTCTGGATGAACCAACGACGGGCCTTGATCCCCAGTCCCGCCATCAGGTGTGGGAGCGTTTAGGAGAGCTCAAGGCAAAGGGGCTTTCCATCTTAATTTCCACCCATAACATGGACGAAGCGTCCCGGCTTTGTGATCGCTTGATCATAATGGACCATGGAGGCATACTGGTAGAGGGAAAACCTTTTGAACTAATCAGGCAACATGTGGGCCACGATATCATAGAAGTGCTTGAGCCGAACCAGGCGCTAAGAGCATTCGTACAGTCCAGGAATATGGAACATGAGGATCTGGGTCATCGGTTGATCATAAATACCGGAGATGGAAATGCCCTGTTCCGTGAGATCAGCAACGAATATTGCAAGGAAGGGTGCATCATGCGCATGGCAACCCTGGAAGACGTCTTCCTGAAATTAACAGGCCGGGAGCTGAGGGAATGAGGAAAATTTTACCGCTCCATCTATCCATGCGCTTCTTGCGGGTCTGGGAGAGAAATCTGCTTGTTTACCGGCAGAACTGGAAGATCAGCTTCATTCCCCCCTTGCTCGAACCTTTCTTCTATTTAGTTGCCTTCGGAGTGGGCTTGAGCGCTCTCGTTGGAAATGTAAATTACCAGGGCTCCGAAATATCGTACATGCTTTTCATTGCGCCGGCCCTTCTTGCCATCAATATCATGAACAACGCCTTCTTTGAGAGCACCTATGCCTCCTTCGTGCGCATGTATTATCAGAAAACATTTGACGCCATGATGGCAACGCCGCTTACGATTGAAGAAATTATCACCGGGGAAATCGCCTGGGGAGCCACCAAATCGGTGATCGCCACATCAATTATGCTCGGGGTGATCAGTCTCTTTGGCCTCATCCGTTATCCTGAAGGCCTCTTGATTATCCCGCTCGCCCTCATAGGGGGCATTGCCTTTGGTTCAATCGGAATGATCTTTACGGCAATTGTACCTAACATAGAGCTGTTCAACCTGCCTGTCTTTCTATTCATCACTCCCATGTTTCTCTTCAGCGGGACTTTTTTCCCCATAGAGAATCTGCCTGCCTGGGCTCAACACATCGCCATTCTCCTGCCATTGACGCATTTGGTAAATCTTACCAGGTCGCTGAGTCTCGGCATATTCGATATGTCGCTGCTGCCGGGGTTTTGCTATTTTGTGATCTCCTGCATCGTTTTTTTTCCGCTGGCAATCCACAAAATGCACCGGCGCTTGATCAAATAATATTATGGAATTGGATTTCAAGAAGATAGAGACATGCGGCGGCATGTCTCTATCTTTAGGGGAGGCTTAGTGTGCGGACTCGATATACTCGACGGTCTTTTCCGCGAGTGTCTTCATGACATATTCAAACTTGTCTGCGTCTCTATCGAGCAAGGTCATCCTGAAACCCGGTACGGAGGTAAAGAAAGAAGTGAGCGGAACGACGCAAATCCCCGTGGAACCCAAGAGGTAATAAACAAAACGTTTGTCATACTCTATTCTTTCAGACACCAGTTTTTCAACATATTGCTTGATCTCCGGCTGTTTGATAGGCAGCGTCTGCCTGTCATTAAGCGACGCCTCGTTAAAAACCACCGACATATAGAAGGCGCCGTTGCTCCGGTTCACGATGAGATAGGGGACGTCCTTGAGACTATTGTAGGCTATGTTGGAGAGTCTTTCGTAGTGTCGGATACGAGATTCCTGGTAATTCTTATACTCCGGATGGGTAATGATTTTGGGAATCGCCATCTGCGGAAGTGTTGTAGAACAAACCTCGGACATCTTCTGATTCACTATCGTGTTGAAGTACCTCTCAAATTTTTCGTCCTTATGTACATTGTATACCTCCATCCAGCCGCACCGCGAACCGGGCCAGGGAAATTCCTTGGAGATGCCCTTCATGCTGATGCCGGGCACGTCTTCGATAATATCAGACAGGCTTACCGTTGATTTTCCGTTGTACACAATGTTGATGTACGTTTCATCGAAAATAAGGAAGAGATCATACTCCCTGGCAATCTTCACGATCTGCTGCAGTGTCTCGGGGGAATGGACAAAGCCCGTAGGATTGTCCGGATTTATAACCAGAATTCCAACGATCGATTTATAGCTTCTCACCTTCTGCTCGAGTTCGCGGATGTCAGGAGCCCAGTCCCGATAGGGATTCATCCGGTATGTATTGGGTGGGAACGACGCATGGAGAACTTCCGCCAGCAGATGTGTAGAATAAGTAGGTTCAGGCATGATGATCCTCGCATCAACCCTTATGGCGCTGTATGCCCGTGCAATCGCATCACCCAGACCGTTGAAAAAAATTATATCCTCAGGTGTTATCTGCACGCCACCCATCTTGTTTACCCGATCCGCCAGGAACTCACGGGTCTCGTCAACACCCTTGGTAGGACAATAGCCGTAAGAAAGGTCATCTCTGAGAATTTCAATAAGGACTTCCTTCATCCATTCAGGTATTTTTTCACCTTTATTAATGGGGTCGCCAATATTCTCCCAGGTTACCTCAACACCGTACTCTTTCAGTTTATTGGCCACGTTCACGATCTGCCGTATTTCATAAACCAGACCACTGCCGTCCTTAGCAATATCAAACCTCATAAACACCTCAATTCATTTCAAAAGATTCTAAATTTGAGTATAATATAATTAATACAACATTTCCAATACTTTTTGGTCAAGGGAAATAATGACCGCTTCGGTGCTAACATGACCGCTTCGGTGCTTGGAGATTCCGCTTGCTTTTATGTATCCCAAAAGATACAATTCATCCATGATCGAAATCCGGCAAACCGAGGCATATTTTCATTGGTTCGACAGGCACGGGCGCGCATCAATGCCCGTATCCGCCGCCTGTCGCTTGGCAACTTTGGCGACGTGAAGCCGATTGGCGAGGGCGTCTCGGAATTGCGAATAGATTTTGGTCCCGGCTACCGAGTGTATTTCGTACAGCGCGGCCAGACGTTGGTGGTTTTGCTTGCTGGCGGCGATAAACGTACTCAAGACCGGGACATCAAGAAAGCGCTGAAACTGGCGCGAGAATTATAGGAGACTATCATGACAAAGACGAAAACCCGCCCTTGGGATGCTGCAGAACATTTGGAAACCGCAGAGGATATGGCCGCTTATCTGGAAGCTGCACTCGAAGAAGGCGACCCCGCGCTGGTGGCGGCAGCTATGGGGGATATCGCACGCGCGAAGGGAATAACGCAAATCGCTCGCGAAACAGGTCTCGGACGCGAGAGCCTTTACAAGGCGTTATCACCCGAAGGCAATCCGGAGTTCGCTACGGTACTTAAGGTCATACGGGCGCTTGGATTACGGCTTCACGCAACCGCGGTCCAGTCATAGACTTTATGCCGTTATCCGATTCCCCGGCCTCGAACTTCAACAGCTCCCCCAGGATTGCCTGAATACCTTAGATCTTCGAGAATAAAACGGCTTCCTGGGCCTCGCCCGCCACCTCCAGAAGGGAGGAGCTGAAGAACCCGGTGATCCGGTCATATCGGCGAGCACACCGCACCTGGGTGGACAGGAAATCCTTCAAGGGACTGCGGCGCGAGGAATAACGATAGACACTTACCTATACGCCCTTGACTGTACCGAGAGATTACCCATTACTTTATTAAATCGTGAAATTGGGGGAAAGTTTTTGTGTAGCAGCTTTCTACCAGAAATACTTGACTAAGGGGTTAGCTACCCAGGTTACCCGGTTGGCCCATTTATTACTATTCATGACGATGTTCACGTCTCAATAGCCTCATTCACAAACGTCTCCTGATAGTCAGTACGGCTCAAAACAGTGTCGTATAGGCCGATGTCTTCGCCTTCATGCTTGTTGATTCCCGTGTAACTCAGGCTGGCATCCTCGTACCGTTTGAATTTGAATACCGCGTCATTCATCAAGGCGCTATTGAAAACTCCAAGGCTCACCAGCAGTTCAAAGTCCTTCACATACAACCCAGTGACCTTTTTGAATAACCCCGGTTCCAATTGGGTGATGACATCCTTCAGGCACCGCTCCCGGTAGTCGGTCAGATACATAAAGATCGGTATCCGCGTGGCAAACTTGATGAGCTTCTCCTGAATCTCCTTCCTCTTACTCTTGTACTCCTTCTCTTCCTCGGTCAGTTCCTTCTTTTCCTTGGCGGAAAGTGTTTCGTCATTGGCTTCCTTCCGCGCCTTCTTCACCGCCTCCGACTTGTTGATAATGGTCTCGATGTCCTGGTTCAGATTCCGAAAGCCTTCGATGCTCATCAGGGCTTCCATGGCTTTGGGATTGTCCATGAGCCGCCTGAGCGTGTCATTGTCCACATTCACTAGCAACGCGCTCTCCCATCGCCGCGCAAGCAGGGTGGCTGTCGTGCCGCTCATGGCCATGTCGAGAATCCCAGCTGCGTCAATCTGCTTCATGGAACTGCCGTCATAGGCTAGGACGGGCAGAAAACTGATGAACTCCTCTACTTTCTTCTCGGGATTGGACTCGTTGACATTCAGGCGGCAACTGTAATCGGCGATCTGCCGCAAGGCCCGGTCCGGCGCAAAGTCAAAAACGTAACACTCCTCTTTGATGATCTGCTCCTGATTCGGCGAAGCACCGTCGGAATTTCTGACTGTCCACGGGGACTGTACCCGGAAGGCGGCCTGGAAGTAGGTTTCCGGGGTGGATGAATTGCGCAGCATGAGAATCCCGGTCCACGGCCTGACTGTTACGCCTGTTGTCAGCTTCCCGCATGACAGCGTGATCGTCTTGGTCTTTAGCGGATCGTCCATAGCCTCCAGCACGGGCGGCAATGCCGCAACCCCAATACCAGCGGCGCTCCCGGCCGCCACAATCACCGTGTAATCGTGATAGAAGCGGTTCTGCTTTTTCTTCAGCAGATTGCGCAGGGCATGACACGAAGCAATGCTTGGCAGGAACCAGAAGGTGTGCGAAAGCACGTTCAACAGCCGCACATCCGAAAAGGGCATTGGCGGCTTCTGCGCACCGAGCTTCAGGTTGTCAACGCTGGTCGGCATGAACGCACCCCGGATCAGGTCCAGCCACTTCTGAACTTCGTCCTCATATTTGAACTTCGCCTTGTCACCCACGCCTTCCGCTGAAAAGAAGACGTTCAGGTCGAACTCGTCGAACTCGCCCTGCATGGCGATTTCCCGAATCGCGTCCGGCAACTGATAGGTCAACATGACCATCCGCGGCAGTGCGGCGTAGGGATTGTTTGCCCCCTTCCAGTCCCGCTTGGATCGCTGTTCATCTGAGTACGTCCAGTTGAAGATTTGCTCCTCGATGAACTCGCCCGAAGCAATCGCCCGGAACGGCGTGCCGGATAGGTAGAGATAACCGCCCGTCGTGATCGGCATGGTCTCTTCGTCGAAGTCCTTGATGCCCTCGCCTTCGCCGAACTCTGCTTCTTTCTCGTCCTCCGCCTCGAAAAGCTCCTTGGCGTTTTCGCGCCATGCCCCGTAGTGGTACTCGTCCAGAATCACGCAATCCCAGTTGGTCGCATGCACCCACTCGTTCTTGGTCTTGATTCCGCCTGTACTTGTATTCCTGCCGAGATAGTCCTGAAACGAGCCGAAGCAGACGAATGGCTTCTTTTTGTCCGCATCCTCATACGCCAAGCCGCCGGGTTTCTTGGAAATGAACTGCCAGCCCGGGAAGTCAACGTGGCACTTCAAATCTTCTTCCCATGCGTTCAGTACCGCCGGTTTGAAGGTCAGCACCAGCAACTTGCGCCAGCCCATTTTCTTTGCCAACTGATAGGCGGCGAAGGTCTTGCCGAACCGCATTTTGGCGTTCCAAAGGAAATGCGGCGGCTTGCTCTTGTTCTCTCTGCGGAAACTCTTGAAATAGACGATGGTCTTTTCAACTGCCGATTCCTGTTCCGGCCGCATTTTGAAATCGAGCGATCGGCTTTCTTCGTTCAGTTGCCCGGTCCGTACCGCAATGACCGCAGCCTTGACCTGTTCCACCGTACAACGGAACCACTCACCTTCAGGGTTCTTGATGCCGATCATCCGAAAGTAACGATGAACGTCATGGTCCATGAAGCACGACCCATCGCCGCGCATGGCCGATTCTTCGATGACGATACGGTACGGCGGCTTGCCGGGTCTCAACGTGGGGTACTGCTGCGCCACGCGGGATTGCGCATCCGCCGTGGTATAGCCTACCTTGAGCAACCCGGCATATTGCGGGTTGGTGTCCTCGTAGGCGTAGATCGTCGGCTTTGATGCCGGGCGCGAAGGGAAGAACTCCTTATTCATTGTTCGCCTCCATCGGGCGAACCATGGACTCAATAAAGGCAATTTCGTCCTTGGTCAAGCCGTACTTATTGTAGAGCTTATCGTCGGTCCACGGCTCGCTGAAGTCTTGCTTGGGAACGAGAGTATACACCTTGCTGGTCGCATGTTGTGTCGGTTTGTTGAGCAAAACAAGAAATCTAAATAGCCGACAACGGATGTAAGTCATGACATTAGTGGCCTCTCTTTTGGTAGGAACCGGCCCAATAACAAGATAGGTCTCGGAACAACATGTTCCAGGCTCGCCCAAAAAAGGCTTCCCCAAGACCCAATAGGATGAGGCTATTCTTTCCCCATAGGCCATGGAGATATAGACCTTGTACTTGTTGACCCATGCGGCGTTCTGTTGAATCTGAGAAGGACTCACGAAGCCAGTTTTGTTGTAGCCGATAAATCCGACGCTACCCCGGAATGCTCTCGGCTTAAAGTCGCTAAAATCCGTCGAAAACCCAAAAGGCTTTCTTGCGCTAACCATCTGGCTGAAACTTGTCTCGCACTTCGCGTTTATCTTGCGCAGAATAGAAACGGCATCGTTGTATCGGATGAATGAATCAATTCCTTTTTCGAGGAGGGGGCGCGTCACTGTTGATCTCTTTCCCTCCATGTGTGTAGTTATTTCACAAGCACCTCGATTATCCCTGTCCCACAAGAAATAACAGACACCACCGCTCAGATCGACTCCTGGGAAGCACTCGGTAGAATCTGGATAATCAACAAGTTTGCGGATATGGTTGTCATTGAGCATCTCATTTCTGAAATCATCCAGCCCCTTACCACCAGAGAACCATCGAGAAGGAATGATCATGGAAAGGAACCGAGGATTTAGCTTCTTGGCCTGCTGCACAAACAACTGATATATGGGAGATGCACTTGCCTTTGCGCCCCCGTCGCTCAGTTGATACGGCGGATTGCCAACAATGACATCGAATTTCATATTGAATAGTTCCTCCGGCTTGTCGGTGTGGATGAATTGATAGGCGTGAGTTTCCAGTTCCGTGCCCCGTTTGTAGTTCTCCTCGTTTGCACCGCAGAAAACGCAGCGCCCTTTTTCCCATGTATGTTCCGCACGCTTGAAGCGGATATTGCCCTGCGGTTCATCGAAGATTTCGCAGACGGAATACTTCCCGTTGGCGGTTTTCGAGCAATACACCGAGCGGCGTGAAAGCAGGGATGTCAACTCCGTGATGGGCAGCCCGAACAGTTGATTCTTGAAGATGTGGTTGAGTCGCTTCTTCCGGTCGGGGATTTGCTTCTCCAGGCCCGTGTCGAGGCGCTTGGCGATCTCGCGCAGGAACACGCCAGACTTGCACCCCGGATCAAGGAATGTGGCCTTCTTGTCGCTCCAGATCTCCTTGGGGAGCATATCCAGTATCTGGTTTACCAGTTGCGGCGGCGTGAACACCTCGTCGCTGCTCAGATTCGCAATGCAGGACAGTACGTCCGGATTGTAGTTAGTGCTGGTCAACATCGGCTACCTCCAGAAAACGGGTCAGCGGGTATTCCTTTTCCGGCGTCGGAATGAATACATCCTCACCGAGATCGGAAAAGAGCGGCAGTTCCTTCATCGAAGCGTGTTCCAGCAACCCGTGGAATGTGAAGTCCCGCCGCTTCAGCATGCTTCCATTGACCGGCGACCACTCGGAAAAGACAATCGGCTTTGGGTTGTCGCCCCCAGTCTTCAGGGAGAGCGCGTCGCCGTGGATGATGTTTCGTTCAAGGATGAATCGGACGGATTCACGGCAGTCATCGTTTGTCTTGTTTTTGAACAATCGCAAATAGTTCAGATCAAATATCCCGAAAAGTCGGTGGCGGCACTGCTGGACGTTGTCTTCCTGAATATCAATGCCGTAGATGGACGACACGGCCAGGATGGCATAGCGTTCAAAATCAAGTTGGCTCTTGCCGTAGCGTGCCTCTACCACGCGGAGCTTGCGTTCGAGGATTTCCGTCAGGAAGTTGCCCGTCCCGCAAGCGGGTTCGAGGAAGCGCGAGTCAATCCGCTCGGTCTCGGACTTCACCAAATCCAGCATGGCGTTGACCTCCCGCTTGCCGGTCAACACCTCGCCATGATCGGCGACCCGCTGTTTTGTGACTACCTGCGTTTCGTTCAGCTCCGAATCCATCTTTTCAACACCAGCCAAAACACCCAGCTATTCTGTAGCCAGCAATTCTCATAAGAGTTACATTATTTATGAGTCGCGGTTATAACCCACATTTCACAGATCCAAAGACCATATAGGTTATACTGTACTGGAAATAACTCTGTGTCAAGTATTAGCACATTAGCACCTTTCAAACCGAAGTAAATGAATTTGGCCGATAACCGAAAGTATTGACTTGTATTTGCTTGTCGGTAAGAATGAAACGATTAATAATTAATAATACCGCTATCTTGAGAACCTATGAGTACACATAATCAAAGCACCAAAAGTTTATCGATTATCAGTGATAGAAACATGTGATAGTAATTCCCAGAGTTCCACTATCCTCTTCTGATGGCAGGAGTGGCAGAGATCGATAGGTCAGTCGGTGCTGGTGAGCATTGTGACAAAATCTTTCCCAATTTCGCGCCGTAGTTTGTTGCCTTCAAACAGTTCTATGAATACCATGCTACAGTCGTGGACAAAAGATGGAGGAAGCGTATCGCCCTTGGAAAATCTTCCTCGAACATCTGTCTGTGTGCCGACTTTTGGATAGAGAAGAAAGCTTCGTCGTGCGCCGAACTGGATGTTGTATGCGTGCATCTGCTGCAAATCAGCGTCGCCTGGTTTACCGTCGCCAGGAATTTTCCATTTGGTATCAATGACGACTCGCTCGTAATCGGGACCGGTACCGATCTTCGCGATGATGTCGGGACGGATGGACTTCTGCATTCTGTCGGCTGACCAGAAGTGGCGGGACACTTGAGCCTTGAACGAGATCTGGTGCACTGCCTGTTTCGCTTCCACCCGCTTAAGCTGGGCGTAGACAAATCGTTCAAACAGGGAATTCATATCAAACAGAATTGCCAGGACATTTTCTCTGCCACCACGGATGTCCGGACTGTAGTTCAATATGATCAAGCGGGCAAGTTGCAGCGCCCTGCGATAGCGTTCTGTGTTCCGGGTGTAAGGGAGGCGGTTGAATGTACGCTCCGTGACTTCAACTTCATCCACATCCTGGAATAGAATGACAAGGCTGCGTGTGAATGCAACCAAATGTGGATTCGACGAAACGCGAACGAGCACATCCAGAGCGACACGCAATATTTGGTTGAACGGGTTGTTGCGGTCATAAAACACGTGGGCCGTGAAGAACCGCTCGCGATGGACAATGTTCTTGGCAATGTGCCGTTGAAAGAGGATACGCCCTTTCAGGGTAGTAAGATTCCCGCAAGTCTGGCGATACTTACGAACCAGACCATGATGTACGAGCTCATCGACTTCTGCCAGAAATGACTCGAAGTAAATATCGAGTAACGTGGAAGATCTCAGTCTCAATCGGGCATCCGACATCGACGCCACCCGGATGAATCCTGACTGCCGGAGCATCTCGATGAGTACACTCTGCCACTTCTGTTTCTCGGTCGGCGAGTCAGGAGCCTTGTCTGCTTTGGGCAGAATCTCAATGGTGAGACTACCGACTTGGATGACGCCGACGTAATTCCGGAAATGGATGCGATTCAATCCAACTGCAAAGAATCGGTTGCTGTGGCGTTCATTGTACTGCACCAAGTACTTGAAATGGGCAGAGGTAAACGTTCCTCCCACTGGCAATGATGTGTGCTCGAATACCTGGATGATTTTACTCATAGATTGCACGGAAGTCTTCGCCCTTCAGGGTCATGGGATCCTGCAAAGCGTAAACGCGTCGTTCTTCGAACTCGTCCACCCCCCAATCACCCTTCGCCCACTCGATCGTTTCGTCTTTTCGCGTGACAAATCTCTCACCCATAACCATGCCGATCTTAGCCGGATCGCCATAGAAGTATTCCTCCAGCAGGGGTAGGATTCTCGTCGCAAAAATGCTGCGTAATTCACCAAAGGGATCATTGGACTTAAAGATACTCATGAAGTAGGAATGGCCGATGCAATGATCCTTATCCAACAATTTCTCGATACGTGCGTTGATTGTTATGAGAAGGTGCCGGAGATCCACTTCCAGATTGACAGGTTGTTGAATGAGCTCGGGTTGCGGGGAAATAGCAACGAATGTAAAGCGGCGACGCAGGGCCGTATCGAGTGCTTCCACACTTCGGTCCGCTGTATTCATAGCACCGATGAGGTAAAGATTGTCTGGTACCACGAATTCCTGCCGAGAATAGGGTAGTTGCGCCCTGAGCTCGTTCGGGGCTCCTTTTCGCTTGTCATCCTCGATAAGGGCTATGAGTTCGCCAAAGATGCTGGCCACGTTGCCGCGATTGATTTCATCGATTAGAAGTGCGTAGTTGTGGTCGGGGTCATCCGAGGCCAGTTTGACCATCTTCTTAAAGATTCCCGGTTTGACTTCGTAGGTCAGCATTTCGGTCACATCTTCGGACATTACGGGCTTGATACCCTCAATGAAGTCCTCATAGCAGTAGGATTGATGGAATGTGATGTATTCGAACCGCCTGATCTCTTTGGTAATCGGCTTGAATTCTCGGAACATCTTGAGCTTGTCGATCAATTCTGGTAGTTGCTCGTCAACCATCTCTCGGTCTACTGACCAGACGGATTGCTCATCTTTTGAGAAGATCAGCGGTTCATCCCGTTGCGCATGTTTCACGTTGGGGCAGTCCATCTTTGTATGAATCTGCAACCAGGACCAAATTGTGTTTTTAGGGTTCTGATTCGCCTGGCGGCGAATTTTAGCCTGCAGTAGGGGATGGTGAAAGATGGATGACACTTTTGCCGGTCCCAAATCATACAGGACGATGGTGATCACCTGCAGCCAGGTCAACTCCCCGGCGATTTCCTGGGCAAACTGCTCCCGGGATACCATCTGACTTTCAGTAAAGCGTTTCATATACTCATTGCGAAGAGCGTATGTCTTTCCCGTACCCGGGGGGCCGTAGAGGATCGTGTTGAGTGCCGGCATTGGTCTGCTGCCTGTGGGAACTAGATCGTCTATACCTATTAGCTTCTTCAGGGTTTCGACATACTCCGGATATTTCGTGATGTCGGTCAGTGTTTTTAGAACGATGGGCCCTTTGGCCTCGTTCCATTCCCCTTTCTTGACCCATCGCATAGTTCTCACATTGCGGTATTTAACCCGGCTGGCATCATAAACGTAGGGACCAGTTACGATGCCATAGCCTATATACTGCTGTCTGCCTTTCTTAGCGATGACAACATCGCCCGGCTTAACGACACGAGAGAATTCCCAAGCAGCGCGAGCGTCGTTTGTGGGTCTATGCTTCAGTTTCAGTACTTTTCTAATTTCCTTTTCAATGTCATCTTTACTCGCATACGTTTGCAGATCGACCAATTCATCTGCCCCATAAACCATTATTCCTTTCTGCCAACACTCATCCCAGAACTGAGCGTTCGGTCCTGGGGCGTAAACCCAATAGCGCATTTGTATTCTCCCTAAGACAAGACCCTGAATGTCTTTGAAATGGGCTTCAGTGATTTTCAGGTTTGTTCCTTGCGTTCCCGCTGGGAAATCTGAAAACCCCGGCAGAGTATCAAGTTCTTCCTTGAGCACAGGGGCGTTCCACAGGTTATTGTCGATGCGGATTGTTACACCTTCTGAGGAGACCTGATCAGTCGGTTTCATCCAGTAAGATGCCTCCTTGGAATCTTCCTCGATAACTTTCACTTCAGACATTACTGTTGCAAGTCCATAGCAGCCGCTGTCTTTCCCCGTTACCCATATGATAACTCTGTCGCCCGCTTTGATTTCTTTCTTGTGTTGGTTAACCGACCATGAATTCAATACCCCATCCCGCAAAGCACCGATCACATCATATTTCTTCGGGGTGCCTTGAAAGATCCAGTAAAGTGTATCAGATTCCACATCCTCACCTTTTGACAGCATTTCCTTCCACGGCTGCCCCTCCTTCTCTCCGATGATAAATTGGTTCAGCGCATCGGCACGGTAGAAATTTTCAAACTGAGGGAACCAAGTGATGAGTTGTTTCTGTGCCTCGTGTACAGCCTTGTATCTTTTCACTGGATCCCATGGTAGGGTGATGGCGAACAGTTTTAGTGATTTTGAAACTTTATCGTTGAGGATGGGGAAACGCTTCTTGTCTACTCGGTTCAGATAGATAGATGCTAGGCCGAGGCCGAAGTATTTAAAAGATTTCGTCTCGTTAAGCCACTTCGCCTCATCGAAATTTGCGTCGAATGGACTCAAAACGAAAGGACGGAATTTTTCGTAATTAGTTTCAATCGTCTGCCGGAATTTACCACTTGATCGTTGTCCACCGCTCTGCAAGCGACCACCTTCATGAGCGAAATTGTAAAAGAAGTTTATGAAATCGGATTTGGACAACGCTGTTAGATGGCTCAATGTGATCGTATTGAGATAGTATTCCTCGTTCTTTGAATGGGGATTACTTCCGTACCACTTTAGGAATGCATCGATGAGCTCTTGTGGTGGCTTCTTCATGTATTATCCTCCGATTGGCATTGAAAAAACACCTTTTACGCTGAATTTTACGTACAAAAGAATTTATGGTTTATTCTTCATCCGATGAACAGAATTATGTTTCCAATCACCCCGTAGATTTCGACATAAAATTTACATGAGTTTCTTTGATTTGTCGATGATTCATTTTAGGAAGGCAGCCGGATTCCACAGGAAGAGAAAATAAGCCGTCGAGGCTTTGCACCCTTCATTCCGTATTCAATGAATTGAGAGGGATGGCTATAGTGTAGGTTTGTATTTGGGCATACACAAGGGCGAGCAATGAAAAAATGAAATGTGCCGGTTATTGGTGCTACCTGCAAAGTCAGCAAAACATGAAGCGGAGAGCGCTGAAGATTAACGAAATCTGCTACTCGCGGGCTAACCGGCACGCTGCTTTACACATCCGGTTGTGTGTTTTGCTGAACCTGATTTGGGGATGAACTTGATTTTCAGATGGCAGCCAACAGCTTGGGCATATTTTTTCAGGGTTGTCAGGGATGGTGCATGCTTTCCAGCAGATTCCAAGCGTGAAACAGCACTTTTGGTCGTTCCCATCAACTCCGCAACCGCCTCTTGGGTGAGACCGGACTTTGAACGTGCCGACAACATCTCGCGGACAAGAGTATATTCTTCTTCCAGATCATTATATGCCTTGCTGAATCCTTTCCGTTTTTGGGCATTCTTGAGAAATGCCTTATGGTTGTGGGAAACAGGTTCGTATTTTAATTCATCCATTCTGTACCTCCTTCATCCTTTTCCGGGATATCTTCAGTTCCCGCTCTGGCGTGTCCGGTGTTTTCTTGATAAACGCATGAAGAATTACGACACGTTGGCCGATGACAAAACAGTAAAACGCCCGTCCGATGCCTTCGCGACCTCGGAGCCTCAATTCGAAAAGACCGCCACCGATAGCACGTGAATGCGGCATGCGCAAATTCGGCCCGAACTCCATCAACAACTCCACAATCCGTGCATAATCGGCCAATATGCCATCAGGCCAGCTTTCTATCTCAGCTTTAACCCGTGAATGGAAGTAGACGATGGAATAACTCATGGCTGTTGGTTAGCATATCTGCTAACATTTGTCAACGGTAATTTTTCAAACGAATTCAAAAAGACCGAGCACTTTCAAACAGCATTCAATGATCTGGCTCGATCAGTCGCCTCTCGCTTTGTATTTGGAATTGTCTGGCATATCCTACCTTTGATGCTCCTTATGGAGGAAGAAGCAGCTGTTTCGTGCTGCTATGCCCCGTCGCCAAATGATCTGTGCGGTTCATAGAAGACATCCCTCACCCTAAACCTTATCGAGGATAATCTGGACGTTGACGTTCCGTTTGTGGGTTGCACTTTCTATTTGGCTGACGGTGGTCATGATTTACCTTTGATTCAAATTGATTGAAAAATTTGATTGCTACCCGAAAGGCTATCAATAGACACTTTTTTGATGCTCCCGCTCCCGTGATACACGCACCAACGTTCCAGGGCAAAATTGATTATTTTCTCTTCGCGCTTATCGAAGAACATGGAGTAAAGCTCCTCCCAATATCTCCAAGTCTTATTCTTTCGTATCTTGTCAATTTCCGTAACAGCATCATCATACATTTGTCGAAGCTCTCTAAGCATCTTCGTATTTGGTATATCTGGGCGGGCTTCAGCGAAGTATGAATCAACCTTTTCTTTAATCGTTGACTCACTCACAGATCGGTTAATTGATGGCTCTAATAAAGCAAAGTTTCCAAGTCGCCTTTTATTGATATTACGCATATCATCTTTGGAGTCATCGATATAGATAGTGTCAGCACGTGCCCAGATGTGCTCTTTGTCATATGCATCATTGAGATCCCCGTTGTCCTTCTTGACAAGCATTGCTTTTAGATCAGCTGTCCTCTGGAAGTCCTTTTGAAGTTTCTCTTCATAATTGGCAAGAAAATACTTTAAGGACTGCCAGTCATAATAGTCGCCTGACTCATCCTTATCCAAGGTAAGAGCTTCAACGAAATTCTTATCAGCCGCATTCTGGCGCACGAACTCTATCAACTTGTTTTCCAACCAAACAGAGTCAATAATAGCGCCATCGACATCAGTTCCGTAATTATCGAAATAGTGATGCGCCCAGTAAAAAAGATCACCTTGGCCTGAATCTGCCCGTGAGGCGATATGACATCCATAATAGCGGAAGTTGAGCTTCTCAACCAGTCCAAAGATTTTTACACGACTTCTGACATCTTTCTCTCTTGAAAAAACGGACAGAAGCAGAGGGGTTACAGACGCAATAGTGGCCTGCAAAGATAGCTTGAGTAACGGATCTCTTTCTTCGGCATCATCTACATCCATCTGAGTAACGAGTTTCCGATATGCCAAGGTCGATTTACCCAAAAAATCAACAAAACTGAGCAACCTTTTCACAGTGTTGGCCTTTTCGGCAGCAGGCAAATCAGAAGGGAACTCCTCTTTGAGTCTCTCATAGACGGCGTAACTATCTTTTTTTGTCGGATTAAAAAAGACCAGATAACAGTTCCGAAGGAATGAGTCCTCGTCTTCATTGCTGGTTATACCTGCATCATTAAGGTAGAGCAGGTTGTTGCCCCACTCTGCATTTACTTTTTCGGACAAGTCCGTAAATCCACCCTTGGCAGCATAGTAGATGAGGTAATTCTTGACCTTGTCCAACTGGCTCAATCGTTTACCTCGATTATTGATAACCTCGAACATCAATCCAGTTTCGCTGGTATTACGGGGAGCGTAAAAGAGGAATCCAAAATTATTGATAAGAACATCCAAAACTCTCTTGGACTCATCTATGTCTTTTGGCTTCAACCACTTTTCAATAATCGATTTCGTATTTAAAAGATTACTATGTGATTTGTTACGTCCTGGGATTGGAGACAGATTATCCTTGAGGATATTTTCAAGAAAGAAATTATCGGTTTCGCGGTTCAATTTGAAAAGTCTTAGTGTATTCCCTACCTTACTCTCATCCATAATAAACGTTTTATAAATGTCGAGATCATTTCCATCTCGGTCTTTCCAAAGTAATACATTCTTTTGTTTATAAAGCGTGCGTAACAATATAATCATTGTAGTTAGTCTCTGTTGACCATCAACAATGTCATATACGTTTTTTTGCCCTAAAGCGGACTCTGCTGCTACGATCGTTCCACCGAAATGGCGCATCCCTATCATAGACGAGTGTTCCAAGTCCTTAATAAGGTCTTTAACCTGCTGACTCTCCCAAGAATAACCTCTTTGATAATCAGGAATCTGAAATCCTCTTCTGCCTGAATCAAAAATTTCCAGTAGAGAATGCAGCTCATATTTTCCGGACATATTCCTTCCTCCTAAGTCCAAATTATAGTTTGTGCTCTTTCAGCCTGTAAAGCCCCCTATACCATGTAATCCACTCATCAAGCACGGCATCGCTGTATTTCTCTACGGCACCGATAACATTTGTCGACGTAAACTCCGTGAACATCGCATTGTTGTCAATCAGGGCCTTGAATGCCTTGATCGACTCATCCAGGTGGTTGTTGCCGGGATGCCTGACCACCGAAAATGTGGTGTGCTTATAGGATTGATTTTTGTCCTGTTCTAAAGCCAGTGCCAGCAACTGATTACGCCACAACTGATTCATCCCTCCCCTAAAAGGGCACGATGCATGAGATGAATGATTGGCAAAGAATTGCTGGTTGACTTCCGTAATCTCCCAATACTTGAATTTGCGAACATCGTGGTAATAGCATGTATGCTTGTCGGTCACAATCTGGGCGAAGCTCTTGATGCAATCGTGCTTCGCTTTCCTGCCCTTGCTCTTGAAGCCGCCACATTCTGTAAATTCGCTTTCGGTCAGTTTGTGCTCGATCAGCCATAGGCACAGTTCGTTTTGATGATTGCGATAGGCAATGGCAATATCTGAATCGGTGCCGGACATGGTGGACTTGTCGCCCAGCAACCCCTTGTTGCCGGAATTGAAGTCGTTATTGTCGAAATTCCCTCCCCAGAACTCTATGCAATAACCATTGTCGAGACAATCAGTCGCCAGTGAAGCTAAGTCTGGCTTGATAGCGCCAAGGATGAAGTTGACAGAAGGGTGTTGCAGGATTGGGAGAAAGAGGTTGATGATGGCGGCTTGAGAGCTCGCCATGTGATAAAAGTGCGGGTGAATGCGAAAGTCATTCTTTGACCTGTGAGCCCTCAAGACTTTTCGAACTTCAGAATAAATATGAGGCCATTCATTGCGTTCTACCATGGTTCCAGGGAGGATGGCATCATATTTCCCTCCTTGGGATGTACCATAATCTGTAGTGATATGTTGCCATTTCCAATCAATCAGGTGAATGTAAAGGCCTAGCTGAAAGGGGTTCAGGGCGTTGGGTAGTCTGTATTTCTTTCCATTGATCGTAATTACTTTCACGCCAACCTGACCCTCCCGGCGTGTCTCCGTCGCCTCTGGCCTCGTCCAGAACCGGACATCCGAATTTCTCCATCTAATATCATAATTAACTTGGAAATCACATCATTGATAACGACTTTAAATACTGAATTTGCGTCGAGCTATGGGGTTTGTGGATTTCAGGAAAACAGCTAAATTCCCAGGAACAGAAAATAAGCTGTCTATCATTTCCATATTTCATTCGGTATTCATTAGGTTGCTCAGAAAATCCACACTGAACACTTGTATTTGGCATACACAAGGGCGAGCAATGAAAAAATGAAATACGCCGGTTGGGCGTGTCACCCACTAATAAATGGTTTTTATAAAACGATACTTTAAGGATTCCCGTTAGAAATGCAGCATGTTATTGGATTAGTTCATCCCTACTGCCTCCAGAATTGTCTCTCGAGTCGTGTGCCTCCAAGTGCACCTGGAGCCCGAAGGAGTGTCGATTGAATTCGATTGACAACTCACTATCATCGAAGTCGAAACGCAGATCGTACAGGACCGCCTTTTCGAGGCGCGAGTGCTCGCCCCGCGAGAACGGACGCCCCCCTGGATGGCGGATGTGGATCTCCGCGACGGTTGGCGCTGTGAACCGGCCCGCGGCAACCAGGTCCGCCAAGTCGATTTCGCGCAAATCATCGACGAGGAGCCAACGAGTGCTATTGTAATAATCAAAAAAGAGAACTACATAGCGGCAAGGAGACGCTTCGGCATCGTAGGTCTGCTTAGCTATCACAGGTGAGAAATCCGCCGCTTTGTTGAGTTGTGCGAAGGACATTGCGACCGCGACGAGTTCGATGTTCTGACGAATCGCGCGCCGTGCCTGCCGCAGCGTTGCCTGGTCGTGCTCAAGGGACAGTGTCCTTACGGCAGCGCGATATCCATTGAGCCGGGCTGCAGCCCGGTAGCTTTTTGCCCATCGCGCGAACGCGTCGTCACGCTTACTATCTGTGCAGAGCTCTAGCAAAGGGCTTGCAAGAGATTTTAGAGAAACATCCAATCTCCCTGCGAGAGTTAAGTCACCGATTGCCTTCTCCGTATTGTCCATTGCAAGATGGGCTGTACCGCGCCCTAGATATAACGTTGCCAATTTGGGGTCCAATTTGATTGCTTTATCAAAGTCCGCCAAAGCCTTGCTGTAAGCTCCTTGTCGTGGATTTAACTTGATCGCTCTCGTAAAGTCGGAAATCGCTCCCTTCGTGTCTCCCTTACCTGCACGTGCCCAGCCACGTCCGAAATATGCCTCGGAAGCTTTCTGGTCTAATTTGATTGCTTTATTGAAGTCGTTAATTGCACCACCGATTCCTTTTTGAGTTCGCGCCATTCCTAGTCCGATGTACGCCGACACATTTTTAGCATCCAGTTTGATAGCTTTGTTAAAGTCGGTGATGGCACCGTCTGTGTCACCGATATTCCGCCGCGCATCTCCACGTCCAATATAAGCAGGCGTGAATTTTGGATCCAGTTTGATGCCCATGGTAAAATCGGCAACGGCACCTTTGGCATCTCCACCTGACCGCTTTATGTCCCCACGAGCAAAGTATGCAATCGCCATTCGGGGGTCGGATCGGATTGCCCTATTGATGTCCGCGAGCGCACCCTTATTGTCTCCTTCAAATGAACGGGTTCTGGCGCGCTCGTAATAGTCAACGGCAGTTAGTTTCATTCTTGAAACCTCCTAAGCTCTTTTGAACTGGACGGTGAGGTGTGACAAATTCTCCCGTTAGTCCGCACAGATTTTGGTGCTGTTATGCAGGGCGAATCGAGTTGCCCTTTCGTACAACCTCAGGAACCTTCAGATGAAGGTCCAAATCCTTGGTAATATCCAGCACAGAACGTTTGCACTCGTCCATCGACCGAATGGCCTCATACTTGAACTCCCGATCAAAATACCGCTTATCC
>Ga0208495_1000131_pt1 | contig 40792 bp, 35 predicted proteins | sample CryBogmetaGMA14M_FD_184551 | JGI IMG/M metagenome (GOLD analysis project Ga0208495, IMG submission 184551) | Freshwater microbial communities from Crystal Bog, Wisconsin, USA - MA14M (SPAdes) | ecosystem: Environmental > Aquatic > Freshwater > Lake | place: Crystal Bog, Wisconsin, USA...
ACCGGAAAGTCCTCCGGTGACATTGGCGAGATGTGGTATCCTCCGTTCAATGTCCACAGACATACCCGTCAAGGTATTAATCAGCGATATTGCATCTGCCCCAGCCTCCTCTACACTTTCCGCAATCAAACAGATGTCTGTAACATTAGGCGTGAGTTTGATTATTACGGGAAGATCTGTTAGACGTTTTACCTCTTTCGTCACAGCATGGGCCATGTCAGGATCCGAACCGAATATTATTCCACCCTTTTTCACATTGGGGCAGGAAATATTGATTTCCAGACCTTCTACCCCTTTCGACTCGGACAGCAGCTCCGTAACCCTTTTCAATTCCTCAATCGTTTCACCAAAGACATTTACGATGACCGGCACATCGAATTCCCTCAAGAAAGGCAGCTTTTCCTTTATAAATGCATGTGCGCCCGGATTTTCCAATCCTATGGCATTGAGCATGCCGCAGGGAGTCTCCATAATCCTTGGAGGCCTATTCCCTGCCCTCGGCTCTAAAGATATACCTTTGGTAATTATGGCGCCCAAACGCCCGATATCGAGATATGGGGCATATTCTTTGCCGTAGCCAAAAGTGCCGGAAGCAGTCATCACCGGATTCTTGATAATCAAGCCACCAATATCAACCTGCATTTCCGGCCTGACATTTTTCATAGATTCCTGTCTCGCTTCTGATTGTCCTTACGGAACGTGAAAGATTATCCCCAGTGAATGTCCCCAATGCTAAACACAGGTCCGTCTATGCAGGCGCGCGCATGCCCCCCTCTTCCTTCGCCATCTTTCAACAACACCGTACAGCCCAGGCAGGCTCCCACACCGCATGCCATACGCTCCTCCATCAATATCTGACAGGATACAGGATTCTCCGCCAGGAGCTCTGATAGTTGTTTAAACATTGATCGCGGGCCGCATGCATATATCTTTGAACTTCCGGGATCATAGGATGAAATATCTTCTGAGAATCTTTCCGTTATCAGTCCATGAAAACCTGCGGAGCCGTCGTCCGTACTTATAAACACGTCGCTGCATATCTTTTTGATTATTTCGATTCCGACAAGGTTTTCTGCCTTATTTGCGCCATAATAGCAGACAAGCTTGACGTTTCTCGCACCGGTGAGCCTTTTGTAATGCGAAGCGAGATATGTAATGGGAGCAACCCCTATTCCCCCGCATATGAAGACGACCCTTCCAGCTTCCGGGTAAACATCAAACGCCCGGCCATACGGACCCAACACTTCCACGAAATCGCCTTCTCTGAGCCTCGACAATAGCAGGGTGCCTTTTCCTACAACCTTATAAAGTATCTCAACTGTAGCCTCACTTTCCGACTTTTCAAAATGATAAACACCGAACGGCCTTCCCAGGAGAGGATCAATGCGCCCTCGCTCCCTAGTCATGACAAACTGTCCTGGCATGGGCGTCTTAAATGATTCAGGCAGTTTCACGCTCAGCAAAAAATGCCCGGCGCATATTTCTTTGTTTTTAACAACTGTACCATTCATGATGAATTTTATAATTTATCCTTTACTGATAAATTGCAAACATTTTTTCAGGTCTAGAGATAAAATCATGGCATCCTCTCCCGACTCAGCATAATATTGCGGCCTTATGTCTGTAACCTCAAAACCGAATTTTTCGTACAACCGTTTCGCGCCTTCATTGGACCGGCCGACCTCAAGGCTACAGATGCCGACGCCTTCGCGACAGGAAAGCCTGATCATCTCCGCCATGAGACTTGAGGCGACCCCTGATTTCCTTAAGTCCTCCCTGACACAAATTTTGTGAACCTGAAGTTCACCGGCAACGACCCAGTAGGTCACGTATCCGGCGATTTCATTATGCAGATCTTTGCGAAGCGTAGCCACGAGGTTGCGCGAGACGGGTATTTGAAGTTCCCGCATAAACACATCCCTGGGCCATGGTTTGGAAAAAGACGAATTCTCAATGGCTAAAATTTCATCGAGATCTTCCACTGCCATACTTTTGATTTCAATCGAATTTTGATCCATCTGGCTTGGATGTGCACATCCTGGGAAATACTGTTGGGAGGGAAACGCCATGGGATTACTTCATTGTCTCAATCATGCGGGCCGGTGCATGATATATGCACATTAATTCTCTATTCCACCTTCTTGCTCAACACCTCGCTCGCCAAATAAATATTTTTTTTGCCATACTCCTTTATATAAGAGGCAAAATCCTTCAGCTTCAGTTCCTGCCTCTTTTCATCAAGTTTCAAAAGCATAGGCAGATTAACGCCGGTGACGACCTCCAGTTTTGCTTCCTTGAGGAAAGATAGGGAGATGTTTGAGGGCGTACCGCCGAAAAGATCCGTCAGTATCAATACACCCTGGCCCTGGTCCAGCTTTTTGATGCACTGACTCATTTCCTTTTTTATCTCCTCCATCCCCTTTTTCTGATCTACGGAGACGTGGCCCACCCCTTCGAATTTCCCTTTTATCAGCTCGGCTGCCTTAATCAGTTCACTGCCGAGGTTGCCATGGGTTGTTATGAGAACTCCGATCATCGTCTATCTCCTGAAAGTCTTTCACCGATGGTTAAGCTAATTTATTGCCCTGTAATTGTCAAGGCTCATTTATTGTTTGCCCCGGAAAGGGGAAATCATTCAATCTAAAAAGAAGTTGAGCGAATCGAAACACTGTTTCCCTGTACATGCACGCATTTTGCCTTGACACACAAAGCCCTCTTGTCTATACTTCCAGCACTCTAAATTAAGCACTTACGGAAATTACGATCAGCAAGAATGGAACCCTCTTCACATCTTCGGTAGATTCAACCTAAACATGTCGATACAGGTTCCTGAAACGATTTTCGTCAGCGCAATTTACAAAAATAATTTGACTAAGAATCGTACACGGGGTTGAGAATAAACGTTTTCGTAAAAAAGATACCTTTTGCGGATTCCGAAAAGATAATCATTTTTTCCAGAAAGAAGGATACCAATGACATCCAATCAGAAACTTCTTAAGTGGGTAGAGGAAATGGCGCATCTTTGCAAGCCGGATCGCGTGCATTGGTGTGACGGATCAGAAAAGGAATATGATGAAATGTGTGATCGTCTTGTCAAGTCTGGCACTTTCATTAAACTGAATGGGGAGAAGAGGCCAAACTGTTATCTCTCCAGGTCTGATCCCGCAGATGTGGCAAGGGTCGAAGAAAGTACCTTTATCTGTTCGAAAAGGAAAGAGGACGCCGGGCCGACAAATAACTGGTACGATCCCGAAGAAATGAAAAAAACCCTCATCGGGTTATTCAGCGGATCCATGAGGGGAAGAACCCTGTATGTGATCCCCTTCAGCATGGGACCGTTAGGGTCCAACATCGCCCATATCGGCATTGAAATAACCGATTCGCCGTATGTAGTCTGCAATATGAAGATCATGACGCGCATGGGGAAAGCTGTTCTTGACATCCTGGGAAAAGACGGAGATTTTGTCCCTTGCCTGCACTCTGTTGGCAAGCCCCTCAAGCCCGGCGAAAAAGACGTGCTATGGCCATGCAATAATGACCACAAATACATCGTCCACTTTCCCGAGACGAGAGAAATCTGGTCTTTCGGAAGCGGTTATGGCGGAAATGCCCTCCTGGGTAAGAAATGCCTTTCGCTCCGCATAGCTTCAGCTATGGCCCGCGACCAGGGATGGATGGCCGAACACATGTTGATATTGGGGCTTAAATCCCCGGAAGGTGTGAAGCGCTATATTACCGGCGCCTTCCCGAGCGCCTGCGGCAAGACCAATCTTGCCATGCTGATACCGACAATTCCCGGATGGAAAGCAGAGACCGTGGGAGACGATATCGCCTGGATGAAGTTCGGTGCTGACGGAAAACTCTACGCCATCAATCCTGAATACGGTTTCTTCGGCGTTGCTCCGGGAACATCGATGGCGTCCAATCCAAATGCCATGCTCAGCATGACCAAGAATTCAATCTTTACCAATGTTGCATTAGCGCCTGACGGTGATGTCTGGTGGGAAGAAATGACAAAGGAAAAACCCGAAAAACTCACTGACTGGAAGGGACAACCCTGGACGCCCGGGTCCGCCCGTGACGCAGCGCATCCCAACGCGCGCTTCACAGCCCCGGCAGGCCAATGTCCTGTCATCGATCCAGCCTGGGAGGATCCGAAAGGCGTCCCCGTCTCCGCCTTTCTATTCGGTGGGCGACGGGCCACTGTCATACCCCTCGTATACGAGGCCTTCAGCTGGCAGCATGGCACCTTTATGGGATCAGTCGCCAGTTCGGAAAAAACCGCCGCCGCGGCCGGAACTGTCGGTGACCTGCGGAGAGATCCCTTCGCAATGCTGCCTTTCTGCGGCTACCACATGGGCGACTATTTCAAACACTGGCTCGACATGGGAAAAAAGACGGACGGAAAGAATCTCCCCAGGATCTTCTACGTAAACTGGTTCCGCAAAACGTCAGACGGTAAGTGGTTATGGCCAGGCTACGGTGAGAACAGCCGTGTCCTGAAATGGATCTACGAGAGGATCGAAGGAACCGGGAAAGCCGTGGAAACACCCATTGGTTATGTGCCTGCTCCCGGTGCAATCGATCTTTCGGGGCTTAACGTGTCAGACCAGGAGATGGCGGAACTTCTTAGAGTGGATGTTAACGCCTGGCTCCAGGAAGTTGAAAGCATAAAAAAACATTACAGTCAATTCGGAGACAGGCTGCCTCAAGGTCTCAGAGATGAATTAAACGCTCTGGAAAAAAGATTACTAAGAGATAAGAAATAGCATCTGCCGGGGTGCGACAGGACTATTTTTTCTTCCATTACGGAAACTTTGTGGCGGCGCACAAGTAGAATTTAGCGCAGTTACTTGATACGGGATTGAAGCGGGTCTGTTTTCAGTGTTAGTTCCTCTTTATCCGGGTCAAACACCATGTCGCCTATTGAACGCAAACGCAAAAATACAGAATCTAAGAAATCAGGATTGATCCAATATATAAAAATCCTGTACGGCGCCTTGATCGAGGCGGGCATGCTGGTGGTCGCTGCCACCGCTCTTTATGCCGTTCTCCTTTATTTCTCTAAGATGTTGTGGAATGTTTATGTAGCGACGGACGTCGGCCAGTATTATCTCGCGGCATTTCCGATTCATGCCCAAAGAACCATCAACATTCTGGGCGGGAATCTCCTGGAATTTTCCCTGAACATGAGCGTCCTGGCTTTCCTCGTGTGTATGGCTCTCGCGGTGGTCTGTCAATTACTCCACATCTCAAGATTCCTTTACTTAAACCGTGGCATGTTCGGCAGAATCGCCATCTGCGCCCTTCCGCTTACGCTGCTCGTTGCCCGGCTTGCGATGTCTGAATTTGGTCTCCCTGAATGGCACTCTGCTTACACCTATTCACTGGTGCCGACGCTTGCGGTATTTACGGGATGTTTCAATCTGGCGGAGAAGCTCTTCCCGGAGATCGGTGATGTCTTGAAAAGGATATAGACTTAAGATAAGAACAGATAGATTATTGCCGGGGAGACACAGGGCAATCAGGCTCAAAACATTAGTTATATTGTAGAAGGTCATGGGCGTTAAAAGAACTGTACGTTGCACCAACTGCGGTGGAGAAACTGAACATTATCGGAATCCCTTTCCGACAGTCGATATCATTATAGAGCTCGATGACAGTGGCATTATTCTCATTTCGCGCAAAAATTATCCCTTCGGATGGGCCCTCCCGGGCGGCTTTGTCGACTATGGAGAATCACTCGAGGATGCAGCAGTGAGAGAAGCGAAAGAAGAAACGGGGCTCGACATAAAACTGATCGCACAGTTTCATACATATTCAAGGCCGGACCGAGACCCCCGCCACCACTCGATATCCACCGTCTATATCGCAAAGGCGAGCGGCGCGGCGCGTGCTGCCGATGACGCTAAAGAGGTGGGCATATTTACGAAAGATGCCCTGCCCGAACCTATTGCATTTGACCATAGAGAAATTTTGGAAGATTACTTCAGCTTCAGAGATGATGACCTGTGAATCAACTGCAAACCTGACCAGAGATAAGCTTTGCCGTATCATAAGGAATAGAGTGCGTCATACAGTCCCGACGTGCGCGTGATGCGTCTTGATACGGCGGCACGAAAAATCCCCTCACTTCCCCATATCTCCACATGTTTTTTCGCCCTTGTAATTCCTGTGTAGATGAGTTCCCGGGTAAGAACCGGAGAATCATAATCAGGGAGAATAAACAAGATGCTCTCGAACTCCGATCCCTGGCTTTTATGAACCGTCATGGCGAAAACAGTTTCATGCTCGGGTAACATTATAGGTGGAAACTTCCTGGTATTGCCCCCGGCATCCCTGAAGAATGCCCGCAATTCATTATCCTGGCCGTAGTCCGGCAGGATGATACCGACATCCCCGTTGAACAGCCTCAGGTTATAGTCGTTGCGCGTAATCATGATCGGTCTCCCGCTGTACCACTCTCCTTCCGGTTTTATAAGGTTGGACTCTCTGAGAATGCGCTCGACAATCCGGTTCAGAGCAACTACGCCAAAAGGTCCCTTTCTTACGGCGCAGAGAATACGAAACTCCTCGAATGAGTCTAATATATTGTTTGAATATTCATGTAAATCAGCGGCTTTCAAATAATTCTTAAACCTATTGTTTACAATTTCTCTCACTGCCGAAACCACGTCATTCTGCCCCTTTATATCCGACCAGGAGATATCGCTGTATGTACCTGACCTCAAAATGCTCATGGCACCCTGGCTATTACCCGAATTGACTTCACTACACGCCCTGCTTATCCCTGTATCTTTTTCAAAACGGTAGTTTTTCTTAAGCTCTACGATGCAGTCCTGCATGCCCGGCATGCTGCCGGTATCGGAACCTGTATGAACATCATATCCCGTGATTGCTTTCAGGGTGCCGGCAAAATCAAACGAATAAGGTCGCCTCTCTCCAATCCCACAGATATCACCCAGGACAGCCCCTGCTTCCACGGAAGACAGCTGATCTCTGTCTCCCAGAAGAATCAATCTGGCCTCCGTTGGCATAGCCTGGACAAGCTTCGACATGAGTGGCAGGTCGACCATGGATGCCTCGTCTATAACAACCAGACTAAATGGAAGAGGATTTCCCTTGCTGAATCTGAAGTAAGGCGAATTCTCCAAGCTGCCTAGAAGACGGTGAATAGTCGTCGCATTGTCGGGAATGGCGGCCTTGACGGCATCCGGTGTCGCCAATCCTTCCCTGTTCCTCCTGATTGCCTCCTGGAGACGAAACGCAGCTTTTCCCGTTGGGGCAGCAAGTGCGATGCGCAATTCTTTGCCCTTTGACTGCTCTACGAGAAGGGCCAGCACCTTTGCCACTACAGTTGTCTTGCCCGTTCCGGGACTGCCGGATATTACGGAAAATCTCTTCAGGAAGGCCGTGACGGCGGCAATCTTGGCCCAGTCCGCATATCCTTCGTCATCCGGAGTCGCAGGAAATAACCTGGATAGACTCTCTCTAAACAGCGGGACATCTACTTCATCGAGACGCGCTTGATTGGTCTTATCATCTATATCTCCGATCCGATCTTTGATGAAATCGGCAAGCGTCCTTTCATAGTCCCAATAGCGATAGAGATAGAGTCGCGACCGATTATCAAGGATAAGGGGTTTATAATCACCGGGTCTTCCCACAACTTTACATCCCTCGAGAACGGAAGACCATTTGGCCAATGCCGGGCAGAGGATCGTGTCCGCATCATCGCCGTCACCATTTAAGGGCCTGCCTTCTACAGATGAAAGGTCAAGGCATATATTTCCCTCTCTCGTGAAACGGCTGACCATTGCGGCAGCAAGCAATATCTCCGGGATTTCATTTCCCGAGAGTTGCGCCATGAAACGGGCAAAGTGAATATCCAGGTCGGAAAAATATTTGTTATCAATATTTAGATCAATTGTACTCATATGCTTTAATTGATGAGCGCCAAGAAAAATAGTATAAATATGTGCATTATGTATTTCCTATCAAAGTCTGCGTTAAGTCCTCTACAAGTCTTTCCTCGGGGCGGTCATAATAGATACCGTAGTGATGCCCCCAGGCAGGATCCATCCCGCGGAGGAATAAATAATACACCCCCCCGAAATGGGTCTCATACTTGTAATCAGAAATCCGTAATTGCAGGAACTTATTCAAGGCCACCGTATAAATGTGATATTGAAGAAAGTAAAAAGACTCCGCCATCACGCGGGAAAGTGTTGCTGCATCGTAATCCGTCACCCGAGCCCCTAAGAAGTTTGATTTCCAGTCAACTAAGTAAAACCTGTTTGCGTACCTGAACACCATATCCATGTAGCCCTTCATGTATCCTCTTGCGGGGCTGAACCAGAGCTTCTCCATAATTTCAGGGATTGCCCGCACACCGTCCGTTTTACACCTCGATCCGGCATTATTATAAATTGACCTAAGTGCTTCCGGAGAAATGCGCTTAAGCGGAAAATAAAATTCGAGTTCATTGATGCGGTCGCGGACGTTTACAGCCGCGAGCTTCAACCCATTATCCTCTGAATCAAGTGGGATGTTGACGACATTTTCCAGCATGGAGGTGACCGCATCAACCCACTTGTCCTCGAAGCCGTATTCAGGAAGTTTCTGGGAGACAAGAGTTCTTGCCGCGCCCATATCTTTCTGCGTGTAGTCCATGTGCTCCATGATGTCATGAAGAAAACTCCCTGCCCTGGCGCCTTTGGGGAATGCGAAAATTCCCGACGCCTGAGGACCGGTCGCATCTTCATCGGAGATATCCATGTGAGGACTGATATCCCGGTCCGGGAGATCAGCAACATGTGGTCTATCGGAAGTAAGGTAAGAGAAACTTGCTATTTTCCAGGATCTGTCAATAGTCCGGGAGAAATGGCGGCACTCTGCGCTCTCGTCTATATCATAGCGCGCCCAGTATTTACGCACTGCCTCAACGGGCATTTCATAGGCACCTATAGTCCCTGCAGATTTTTGCACAACATCTCCGATATCGCTCGCAAGTTCACTGTCCGTTAATTTACAATAACGCTCATCGGTTTCGTCGATAATGTTGTCACATGAGTCCGAGCTACCACTGTGGAACAGATATGCAGGCGCGGAAGTGCCTGCCTCATTAAATTTTCCCCAAACCAGATAACATCGATGCCTTGCCCTGGTAAGTGCAACGTATAGGAGACGAACATTTTCAGCAAGTAGTTCCTTCCTCGCATTCTCTTCACTGCATTGCCGGTTGGAAGAACCGACGTCACAGGTTAATCTCCATTCATTCTGTTCATCATGAAAAAATAAAACATCGCCCTTGATGTTCGAATCTCCCCATACAAAAGGACAAAAGACGACGGGATACTCGAGGCCCTTGCTTTTATGGACGGTAACGACCTTCACGGCCTTTTCATCGCTTTCAAGCCGAATCTGCTCTTCATCGGATCGCATAGTTTGGGTACCCTTTTGCTTTATAAGCCACCTCAGGAGTGCTATCGGTCCCAGCCTCTTTCCGACAGATTCACGCTGAAGGAGTTCCGAGAGATGAAGAACGTTGGTCAGGCGACGCTCACCATCGGGATAACAAAGAAGACGCTGTTTGACATGTTCCCCAGCCACGAGCTGCCTGAACATCCTGATAAAGCCGTGGGCATGCCAGATTTCATGATAGTTCCAGAAGCGCTCGATCCATATTCTCCATTCATTTTCATCCTTGATGAATCTATCCAGATCCTTCCCATCTGCTCCCATCATATCCGTAGTCAGGGCGCCTCTTATAAGTCCTTCGCGATCCGGATAGGCAATACCCTTCAATACCCTTTCCATCTCCACTGCTTCACGGGAATCAAAGATATTTTCCTTCATATGGAGGACACTGGGAATGCCTATTTCAGAGAGAGATTCCTGAACAAGAACGGCCTCCCTGTTCGTTCTTACCAGAACGGCGATATCTCCTTCATGGATGGGCTCGATGCCGATGAGAGCCTTCCCTTCCCTGCCCAACCCAAGCAACCTTGCTATCTCCGATGCCACGGCGCGGCAAATCAGCGATCTCGCCCTGCCTTTCGCCAAGCCTTTTGCTGTCGGTGATAGCCTGTCTCCTGGAACGATCCACAGATGCAGAGGAGCTTCATTTTTACCATTCACTTTCAGATATCTTTGTTCTTTACCGGAGGCTGCCTCAGCCGATTGAAAAGAAATCCCGTCATAAACGAAAGCTTTATGCCTGTGTGAAAAGAGAGCATTGATAGCCTTCACCAATCCGGGTTCGGACCGCCAGTTCTCTCTGAGTGCATATTGCGTTTCAATGACGGATGCCGCTTTCATGTAGGCAAACACATCCGCACCCCGGAAGTCGAATATGGTCTGTTTAGGATCGCCAATAAGAAAAAGGTCCCCACCTTCCTTTCCAAAAATGGCATGGAAAATTGCGTACTGAATCGTATCCGTATCCTGAAATTCGTCAATTATCGCAGATTTGTATTTGCGCCTGATCGCTGTTGCAAGGGCGTCACCCCCCGCCCCTTCCAGCGCTGACCGCATTTTCAACAGGAGGTCATCGTAAAACATAATATTCCGCAGGCCCTTCCGGGCCGCGATTTCTCTTCTGGCAGTTCTGATCATCTCCGTCTTGAGAAACAGAAGATGTCTTTCCATGAGATCTGTCACTGCACGGGCCATAACAGCGACGTCCTCACATAGAGCGAAAACGTCATGACTCGGCGCTACTGCCCCCTTCTTTATTGATGCGCTGATTCGTGCCTGTGTGAATTTTTCAAAGTCTTTAAACAGCGTGAAGTGTTGCCCGCCGGAAGCGAGAAATCTTTGCATGGCCTCTGTCATGGCAGGCACTCTGCTGCCATAAACATTGGCCTTGAGACTTTGGCTTTTAAGCTTTTCGGAGATCTCTTTCTCACAAGCTGTCCACATATCCCGAAGCCTGTTGAGTTTCCCTTCGAAAAGCGTCAGCGAGTCGGCAATTGCGGCGATGCCCGGAGGGTCCGCTTCGGGAACGATCCTGACATCAGGGTTCATGGCGTTATTGCCCAACAACTTGAGAAAATATCCCGGCTTGAAACCCTGATTCATGGCATACTCGACCAGTTCCGGAAGGGAGTCATAAAAATTACTTCTCCAGAAGTCTTCCACTATCTCTTCTCTTAAGTCTTCCTGATTCGTTACCATTTCCACATCAAAAAGAGTGCCGCTCTCGAAGGCATTTTCATAGAGCATTCTCTGACAGAAGCTGTGAATGGTAAAGATTGCGGCCTCATCAAAATCCCTGATTGCGGAGGTGAGCCTTTCCACTGCTATCTTCCGGTCTCCCCCATTAGGATATTTTTCCAGAAGCCCTCTTAAGAAAGGTTCATCACATTGCCCCTTCGCAAATGAATCCAAGGCATCCTTGAGTTTTCTCCGGATCCTGTCCTTCAACTCTTCTGTAGCCGCAACAGTAAAGGTAACCACGAGGATATCTTTAACAGCCAGTCCTTTCTCTACTATGAGACGGACAAAAAGGCACGTTACGGCGTAGGTCTTTCCTGTGCCTGCCGCGGCCTCAATAAGATTTTTCCCGTCAAGAGGACTGTTAATCGGATCAAATTGTTTCATGTGTCCATAATTATCCTGTTTGCTGCCATAACGTTATGGTTGCGGATCTATTTGATGTGCGAAGAGCGGCGCAAAAATTTCTTCTGCAATCCCCTGAAACTCTATATCAAGGGGGTCCACATTGCGGAAGCAGAGGCCAAAATATGGGTCCTCGCATTCGCCCGGCCTTTCGCCGAAATCACTCCTCTCCCAAATCTTCCTTGCCTCCTCTGCACCTCTATCTTTCGATTTCCCCTTTATGAGTACCGCCTGCGCATACGCCCATGAACTGTCAGGAAAAAATTTGAGTGGTTTGGATAAGCCCATCCGATATATCTTTAGCAGTCTCGCAAGTATCTCCTCAGGCTCATCGACCGGCGTGTATTCCCACGCTCCGGCGCTGCCAAATAGATAGCTCCGGCGCGGATAGCCGTCTTTTCCAACAGCATTTAGCACGAGCTGCCGCAGCCATGCCTGCAGGAAGTCCATTGCCTTAAGTCGTGCGTACCGGAAATGTGTCACACCGCCCGCATGAATGGAATCGATACGGCCCGTCAGCATGAACCCGGAAATCTCCATGTTGATATCCAGTGGAGACAGTCTCTCTTTAATAATATAAGGGCGAATACTCTCGACAAATACGTCTACATCCTGAGCCAGACTGCCATAGCGATAAGACCCAACCGTACCATAGGGAAGCTGCCCTGATGCTTTGGCAACAGCAAAATAGTCATCGAGGTTCCATCCTGCAAGCGCCTTCTCCACGAGAGTTTGTTCAAGGCTGTATTTCGCGAGACCCGTAAGATCAAATAATTCCTGCTCCCGAAGTTGTTCTGCTTCATCTTCAAGTGTCACGCAAAGACGCCTCTGCAGGATGAATCTTGCCGGATTTCTGAAGAAGCTCATGAGATCGTTTAAATCAACGGTTTTCCATTCGTCTCCCGGTTCATAAAGCACGCCGTCTAAAAGAACAGAAGGAGATGCACTCGGATTTAAGAGACTACTCGCGCCCCTGCAATCTTCCTCGGAATAACTGAACAGCCTCGAATCGCCCCTGAAGTATTGGGGGTTGAAGGCCTGCAGGCGATGCTTAGTTACTACGTGCGGAGATATGTCTTTCCCGCTAATCTCAAAGCCCTGCTTTATGTAATCCAGAAGTTCACTTACAAGCACTGACGGCGGGATAAGGCTGTTGTCCTCGATGCTCTGGCCGATATAGCTGATATACAACCTTTCTCTTACCGATAGAATAGCTTCCAGGAAGAGATAGCGGTCATCGTTTCGTCGCGACGGATCACCCGGCCTCGGCGATTTCAACATCAGGTCAAAACCCAATGACCTTGACTGGCGGGGAAAACTGTTGTTATTCATACCAAGAAGGCATATGACCTTAAAGGGAATGCTCCGCATGGGCAGCATGGCACAGAACGTCATGCCGCCTGTCAGGAAGCCGGAGCCAAGCATTTCTTCCGCAAGGACATGCCTCAAATAATACTTTATTACATCGATCCCGACGGCTCCGCGAAACCCTGCATTGACCTGCATGCCCTCCAGTCCCCTGAGCTTCTGTCTGAAAACATGGAGCCCCTTTTCCGATTCCATATCATCATCGACTTGAAAGAATTTATCCAGGATGCCAATCAGTGTCCGCGACCAATCATCGATAGTCATCAAGCGGCCAAGGTCGTTTGCCTGCCTAAACAGTTCATCTATGAAAGTCAGAAACCGGCCCAGAGCCGCAGCCTCACCACCTTCAATATTATCGTAAGGCAGAACCCCCTCAAAGAGTCGATCATCTTTCTGAGGCATCGCATAACCCAGGAGCAGACGCTCCAGTCCTGCCTTCCAGGTATTTTCTGAAAAACCCGGAAGTCCGATGTGCCGGCGATTTTCTCCGTCGATCCCCCAGTAAATACGTGTATCCCCAACCCACCATCTGATCACGGCAACATCCTTCTCGGAGAGATCGAACTTCCTGCCGACATAGGTCGATTCGAGGATGGAAATGATGCGCGAGACTTCAAACCGGCTCCCGAAGAGGTCTAAAATCTCGAAGAAGGTGTCAGTAATCTCAACCTCTGTCTTCACACTGATATCGGCTATGCTGAAGGGGATGCGCTGTCTCTCGCTCGATTCCCTGCTTTCAGGAATATCGAAGACGGCCTGAATGAAGGGTGCATACGCCTCAATATCCGGTGTCATGACCAGGATATCTTTGGGCATCAGTGAGGGTTCTTCTTCGAACATGGCCAGAACATTGTCATAGAGAATCTCGACCTCCCGCATTTTACTATGACACGAATGGATTTGTATCGACGAGTCATCATGGGAAATGCTTAACTGCGGGTCATCCTCCTTCCTGCCCCTGTCCCGTAAGTTGAGCATGTCTGATTGTACGGCTGAAAGTACGTTTCTTTCACCACCGTCCTCAAAGGAATCGTAATATTCAGCTTGAAAATCAGACATGCAGCCAAAAAATTCCCTTCCGAGGGAACCCAGTGATGATAGCAGGCTGTTGCCCCTTTCCAGATATAATGCTTCTTCGGTAGGGCTCTTCCTCCCCGTTTTCTCTCTTACTCTTGACAGCTCCCGCCTCATCTCCCTATCGGAGCGGATATCAAGCCAGAATTCCTGTGACGGGCTCATGAGGAAAAAATTGACTTCTATTGAGCTGGCAAGCGCATGAATAATCTCTAAATGAAAGCGCGGTAGCGACGAAATGCCGAAGACTGAAATCCGTTCAGGCAGAAGGTCTACGTCAATGCTCTGATATTGCATTTTTTTAAGAAAGTCATCCCTGAGCCTGGCAGGGTGATAAAAATAATCTCCCTTCATCAATGCACGCCATACTTCCGCCTGCCACTTTTCATCTTTCTCGCCGGTCCCTCCCGCCTCCCAGGACATCACCATCTCAGGCCGAAAAATCAGATACTGATCAAAAACATGTGCTATTCGCTCCGCAAGCTGGAAGAGCTTCAGGTTAAAGGGCAATCCCCTCCCTTCGTCAGCTGCATCGCTGCCGGAGAGATAGACATCGATAGTTTCGAAGCCGGGGCTTTTTACAAATGACGGAAGCAATCCCAGGATTTTCCACGCCATTGTGTCGGGATCGGTGGCCTGATTCTGCTGAAACTCCGGCATTACAGCGGACATAACGCGTGCCACAAATGCTTTGGGAAAGGCAAAGGAGATATTTGCTGAGATGCCCAGATGATGAGCCAGCCGCATGGAGACCCAGCGTTCCATCCCCCGGCTCTGCACAATAATCACCTCTTTGTCCAAAGGCGAAGAAAGAGGCGCCTTGAGAACTTCACTCAGATTCTCTGCCAGGGTTTCCAATGTGTTGCTGGTAAAAAGTCTTAACCCCACTTCATGCCTCGCTCGCCCCTATGCATGCTCGAACATAGCTCAATCCTTATCCGGACTGTGATCCAGCTCCCGAAGCCATGCTTCGTTTACCGGAGACTGGTCCAGAACCCGCGTGGCAATCGCGAAAACAAGAGGTCCTGTCAGCAGCATGCCAGCGGCAATGACTACCTGCTTCCAACTGTCGCCCGTGCCTAAAAGGAAAAAGACGAAGCATACGGCAGCAAAGATCACAACCGAACCGGTAGACAGAATGACGCCTGCCCAACCGCCAGGAATCCGGAAAGGGCGGGAAAGTTTTGGTCTCTCGCGGCGCAGCCTGATGAGGGCATAAAATTGGAGCAGAAGGGCCGTGGAATAGATCAGCACGTTGATCACGACCAGTTTCTTGAAATCGAGCAGGCAAAAAAGACTGTAAATAATGGAGCATATCAGAAGAGAAATGTGGGGAGTTCCCCATCGGGCATTCCGCCTTGCAATCCATTTGGGGAAGAACCCATCCTCGGCCATGGCAAAAGGCAGGCGTGATGTATAGAGAAGCTGGCTATTGAAAAGACTCCATACACTAAACATGACTGCAAGAGACATAGTGGCTCCCAGCCATGGCCCGACTACCTGACCGGCCACCTTGGCAATATCTCCGGTCTGCCACTCGCTCCAATTCACTGTGGTCCCAACTCCTACTCCCATGGGAAGCAAATAAAGCAGGGTAATCAGGGGGACGGAAATCATCAGGGCCAGCGGATAATTACGCCTGGGGTTATCCACCTCGCCTGCGAAGGTGCTCACATTGTCCCATCCCGAATAATTCCAGATGACCACCGCCAGTCCCAGGCCAATGGTCTGGATCAAATTGTCGCCCCCTGTAGTCCAGGGAAGCCAGGGAGCGTGTTCAATCTTCGATACGCCAAGAATTGTGAAAAGCAAAAAAGGAATGGTGACGATCACGAATGCAAGAACGGAGCTGCGGCCTACGGAGTGTGCGCCGCGCAGGTTAATAACCAGAGAGGTATAGATAACAAGCAGACAGACCAGCCAGTGCTGCCATCCGGCGAGATGGGGGAAAAAATATTTTGCATAATCGGCAAAGAGCACGGGATAGATGGACATGTCCACAAAGGTGAAAATCCAAATCCACCAGCCTTGCTGAAAACCCCAGAAACGTCCCAGGGCAAAGTACACCCAGCGGTAATAACCCCCATGGACGGGTAGCATGGAACTCATCTCTGATACCATCAAAGCCACGGGAAGGCTCCATAGAAGAGGGGTTGCAATGAGTAACAGGAGGGCAAGCCCCGGGCCCGTTGAGCTCACCAGTTTTTCTAACCCGAAGGCACCGCCGCTGACCGTAAAATAAATGATACCGACCAGAGGTATGAGAGAAATCTTTTTCAATGAAAAACCACTTCGAGTTTGATAGACTTTTTGAAGACATTCTTTGACGGTCTGAAGTATAGGAAAAGCAGTCCCGAGTGTCAATGAGTTTTACTATGCGAAAGAAAAACATCCTCCGTTGCCTTGAGAGTACTCCTGGCACCCGGAGGACTTCATTCCTCAACTGTGTTGCCCCGCGGAATATGGTAAAGTCTTCTCAGAACCTCATCAAAGTAGTCAGGCAGGTAACGGTTCCACAGCTTGATCGGCAATTCACCCAGTTCATGCTGTGATGAATAAGGAAAGACAAACAGATACTCCAGGAGGTACTCTATATTCTTTGCGAGGTGTCCGTTATACGGCTGCCGCAAGCGCTGCTCGATGATCCGGTCTTCATGCATGCATCGGCCGATTTCGCTCTCCAGCATTTCTTCGTAATCGGAAACTATTATTTCCAGATATATATGCTCCTCCCCGGATCTGACGAATTCTGCAAACTCTCTATTGGAATCACCCGGCCTTGAGCCTCTAAGGTGCATGATGTCAATGATCTTCTCACTCAAAGGCTGACTGAGTATCTCTTCGCTGGGCGGAGCGTAACACACGATCACATTAGTCGCATTGTACTTCCCCGTATGTCGCTCCTCACCAACGATTTCACATCCCTCCATATGTCGGAGCACATTCAGCAACTCTCCTTGCTGTGAATCTTCGAGTATCACCTTCATACCCGCCACATCATTGATTATCATATCTTCAACATCATGAATCTCCCGCTTCTGTTTGAAATCTTCAAGCAAGCGATTCTCAGCCTTGAGGAATTCTTCAATCATCTCTTCCTGTGATGTCGCCAGCTCCTCCCTGGGAATGCCAAGAGTTCGGGCGCGATCATCTGCAAGCAGATCGGCGCGTTTCCTTATAGCATCGAATATCCGGTCGATAATCCTGCGGGCAGATTTCTCCGCCATCCTGTGCACACGCTTTTTCCTGCTTGACCCAAGATATTCGTCTGCAGAGTCGCGTTTCCCGAAAAATAACGTCGCATGGAAAGGAGTCTCCCTGTAAAAGCGTTCCGGCTCAGCGTGGTAGTCAGCAATTAATGCGTCTATCCGCGGGTTATGATAAGGTGGATTGGCAACAATTATGTCCTTGAGGTCACTCTTTATGTAGGCAGGCCTGCAGTACAGTTCACATTTATGCAGTTCCTGAAAAACTTTTTCTGAAAATATCTTAAGATACCTGGAAAGGTATATATTATTGAAATGAACCAGGCGGGTAATCAAATCCGCATCGGATGGATGTACCTCGCAGTACATCCACCTCCGTATGAAATCTTTCAAATCATTTCGATGCAGAAAACTGTTAATAGTGATCATGATTTCTTTGCTCCCTGCAAGCCTCTTCATACTGAAAAGCGTTTAGGGTCAGGCATCTCCATCCTTTCTGCATTTACACAAATATATTTTAATGCTAAAGGCCAATAAGACATGAAACCATAACTTTTGTTAAACTTAATATATAAAATGCATAATGACAACGAATTTTTCCCTTTTGCCAATAATTTATGTAGCTTCAAATTGTAGTAATTCACGAGCGAAGTGCAATGAACATGAAAAAACGTCTCATTATTTTGTCGGGCCCATCGTGTGTCGGGAAATCGCCTCTGATCAAAGCCCTCAAGAAAGTGCACCCGGAAATATCCTTCCAGATGCCCATCCTGTACACCAGCCGGCCACCTAGATCTATTGAAACGGAAGGCGTCGATTACTATTTTCGTTCCGAGCAAGATATAAGGTCTTTTCCGCGTGAGCGTTTTATCGTAGGTCAAATACGAAAAATCTGGCAGGCTATAGACCTCATGGAAATACAAGTGCTATTCACCCACAGCAGCCTGATTATTTTCGAAATATATCCCACCCTCGGCAAACTGTTTCAAGATCATCCACTGATACGTCAGTTAACAGCTGATTTTGAGGTTTATACCGTCTTTATCAGTCCTGCATCTGAAGACGAGATTCATGCGCTCCAGATTAACATGGGTCTTGCCTTACCGGAAGAAACCGCAGCCGCCATCATGCTGCCCAAACTTATCAGCCGCACGCAACAGCAGGGGAAGCTCCTTACCCCGGAAGTACTGGAGGATCTTGAGATACGGGCATCCATGGCTTATGAAGAAATGAAGATGGGTGAGAATTATGCCTATCGGATTGTAAACCATGACGGCGAGGATTCGAATAACTGGCGCTACACGCCTCCTATCGGTGACGCGGGTGCGACACTGACGCGTTTCGTAGATATCATTCGCCAATAGAAATAATCTCGTTGCCAACTACGTATCACAGCTCACAAATAATCCTTGACGCTGATAAGTAAAATCGCTACTTCTACCCGAAACAAAGGGGCAATGAAATTGCCTTAAATATCTCATGAGGTACAGAACACATGACACAGGGTGCTTACGAACGTTTGGCCGTGCATTTGGATAGCCTCCCCGGCGGTTTCCCTCGTACGGAATCGGGTGTGGAGATGCGTATCCTCAAACGCCTGTTTACTGAAGACGAAGCGGCACTCGCCTGCCATCTGCGAGTGATGCCTGAGCCTGTTGAAAGAATTGCGAAACGTGTCAGCCTGCCTACGGAAGAATTGGCGGAACAACTCTACCAGATGTCACGCAAAGGGTTAATCTTCCGCGCGGACCTGCCCGAAGGCCCCCGCTACATGGCAGCCCAGTATGTCGTCGGTATCTGGGAATACCACGTTAATGATCTCGATGAGGGCCTGATCAGCGATATGAATGAATATATCCCCCATCTGATCGATCCATTCCTAAAACTCAAAACCAAACAACTGAGAACTATACCGATCGGAGCCAGCCTGGACGGACAAGGAACCGTGATGCCTTACGAGGAGGCCCGAAACTTGATCGAACAGCAGAGCAAGATTGTTGTCGCGCCCTGTATTTGCCGGAGAGAGCATTCCATGATCGGGAAAGGCTGCGGCAAGTTGGCCGAGGCCTGCCTCATTTTTTCTGGTGCCGCTCATTTTTACGAGAAGAACGGTCTGGGGCGTTCAATCAGCCGCGAAGAAGCCCTGCAAATCCTGAACAGGGCTGAAGAAGATGCCCTTGTTCTCCAACCGACCAATGCACAGAAGATTATGGCCATGTGCCTTTGCTGTGGAGATTGCTGTCAGATACTAAAAAGCCTTAAGAGACTACCCAAACCGGCTACTCTTGTCCATACCAATTACTACGCCAGGATCAGGAAGGAAGAATGCATAGGCTGTGAAATCTGCGTGGATAGATGCCAGATGGAGGCCATCAGCATGAGGGACGACGTTGCCGAGATCGATCCTGACCGCTGCATAGGCTGCGGCCTCTGCATACCGAAGTGCAGCGCCGACGCCATCGATCTTATCCGCAAAGATGAAAAATATTGTTACACACCCCCGGACAATGTAGTTGAAACACTAAGGTGCATTGTTAACGAAAGGGGATTGAGCAAATAAAACATGAACCTTCTCGTCCTCAACGGCAGTCCCCGCAAGAAAGGAATCGTCGCCACGCTGCTCAGGGCAGTTGCAGAAGGCGCGTCTGATAAACATAAGGTGGAATGGGTTGACGTATATGACCTTAAGATGAAGCCGTGCGTCGCTTGCATGAAGTGCAGGCCTGACAAGGCGTGCGCCCTTGCCAAGGATGACGCCCACACCGTGGGCCAGAAGATAAAAAATGCAGGCGGTCTTATAATAGGCACACCGACGCATTGGGGAAATATGAGCACTCCTCTGATGACCCTGTTCGACCGAAACGTTCCCGTGTTCCTGGGAGAGCAAAGCGGCGTACCTTACCCCCGTCAAAAAGGCAAGACCGCCGTCATCGTCACAGCCTGTGCGACACCCTGGCCATTCAACGTTCTTGCCGCAGGGAGCAGGGGCTCTGCACGGGCAGTGTGGGCGGTTCTGCGCTACGGGGGATACAGACTTTTAGGTCAGGTGGTTAAGCCCGGCACCAGGAGACACCCGCAGATTCCCAAGAACCTCCTGGAGAAGGCGAAGAAACTCGGCGATCGCTTCTGAAACCTCCTTGCGGCACTCTTATGCATGTAAACCATGGAAAAGCGGGATAACAACGAGACATCCACTCAGACCTGCAAGCGATGCGGGAAGTGCTGCATGTCCGCTTACGCTCCTGCAACTCAGGAAGATATAGAAAGATGGAGGCGTGAAGAAAAGAAAGAAATACTCCGTGTCATGGAGCATTCAAAAGCCGCATGGGCAGGAGACATTGTCGTATCATCTGAAGACGGGAGAATATTGTTCAACTGTCCATTCCTCAAATGGGAGGAGAATTACTATTCCTGCATGATATACGAAGACAGGCCTACGACATGCAGGGCATTCAAACCGGGATGTTCCGAACTATGTTCGCAGTTTAAAGCGCCCAGTCAAACCATTTCGAGGTGAAATTCGTATGAACATATTCATCTGGCGGCACAGCAAGAAATTTTCCAGTTGGTCCATGTTCGATGAACCGCATATTTATCAGGATAACTATATGCAGGCCGAAGTCGTTATACTGGCCAACTCCCGAGAAGAAGCCCTGGATCTCTTGAGCAAGGACGATAAATGGAATATTGAGGAATTAAAAAGAATACAGCCAATAAATGTCCCTTTGGACCAGCCCTGTATAGTAAGCAAACTGATTTACTTTGGATAACTCATCTAATATTGATTTGTGTCATCTATTATGATAATATTTACTCTATATTTAGACGGCTTAGAAACATATCTTGCGCTATTTACCGGGCAATTCGATATTTTAAAAATGACAATCACGTTCTTATGAAAATTTTATTTGTCTGTACGGCCAATATAGTCAGAAGCTTCATGGCAGAAAGGATTCTCATAGAAAGGCTGAAAAAGGACAAAAAACCCGGTAGCGACGTTTCTTCCGCCTCCATTATCGACATGCATGGCATGCCCGTGGATCCCACAGCCGTTGAGTTACTGGATGAGCACGGCTTCGATGGCGCCGGCCACCATTCAAAGCCGTTGACGGAAGACATGGTCTCCCAGGCAGATATGATCATTGTCATGGAGGGTATCCATAAGAAAATAATTCTTGACCAGTACCCCGAGGCAAAGGACAAGATTCATCTTCTCAAATCATTTTCTCCGGATTATAATGAAGAATACGCGGACATTAAGGATCCCTACAAGCTTTCAATATTTCAGTACAGGCTCTGTTTTTCAGAGATCTATATGGCAATCGATGGGTTGATGAAATGTATTTAGAATACTGGGGCTTTAAGAAATTCCCGTTTGAAAATGTTCCGGATCCGGAGTTCATGTACTACTCCCATGAACACGTAGAGGCTCTCGCCAGGATGGTCTATGCCGTGAAAAGGAGAAAAGGAGCAGCCCTTCTCACAGGCGATATAGGAAGCGGAAAGACTCTCCTCAGCAGGGTTTTCATCCAGCAGCTTCCTGAAAAAGATTTTGAGATTGGATTGATAACAAACCCGTCGCTTGAGCCGCTCGATTTTTTGAAGGAGGTGCTCTATCAGATAGGCCTGAACATTCGGACAAATTCAAAGACGGAGCTTCTCGCCATCTTGAATACGCGGCTGCTCGAAAATATAAAGAAAAACAGGAGCACCCTGCTCATTGTTGATGAGGCGCAGTTGATCCCCACCGATACCTTCGAAGAGATCCGCTTGCTCCTGAACTTTCAATTAAACGACAAATTCCTGATGACATTTGTCCTCATCGGGCAACCGGAGCTGAAGGATTTGATAAGGCAATTTAAACAGCTCGATCAGAGGATCGCCATCAGATTCCATTTGAACCCTCTTAATGCCGATGAGACGACAAAGTATATAACCTATAGAATGGAAAAAGCCGGCCTGAATAACGGAATTTTTCCGTCTGACTCTATTGAAGAGATCTATCTTTATTCCGAAGGCGTGCCGAGAAAGATAAACAATGTCTGTGACCTGGCTCTTTTGATTGGCTTCAGCACGAAGCAAAAAACCATTGGCCCGGACCTTGTTAAAAAAGTAATAAAAGATTCACTATAATATCGAGGATTGGGTAGTGAACACATCGAGAAGAAATTTCATGTATGCGTTATTCGGTGCGGGTATTATACAGGTGGAAACATATGATAGCAACTTTCCGAATTCCTCGATCCATTTCTGGTGGCAAGAAGGATGAGGCCAGCAGAATGCTCCCCTGGTCAAAGGATCCAGCGAAGTACCACTAAGACGTGGTGGAAATGACGCTGCACTTGGTTGAAGCGCAAGTTTTACCTGTTTTTTTCTTGCAACTGACTATCGTAGCTGAGGGGCCGGTCAGCGTCGATGTCTTGCAGCCGGCCAGGACATTTTCCTCCGGCGTTCCCCTGCCCAGCACAATCAGTTGAGGCGTTGTCCATTTTTTCCTTTTATCTTCCATGTTGTCTTCCATACTTTCCCTCCCTCATCTTCGTAAAAATTATCCTTATTTACAAAGAGCCTTTTACTGATTTTAAGTCATTTTTGGTGGATGTCAACTGATTTGTGTAGAAATATAGGCCATCAGATAATGCTTGTACGAGTTTAGAGAGAAATGCGAGACTAATAACGTGGAATTCAATACTCATGGTACAAGTGATTTCATGGCAATTCTGGATGGCCAGCAAAGATTGGCAGCTCTTCTATATATAGGCCTAAGAGGTGGCTATGCACGGCTGAGGCCGTTTTTCAGGCAAGGAGCCAACTTCTCATATTGTTGCTTTTGTTGCCGCACTTTCCCTCTTTCCGAACGTTTCAGTCCGGATGTGAGTCACCCGGCAGAAATATTCACACCATTCATCCATCCGGCCGCATTCCAGATAGGCCTGAGCGGGGCACCATTGGCATTGGTTCATGAGTGGGCAAATACGACACCTTTCCAAAAATTCATGGTTAGTCGACGTCCGTGCAAGAACGCGGGGAACGAAATCTAACCAGGCGTCGGCAAGGGTTCCCATGCGCAGATTGTAGAGACAGTCGCGCTCCCAGAGAGAGGGGCAAAGGCGGAAGATGCCGTCATAACTGACGGCGAAGCTGCCGCTTCCCGCGCCGCACTGGAAAAGGCGATCAGTCTCCTCTTGTGAGAGGATCGCCATTTCCGGCGTGGAACATCTCTTCTTCAGCGCTGCCGACCTTTTTGGGTCTGCCTCATCGATTGCGATGATTTCCTCGGCGGATAAACGTTCAGCGCGTATTTCCTCGTTTCTTTCCTCGTTTCCGTCAAAGCGCAGTTGGAGGATCGGATCAAAGCGGAAAAGATTTCTCGTTCTTTCGCGGCAAAAACGGGCGATGGCCGGTAGTTCAAGCGCGTTGGAACGCAGCGCCATCGTCTTGAGGTTCACCTTGATTCCCCCCTCAAGAAGCTGAGCCAGACCGCGGCGGAAGGCGGCGTATGAACCGGGCCTGCGCGTGACCCTCTCATAGGTTTCTTCGGTGGCGCCGTAGACGGTGATCTCGATGTCGCGAGGAGGATAATCCCTGAATAGTTTGATGTGCTTTTCGGTAATCAGGCAAGCATTGGTAAAAACCGAAACAAGCAGGCCCTTCTTTTTCAGCAACTTGTATAGATCAAGAAAATCTTCCCTTATCAGGGGCTCGCCGCCGGTGATCAGGCACCAGAGGGAACCGAGAGAAGCGGCCTGATCCGCAAGATTGCCGATTTCCTCCAGCGTCAGCTCGTCCCGGAGGGCCGTTCGGTTGTCCGGAGGGAGGTTGATGTAGCAATGGCGGCAGTTGTTGCAGCAGCGGGCGGTTACTTCCAAGTCAAAGGAGAGAGGGATCCGTTTGTTGTCGAATCTTTTCCAGAGGGCAAAGTCGGGCAGACGCATGAAGGAAACTAACCCTTTACTCAAGGCCGTTGCCTCCTCCTGAAATAGGAATACAGTGGTCCTGCATGCTTCCGTATCACTGCCAACAGCCCCCTATGGTTCAAAAGGGCGATCAGGAGGCGCTCCGGTCCGAGGCCCAGCCTGACCCTTCTGCCTCTCCGCTCCACGCGCGTGACCCGTCCCATAATCGCCTCCCGGGGGATCACCCCGTCCGGCTTCCCCGGCATGTTGTCTCCCTGCAGGAGGAAGGCATCTTTATTGCCGGACAAGACCCTGTGGATGCAAAGCAGTTTTGTTTCCGGATGGAGGAAAGCCACCACATCTCCGGGATCCGGCAGGCGGGAGGAGATAGGAGATACGGAGATGACATCGCCATCCCTGATGAAAGGGGCCATACTGTGGCCGCCGGCGTTGAATCGGAAAGGCAGTCCTTTTGAGTGCACCGCCCGCATGAGCTCGATCAGGGCTTCCCCGGAAAGGGACAGATCATTTTTCATCACGTCAGGGTGCTGGTATTCACGTAACGGTTGCTTCGACAATCATTCTCCTTTTCAGCAATTCCTCAACAATGCCGGTTACATCCCGTTCGATTTCTCCCGATTCGGCCTGGTATTCTCCCGACAGTGCCGTGACCACCTCCGTCACGGTTTTTTTGCCGTCGAGCATTTTCCAGATTTTTGTGCCGGTTTCATTCATGGAAAAGAGGTCGTCCTCCATGTCACCCACCCCGGAAGTGAGGGGAACGATAATCAGGGCCCCGTCAATTTCTCTTGCCACCACGTCGTTGGAGTGGGCGTAAATCAGGTCTATCCTTATATTATTCATGATGCGGTCATTCTCCTTTTCGGGTTGTGTATTCTTTCCTCGCTGTCCCGGACGTCCCAGGCGCATTCCTCCTCCTTGAGGAGTCCCAGAAAGCGTGCCTGGGCATGGGCCATCTGACAGAGGTACTCGACCGGCGTGTCCAACGTGCCATGCTCGGACCATGACCGGGCCGGACATTGTTCGCACAGACCCCTCAGAAAACAGCGGGCGCAGCGTTCAAGATAAAGCGGGTTGGTTGCGCTCATTTCTCTCAGACGGGGATATACGGACGCCATGGCCTCCTTCAGTTCGCCGTTTTTCAGGTCGAACGTCACATCGGGGTGACGAAGCGACAAGCAGGGCTGGAAAACACCGTAGGCATCAACGCATCCGGGTCCGATTCCGCATGTAAACAGCCGGGTTCCCAGGGGTGATGTAAATCTTTCAAAAAAGTCAGCCATTTCCCTGCGGTAATGTTCAGGCTGTTGTGTCATTATGGCCAGGCCTTCCTCGGGTGAGACGCGCAGGCTTCTGATCCTGCTGTTTTTGGCATCGGAATCTCTCCGGCCCCGCAATTCAAAGAACATGGAGTAAGAGGGGGAAGCATCCATCCGGGGGTTGGTTGCAGCCCATGCGGCGAACGCCTCCGCCTCGTTTCTGTTGGGCGGCAACAGGGCTCCTTTTACCACGAATGGCACTTTTCTGTCGAGAAGACATTTGATGCCATTCCAGTATCCGGTATAAGAACCGGGGACGCCTGTGACCGCTTCATAGGATTCTCTTTTCATGCCGTAAACGGAAATCTCAATCTCTTCGAGAGGAGGAATAGCGGCCAGAAGATCGGCGATTTGCGGTGTGATCAGCGTCGCGTTGGTAAACAGCAGGACCTTGAGCCCCAGACGGCGCGCAAAAAGATATAGGTCGGAAAAATCCTCCCGCAGAAGCGGTTCACCCCCTGTAAACCGGACGGTCATCACACCCAGTTCTGCGGCCTGTTGGAAAATATGCTTCCATGCGCCCGTATCGAGTTCGCGGGAGCGGACCTGCTTGTCCCCGGCGGGCATGTTGATGCAGCAGTGGATGCAGGCGTTGTTGCAGCGTTCCGTCAACTCGATGTCGAGCTGCGCCTGATGTTCCCCCTCTCCTTTCCAGAGTTGATGGCTGTCCAGGTCCTTTCTTACGATGTATGCGTTCTCGTTCATGCACCCATTTCGCTTGTTAGGATCAAGCTTAAAGGAGTTTCGCTATGGTGTCTTTCATATGACCGCTTCTGTCGAACTGAAGTCGGTAGGCGGGAACATCCTGAGCCATATTTTCTATCAGTGCCAGAATCTTTTCCCACCAGTCGGCCGTGACCAGGGACTTCACCAGATACTGGGCAAGAAGCCGCGCTGTCTCGATACCCCTCGTCATCGGGATGAGACGGTTTGCATTCGCCTTTTCGAGGAAGAGGATGGCGGAGAGCGGGGCGGAGGCAGCGGAGATGTCAGCCAGATCGCCGGGGCTCCAAGTGCCGTGGATGCGCAATCCGTCCGGCCAGCGGCGCACGATGATGCGGTCGTCGCAGAGCACTTCCCCTTCGTTGCGCAGCATCGTTGCAGCCGTGGTTTTTCCGGCCCCGGAGTGTCCCACGAACAGAAGCCCTTTGCCGCTGATGTCCATCCCCGCGGCATGGATGAAACAGGCCTGACGGTCGGCAAGCGCCCGCGCCAAGAGGATCTGATCGGATGGAAACAGGGTCAGCGAATGCAGGCGCCCTTGACGAAACAGCGCTTCGCTGCGGTTGTAGATCCGCCCCCGTGTATGCCCATCGTTGAAAACCGCCGCACAGTGAAAATTTTTGTCACGCCGTTGGTTCGTTATGCCCAGGTATATCCAAGATTCACCTTTGCGATAGATCGCCCAGGGCGGCTGGCGATATACCTCTTTTCCCGGATCGTCCCTATCGAATTCCGGCAGAGAAAAGTGATGGCGTAAGGCGATCATGTCCTCTCCCGGACCATCCTTCTGGAATTTTTTGAATTTGGGATCAAAGGTCTCCTCCGTGAATGGGAGATCGGAATCCACCCTGATAGTGACGCCACCAATCAGGAAATACCGGCGGTGATGCATCCGCCAGTTTTCTTTGAAAAAGCGTGTTTCATCCGCCAGACGGCAGAGATAGGCCACCTTCGCCGAGTATCGTCCGTGTTCCAGATATCCGTAGGCGGGGCACCACCGGCAATCGTGGCGGTTTACACATCGGCCGCAGTTTTCCCGGTACTCCAGATTGTCCTTTACTTTATCGGCGAGCGAAGGGATGAAGTCATCCCATGCCTTCCGGAAACTCCCGTTCCGCAGATTATAGCGCAGCGCCGGGTCTTTGAGAAAGCAACAGAAGGTCATGCCGCCATACGGATCGACATAAAAATCCCGGCATCCATCAATGCAGGCCGCGATAAGACGATTATCTCTCCTCGGAGGAAGACGGACCGTTGACCCGTCATCCATGATGGTCGCGGTGATCTTTTCATCATCGTCCGTCATGTCGGGCGGGTCGAGATGGATCGCGTCAGCCGGGTCCAGCCTCTGACGGGAAATTTCCCTGTTGCGGCCGGCATTCCGGCAGGCAGAAAGGTGCAGCCACGGAGCGCCCATGCGGTAAGTGGAGCTCAATGAACTGGCAAGTTTTATCATGGCATCGAACTGATGATAGTTGTCGCGCATGGGTATCAGTTGTACAGTGAAACCGGTCTTTGCCTCCCGGAGATAAGCAAAACCCTGCATGGTTGCGGCGAATGATCCGGGGGTGCGGGTAATGTGATCATGAATTTCTTCCGTCGCCCCATAGAGGGCGACCATCTTCGCACCTTTCCTTTTCAGCAGGCGGGCGATCGCCGGGGTGATCAACGTGCCGTTGGTGTTGAGGGAATAGGGAAGAGAACGGCGCGTGATAATGTCGAAAATCTCGACGAAATCAGGTCGGAGCATGGGTTCCCCGCCCGAAATCAACCATCTGCGGCACCCCATGGCCCGCGCCTCATCTACGATCCTGCTGATCTCATCAAAGGAAAGTTCTTGTTCCCCGGCCGGGTCCTCTGCCGACAGGCGCAGCCAGCAGTGACGGCAATTGCAGTTGCAACGGTAGGTCAGATCGATGTTGCCTTCGAGGGGCAGGCGTGGGATGTGTCTCTCGTTTTTGATGATGTCCGTTTGTCCACCCAAGAATGATAACCTAAAAGATGGCGGCTGCGTCCCTACCCTTATGCAACCCCTGTAAAATCTTTTAAATCATTTTTTATTGGGTGTCAACTGAATCGTATAGTAGAAAAATGACTTCGTTACAGGGATGGAACGACGGGCATTCCCGGGTGGTTGTCCTAGTGCTGAAGAGGGCTTGGTGCTTTGGCCTGATCCGCAGGGCCGTGACCAAGAAAGATCATTTCCATTTTCCATTCGCCGCCGATTTTACTGAAAATGAACCAGCGGGATAATGGCTCGGAAGGGTCGTCGGTCGGCCGATCCTCTATGTAAAGAACCCGATGGTCGTCCAGCTTTTCAAAGACTCGTCTCTCGAAATCAGCCTCCGAAGAAAGGCGGGATTTGTACCGCTCCAGAAAATCCCGGAATTTGCCTTTATTCAGAATCCCTTCCGACGTGGGAACCGGAAAAGAAGCCACAAGCGATGAAAGGACATCCCACTTGTCTTCCCGTATCGATTCGTCAAACAAACGGATCATTTTTTCAAACAGTTTTCTCACATCGCTTTCCGTCTTGACAAAGCCGCGTCCCCTGAGCGGATGATAAGCCCCGTTTTCAGAAACCAACCAGGTCGTTCTTCCCAAAAGCTCCGAAATTTTCAAAGCCGGTGTTTTCTGCAGGTCGCGGAAAAAGGCGTCAAAAGCCATTCTGGGGATGAGGACCAAGTCGGTCGCAGGCCAACGCCCCAAGGCCTCCTTTCCGGCGGCCAGAAAATCGGAGACCATTAATAACCCGCTAACTTGGATGTTCCCGCCATAGGAGCTATTTTTGACCGGGAAGACATGATGTGTATTGGAAACGTCTTTTGCATGTTGACCAACCATCCTGGAAATCTCCGTATAAGCCGCTTCCGAAACCAGCCACAGCACCTGATGAAACGCTCCGCCGAACGTCTTCAAATTGCCCCGCAGAGTAAAATTCATGATCCGTTTGATCGGTAATTTACGGACTTCCGACAAGTTCGGCTGGGGAATGATCTGATATCCGGGGAACTTTTCCCGCATGCGCTTCACAAAACCCTGAAATTCCTCCCAGGGACACTCGATCTCCCTTCTTAACCCGAGGGGGGTTTTTTCCGAAAAACCCGGCCACCATAGAAGGATCGATTTCGCTCCTTCGGCCGCCAAAAACGCAAAGGTGTTTTCGATATCGTCCCACCCGCAAATTCGCGGTAAAGGAACAATGGTCCCGGTGAAGTCGATATGATGCCTTTTCAAGAGACTCAAAGAGTGTAACGCAATGTGCGCCCGTTCTTCCGTGCTTTGGAAAATGCGCGCCCACAGCTTTGGCTGCGTGGAGTGCAAGGACACATTGATCTCGATCGGGCGAAATGGCGCGAGTGTCTCTACAAAAGTTCCATCAAGCAGGGAAGCGTTGGTTGTGAAGTGGAGGCGGTTGGTGAGGAATCTTTCGCGAACGAGGGTGAGAATGTCGAAAAACTGCGAATGGAGAAAGGCCTCCCCTTCCGAAATGCGTCCTGGCAGGGAATCGCTCATATAAACTCCACCGCTGTGAGAGGCCGAGACGAGGGAAAGCTGCAGTTTAACGCTTTCCACATCCCGAAACACATTTTGCTTGATGGGAAAGGGATTCATCCGGTTTGAACAGAACAGGCAACGCACATTGCACACAGCGCTGATCGAAAGCTGCTCCGGGGGTTGGCCCGCGGCCAGCCATTCCTGAAAAAAGAGATCTTCTTCTGTTTCTAAAGACACTCCTGAATCTCCTCAATTCAGCCCAGACAAGTCTTTCCATTTAGCCTGGCAATTCCTCTTCCGATATGCCGCCGAGAATATTCAGTACAGTATTCACCTTCAAATCTATAATCTTTTCGTCAGTCACTTTTTCCCCATGGCCGTCGAAGAGGATTTTGATTATCGGTTTCAGAGGTTGGTCTTTATTTGTATCAACAACCAGTCCTATGGCATTGTTATTTAATTTTACGTAACTTCCTATCGGGTACAGGGATAGCTCCTCAAGAAATGCTCGTAGTATTTTTGTGGAAAATAAGACGTCCTTCGTTTCTATCAATTCCCTTACTGAGGCAAACTGCATGATTGCCTTCTTATGGGGGCGGTTGTGTGTCATAGCCTCATACGAATCGCATATACCTATAATCTTCGCATACTCGGCAATGTCATTCCCTTTGATTCCACGGGGGTAACCATGCCCGTTTTCTCTTTCATGATGTTCATGAACAGCACGAGCAAGCCAGGGGAATTGATCCTTAAACTTGAATAAGAGATTTTTCCCCAGTTCAGGATGTCTCTTTATCAGAGCTAATTCAGATTCGGTCAATGAATCTTCCTTGCCAATGATATTTTCAGGAATCATAAACATACCTACATCGTGAAGAAGGGCCGCCAGCGCAAGTTCATCAAGTTTCTCACGGGTATATCCCATACGCAATCCGATCTTTATGGCATATACCATTGTATTTACGGGATGAGAGATATAGTAGTCTTTTCCATGGTAAAAGGTATTGGTTAACTGATAAACTCTCTCCGTCATCCTTCTTGATGCCGTGAGCTGCTGAATCAGTGGAAATGTCGTCTCGAGTTCAATGGGCTTATTGGTCTTAACCTTCTCCATGACCTCGCGCATGTAGTTCTGGAGGCCTGTATACAGTCGCTCGGCATTTTCAATCTCTTTCTCATCCTGCGATGAACGCGCCTCCGGAGTCTCGTATGATTTGCCTTCTTCAGACTTAAGATTTTCAATATCACTCAGGCGAAGAGGCTCATCTCCCTCTCCCTTATTATCCTTAATCAAGTCATAGCTGCGAGTCATTTTATACCTCAATTGATCATTCTTGATTCCAAAAACAGACCCTTTCCGTATGCCTCATGGCACACAAAGAAAGGACTGTTAAGACTTCCTGTTAAGCCGTATGCACAGGCCCTGCACGCCCCGCGGCATCTGTGACAACCGATCGATATTCCTCAAATACTCTTCCATGCATGTATTATCATACCCTATTTACTTCTTGCTTCCAATCTATTATAATATATTGTAATTCAAAATGAAACTTATTTTGATAGACACTACTTTCTTAAGGGTACTCCTTCTCAGATGAGCGAGAAGGAGTATCTATGTTTACGAGAAGCTGTGACTTTAGAGAGCGGAGCTTTACCATTAACTACCGGAACTGCGACAGACTAATCCTAAGTTTCCTTTTTCATTTGCCGAATAAGGACTCAGAGGAGGAGACCTTTGCAAAATTGCATGAAACAAGCAATTTTGTCATTCCCGCGAAAGCGGGAATCCAGTGTTATCAAGCATTTCCTAGATTCCGGGTCAAGCCCGGAATGACGAATAGAGAAGTTATGCAAAGGTCACAGAAGTTGGATTCCGGACATCAATCCCTCCTGCTTACCCCTCTTGATTTCACCAACAGATCGTCTGAAATGGACCTTACTCAATTTGACTGGGATTATATTATTAAGAAGATGAGGCAGGAGGGCGTTGCCGAAACAATATTTCACAACTTAAGAAAGAACCACACGCAACATCTGGTACCACCGGCCACCTATACTGCTTTATCGGACCAGTATTACAAAAATCTGAGAAGAAATCTTTCTGTCATCTGTGAATTAAAGGGCATTCTCATTCTTCTTAAGGAATCAGAAATCCCCTGCATCGTTCTTAAAGGAATTGCCCTTGCGGAGCATATCTATCCCAGCATTGCTATGAGGGGAATGTCAGACATTGATATTCTGGTCAAGAAAAGCGAGCTTTACGCCGTCGATGAGCTGCTATCGTCTCAGGGATATATCGCAAGGGACAGCTCCGTTTCGAGCGCCATAGACAATCCTGAAGGCTACCTTGCCAGCCTCGAATACCGGAAAGAAAATGGGTCTCTCTTGAATCTTCATATTCACTGGCACATTGTGAACACGTCGGTACCGGCAACGATGTTTGTAAAACATGTCGATATTGAGCGTATATGGGAAAAAGCTGTTGACGCCAGGGTGGCAGATGCCGATGTATATATGTTATGCCCCGAACACCTTATCATCTATCTCTGTGAACATGCCCTCAGGATCGGCCACTCCTTCGATCGCCTCATACTCATAGCGGACATATTCTACGCTCTTAAAGGCTATGAAAAAAATATTAGTTGGGATTTCCTTGTCGAAGAAAGCCGCCGTTTTAACCTGGACAGATTGGTCTATTTCAGTCTCTCCGTCGTCAAAGCCTATGCGTCATCGAGTATACCTGAAGAGCACCTGAGGAAACTGATGCCGCCACATTTCTCTGTCGGTGAAAGATTCTTCCAGAGACGCCAGATTAGTAACCGCCGCATCAGAGGCAGCAGTTATTTTATTTACCTGGCCATGAACAGGACATTCTCCGATAAGATGAAATTCTTATTCAGGACTTTATTCCCGCCTCGTCAAATCCTTCTTCAAAGACTTTATATCAGGGATGGGGCAACTACAACATCGCATTATACGGCGCGCGTAAGGGAGGTCCTATCTCATATTTTCAGTTTTATCCCGATACCCAAAAAAATATTAAAAAGGCCTTGACTTAAGCTATTATTTTAGTGAGTTTAACAAATCAAATTATGATGAGGAATCTTTAAGATCTCTCCCTTCGCTCGGGACAAGGATTTCTCCTTTCAGTCGAAATGACGAGAAGGGGTCGAAATGACAGAAAAGAAAAGTCTGTCATTCCCGCCCCCGATGAAGACGTTCGAAGGCAGGCTCCAGCGGGAATCCAGACCACTGCCGTCATTCCCGCGAAAGCGGGAATCTAGCATTGATTTTATGGTTCCCCGCTTGCGCGAGGACAACGCCTAGATTCCGGGTCAAGCCCGGAATGACGAATAGAGGAGTTATGCAAAGGTCTCAGATTATGATCGGATTGAACCGGGAGCAAAATAAAATGCTTTGCCTAAGTAAAATTAAATTCCACCTTTACCTTCCATTCATCGTAATTTTGCTATTTTCAGCCTGTACATTCGAAACGTCTGGTATCCGGGTTAAAGATTTTCAAGAGACTTCGGGTGTTGTCACTGATGCTCAGCGCCTTGCGCAGCAGAAAGAGTTGGAAGAAATCACAAAGATGAGCCAGGTGACGGAAAACGCCTCCTTTACGCAAAGGCATGGCGTGCCGGAATACATCATCGGACCGGGTGATGTCCTTACAATCAACTTTTGGATGCCCTATACAATCTCAACGGCCCGTACCGACGAGGGCTTCAAACAAAATACGTACACGGTCGTCGTCAGACAGGAAGGCAAAATTTCCTATCTCTTTGGTGACGATATTCCCGTGGCAGGTTACACAGTCAATGAAGTTAGGGAAATACTGACGGAGCAATTAAAAAAATACATCAGGAATCCCCGAATTGAAGTTATTATGAAGGAATACAAAAGCAAGAGCGCCCTGCTCTTCGGCCAGATCAACATCCTTCAGACAGGAACCTCAGGCCCCGGAAAATATCCTCTTACAGGAAAAACTGCCATACTTGATTTTATCGTATCTGCGGGCGGCCCTATAACAGGCAAGGACAGCAGCGTTCTTGGCATTAGTCCCGGAAATGCGGATATGAGAAATGTGGAAATTGTCAGAAAAGGGAAAAAATACACTGTCAATCTTTACAATGCCATGTTCAGAGCGGACGTTTCCCAGAATATAATCGTAGACGATGGCGACATAGTCACTGTTCCGGAACTTCCCTTCTATGGTGAAAGGATATATGTTTTCGGCGAAGTCAACAGGCAAGGTATATATAGACTGAAGGACGCTGCTGACCTTCTGGCAGCAATAGCTAATGCTGGAAGTACGACCCTCATAGCCGTGAAGTCAGATATTAAGATAATAAGAGAATATAAAGAGCGGGGAGGGAAACCGATTATCCTGTCTGCTAATCTGGATCAGATTCTAAAGCAAGGGGACTTATCCCAGAATATAAAGCTTAAAGATGGTGATGTTGTCTACGTTCCCAGAAGGGTTATCGGCGATATCAATGAATTTATCGTAAACACGACTCCTCTTCTCGATTACCTGCTAAAATACCCGGCCAGTTACAGGGATTCTTATTTCCTCAATCCTGCAAACCAACTGCGGTTTTAGGAGAATTTCGCGCAATGGCCCAATATGACCTTAACCTCAGAGATTACTGGCGCACTATCAGGAAGAGGAAGTTTCTTGTCTTTTTCACCGTAGTCTCAATGGGGGTTTTCAGCCTTGTCTGGGCTCTATTAGGGCAGCCCGCTCCTATATATAAGACAAGTGTCAGTATTAAAATTGAAAAGACCGGTTCACTAACCGGCCTTTACTCGCAAACCTTTCCCTGGTCTTCCACCAATTACCTGGAGACGCAGGCTTCTGTCATTAAGAGTTACATTATTATGGAAGCAGTTGCCAAAAAACTCAATTTGATACCGGCTAATCTTTCTTCTGAAAAGATACGCAGCAATAGCGAATATCTTAGGATTATAATAGACCTTAAAAGTAAAGTCGAAACAGAGCAGGAAGGCAATACTGATATAATCACCATTAATGTGACATCTGAAGACCCAAAGTTTGCGCAGCGTTTCGCGAATACAATTGCTCAGGTTTACAATGAGGAACATCTGCTCGATATTAACAGGAGGACATTCGAAGCCAAGAAATTCATAGAAGGCCAATTAAATATCGTTAAGGAGAAGGTAGCCAAATCAGAAGATGCCGTACGGCATTACAGGGAAACCAGCAAATTGATATCCATTGACGCGGAATCTTCGACCACGCTTGGCAAGTCTTCCAGACTCCAGGCAGCATACGACATTGATTCCTCAATACTTCAGAAAATCAACGCCGTGGAGAAAATTCTTGCCACGGCGGAAGATAAATCTCTCACATCAAAAACATCTTTCTACTTTGATGAAGCGACGCCGATCTATAAGAATTTGAATGATCGATTGGTTAATCTCATGCTGGAGAGGGATACCCTCCTTCTTACGTACACAGAAAACTTTCCCCAGATTCACGAAATCAAGAATCAGACCCATGAAATAATCACAAGCATGAAGTCGCAGTTATCATCGCAAAGAAAGTATCTCGAGTCAAACGTCAGGAGTTTGAAGCAGCAGATAGATGCCACAGACGAGCAGCTCAGAAAACTACCGGAGAAAGGCCTGGAACTGCTCAGATTCGAAAGGGAGGCGGCGGTTGACAGAGAGGTGTACACTCTTCTGCAAAAGAAGCATCAGGAAGCCTTGATTCAGGACGCGGAAAAGATAGAAGAAGTTAAGATTGTAAAGCCTGCACTTGAACCCACAATACCGACAAATCCACCCAAAACCGCTGCAAATACGACCGTGGGAGTAGTTATCGGACTGATTATGGGTATTGTTTTTGCGTTCATAATAGAAACCTTTGATACTTCCTTCGAGGCCATTGAAGAAGTCGAAGAATTCTTGGGTGTACGCGTCCTGGGGATTATACCGCAGGTCAACCATGATGAGCTCAAGGCGATTCTTCAGGAAAAGTACTCCAAAACTGTAGACGATGAAACCATAAAAAAAACTAACAGACTTATATCTCACTTCTTGCCTGCGTCGTCATCGGCTGAAAATTACAGGGCCCTCAGAACAAACCTGAATTTTCTAAATCTCGACAAAAGCATTAAGACAATAGTCTTTACGAGCTCTTCACCTGAGGAAGGTAAGACTACTGTAGCCGTCAACCTCGCTATAACCATGGCTCAGGGCGGCAGCAAGGTACTCCTCATTGAGGGAGACCTCAGGAGATCTGTAATAGCTAAGTTATTTGGCATCGAACCTATACCAGGACTCGCGGATGTAATACTGGGGAATTACGAGTGGAGAAGCGTTGTAAGAACGATTACAGATTTTATAACGGGTAAGATGAGCATGGACGAGATAATGCTGACGCCCGGCATGGATAATCTCCACATTATCACCGGTGGATCGACTGCCCCAAATCCGACCGAGCTTGTTAACTCGAAGCTCATGCCTGATTTTATCAAACAGGCCTCTTCTGAATATGACATTATTCTGATAGACGCGCCTCCCGTTTTGGCCGCTACAGAAGCAGCGATATGGGGTTCTCTTGCAGATGGCGCAATCATTGTATATCAGGTGGGAATAATTGCCAGGGGCGCCCTCAAGCGGGCGAAGGCACAGCTTGACCATGTGGGAGTAAGAATTTTCGGTGTTGTCCTGAATGGTTTAAAAACTGGTATCAGTCCTGATTTTGCCTACCGTGACAAGAAGTATTACTATTACTATGGTGACAAAAAGCCGGAACGGCCTTCTTTAAAGGATAGGATCATCGCGTTCCCTGAAACTGTAACACATTACCTTAAATCAATTATATCTAAAGTATCTGTCAAGAGGGAAGCGCCTGCGCCTGCAACTACAGCTGAAGCTGAAACGGAACCAACACAGCAGGAAGATGCGCAGAAGGTAACGGCTGAAAAGCCTGAAGTCAAAATTTCAAGACCGAAAATTGTAATTCTATTATTTGCACTCCTGTTTCTGATACTCGGTATTCTTTATCAGACCGGCGTCATTCAATATGATGTACGAAATATTTTCCCGTGGGCTGAATCTCTAAAACCCACTATTGAAGAAAAGAGAACTTCTCAAGAGAACACTCAGCCTCCGGCCAGCGCGATACAAACAAAGCCTCAAGAAAAATCAACAACCATAGAGGAAAAGAAACCCATTCCTGAGAGCATTGAACCACCGGCAACTGCCGGACGATCAGCGCCCCAAAAAGATGCCCTGCCAACACAGGCGGCAGTTCCCAAGTCCACTGATGACAAGGACTGGGGCGTTGTCCTCTACGCAAAGGATAGGACTAACATAAGGGCAGACCGTTCAATCAATTCCAGGATCATAGCAAAACTGGAACCTAACCAGAAGGTCAAGGCAGACTTCCTCGAGGATGAATGGTATGCGGTATTTAAGGTTAAAGAAATAAAGCGGGATATAAAGAAGGCACTCGGTTATGTATACTCTCCGCGGCTATCCCCTCCTGAGGCCATACAGCCGCAGGCAACGGGTCATCAGACTGCTAAGGACTGGGGCCTAATCCTTTACGTAAAAGACAGTACCAACATAAGGGCAGACCGTTCAATCAATTCCGAGGTCAGAGGGAAGCTTGAACCTGGCCAGAAGGTTAAGGCAGACTTCCTCGAGGATGAATGGTACGTGGTATTTAAGGTTAAAGAAACAAAGCGGGATATAAAGAGGGCGCTCGGTTATGTATACTCTCCCCGGTTATTCCCTCTTGAGGCAGCAGGGAAGAATTAAATCCGCTCCTTTCTACGCCTTACGGTAGAAGATGTCCTTGCCTGATACTATCCAGAAATAGACTGCACCAGTATGCCTGAATCAAGAATCAGAAAGAGATCCGCCCATTCGACGCTCAAACGACGTGCCAGGCGATTCTTTACAAAAAGAACCCTGTTCTGGTTGCTCATAATAGCGCTTTGTTCATTTGTAGTGAGCGCCTTCACTGTTACCACGTCTTACTTTATTGCAAAAGTTTCTAAATTTATGGACACAAGCTACAACCCGATGGATGCAGCCAAAATGATATATGAACAGGAAAAAGCAAAATATAAAAAAAGATAAAGAACAGTCTCATCTCTGTAATTCCTACCCTCCCCTTCTGTCATTTTGACCCCTTCGTTTTTTTGCTCAGGCTAAACTCCGAGAGGTGAAATGGCAAAAAGAGAATTATGACACAGTCTCCAAGCCCGGATTTACGAATAGAGGAGTTATGCAAAGTTCTCAACATGCCGAACAGTATTGATGCTGTCCCTGCTTTTCATTGTCTTGTCACGACGAGTGTGATATAAAAAAGTAAATGGCTATAAACGAATATGAAACGAAACGCTAAAATTCATGACCTGACCCCCATGATAAAGCATCTTTTCTGGTGGGTGCCTGAGAAAGAGATAGCGTCACTCAGCCACGACGCCATCGTGGAGTCTGTGCTCAGTAACGGCAATGAGGATACTGTCAGGCAACTTTTTGATTATTACGGAATCGAAAAGGTAGCTGAAATCTTCAACCGGCAGATATCGGGCCGGCGAATCAATTACCGGCCGAGGACGGTTCATTTTTTTCGACAATATTTTCATCGGCATGTACAGAAATATTCTGACAGCAAATCAGGTTAAACTCCTGCCTCTGGTCAAAGAATTCTCGCGGGATTATTATCTGGTCGGCGGCACAGCCATCGCACTTTATCTCGGGCATCGGCGCTCAATCGATTTTGATCTATTCACCTCCGGCAGGATCAAAAAGCAATCCATCAAGAGGCTCATCGACCGCCATAAATGCCCGGTATCCGATATCCTTTTTGAAGATTCCGAACAGATCCATCTTGTCATTCATGATGTCAAGCTTACGTTCTTTTCCTATCCGTATCGGATTGACGCACCAATAGATTTTGACCAGATCATCCATATTCCAGACCTCCTGACCCTTGCGGCCATGAAGGCTTATGCCCTCGGCGGCAGAGCGAAATGGAAAGACTATGTGGACCTCTATATTCTGTTGAGGGATCACTTTTCCCTTGCGCAGATTTCGGAAAAATCAAAAAACATTTTCAGCGCCTATTACAACGAGAAACTCATCCGGGAACAGCTCTGTTACTTTCAGGATGTGGACTATTCTGAAAAAGTGGACTTTGTAGTTCAACCGGTTTCTGATGAAGAGATCAAACAATTCCTTACCGATGTCGCAACAACACCATTTGGCTTTTAACCTTTTTGCGGAGGCTAAGAAAGAGGACAAACACCTCCCCCATCTCCTGATAAAGGCTTGCAGATGACGGCAGATTGGGATAAAATGTTTCACAAGGGCATAGATTGGGATACGATATACAACGAACAAGGAGGTGTCGCTATGGAACATCCTTCTGTAAAAGATTATGTCAAGATACCGAAACAGGAATATAACCTGCTCAAGGAAGTCTACCGCACTGTCAAGCGTCAGGCATTTCTCGTACGGCTTGATGAATCTGAGCGGAATCTTGCCGCGGGCAAGACTAAAGCAATTTCCGTTGACGATTTTATTGACGCCGTGTAAACGGTATGAAGCCGAAATCAATTTATTTTGACAGTGTCTTCGAAAAACACTGGCATAAGTATTTGACGGGTCTTACAGAGAAACAGAAAGCGCAGTTGAGAGAGCGTCTTACTATCTTTAAGGAAGACGTCTTCGATAAACGACTTAAGACTCATCGATTGAAGGGGAATCTCAAAGAGTATTACGCGTTCTCGATAAGCTATTCTCACAGGATTGTTTTCAAAATAATTGAAGACAATTCAGTGTATTTCATTGAAGTTGGCAGTCACGACGTCTGTTACTGAAAGGTTCTTTGCCACTTAACTCCTCAACCCTTACCCCTTGCCCCTCTATGTCCGACATCGTCACCAAGGCTAAAAACCTCGGTAGAGAATATGTGATCGGCCACAAGATGGAAAAAACCTTTGCAGATTTGATTTGAGTGAGGTGTAAGGGGTGAGGAAACATCATGAATTGAAGGCATGGCAGGGGGCGATGGAACTGGTCAAGGAAATTTACCGAGTGACCCGATACTTTCCGAGGGAAGAAATCTATGGCCTTGTTAGTCAGATGCGCCGTGCTGCCGTGTCTATACCGAGTAACATCAGTGAAGGTGCGGCAAGAGGCGGAGATAGGGAGTTCATACAATTTCTGATTATTGCGAGGGGGTCTTTGAGCGAGCTTGAAACACAGTTGCTTATTTCGAATGACCTGGGTTATATGCGGGACGTGTCAGATATTCAGGAAAGAATTGACAAACTTTTTTCACTAATCGGCGGATTACTGCGAAGCCTTAGAGAGCGCGGGAAGACAAAGGATGCATAACTCCTCACTCCTCACTCCTCACTCTTCACACCTCACTCCTCACCTCTTCCCCCCTCACTCTTTTCTCCTCACCCCTCACGTGATCATGTACGACCATGATTAAACTCACTCACGTAGAAATCGATGCCAAAGCCATATTCTTACTGGCAATGGTCGTTCTAATAACGCTCGGGGGAGGTCTCCTCATTACAAAGGCTTCCACAGGCCTTGCCTTTGCGGTAATCGCGGCTGTCGTCATCGGAATCCTCAGCTTTGTCAATACAGAAATCGCCCTCTATATCCTGATCGTTTCCATGCTCCTTGGACCGCAGTTTATATTTGGTGAGTCTACACCCCTGCCAGGCCGCGGCCGCCCGCTCACCCTGCGCATGGATGATTTCCTTCTAGTCATCGTCGGATTTAGCTGGTTTCTAAGAACCGCGATCAGAAAAGAATTAGGGTTCTTTCTAAAAACGCCGTTAAATGCACCGATTACGTATTATTTTGTAGTATGCATGGTCTCAACGCTTCTTGGATACTTGATGGGGAGAGTAAAGGGAATCACAGGATTCTTCTTTGTCTTGAAATACTTTGAATACTTCATCATATACTTCATAGCCGTAAACCACCTGAAGGAAAAGAAACAGATTGAAAGGTTGCTTTTCACCATGCTTGCCGTCTGCTTCATTGTCTGCAT
>Ga0208495_1000132_pt1 | contig 40408 bp, 45 predicted proteins | sample CryBogmetaGMA14M_FD_184551 | JGI IMG/M metagenome (GOLD analysis project Ga0208495, IMG submission 184551) | Freshwater microbial communities from Crystal Bog, Wisconsin, USA - MA14M (SPAdes) | ecosystem: Environmental > Aquatic > Freshwater > Lake | place: Crystal Bog, Wisconsin, USA...
ATTCGGTAGGACGGCAATAAAGCCAAGCCGCTTAATAAAGTCCCCCCACAAAGTGTCATGATTATAGTCAATGCCCATGCACCCATGGAGGTAAATGACAACCGGCAACGGTTTATTCACGCTTACTTTATCGGGCGAAGTTTTAAAGAAACTCCCCGGAACAAACACATCAGCATCTTCCCAGGTCATCGCCACGTCTGCCCCTTGCTTCTCAAGAGTCTGTGTAAAAGCTTCAGGAACTACTGCGCCAAAAGCGAATGTCAGAGTGATGATTGTTATGAGCAGGATTGTCTTCATCTGTCTTGACTTCATTGGTCAATCCTTTTCTTGTCTGGCATTGAACATCTTGTATCCAATAGACGGGTCTTTGGCCCATGATGGAATAAGCCCCCAGCGGAACCACTTCAGATTCTTAAGGGTGTTCGCTTCTTAAAGACGGTTTAAGAACAATGGCGGATTGCTTTATCCACTGAAGCGTCTTAATCTTTTCGATCTGCTGATATGCATCCAGGTTATGCATGGTCATTCACCTTGAGAAAAACGCAGACTCCTGCGCTTTTGATTGGATCATTACATCATTTCAATATCGTAACAAAGCTGACATGGGCAACCCATTTCCAACCCTCGTCTGTCTCCCAAGGATGATTTCCGAACGGCTGTGCCCAGTGCTTATTTTAAATGTCCTTTCAATTCTTGAAATATTGTTGATTCCTCAAGCAGTCTCCCTGCAATATTTCGCAATTTGTCAACGGTATCCGAAGGGAGTGTAAAAGACGTCGGAAGATTCTTAAAAAATGAACGCTCATCAGGGTCCTGTATTGCGTCAAATCCTATGACAATAGGATAAAAATCAACTTCATACAGATGACCGCCAGCGAGTGTTGCTTGTGGGCAGCTTTTTTTCATTTCCGTTTCACAGCTCTTTCTTGCATCTTCATCCTTTTGCCATTGCTCGACGCTTTTCTTTAACAACTCAATGGTTTCGAAGGAATAATTATCCATAGGAGCATTAGCGACTGTCATAAGAGTATCTTTCAAGGAAGGGGCGCTTTCCTTTTGGTCGAGTGTAATATTGGGTTCTGTTTTGGCATTGACAACAATGACCACTATTTTCTTGACTTGCATCATGTTAATCATTCTGAGAACGCTCCAGGGGCTATCGGTCGAAAACATTGAATATGTTGGTTCACGAAGTCCGATGTTATCGGCAATCCCGCCATCCATAAGGTGAATAAAAGGCCTCTTATTTTTATCAAGATATGAGCGAACCTGCATTGCCTTGGCAAAACGGGAAGTAGCTATGTTTCTATCATTCATTGCATTTTTTACCCAGCCAGGCTCACTGAAATTGCAGCCTCCAGCGTAATTTTTGACTGTAACAGGACTCAGCAAAACCGGAAAAGCCGAAGAGGCGGCCACTGCTCTTGAAATAGGAAATTCCGAAAGATCCGAGCAAAGAAGATCAAACTGATCCTGAGTAAACTCAAACCGGGCCCCCAGGGTCATATCTGTTGCATTTATGAGAATGAATGGCTTTCTTTTCTGCAAATCCTTAAAGTCACGGTGATTGAAGATGTGCTCGTCATAAAATTCTGCTGCCATGTCTATCCGGTCAAACTCCGGAGAAGCGAGGCGGAACCAGTTCAACGGTGAAAACAGTTCTTTCTCAAGTGCACCCTCAATATCTTTCTTCAGAAATTGCGACTCGAAATCAGCAAAAATCTTGTCACGATAGAGTGCATAATAAGCTGAAGTGAAACTTCCGCCGGACACCGAAGAAATAACATCCACTTCATCCAGAAGACGCTTTTTCTTACCCTCCCATATGATCTCCGTATCTCTTAATTTTTCTAGAACACCATATGAAAAGGCTGCGGCGCGCGTGCCGCCACCTGAGAATGCCAGAATTACAAAAAGACTATCTGAGTTTTCTTGTGAAAGGAGATTTTGGAAGCGATATCCTTTATCTTTGTCAAAATTATCAAGTTTCGCATTCGTCGGATAGTGGGCACACCCCATGAAAGCAAAGATGGACAAAAATAATAAAATAGTAAGTTTAAGCTTTTTCAAAGGTCACCTCCTTTGGACTCACAGAATTAGTTCCTTTAATCTCCAAAGTCTGGGAGAGGGGCTTATAATCCTTAGCACCGTAGAGTTCAAACGTATACGTACCTTCATCCATCCTAAATATTTTGTTTGTAAATCCTGCCTTTTCACCATCGACAAGAACCGTCCGTGACATGAGATACTTAACTATAACGTATTCCATAAGATTCCTCCTTTCGTTCATTGCTGATGAGGCCATAACTTATAGTTGTTACTAGGTTGCTAATTCTTCAAATTTTTCTTTCCATTCATTTTTGATTGAAAGCGAGTAAAACCGGTTATCACCAGAAGCCGGATCTATCACTCAAGTAAGTGCCTTTATAGCCCTTGCTACCATAGAGTTAACATTGGAATGACCGCCCCAAGCTGTGAGACAAGTGCGCTTTTCTGGAACCGGAAAGTATCTTGCTGTAAAGAGAATAGCAGCCCTGACGTATTCGGATGGTTCTGTACCATAATGAGTTCGCAAATTGAGGCGCTTCCTCCAAAAACCGCACTGGGGTTCGTTTCTCAATGCAAAGATCGGTTTCCCGCATACAGAATGATCTCTGATGCACCGTTTCCTTTGTATACAATAGTTCCTTCTTCAACCAATAATCTCAGGACTGAAGAGGTCTGAGAAAGCAAATTCCGGTATGTCCCAATAATAATAGATTCCTGTTGAAGTCTGCGGCATATGTCCGAATGAGTCATCCCGTCAGGATTCTGTTGAATCAGCGCCTTCACCGCTTTTTTTATCCGGCACAATTCTCGTGGCGGTTTATCCGGAGAAGTCATGAAAATAAATCCATTATTATCAGGTTTAATTAATTGTTAGGCTAATTGAATGGCAAGCGAGACATCCGATGGGATGCGGCCAGAACCAGCTACCAAAGCTGCGAACTGTGGCCCAGAGGAATGCGACGCGATGACTTTGAATTTCCCCTGGTATTCCCAGCGATTGGTGGCTCGCTTGATGAATACAGGCACAGGGTCATGCTGCCTTGCGAGCGCCGCTCCGGCCGACGCGATGATCAGCCCGTTGCCGCACAGCACAACATTTGGGGCACGGGGGTTCAGTTCCAGCTTTACGCAGACAGCGACGACATGCCTGTCAACGGTGGGCAGGTAGGACTGTTTGCTTCCGCCGAGGTGCCCGTGGATTTCATCTCGAGTGTATTCGTTGCCGATCTTGAACATATAGTGCGCTCCTTGAGAGTGTGGTGTCGAGCAGCTCCAATATCGACCAGAAGAGTAAATTGGTCCATTGGGGTGACTATCCTTATAGAACGGAGGCTTTGGAGCGCCGATGAATTCCTGTGTTTTAATATCCTCGGCATATCGACGGAATCCATTCTGCTTCAACTGATCCTGCGCTTCTTGCTCTGAGGTGAAATGCATCTCGTCGAACACGCCCGATCTGTCATGTATAAAACAGACAAGGCACAATCCCCTTGGATCAACATCGATCAATGCCCAGTTTTGTTGAAGCATTTCGACGACCTTAAACCAGTAGTCTCGGCTTCGTATTTCTACGATGTCTTTTTTCATCTTTTTTTCCGCTAACTAATGGAAGGAAATCTACGCTGTCCTATGTGTGAAGTCAATTATTGACTTAAGGTAATGAGGGTGTCCACTTTTTTGGGTAAAGATCAACCTGTATTCAATGAGCTGTGCCGATCATCCCGCCTATCGCTTTGTATTTGTTATCCATCTATCTTATTTGGTGCTGATATGTAACTCTCTTACACGAGTATCCTCACCGGCACATAATAACAGAATCTGGCGCACGACGGTAGCATACTTCTCGGAAACGACACTATCCAGAACCTCTTTCGCGGCATCAAACTGGCCAAGCTCCCGAAGAATCTCCCCCTTCATTATTCGGTCTTCATCCTTATCCTGACCCATTAGTTTCAAGAGCGCTTCCAGGTTATGACCGCATGCGCCTGAAGCGGGAATCATAACCTTTCCCGGCGTATGGTGTACATCGCGGAAAGCATCGTTCCTTCGCCACCAAGTCAGTATCCGCAGAATTTTTTCCTGCTGTTGGTCTTTGGCAAGGTTAGCTTCAATGGCTGAATAATATTCGTCTTCAGTGGGCTCCTCGACCTCTTCTGCGTCATTCCATTCAGGATTGACCTTTTGGTCTTTCGCACCCCACAGCTCGACAGTACCAACTTTTTCAGCATCATCCAGCCAGTAACCTTTTTCACAGTGCTGACATTTTACGACGGCTGGAGGCTGCGGTAGCATTGGAGAAACCTTCTTTCCATCGCTCCAGAAAATAGACCCAAACGTATTCCCCGATGTTAGTGTCGCGAACTTCGCGAGCCCCTTGCAGTGCGGGCATGAAATGATCTGATCCGGACCAGGTATCAAGCGTCAACCTCCTTAGGTATGTACTTTTGTCTTGACCAGCCATGGTTGTTGGCCTTGAGCGAGTTGTTATACATGCTCCTTCATTACCTCCTGCCAAATACTACGACTTACTCGTGATAGAATACCTGCGGCTTCTATATACTCATTGTCTCTGTAGAGAGAGGCCACTATTTTAAGAGACTCTGACGCCGATTGGCTGCCGGGGAAGGAGTAGCGCTCGTCGTTTTCTTGAAGAGCAGCCAACTTATCAAGCTCAGTTTTTCCTTCGCCCATAATGCCTAGTGCTATACATTCATAGATGTAGGCGAGATGTTCTAGTGTGCAGATCTGAGGGGTCAAAATGTATCTCCTCCATGCATACGACGCGAGATAGTGAGTTGACTGGGGCACCTTTCGGGTTTATTCATTCAATCATCTGGAAAGAAAGTCTAGGACCATTTGGTTAAATTCATCTGGCTTCTCAAAATTGGGCAAGTGACCACACTGTTCGATGACGTGGAGTTTGCTATATTCCTGTCAGCCTCAGGGATTCAAAGCATCCCTCAACACAGCAGACGGTTTAAAGGTAACGACCTTTCGTGCAGCAATGGTCACATCTTCCCCGGTCTGAGGGTTCCTGCCTCTTCGTGCTTTCTTAGAATTCACCATCCACTTGCCGAATCCGGAGACCATCACAGGATTACCTTTGTCGAGTTCGGATTTAATGATGTCAAAGAAGCTCTCAACAATTCTGGTGCATTCGACTTTAGGCATGCCAATGTGTTCGTTGAGCATATTAACAACTTCGATTTTTGTCAGTGTCATGGTGTTTTACCTCTTGGGTGTTAGTTGTCGGCAAAACTTCACAAAATATAGAAAAGAATACCCCGGATCAGATACCGAGGTATTCTCTCTTACAGATTCTTCAAACTATTTCTTCTTGGGAGCCTGTTTTGCAATGATCTTGTCTTTTATCTTGTCATAGGTAGCGCCGGGAATGATCTTTTTTGATTTCAACTGGTCCTTCTTTGCATAAGGGCGTCCATCAATGATCTTCTGGGAATAGATGTCACCAATACCGGGAAGTGCCGACAGTTCTGCCTTTGTGGCTGTGTTGATGTCGATTAGTTCTGCCTTTGCAGCTTTCGCTGGTGGAGTCGGCTTTGCTTGCGCTTTAGGATCGGCGGCAAACGAAAGAGTGGCTGCAAATACAAGTACCATTGTGAGAATGACGATTTTTGACCATGTTGATTTTTTCATCAGATTTGACCTCCTTTATTTTTGTTGTTACTTTATTTTACAGTTTCCGGAGTTGATTTTTCAATATTAAGAATGCTCTGTTTCACGACCTCCGGAACTGTTACCTTCAGTGCCCACTTTCTGATGCTGCTGGCTGACGGCAAGATAATTCATGACAACCCTCCAACATTTTTAAATGACTTTAACTCTTCTAAGCTATTAATCACAAACTCTGGCACTTCAATAAAAGGACAATATGCATTCCATTGGCCAGCAAAAGGATAATGTGTTTGGTGTGGATCGATTGAACTCAGGTCCTTAGCAACGAGAAAACAGAATGGGAGAGCTGGCTTGCCAACATCTTTAGCCACTCCAACGCCACGTTTCCCATAAAGAAGAGATGTGGCTCGAGCCTCTGGTACAAGTAATGGAAATATGTGTTTGACCGCATCATTCTTTGTTGTTTCTACCCAATAAGCATCAACCGGAATAGCTCCCCAATCACCATTTCTGTATGTACAATTCTCCCACATTAATCTAACGCGCATTACTGTTCAATCTCCCCTTACCTTGAACCGCTTCCGAAAATCCTTCGGCCTCTCATAATCCTGTAATGACCATATTCCCCTTTTCGCTGCTCTTGCTTCCATCTCCGCCCGAATGAACTGTGATCGATAGGGTTCCTTCAGATATTCAACATAGGCTTCCGCATATCCTTCTCTGACCATTTCCAGATTGATATTGCGGTTATCGATCCAGATCATTCCCACCATGCGTTTATAGCGGTCAATGTCGATGATATCCAGCCTGACCTGCATCCCCATGATCCTGCTTTTCAGTGCTCTCCATGATTCCTCACCATAAGGTTGGCCAGGTTTATTGACACGACCAGTGCGCTGATTGATTTTAGGTGTCTCGGGGGCATCGATACCGTACAATCTGACCCTGAGTTTGGTTCGGTCCGGTGTTGTTACATGGATTGTATCACCGTCTGAGACTTTGGTGACGGTGCCGTTGACGGTGCGGATCGGCTCACGAGCAGAAGTGAGGGATGTGAGGAGAAGGCTTGTCAACCCTGCAAGAAAGAACAAGGTAAAAATGGTTCTGATAAGAAGTGGTTTTAAGCGCATAGAGTCACAGATATAAAAATTTAATTTAGCATCGGTCCATTCATCGGGTTAAGGTCGGCCGACAAATTATTTCCGGAGAGAGACTGATTATCCAAGGAGCGGTTGATTATTACACTTTAATCACGCCGATTAATGTTTATACTTCTTTCGGATCACTCCACCATTGGACTACATCTTCTGAGTCAATGGTGACCATCTCTCCAGCCTTGACAAGCGAAGCAATTTTTCTCCACAAAAGAACTCCCGCGGCTTCCAACATCTGACTTTCTTCCGAAGTATTTAAAACAATTTTAGATTTCAGCTTTTCCTCTTCAAGTTGAAGCCTGATTTCGCAATCCTCTATAGTCAGCACTTTGGGATCGTTATTCATTATCTTTCCTTTCAAACTTGTACGGCTCTATACTGACATATTCTCCAAATTCATCCTTCAATTGGTTCAATACTGACTGTTTTTATCCCAATACGTTGTCTTCCACCTCTCACATAAGGTCGAATATCGATCGTGATTTTAACCGGCTGTCTATCTTTGATGTCTCTAGCTGTTGTTTCTGCACCAATTTGTGGGCAAGGTCTATGTGAAATTGGATGGTTTATGTCATCCAATTTGGTATCAATATGATTTTCTATCCACCATCTTTTTAGTCTTATTTCATCTTTATGGTCAATAAAAACAACAGCTTTCTTCCCCCTGCCACTGCGATTAACAATGCCTTCAAGCGTGATGTCTGGCATGACTAAAACCCCCTTATTTTAATGACTTTAATTCCTGTAAGCTATTGTGATCGCGCGCACTGGCACCTTAACGAATGGACAATATGCATTCCATTAAGTGATTGATGACACAGTATGGAATAAATAGTCGTTCTCTCGCCCTCGTTACGGCCACATAAGTCAATTTGCGGATTTGTTCTTCAGTCCACCGGCTGCCCGGCGCCAGCCAGTCCATGCCCAACAGGAAGACACAGGCATAATCAAACCCCTTGAGGCTGTGAATTGTTGAGATCGTCACCCTGTCAGTCGTTACATCGTAGGACCGCTTTGCCCGGTAATCCTCAGAAATCCAGTTGTGAATGATTCCCTGCTTCTCAAGGGCAATTTCCAGAAGCCGGGGCAGGTGCATGCCTGTATCATTCTCTGGAGAACGCATAGTGTAGATTATGGCAATTTCTGAGAGGGGATAGCCGTCCTCTTTATTCAAGGACCAGATACGGCTGGCTACCCATGTGGCAATGGCTTCGTAATCGTTAAACGACCTGATCTCCGGCTGAGGACCGTGAATCACCTCAAAGGTCTCAGGGAACAACTCCGCCTGAGGGGTTTCCTGGCGTGATTCCTGCCCATCTTTGATAATCGCTTTTGCAAAATCGGCAATCTCCTCAGTGTTACGGTAAATCCATGATACCCGATGCACCCGTCCTCGTGCATGAATACCGACCTCCTTCCACGAGGCGCGTCGCTGGTAGATGTTCTGATTATCATCCAAGGCGATGGCAAGATGATCAGTCTGCGGATTCAGCAGAGCAGTCACGATTTTCAGCATGTCATCGGAAAAATCCTGACCTTCATCAATGAGGATGGCGTCATACCGGAGGGTGCAGGTTGGGAGCTTCTCTATGGTATCTTGAATCACCATATCGTAATATTCGGAATCCGCCTTTTCATATGGCACGTTTTCCCCTGCAATTTTTGCACAGAGCTGAAAGAAATGGCAAACCTCGACGCCGTTCTCCCCGAGGGGGACATACTTGTCGAACAAGAGACGGTGGATGTAATTGACGAGTGTGATGTTGTAACAGACGAAGAGAATATTCCGAATGGCTGGGTTGTATTGCTTCAGCAGAGCAGCGCGATGGACCAGGATCAGCGTCTTGCCGCTTCCCGATGGTCCCATGATAATCCGGTGTCCCCCGTCATATTGCCTGGCGATGCTTTCCTGGTGGTGATCGAGTAGCTTTAAGCGACGGATAGTATCTGTGCTCTTATTCCTCTGATCCCGCTCCGGTAGATCAATACGCACTATGGGAAAGATCAGCTGCCTGAGGTGGTTCAGTTCCTTTCCAGTAATTGTGAACCGGGGTTTGACTGTCAGTATTCTTTCAAGTGCTTCTCGAAAGCAGTGCCCTGTTAGATCTTCGCAGATAGGCGACTGGGGATGGAGGTCGTCCCAGAAGAAGATATGATTAGAAGGAATGACGCGATGAAGTCCTTTTAGCTCATATTCATGCTTGTTGATGTTGGGAAAGACGATGCCGCTGTTGACGGTCACCTTGACCTGACCATATGTATTCGAATCCTTTGAAACCAGGTGGCCATCCTGTTTGATCTTGTCCATGACACGGCCAAAATATTCACGTATCTGTATGAGTGGATTCTTTCGCCGTTCCTCTTTCCCCCCGATACACAGTGTAAAATATTTAGGATCAGCGGCAGTGATTTGATCTAAAGCCCAGTCTTTGACTTCGAAGATTATAAGTCCTGCGTCCTGGACATAGAGGATAAAATCAGGCTCACTACCCTGAATATCCGGCAGATACCATGTGATGTATCTAGCGTCGGGCTTGGCACAGGCCTGGAGAAACCGGTAAAAAACCTGCTCACCCGGTGTTGTGAATGTCTGGATGTCATAGGGGATAAAAGTGGCCATATAATATCCTCTTTTATATCTCGAACCATGTCAGATTTAGCTCCCCGAGTTTCTCCCCTTAGTATAGAGGCAGCTCCGACAATAGTTCAAATTCCTTAGATTCCAGCAACAAACCTATTAATCTCTCTTACCTAGAGTCTAATGTATTGATGAATCGGTGGAACAACCAATTAGCAACAATAGATTTCTTATAACATGATTTCTGCCGACTCACTAATTATCTGTATAAGACCCTGAGCAGCTATTCCTGAAGGGTTGGACAGATGCTCTTTTTATTTTTTTTGCTAAATGTCGTAACATATTATAATTATGTCTATTCTACATTATTTTGCTGTTAATATCATCATTTATAAACTTCATTTATCAAGAATTAATATTTCTATATCCTTTTAACAACCTATGATAAAAAAAGATAGACAAGTTTGTTTGATTTTGATATAACCGCTTAAAATTAAAAATCACATCATTTAATTAAAAATCATGAATAGAAATATCTTGCTTGTTGAGCCGGGTTACAAAACCAAATTCCCCCCCCTCGGTCTTATGAAAATCTCCACTTATCACACAAAACTTGGAGATAAAGTTCATTTTGTAAAGGGCTATCATAATATTCAGTCTGAACACGGAGACACAGTTCAAAATACCTACTGGGACAGAATTTATATATCAACGCTTTTTACTTTTAACTGGAAAGTTACCGTTGACACAATCAAGTGGTACAAATGGCTGGTCAAAGATGACCCCTCCCGAATATTTATTGGAGGAATATTGGCGAGTCTTATGCCAGATGACATATGGAATGAAACGGGTATATATCCCCACATAGGGCTTTTAAATAAATCAAATATGTGGGGAGACGATGACAACCTCATCATAGACAACATGACTCCCGATTATTCCCTATTTAGTTCCTATCCTAATCAATATAGTCTGCTTGACAGCTATATAGGTTATTCGACGAGAGGATGTGTAAGGAAATGTTCATTCTGTGGTGTACGTAAATTAGAACCTGACTTTTTTAACTATATAAATATTAAGCCTTATGTAAATGAAATCGAAAAGAACCATGGGATAAAGCAACATCTCGTATTGTTAGATAATAATGTTTTAGCTTCCGATAAGTTTAAGGACATAATCCGAGACATCAAAGACCTTGGCTTTTATAAGGGAGCAAAAATAAATAATAGGCTTCGGTGTGTCGATTTCAATCAGGGTGTGGATGCCAGATTATTAACAGAAGAAAAAATTAAGTTATTAGCAACTATACCCATGCACCCCTTAAGAATAGCTTTTGACAATATCAAAGAAGAAAAAAAATATACAAAAAGTGTTCACCTTGCGGCCAAAAACAATATTAGAAACCTGTCAAACTACATTTTATATAATTTCAAAGATACACCAGAGGATTTCTGGCAAAGGCTGAAAATCAACATTGATTTGAATAAAAAATATGACCTTCAAATTTACTCCTTCCCTATGAAATATATGCCTCTGGACGCTAAGAATAGGCACTATATTGATAAACCACATTGGAATTGGCAATTCCTCAGAGGCGTGCAACGAATTCTAAACGTCTTAAAGGGTGCTGTTATGTATAAAGAGGACTTCTTTAACAGAGCCTTTGGAGAAACGGAAAAAGAATTTGTAAAGATCCTTTATATGCCGGAGAGAATCCTCATGAATAGAACGGATACTCCTCAAAAAGAGGAAAAAGAGTGGAATTTAAAATTTATCAAATTAAGTGAAAATGAAAAGAAAGAACTATTAAACGTCCTATGTGAAAATCGAACAAAAAAAACGTTAGCCATCGCAAGCATGGAAACAAAGAACAAAAAGATTAAGGATCTCCTAAATTACTATGTTCCCGATCAGACTGATAAAGAACCATCCTTTGATGAATTTGAACTCGAGGAGAAATATGATTAAGCGCACAAAAAAATCATCCTTTAAAGCTGGAATGTATCTATTAGAGACACTAACTTCAGGTATGTATAATGACCCATTGTCAATATATCGGGAATACATTCAGAATGCTGTTGACTCGATTGACATAGGCAAGAGGCAGGGCAAAAGAAAGGTGACCACCATAAATATTGATTTGAATCACCAAACACGAAGTATATGCATTCGTGATAACGGTGTTGGTATTCCAGCTGAAATGGCTGAAAACATACTAAGCAGTATCGGAAGTAGTAACAAACAAGGGAATGGGCTTGGGAGGCTTCGGGGTTTTAGAGGTATAGGCCGCTTAGGAGGAGTTGCATTTAGTGATAAGGCTATTTTTCGGACAAAGGCAGAAGGTGAAAATATCGAATCCATTCAGGAATGGGATTGTCAAAAGTTAAGGCAATTATTCGAAACTGAAAAATACAAATTAACACTCAAGGATTTATTCGGCAAAATCACTCTTTTTTCGCAAAAAAACGGTCTACCGTCAAAAAACAGCTATTTTGAGGTTATCTTAAATGGCGTATCAAGTTTCAGAAATCAAATATTCGATATTGCAAAGATCAGAAGCTATATTAGTCAAGTGGCTCCCGTTCCCTTTAACTATGATCAATTTTCACACGGCAGACTTATTGATGAATATCTTATGAAAAAGCTTTCGAATTACGGAGTCTATAATATCGTTTTGAATGGGAAACCGATTCATAAACCTTATTCTGATACTATTAAAACAGCTATGAAAAAAGGTGGATTTGATAATATTAAAAATGTTCGTTTTATCGATATTAAAATGAATCAAGAAAAGCCTCTTGCTTATGGATGGTACGGGGAAAGACAAGATCTATTGGGCTCCATAAGAAAAGGTGAAGCCTACTCGGGAATTCGTGTAAGAGTTGGGAATATATTATTGGGAGACGCTCATTTATTAGATCGATGTTTTAGAGAAGATCGGTTTAATGGTTACATGGTGGGTGAGATTCACGTTGACACATCGCAGTTGGTTCCTAATAGCAGAAGAGATGATTTTATTGATAACGAAGCTAAAACTTTATTTTATAATTTTATAGAAAGGAACATTGGCATTCCAATTTCAAAGGAAATAAGACTACGCTCTAAGACTAATTCTGAAGCTAGTCCCCATAATGAAAAATTAAAATATGAACAACTCACTAAAGAACACCCAACGGCTTTCAATCAAGACAATCTAAACCTGAAAACAAACAAACAGAATGCATTCATCTATGATAAAGTATTAAATGAGAAATTGTATGAAATATTTAAAACATGTAAACATTGCCCCAAATTATCCAGTATATTGAAAGCTCATTAATATCTTATATTTTTTGGTAGATTGCAGCAGCCTTAAAATTTGGCAATAGAAAAAATCTAGCTGATTGTCTGCAACACTATTCGTAAGATAGAATGTTATTGTGAAAGGTCGAGAACCGCCTTCCTGTAAAGTTCATCAGCATTGCCATTGCAGCATAAATAATTTAGGTAGAGAATGAGTGCAACCTCTAAGAAGCCAACATCTAATTTGGTGATATCGCGTATAGCCAATGTAGGGCTATCAATATTTATGAATATGTTTCTTTCTTTCTTGATCGCAAAAGGGTTATCCGTTCCACAGTGACTAAGGACGTATTCAATCGAGTTTCCTGCTACATCGAACAGGAATTTTCTTAAATTCTCATGAATTTGAATTGTATAAAAGTCATCATCTTCGCGTACGATGTAGTAATCTGAAGATAGCACAGGTGACCAGATTATTTCAGGCTCAATATTGAATTTGTCCTCCAATTCCTTTATCAGTTTTGCCTCCAGTGAAAACCTGCGAATTTCATCAATATCGATGTCTATATTGTTATCTGTCATCTCTTGAAAATAGTTTGCCCCCTCCTTCTTATCTTCTATCTCTGAAATATGGTCGCATAGATCTCTGATCTTACCGATCTGCTTAACAACTTTTTTCACTAGGCTGTCAAGTTCACTACTCTTCCTGACTTTTGCTATAGCCTTAAGGATATAATCATCCATATATCCGGCTACTAAGCGATAATCGTTATTCTCTATTGCGAATCCTGACCGGTTTGACTGAATTGCATTATTTTCATCAATGTGGTCGATAAATAGCTCACCGCCTATGCGGACGCGCGCAGCAGAATCTGTTTCAACTCTAAAAAATGTATTACGCTCAATAGTAACATTCTTTATACGGGTATTTATTCCTTGCCAATCTTTATGCAGTCCTTCATCTTTATTGATATAAAGATACCCATAAACACACATATCAGGATCATTTGCCCCATCAAAGCTTTTAAAGGGGTATATTGGAATGACCTCCTCAATTTGCGCCCGTTCAACAGAATATATTGTCCGCCTGCGAAGCTTCATATTTGTAATTTCCAGGTGTGGAACATGAAATATCACCTCAATTACATACTTATTTTTCTGAATGCAATCGCGAAGATCCGTGAACATGTGCTTGAACAGTTGATCGTCCGAACGGTAAGGAATTGGAAGAATGCGCTCTAGGGACTCGATGAGCGCCTGTGTTCTTCTTGCGTCTGTAAACAAGGTTCGTGCATTCAACGAAAGATCCGTTATATTAATCTCTGTAAAGTGTTTTGGGTCGGTTTCGTTGGCATCACGTTCAATTATATTTCCAAGCTTTATTCCATCGATTGGGATAGCATGATCTTCTGCGGACTTTACTGCAGATAATCTAAGATGCGCAGTGACTACTTTTTCTGTACCTATTTTACGAGTATTCACAACAATTGTATCGCCCAGTGCAAATACAGACAGGGCCCCGATGCCAATCCGACCGATGGTTTCTTTATTGTTATAATTATCTCCACCTCCCATGCAAACATACTTATCGCAAATATCTTTTGGTGTCATTCCATGTCCATTATCACTTATTACAATTTTATCTGGTTCAACCCTCTGTTTATATATACTAACCTTAACCTCGGTTGCATGTGCATCGTATGCGTTTGAAACAGCTTCACGAATTCTCTTATCGATCGAATCGTAAATTTGATGAATTATTTCTGCATAAACTCCTGCTGTGGCTTTTCCGTATACATCGACCATGATTTACCTCCTGATCTCTACACATATTATACCTGTGCACTTTGCACTCATTCGTAGATCTCCAAGCTCAACTTCATTAATTCTCACATTGAGTTCCTTCTCGAGAGCTTCCTTTTCTGCCTCACGGGTAGCTCGTAAATTCGGGTCATGAATATATGTCATATCTGTAGCAATCTTCTCTTTTTTAGCGTTATATTGTCTAATGAGCGAGAGCTTCCTGCTATTACGTGCAGTCTGTTCTATCTTCTTGTAGCTGAATAGAAGTTCTTCAGCCTTCTCGTGAGCATTCTTGTCTAAAATATTTTGAGCGTGTTCAAGAAACACAGCTGCTTCAGAAATATCCCATGGCACAGCATCATAAATAATTAGGTTAAGGATATCTTCTCTCAGATCCCAGTTGCCAGCCGATCCGTTTATATCTATTGTAAAGATATGGTCTTCAACGTTTCTGAGGACTCCTCTTGTCCTTTCCAAAATGCTGAATCTATAAAGAGACAGTAGGTAGTGGCCTTCAGGAAGCATATTTGTTTGAAGACGACATGTGAGCATATTACGATTCGGGCTGTACATATCTCTAATGAAATGAATCGCCCCCTGAATAAACGGATGACCGATATTAAAGAATTGTACTCTCAAATTCTGTAGGGCACATTCTTGATTAAAGGTGTACTTAAGCGGTTCCTGATCTTGAGATAGCTTGGCAATTAATGTCTCGTAATGTCGATCCCTTCGCTCGTTAAAAGCTAGATGCCCTCTATGTTTCAGAGCCCCAAGAAGTCGGCCCTTTACATCAACATCTAGAGGGATCAAATAGATATCTCCGTTGCAGCTCACATTATTTATAGAATCACCAAGATACATCTCCCAAATAAGACGGATCTCATTTTCTAGGAAATGCCCGCGCTGTTTTTGTGATTCATCATAAAAATAATCCGCCGCACCAAAAAGCTCTACTTGTTGCTCCTCAAACTCTTTCTGTGCCAGTATCTTGCTCTCAATATTAGCTAAAATCCTTTGCTCATAAGCTTCTTGATCTTTCGGTGATCTTTCTCCGGTTAATATGTTTTTTGCAAAATCCCTCTGATAGTAACTAAGAACATCACCCAATGGCCCCAAAGTATTACTGAACAGTTGTACTCGTTCAAAAAGCTTGGCCATAATATGATCTTCAATGGTAAGTTTATTGACCAGATTGATGATGTTAACGACGCTTGCTTCTTGTCCCATTCTGTCAATCCTGCCAGCTCTTTGTTCTAATTTCGACGGGTTCCATGGCATGTCGTAGTTAACAAGATTATGACAAAATTGAAAGTCCAGACCCTCACCAGCTACCTCAGAGCAAATAAATATGGCCGGCTGATCGATGCGGCTGAAAATTACCTTTTTTTCATCTCGAGCTTCAATATCATCATCACCATCAAGTGTTTCAATATTGGCTTCAGGAAATGCTTCGCTCAGTTTAGTTTTCAAATACCTAATTGTCGCTTTAAATATGCAAAATATCATGATCTTTTTGTCTTTTGTGTGTTCACATATGTCAAATAAATTATGTATGATCTTTTTAAGTTCTTCCAATTTTGAGTCCGTTTCAGGTCTATGACATTTATGTAATGCAGAAAAAGCATCATTCCAAGATGCCTTTAAAGTACGCTCAGACGCTGTATCTTGTTCAGATATTTCAAGCTCATTTTCGTCATCGAAAGCCTCACGATATTCTTCTGAAAGCTCTTCCCAGGTTAATGAGGACTCGTACATTACCATTAAGCAGCTTGCAGCGCGCCGCTCTGGAGTAATGACAGCAAAAGCACTTCGATTTATTGCACCATATTTTCTCCGGCATGCTTTGATAATGGCGTCATATAATTCAGCTTCAGGTTTAGAATAAGAATACTCCCAGGTAATAACGTTTCGATCGGGAAATTTATCAGCAACATCTTTGCGAAGTGTTCGATTGATGTACTGGCTTAAAATATTCAATGTATATAGGTCTGCAGCCAAGCGATACAATTCAGTATCAGCCATTTCCCTATCCGATTTTTGGCATCTCTCAATAATTTCGGTGTAATTATCGAATCTCTCGACTGCACGTCGAAGGACTCGTTTAGTGGTTAGTTCCTGGATAGCCTCATGAAATTCTTCAATTTGACGGTTCTTAAGCAGTTTTATCGCTCGATTAATTCTATGATTTACAGTAAGGCCTGCGCTAAATCCAGATGAATCAAGATTTTCACATAATTCAGGAACGAGTATCGAAAGCAAATTAAATAGATCTTTTGTCGCCAACTGTATCGGTGTTGCTGTCATCATCACTATAGCATTTGCATTCTTTGTAATTTTCTTTATAGCTTTATACCTTCTTGTGCTCTCGTTCTTAACCCAATGCGCCTCATCCATAATAATCAAATCAAATGATGGTAGTGCCTCCCTTACATTTTCGAGAGCTGTTTGAACTGACCTAACCACAAGCTGATCGTATGTAATGACACCATGAATGGATGAATTATGACCTCCCTTTGCATAATCTTTGATAAGTGACACTATGTCTTCTCCAGATAGAACATTATAGTACTCATCAAAGCGTATCTGTAGTTCATCTAGCCATTTCTTTTTTAGTGAGTTTGGAACAATAATAAGCACGCGATTTATGTTGCCACGAGCCGACAGCTCTTTTAAAATAATACCCGCCTCTATTGTTTTACCAAGCCCCACTTCATCCGCAATGAGCAGCCGAGGTTGATCAGAATGAAGAATTTTAAATAGAGGTCTGAATTGATAAGAATATAATGCTGTCCGCGTGCTAGCAAAAGTAGCAACTGTATTGTCAGCTTGCTCGCCTTCCTTTTCTATAAAGTAATTTTTGAACCATTCGTGAATGTTGGTCGACCTTTGTTGAAAATTCCTTTCATTTCCATAAGTGGCGATCCTAATTAATTCAAGTTGCGATTCACACAACTGTCTTCTGCCTCCATTAATAAGAACAATGTATAACCATTCATGAAATTCTCGGTTGAATTCCGGCGTCACATTAAGCACGACGCCCTTCTCGAGAGTATCTCGCACTATAACGCAGTCACCTGGCTGAAACAAACGAGCAACAAAAACAGCAGATTTATCAGAAACTACCATTTCTGTATTTGGGTCGTTCCAATACTGGTCAAAAAAATTTTTAATCTGGCGCTGTATGTCACGGTCGGTAAGTTGAACCCCGGCTTCAATGTTATCACCAGCTCCTCCCATGGTGGCATTAAAAGACCCTATGGTTGTACATAAACGGTTCCCAGACTCAAATATGTAGACTTTCGGATGAAATAATCTGGAACCTCGATAAATCTTTACTTCAACATTTGGCAATTCGTACAACAAATTAATAAGTACTTGACGCATCATTGGTTCAGGGTGAAACTCTTTGTCCAAGAGGAACCTAAACATTTTTCCTCCCTTATTGGGGAGTTGATTAAGTACAGCCTTAATATCATCGATGGCTGTCCTATGTAGATAAGCAGATGCTATAGAAATATTCACGGCATCTTTAATCAGATCCTTCAAATTATTTTGAGTGATGAAAATATTTTGCATTAAACGATCTCGCAGATTAAATCGTATCTTCCCAATCTTGTTTTTTTATCAATGCCGGGTATTAAGTCTATCTGTTCTAAGTATGGGCATCGAAGTTGAATTAATATAGGGTAATTTCTATTGATAGTCATCTTGTGATGCACCATATAGCTAAGAATATCTTGAGCTTTGTCCAAACTATCAAGATCTAAATATACATATCCAAATTGCCTACGCATCAGCCCTTTTTCAATCGACGTAACAAAAACATCATAATCTATTGATCGCAGACCTTGTATGTAGGCGAGACAAAGAGTTTCAATTTTATGCGCGTAATTAGACGAGCAAAAACAAATGTAATTAAAGAAGTCCATCGAGAGTAATGGTTTAAGTGCATTTGGAAGGGAGTTTGTAATGCAAGACACCTTGGGTAGAAGACTTCTTCCCAAGTAGTCGCATATAATGGGTCTTAGTGAAGAACTAGAGTATTTACTATTTTCCCATTTCTCTGCGAACAAATTCGACGACTTCATTTTCTTTGTATGGGATATCCTTTTGTTTCAAATATGCAAGTATAATTTTAGTAACCAGTATTTCCTTATCATTCGGATCACTAGTATTAACAACTGAGTCTTTAGTATGTTTCAGTATGGCCTCTGAAGCCTTTTCAATCAGGCTTTTGATCTCTTTCTTTGTTTTTGTTGAATGCGTCTGTATTTCCTTAGTTTTCAAATCAAGCATTTCCTTCATAAGGTCTCTTGTATTGCCTTGTTCAATGGCATCATTTATCTTTTTAGCCACGGACTCCTTTTGCTCATTCGCACCAACTTCCGCTACATTTAAAATATTATCAATGCGGGAAATGACCGTGAAATCGAGCGAAAACATATCCTTATCGCGATACTTTTTAAGCTCTTTATTTCTGCTATCTAATTTTTGTAGATCAAGCGGATTTAAGAGTTTTCCCATAGCTAACATCTCTTCCATCTTTACTAAATGCTGTTCAGCGGCATGAATTTCAGAACGCACAGTCGCAAGCGACGAAATTGTCTTACCTATGCGTTTCTTAATCTCTAAATAAAATTTTCTCACCGTCTCCGACTTTTCAAAACCGTCTCTCGCAGTATTAGGTCTTATTTTATCGTCTGTGACACATATTTCTCCGGTAAACCAATCGGCCACACTATTTCTTCCTTCAGGCATACAATTGTTGGCAAATAAATTACGATCTCCGACACAAATTCCTTTGCACCTAAATTTAATACCAGTAATGTGTGCCTCGTTATCAATCCCTCCTGCCGAGTTTTTAACCCAACTAAACCATACTTTGGCTTTGAGTCGGTCTTCATATTTTACATCATTCATGATGGGTATAATCAAATTATGAGAGTCTCTATATGGTTGGTATACGACCTTATCGTTAACATAAGTGATCACAGGCATAAAACAATCATCAAGATACTTGGTTAACATTTCTTTGTAATTAAAAGAGTCTGCTAAAAATGGCACAGGACAGTTGCCTTGAATAAAATTTAGGATAGCATCTTCTTTAAGTTCGTTTTTAAATTCTTCCATAACGTCTATTAATTGAACCTGTGTAAAATGCAAGCTAACATCCTCTTCCCTGAAAGAAGATAATTCATAATAATCTTTAATAAAAGTTCCATATGGAATCGTCTTCATTAATTTGGGGTCACTGAGCAAAGTTCGCATCATATCGCCAGAACGCCATGACAACTGGTATCCGGTATTAGTTCCTGTCTGTTTTGTGCGTACAACAAAATGATCAAAAAACCTAAGTCCAGCCAGCTTTCCTATCCCCTTGTGTCCAGCAAAATCTGGGGAATCCTTTGTACCGCCACCAATTGATGTGTATTCTTCTAAGACAACCATACTCATGCCAATGCCGTTATCAGATATTGTTACTGTACTCTCGTTCTTAGTGATCTTAACTTCAACATGGTAACCATCCATAGGTTCTGGTATTTTACATATTTTAGCAGCTTTAACAGCATCATACGCATTTTGTAAATATTCACGAAGAGCAATGTTAATTTGTATATAGAGTCCAGTAGTTAAGGATTGAAGTATGTTAGCATAAACTTGGCTCATAAATATCACCTACTGCTAATAAATTTCTCTTCCGGTCATCGGATCGATTCTTTTTTTATCGGACAATATAGCGCGTTTCTGCCCTAGTTCATTTATTTGAACCTGGTTTATGAAATTGGGAATCATATTGAAGCGGATAATAATACCGACGAATGTTCCCCTACCACGCCAAATCAATTCATTGTTTTTAATCATGTTAATACAGAAATACGGTGTATTAGATTCGTCAAACAAACCTGTAGAAAGGCAAAACCCGCGTCCGAGATTCTTTGTCTTTTCATAATCTTGTTTCCGAAATTTTCCATAGTTTACAAACACATCCTTATCATTCAGTGTACAGATGGCATCGTAAAGCCATTGCCACATCTCCTGATCTAATGTAATACCTTGTCCAAGCAGTCGGGCTTTATCATAACTCCAGCGTCTAAGATCAACACCCCATTCATTGTCAATTTTCCACTTGCCTACAGCAAGGGCATGTTTCGCTGTTAATTGCAGCCTAAATTTCTCCTCATATAATCCGTCTGAGTCCCAGACGTCGATCCTGGCACTGATCAATTTTTCGATTTCCATTTATTATTCCCTTCATAGTAGTTGCAAAATATTTTGAATGATGTTAATAAATTACAGAATATGTCAAGGATTTTATTAGAGAAATTTGATGTTAATAAATTGACTATTTATATTTTATGACCTGTAAGAGCTTGAAAAATAATTGATATTTAATATTTTTCAATTAGAAAAATCCTGATACCTCCATATTTCAGAAGATACCAGGATTATAAACGGTTTTTTACTTCACCATCCCCAGGATCATCCCACCGACCTTCTGCAACCGGAATGTGCTTTCTGCCGGCAATTCCTCAAACTGTGCCGCCTTGGTATAGACATTGAGGACATGAAACATCGTAAATCCATATTCCATTGGTAATGCCCATGCCACTGCCCCTTTTTCTTCCTTGTTCAATTGAAACTGGTTATTGAAACTTGTGATGGTGCTCTCCGGATTATCCACCTTACTTTCCAATGATAATCGGATCTGCTCTTTTTGCCTGCCCAGTTCCTGGGAGACATTGCTGAAGACTCCCGGCAGTTCTGAAAGGATCTTCGCTGATACATGGCGGTATGATGCGGAGACCTCAGTCTTGGAGATCATTCCGTTGGTGCAGATCAGCCTCAGCATAAAAGCGGCGATGGACAATGACGCCAGCCCAACTTCAGAATTGGATACTGATATTCCTGGGGTCATCCTTTCTCCATTGACCTGAAAAGTCTGGTTGCCGTCAGGGATGCTCAATGACATAAACTCATCATCCAGGCTGCACTGGACTTTTGTGTCAGGGTCATAATCCAGGGCATCAAGCTTCTGCAGGACTTCCAGATTATCCGTCGGAATATATCTCGGAGTGAATACGGCTCTGACATCATTCCCATCAAACCTGAAAAACAGTTCCTCGTTCTTCTCATGTTTAATCCAGTGGTTCATATTGAGCGCCTGAATATCCTCGGGGCATTTTCTCAGGTATTGAATCGGTATTCCCAAACGATTGGCAATGGACTGCTGGGCCACCGGCCTTAATCTATGAGACTCATCTCCGATCCGGATGGTTTTAAGGTCTTCAAAGGATATATCCTTGACCCCGATAAATTGATCATCATGGTTTCTTGACATGTTATCGACTCTTTCCATGACTTTTGAAAGTGTGGTCATGTTAGACATGGGTTTTCCTCCTTCTTCAAATTTATAATGCATTATGAAATCTGAAAATGGGAGATGTGCCTTTCACCGCCTTTGGCACATTATATTTTCCCTGACGACTCTACAGGGTGCATATCCATAACAGCGGACGAGCGGCTCCCAGGTGATTTCTGACAGATTGTTTCCGACGGGATTACTGATTGACGGCTGCCGGTGAGGTTTCATTCTGATCGTAATTGACATTTGCCTTGGTTTTGGTCCTGGACCTCTTTTTCCTGCCAGTCTGTTTCTCCGGTTCAGGATTATTGTCGATGAAATTCTCATTGAACTTGGGATCAATGAAGACGATCTTTTTGTTTTCAATCGTCTTATTCAGCTCATCGGAGAGTTGGTCATTGTCATTACTCTCATCCCTGTCTTTTTCGGCTTCAGCATAGATTTCTCCAGGTTTCCCCAGGTCAAACAGGACAATGGCCACCGGCAGACTGATGGTGGGATACAGCATGCCAATTTCCTTATAAACTAGGTCTTTTGTGGTTCCCAGTTTGCTCTTTTCGCTTCTCTGAGCCGTGACCAGGACAATTCCCATATCGATCTTGCCCTTGTCAAAGCCGAGCTGAAGCCTCAACAGGGCATCCTGGATGTATTCGTAGCTTGAGAATGATCCATCCATAGCCACTCTTTTCCGGAAACCTTTGTAGAAATATCTCCGGCCATCAAGCACATTAAGGTCCCCATTCTGTCGCCAGTCCATCTCCTGCAGCGCCTGACGAAGAAGTTCCCCTTTGCGATAGGTCCCATAGAGGCAGTCATTCAGATATTCCATCGCCAGTTTAATTTCCCTGGTCATCTTCTTTTCCTTGAGGATCTTGTCTGATCCCCGGAAGTGTAATATTTCAAATGGCATGATTCGTTTTCTCCTTTCTGTAATGTAAAAGGGAAGGTTTTATACCTTCCCTTTATATTGGGGTTATATGTTTGCTGATCTCACTGTGGGGAAGCGTATAACCCGTTTTAGCCGCTATTCCTCTTGTTCCCTGATGCCCATGATCTCGTCCAGAAAGATGGATTTCTTCGATGCCTGACCCAGATAAGTGTGGGAATAACTGATATGGAGGATCTTCATTGCTCGGGATATGGCCACAAAGACGATTCTCCTTTCCTCTTCAATGTCGCCCTTTTTGGTCGGTGTGATCCCTTCCACGAGCCCGATTACGAAGACCACGGGAAATTCCAGTCCCTTCGCCTTGTGAATGGTCATGAGAGCCACGCCTTCTTTGTCATTTGACATCTCATCCTGAAACGTATCGGTATATTCCAGGAAGGATTGAATGCCGGAATACCTTGCTGCCGATAATTGAAGCTGGTTTAAGTTCTGAATCTTCGTGTCATCAGGCGTGGGAATATCCTCATCGGTAATAAATCTGTCGTAATCAAATTGATTCCTTAGCATCTGGATGACCTCTGCCGGCATGAGATTGGGCGCATAGTCCACCAGGGGATCAAGAAATGAGATAAAATCCCTGACATTCTTTCTCACATAGGGAAGGTCAACGGGCATGGACTTCAACCCCTCATAGAGATGAACATTTCTCCCGTTTGAGAAGTCAGTCAGCTCCTGCAGAAACTTCCTGCTGACATAGCGATTGGGCACATTGATGATGGTCCTTAACGCTTCATTCCCTTCTTCCGAATTCGGATTGATGATCAATCTCAGGTAATCGAGCAGATACCGGACCTCGGATCTCTGATAGAAGTTAAGGCCATTCTCAATGAAATAGGGGATCTTGTTCTGGGCGAAGTTCTCCTCGACAACTCTCGATTGAAAGTTGGCCCGATATAAAACGGCGATGTCCTTATAGGCATATCCCTGATGATCGACCAGTTCCCGGATCTCATTGACCATATTTAAGGCTTCCCCTTCCTCCGATGAGGATTCCAGAACGATGACCTGTTCCCCGTCGGCATTATCCGTCTTCAGGGTCTTTTCAATCTTTCTGATGTTATGGCGGATCAGGTTCTGGCATGCCTTGAGGATCTGCGGCGTGCTGCGGTAATTGACATTCAGTATGAATATCTTTGATTTGCTGAAATTGCTCTGGAAATTGAGGATATTCCCCACGGAGGCCCCCGCAAAACTGAAGATGCTCTGCCAGTCGTCGCCGGCAACCCAGAAGCTTTTCCCATTGCCACTGGTTTCATCCATGATGCATTTGATGATCTCCAGCTGCACGGGATTGGTATCCTGAAACTCATCGACTAATAGATGCTGGTAACGGTCCGAGTATTTATTCCGGATAGGGTCATTGCCGGTCAGGAGGGTATAGGTCTCGATCAACAGATCATCAAAATCCAGCAGATACTTCTTCAATTTCTCCCGGTCATAGGATTCATAGATGTCCGCCACCTTGAGCATGGTCTTGTCCTGGTCATAGAGGCACCGGAACTCTTCCACGGTGATCATATTGTTTTTGGCCAGGCTAATCTCCCTTAAAACCGTGCCCACGGATAAATCCTTGATCCTTTTGTGCTTCATGAGATTCCGGATGAAGTTAATCTGATCCTTGCCGGAGAGGATCTCAAAGATTTTCCCTTCATTGCGCAGCAGGTAATGGCAGAAACTGTGAATTGTGGATAATGTTACTCTGGATGCCATCTCTCCCAGCACCGGGATCAGTCTTTGTCTCATCTCCTCGGCGGCATTCCTTGTAAACGTCAATCCCAGGATTGACTCAGGCGGCACGTTGTGTCGGGTAACGAGCAGGCCGATTCTTCTCATCATGACTTCTGTTTTTCCAGCTCCGGGACCTGTGATCACTGCGGCGATTCCGTTTGTGAAACTGGCCGCTTTCTTCTGCTCTGTGTTGAGACCTTTCAATGATTTTCACCTCCTTTGCTGTTTCCAGGGTTTTGATCGCCATATGCATCCGAAACATGGCGGCCACATATTCGTCTATCTTCTTCTGACACTTGTCCATGAGCAGAAGGTTTCTCAGCCCCTTCTCCTTATCCCTGAAATACTCTTTCAGGAACCGGATCACTTCATGGAGATTATGTCGTTTCATCAGGTCCTCGATATCAATAATCCGCTTGAATCCTTCCTCTTTTTCGATGGTCAGGTATTGCTGCGCCTCATAGATGATCTCTTCCGTCATGCCGCTACCTCCATAAACCATGCGTCACAGTTTTTCTTGAATAAGCAGTTTTTGCATTTCCAGTTTTGCGCACCGTCATTAGGGATGAATATCCCTTTCGAGATGGCATGGGAAACCTCAATGATCTTCCTTCTGGCCCGCATTTCGTCAACATCGCCTCTGGTCGTGTAATAGGATTCAAACTTGGGCTGTTTGGTCTTGATCAGGCAATCGAATCTCAGCAGGATCTCGGAATCACTATATCCGTTTGCCTTGTAAGCCATCTGATAAAGGGTCAACTGGAAGTTCCGGTCCACCTCGTCATTGGAATATGCCCTTGCGGAAGTCTTGAAATCGGTGATGATGATGGTCCCTGCATTATCCTGTTCAACCAGATCAACGGCGCCGATAATGGGCATGGGGCAACCGTCAATGGTGAAACTGAACGCTTCCTCAATGGCAATAACCTCAAACTCTTTCCAGGATGCTTTATTGTAATAGGCACTCAGCAGTTCCTTCCCCTGCAGGAGCATGGTTTCAAAACTATTCCCTTCCGCATATTGAATGTCATCTCTCCCATCAGTGAGCTTTTTCCAATGGTCCTCAAAACATTCATGGAGATCCCTGGTGGTCATCCGGTTGCCCGTCATCTTATCCTTGTGAAAATCAGCCAGTGCCCGATGGATTGCCGAGCCGAATTCCATGGCGTCTGATTTAAACTCCGCTTGAATCTTGTCAATCCGGCCGAATTTGAACAACAACCCGCAGTCCAGATAGTCATTGACCGCCGATGCTGATAAATGGACTGCCTTTCTTAATTCCTGTAATTCCATGATCACCTCGTTTCTTAAAAAGCGCAGGATCCTGCGTATTTTGAATAGGGACAGAATCACCCCATCCCGATAATAGGGGAGATGAAGAGAGCAGGGATGATCCTGTCCCTGGTTGCCGTGATGGTGTTGATGGTTTAAATTTTGATGATTCAGGCGGACTGCTGGAGAGAGCGAATAAACTCCCCGGCATTGGTTGAAGACAGCTGCTCCACCGGGATGCCATATTTTTCCTGAACTCGTTTCTCCAGATCCTCAACGGAGATGCCCCTTCTGCGGGAGAGATTGAATAGCGCTGATTTCTGCGCATCAGACATCATGGGGATCTTGTCCGGTTTTGCCTTGTCATTATCGTTGCCGTTGCCGGATTTTACGGCCTGTCTGGTTTTTCCAGGGACTTTAGATGCCTTTCCAGATCCTGTATCCGCTCCTTCAACCTTCGCCTTGTCTGCCTGTGCTTCTGCAGGAGGTAATACCGGAGTATCCGGTTGCACAGCCACTTGAACCTTATCCTGACTGGGTATTGGATTTTCATTTTTGGATTTCCTTCCATCACCATTTCCCGGTTGAGCTGCCTGGGCCTGTTTTGCAGGAAACGGTTTCACATTGTCCTTTTTCTGCTGAGCAGGTTTCCTCTGTTCATGGGTGATGACATCATTGAGATCTCCCAGTTCTTCAAGGCAGGTCATGCCGATGTTGTCCATATCCCGAAATGCCCTTGCTTTGGCCCTGGTGGATGCCATTCTGATCAAATGCTTGGCTACCTTGGCATTGCAGTTTATTGGATTGGCATCCCCGATGTCGGAGAATTTCTTCCCATCAACCGTCTGCACGACTGCTTTACAGATAGCGGTTTGCTTGTTCTCCTCGGAAGGAAATTGAATGAGATCGACATCGACCATGCAGAGATTCTTCTGATGGGCAACATCCAGCAGTCCTCCGTAAAGAACGAAATCCTTGTCATCAATCTCCTTGATGAAGCTTTCATCGAGCTTCGGTTTCCTTTTGTCCAGAAAATGGGCTTCCAGAACCTCATTTCTGGGAATGGAGTTCATCACCGCCAGAATGTGTTTGCATTTGAATTGGGGATCATTCTTGGACCGTGTTGCAAAGTCCCCGCAGTTGCAGTAATCGCCCTGGTCCGAGATGCAGCATTTATAGGCGATCTTTCCATCCTCTGACTCAACATAAAACCAGGTGTCGTCCACCTGCCAGACTTTGAGCCATTGTGATTTTTCATTTCTTTTTAGAGCTTCTTGTGTTGTCATTTTTCTTTTTACCTCCGTTAAGTGTGTCCGTGATGATGACGGCTATGTTGCTGATGATCTCCGCGATCTTTAACAGTACTTCGATGGTGATCTTGGCCATTGTCCCCTCCTTTTTATCCCTCAGAAGGGGACTTCATCTGCGCCCTGATTCTCCTTGAACCCTCTGCCGTCCGTCTTGATGAATTCCAGAGTGTTGGCAATCAGCTGGAATGAGCTTTTATGCAGCCCCTCGTCCGTTTCCCACTTGTTCTGGTCAAGGGTGCCGATGACCGCAATCTTTGCCCCTTTATGGAGATATTGGGAAACGACTTCCGCCAGTTTCTGGAAACAGACCACCTTGATCCAGCAGGTCTTCTTCTTAGTCGAGTGAAAAGCGATGTTGAATGAGGCGACGGGATTGCCTTCTGACGAATAGAAGACCTCGGGGTCCCCTCCCAGGTTTCCGGTGAGCACGCATTGATTGAGCATGGTTGGTTCTCCTTTCTGTTTGAAATAATTGATTGATTTTTCTGAAATTGCCCTTATAGTGTTGATGCTCTTTTGATCCCTCCTTTCCATGTAAAAAAATTGACTTTTTTCGCATAACGATTCGTTATTACATAAATTGATATATGTAGAAAAACGGACTATCCCTGATTTATGATCCATTATTTCGGAGATCATGATGCAGTTTGTTGAGAATTTCCGTTTCTTCGGAGATGTATGAGGTTCTTTTGGATCTTTAGAAGTGAATCAATTGGCGCATTAATAAAAATACTTATAAAGGGGAGTGTCCATGAACAAACCTGATCTGATCGCAGCGCTGCAAAAGAAAGATAATCTAACGGAGAAATTAGCCACGGAAATTATCAATCTAATCTTTGACGGGTTCACGGATGCTCTCAAGAATGGTGGGAGAATTGAAATCAGGGGATTGGGGAGTTTCCATATAAGGGAATATGGTGCTTATACGGGAAGGAATCCTAAGACCGGTGAGAGTACCGCGGTAAAACCGAAGAAATTGCCGTTTTTCAAGGTGGGAAGGGAATTGAAGAAGAGGATAAACCGAGATTGATCATAGGAGACTGGGTATGAAACTCAGAGATGCTATATTGACCGCAAGTTGCAGATGTGGAATCGATCCATATAGGGAACCATTCAAACCGGCAGATTTTAGGAATAAATGCAAATGATTACGGATCATTTTCAGACCATTGTTCGCCAAATGAAACTTGTTCCGGTAAGTATAATCGGGAAGTGATTTTGAAAGTCGCGGAGCGAGGTTACGGAGGTAGACCATTAAAATATCTTTTAATCTGAAACTGGCGAAACCTTTTTCAAGAGTCTGTAAATTTTCATTAGAAAGACCGTTCCAGAATTTTGGGGAGGATTTTGATAAACGTCTTTCCGAATCCGAAGATGAGAAATGCTCATGAAAGGAAGTGATATTGTGAGCGGAATTGACCAAGAATGGGAAGGAATGGAGTGGAGATCAAGCTATCTTTACCCCTGCAATCCTAACCGGCTTCAGCATGACAGCCCCCTGTTTGATGAAATGGACAAGGACATAGGGTGGATTGCTGAACGGAAAATGAACGGATGGCGATGCCTTGCCTTCAAGGACAAGGACAGATTGTATCTTATGACCAAGCACAAGACCTTAATCAAAGATCCTCTGCCTGACCTGCGGGATAATTTATGTAAGATCATGCCAGGGGATACCATGCTTGACGGCGAGCTGATCGACAAGCGGACTTCCGGCATCAAGAAGACCTATTACCTCTTTGATGCCTTGAAAATATCCGGTGAGGACATAACCGGATGGTCATGGTCAAAGCGGAGAGAACGCCTGGAAGGGCTTGTGGATACCGCACGGCGGGCGGAACTGATACTTCTTTCCGTGCCGGTCGAAGTCGGCAAGAAGAACCTCTATTATCAGGCGATCGGAGAAGAGGGGTGCGAAGGAATCGTGATGAAAAAGAAGGATTCCAAGTATCTCGCAAGTAAAACGAGTTGCCAGGATAATCCGTTCTGGATCAAGGTCAAGAAGGATGAAGCGTATATCAAACTAAATGAAAAGGAGAGTGAAAAATGATGGGAGTTAGAACCATGAACAATGACATTAAGATCCAAGTGCTACCTTGGCGCATACAGGGTGAGAGCATTGCGGTCGTTCCAACGGCGTATTATGCAGATTGATCTAATTATCGTTATAATGCATCATAATGTCAAAAGAGATCAGCTATGTTAAATAAAATTATTAGAATCTTAAATGTTCCGATTATGATTCTTGATCTTGCTGGTGGCATTGTTGGGGGCATCTGGCTTGCTATTTTAGGTGAATGGTTGTTAATCGGAATTGGCATCTTGCTTATGTTCATTTCACGTCAGATACTTTCCATATTAATTATGCTTAACCTACCAATTGGAGTAATTGCTGCATACTTCCTTGAGAGGAAAAATCCTTTAGGCCTCTTATTTGGATTCATATCTCACCTTTATACAAACATTTTAATTGTTGGCACTTGTATTTTCGCTTTTATTATATGTGCACGTTTTCATGATGGCCATATCGATTTTAGTTTTATACCATATTTGTTATGGTCTTGGGGTATGGCACTCGGTCCTTGGTATTTCTTTTTATCAAAAGAACCTGATAACGAATTTTCTACAATTACTTTATTTAGCGCATCAGTTTTCTATCTCTTATTTTTGACAAGCATTTTTATTAGCCCATCTCTTGAGTTAATAGTAATCATAATTTTTGGGGTGGTGCAATTAATCGTACTTCCCATTTTCAATATGTATATTCTTAATCAGATGAAAAGTTACTAATAACAAATTCTAACAACCGCATCAACTTGGGCTGGCAATCTCGCTGCGATCCATTGTAAGCCGGTTATGCTTAGCGGTTTTCTCTTTTAACCCATAATCATCACTTTCTATAATCATCCATTTCCAAACAGTAGTAGGTAAACCAAATAACCCCTTATTCCATCAATTTACCCAACCCTCTCCAATCTTCTATCATAAACCCTGAACCGCAAAAATCGACCTCAATACCGGAATGATCACAACTGGTTAAAATCCTAATATGGCCATTCTGAGAATCCGTTCGATAAGAAATAGGAGGTCTTGACATCCTGGATTTACAGGCGTAGAGATAAGGGAACAATTTTGTATTGATATAGCGATCGTCACTTGAATCCCTAACGTTTAACCGTGAGGGTATTATGGATGAATGACCCCAGACCCCATATCTCAGGAGAGAATGGGGTTTTGTGTTTTAATCATCTTTTAAAAAGTCGATGACAGGTCAGTGCAGAACCACTCAAAACTAATTAGGACTATAAAATAAGGAGGGGATTCTATGGACGGCAAAAAATTTTTTGTGGAACCAGCTAATGACGGAATTGAAAAGCCAATAATCGATAAGCTAACAGAAAACAAATGTAAAATTGTCTTTGAGAAAGATTTTGCAGATTATATTATTAAGTGTGTGATGAATCCAGGCGTAACAAGAGCAAGCGGATATATCATGGTAATTGATAAGACAAATGGTGAGATGGTAGCAAAATCTCCAGAAGAGACTGGACAAAGAGCTATCTGGAATGGATACGCAAACCCAAGTATGCTTGCAATGAAAAAAATTGCCAAAAAGCATATATTGGAGATCCTAAAAAAATTAGAAACAACATAATCCTAACTAAAGTGGTAATGAGGGTGATACTTGAGTTGTTCTACCCGTTAACTAGGTGTCACCCTTTTCATCTTCCATCATAAAGTAGCATTTTTCTTAAAAATATAAAAGTTGGTCATTTCAACTCCGGGTGTTTAGGTGTGTTTATATGGTGTTTATGGGATGAATAAACACCTGTAAAATCGTGATCCGGTTAATCTGAAAAGGGATCTGAGGTCTGGGTGGGAGGGTGTTAAGGTGTTTTGGTTAAAATGGAGAGAGTGGTGACCATCATTACAAACGATCTAAGGTTTATATATGAGCAGTAAAATAAAAAAGTTATTTGAAGGAATAATTATTTCTACATCCACATTTATTATATTTCTAATATTCCAATATTTCATAAAAAATCCAACATTAAGCAATTATATCATCTTATTGTTTTCAATCATCTTATTGTATTTTGCATTATTATCACTTACTAATTATTTATTACCACTTTTAAAAAAGATTATAAAAATATATTCCCCAAAAATTGGCATATTAAATGGATACATAAGTGATCCTAAAAGTGAATACAAATGCGTAGTTGCAGGAAGCACCAATGTTACAGCATTTATGTGGTTTACTATTATAAAAAAGATGTTTCAAAAAGATCGATTTGTTAGAATCAGAAGTATTACAATGTCAGAGATGGATGATTCTTATACATTGATCATTAACCCATTTGGCGAAAATTATCCCGAAAAGGATACAGTATTACATTCGTCATTTAATGAATTAAGAAGTTATATGGAAAAGGGAGGATTTATACTCAGTATCGGCGCCGCATTTTATTATCATCAAAATACAATGAATTCTCATACAATGGAACCAACATTCCTTAAAACACAAAACAATTTTCAGGGAATGAACGATTCGTTTCTTTATAAAAAGTTCAGTGTATCATTCACAATGGATGATTATGATCAACATGGAAATCTCTTAAACAAAGAACCAACGGAGGTTAGTGTATACCAAGAAAAGGAAGACAAAAACATTGTTGGTGATATTTTAGGGGAAATAGAAGTAGTTAATAGATTCAGAGCATTAAAATCGGAATCGAATGATTATATTCCTTTATTAAGGGAAAGAGGAAAAAAGATTTATCCTTTAGCCGCAGTTCCTTACAGTAAAGGTTTATTGCTGCTTGCTGGGATGAAAGTTAATGGTGTTGAATCAAATGAATTTAAAATCATTATTAAATTGATAAAAAATCTCGTTTCTAATAGATTCAGGCACCTAAGAATAAAATGAATGCGAACTCTTTCAAATTATAATCCTTAGTTAATGATATGAATAACCCAGAACAATCTTATTCATATTCAATTGCCTGGAAGCTCTACGCAGCTCTTCGAAAAATGTATGTACAGGGAGTTGAACAGCTTGCGGGATCAGCGGCAACAATGCCCACTGGAATAAACGGTTATCATAGTTATGGACTTTCTTCCTACCCTTTAGCAGTTGCAGCGTGGGAAGCCTTCTTAAATGAAACCTGTATGTCTGGCAGGGCCAAGATCAGCTTTCCTAACAGTACCCTCTGGAATATCAGAAATAAAGCTGACTGGTGGAATATAGAAGATAAAACCTTCCTAATCCCAAAACTACTTCTTGGGGAGACATTTGACAAATCAGCCCAACCTTACCAAGACTTTTTACTTTTAGTTAGAATACGCAATCATATAGTACACTTTAGGCCAGAGGTTGTACCAAAGAAAGAGTTAAAGCAGTTGTCTCAACGATGTCTTACCTTAGGTCAAACAGATCATTTGTGGCATCTGGAAATAGAATCAACGGAGTGCCTCCGTTGGACAATTAATGTGATTTGTAATATGGCAGGTTTTTTAACGTCACTATCTCCACATTTGTCGATGTTATCGACAAATTTCAAAGTAATCTCAGATGATGAGGCACTATCCATATTCATAGCAACACATGGAACACAAAATACTAAGAACACATCAATCGATTAATCTTCCTATAATCATCAATAGTTTATGGAGTTTGTTATGAAAAAGATCACAACTGTTGCTCTGCTAAGTATATTGCTTTTTATCGTAGTCAACCCAACAAGTTCCAATGCTGCCATGGTCGGTTATTATGACCTTGAAAGGGTATGTTGGGGATCAGAGGTTGGCATAAAAAGTGAGGGAGAGTTTAAAAACAATTATGAAAAAATGAAAACTAAAATCAAGGAAACAGAAGATGATCTCCGGAAAAGAAAAAATTACTTTGAAGAGCAAAAAAATCTGGGCAGAGACACTAAGGAGTTAGAGGCAGATTATCGAATCAGGTTTCAAGCATATCAAAAATTAGTTTCTGACTCAAATAGTGAACTATCCAGTTCATCAAAAGAGCTTAAAGGACTCATTGCATCAAAAGTACTATTGATTGTAGATAGAATAAAAAAAAGAGAAAACTATTCATTGATCCTCGAAGCAAATGACCCCAATTTGAAAAATTATCCCAACTCAATAAATCTTTCACTTAGAGTTATTGAGGAATTAAATAAGGAAAATTATAAGGATAGGATTACACCATCAACCCTTTTACCCTCCAAAGAGAAACAGATAACTGTTTCTGGGTCTGGGTTTGCCGTTAGTAAAGACGGGTACTTGCTTACATGTTACCATGTTGTAATTAACTCTGATCACATCAGCGTTATTTTCTCAGATGGAAAACCCATTCCTGCCAGACTGATAAAATATTCAAGAAACAACGATCTTGCATTAATAAAAATTGATAAAAAAACGCCTCACTATCTTGAGCTATCAGAATCAGGTAAAATAAATATGGGTGAACATGTATTTACAATCGGTTTTCCCGTCGTAGAAGTTCTAGGAGTAGAACCAAAATATATCGAGGGGACAATTAGCTCCCTTTCAGGAATTCAAGATGAAGCGTCATTCATGCAGATTTCTGTTCCAGTTCAGCCAGGTAATTCGGGAGGGCCTCTTATCAATACCGATGGAAAAGTGGTTGGAATAATTACCTCAAGAGCTGCAGATATACCCTTTTTTAAGACTGCTGGAGCTTTACCTCAAAATGTAAATTGGGCAGTTAAAGCTGATATAGCAAAGTCTTTATTCAAAAACCCTTCCCCAACTAAGCAAAAAAAATCTGATAAAAATCTAATAACAGAAAATACAAAAAAGGCTGTTTACTTGATTATTGTAACAAAATCCGAGTAAATATACCTGTGGGTAAGGTTAGTATCATTACCCTTCAAAATTTCATATAGACAAAATCCCACCAGGTAGCTTAACCCCTTTGGGTTCAATCATCACACAAGAAGCTCCGCCACCGACACACATCCTCCCTTACCCAAGATAAATAGTAATTTCGTTGATGGGGAACTAACTTGATTTATTGATGTATTCCCCCATTGATTCATTTTTGATATTTTGGTATAATGATTACGCTACGAAAAGTAATACCTAATCCAAAAACGTCCTAACCATCCGGTCAGATGACCATTCTTTTTTTGCTGAAGAAATTTAGCAATAGCATCCGGAAACCCCATTTTTAAATATTACATAGAAAGACCCTAAAGCTAATGAAAAACCGAATATGAAAACCCTTCCCAGCATAATAGCTTTCATGGCTATTTTCTTCTCAATGGCTCATGTTATCAATGAACCCTTAATTATAGAGGCTGCCGAGAAAATACAAGTCAGTTCAACTCCCCTCACAGACATCAGTCAGAACAGGGAAACCAAAAATAAAGAAGCAGCGCCAGTAAAAATTGAAGAAAAGAAGTTCTCATTTAATAAACGATTAAGCAAAAAGGGTCCGGAACTTCGCTTCGACATGTATGGAAAATTTAGGAACAGTTTATTAACTCAGGGCCATATTGAAGTTTTTAACACATCAAATTCCAAACGTATTCAAAAGATTATCATAAACAACAACTTTGAACGTGGTCATTTTGATTGGGACATAGGAAGCTTTGAATATAGTGGCGGCAAAGTACAACTGGTCGATCTAAATTTTGATGGTTATCGTGATTTACGGTTTTTAGATAATGAAGGGGCAACAGGAAATAACTGGTATGCGTCATTTCTTTATGATCCAGGAAAAGGCAAGTTTATTTTCAATAGGCACCTGTCATCTCAGTCCGGTCTTACCGTGGATACTAAGAATAAACAGCTTTTAACTTATGATCGTTGCGGAGCATGCTGCGAGTTTATAAAATACTACAAATACCGAGATGGACAATGTGTCTTATCAAAAATCGAATGGACGGAAATGGATAGAACAAAAGAACCTGGTTGTTTTAAAATTACAGGGATTTCCAAAGTAAGGGATATAGAGATAAATGAGGAGAAGATGTTTGATCCTGACTTTTCAGAATACATTAAAAAAAGGGTCAAGATTGTAAAGAGAGAAGGCCTTACCGGCAGTCTGGATGAGAGACAAAGGGGTATATTGGGTAATACAGAGGGATCAGATGACCATCATCGAAGGTTCCACGGTAAAGACGATTGGTAAAAAATATCACTGCAGTGAACCAGTAAATGAAAACTGACTATCTGAGAAAGTGGATGTTCAAGAGAAGGTGATTGTAACTTTACTACCATTGAGAAATAGTTGATTTGCTAGGACTGACAAAATATGAGACTGGGCCAAAGGGAGTATGTAAATGGAAATGATAATAATTATTCCTCTAGTTATCCTTGCAGTTTTTGGAATTGATCATCTTGGCGAAAGATATATGAAAGGGAATCATCTGACTTATGAAGCGACCAAGATTCTCGATGAATTATGGACGGTCTTTCTTAGAGATTGCAGTCGTCGATACTGGTGGGACAAGGAAAGTAAAATCATGAGGTCAGTAAAGCCCCAGATTGTTGAATTTGCCTTGAGACATGCCATGGATGAGCTTGAGAATAAAAAGGAGAAAAAATGTATCAATATTTGGATGCAAGAAACAGCTAATTCTATCAATTACAACTTCTTCGATAAGAAAATAGGGGAGTCTTGACATTCAGAAATTACCGTGTATAAATAAGCAATAATTCACATAAATATATCAGCAGTCATTTTAATCCTTAACCCTAAACCGTGAGGGTATTACGGATGACCCCAGACCCCGCGTCTCAAAAGAGTGCGGGGTTTTTTATTTATGGGTGATTCTAGTAATTGTTAAATAGTCAATGAAGATGATTTAGAAGAAAGGACAAAAAATGCCCCCCATTAACATTTATAAATGCTCACAATGTGATGTAATATTCAATAAAGGTTGGGGCGGTTATCAATATGTGGAAGATGATAAAGGTGAAAGAATTTGCTGTCCTCATCCAATTGAAGATTTGCGGATTTGTGAGGTCCTCGGTATTTCTTATTATGCGATCGACGGTATTTCTGATGATGACTATATGAGCAATAATTTTAATCGCAGGGATTTGTTAACACCCATACCCATAGGAAACCCTCCAAAACCTGCATGGTGGTGGTCAAAAAAACGCAGAGCTAAATTTGAAGAACGGCGTGCAAATAGGGATAAAATAAAATCTTTTATTCAAAGCAGAACAGGATACAATTCAAATTGCGTTTGTCAGGATTGTCTTGCACATATATATTTGGATTTGGGGGATGCAGAAGAATCCGAGCAATCATGGCGAAGTTACTATGAGGCATTTTATAGAAAGGACGAAAGACTATGTCCCCATTGTGGATCAAGGAACGTTCGATCTGTAATGGAGTTGATCGGTCACATTTGTCCACACTGCAAACATGGAACAGTTATTGAGGTTATTACAGGCGAAATCTCCTGACAGCTACTGATAAACACAAAAAAAGTAGTAACATCTTATAAAATATCAAATACATACTTAATGGAGGAAGATTATGAAAAAGTCTAGGATAGTAATTTTCGTGTCCATTCTCATTTGTATCCTATTTTGTTCTCCGGTTTGGGCTGAAGGTTGGGCAAATACTAATTGGGGAATGAGTATTTCAGAAGTGGAAAAGGCAATTAATGGTAAAGTAATTGCAAATGAAGGAGGCCAAGTATATTCACATAAACTTCAAAATAAACTTTCTGTTGATAAATATAATTTTGAAGTGATGTTTCACTTTACAAATAACAAGCTTGATAAAGTTCTATTAAGAAATGAAACTGATGATTATCATGTGGCTTACCTATTTTTATTGGATGAACTCAAAAAGAAGTATGGCGCTCCATCAGATGGACCGAAAAATGTAAGAAATCCTCTTGGTCGTAGAGAAAAAGTAGAGTGGGTAACCAAGGGTATGGTCATTGATCTGTCAACTAGTTTTGATGTTCTAGGTGGTAAAACTTATAAAATGACTGCAGTAATTTATGATTCTAGAAAATCGGAGTCATCAGAAAAATTGTAGTTAATATTCTCGAAAGAGGGGGTGTAGATAATTTTGTGTAAATGGTTATGGATGAGATAATGAACCATTTATACAGGAGGACTACACATGGCAATCAGAGATGAGATACTGGAGAGGTGACGGCGGGGGTAAAAAGAATTCTTGATTTTTATTCATCAACCTGCTCCCAATAAATTGAGTTATTTATCATCTATCAGGAGACATGAATTTTATGAAACTACGCTATCTTTTGGTTATTACATTTTGTGTTCTCTTATCGGTGAACTGTTTCGGACAAACTCCATTAATATACACAGAAGTTGTAAATGTTGATAGTGTTTCAAAAAGTGACCTGTATAACAGAGCAATACTGTGGTTTGCGACTACCTACAATAATTCAAAGGAAGTTTTGCAATTGGAAGATAAAACCGAAGGACAAGTTGTAGGACAGGCTGTCTTACCTTACAATCAAACTTTCATAGATGGTAGTGCAAGGACAAAAGGAAACATCAAATATTCCATTAAAATATTTTTAAAAGACGGCAGGTATAAATACGAAATATCAGATTTTATACATGATCCAATAAGGAACGATTCTTTAAGTTTTGGTTTAATTACAACAGATATTAAAAGCCCAATACAACATAAGTGGATGTTTTCAGGGTGGAACGATAAAGTTTGGGCAGATATTAAAAGGCAGATAAATAGAAACATAATTCCACTTATAGCAAGCCTAAAAGAATCTATGGCAAAAAAGGCTGAAAGTAAAAATAATGATTGGTAATTTTGAGATATTTTAATTTTTAATATATATATTATGTATGCTTGAAAAAAGAAGAGAGGCGGAGTGCATCGAGATCCCAGAAGATATTAGGCGAGAAATGTCAGAATATAAGAATCAGATTGATAAAGCATAATTTAGCAATCCACCATATTTACGTTCATCACGCAGATGATCTTTTTATTAAATATTTCAGAAGGAGGTTATATGTCTAAAAAATATTTGTTTCTTATATTGGCTATTGTTTTATTACTATTGACCTCTGGTTGCAAAATATCTTCATTCAGAACGCCGTATGTCTACCATACAAAAACAACTTTGGATAGAGCTACAGTTAGCAACTATAAATTAAACGAAACTAAAGATTTCGAAATCAAGAAGCTTCTAGGTGAGCCATCGCAGATCGGAAGATTTAAAGCTTTATCAGGCCAAGGAGAACGATGGGAATACTATTATCAAGGCACTGGAGAAGACAATGAAGCATATGTAATCGGAATTGTTCCTTCACGTAGAGTATATTATAGCTTCGTAGATGGCGTGCTTGCTAGTTTTATGTTTCACAGCTCTTATCGAAATGATAATACCAACTTTGATGAAAAAAGAATGACTGAAATTAAAAAAGGTATGACTACAAAAGATGATGTAAAAAAAATATTTGGTTCCCCAAATGGAATAACTGTGTATCCGATTATAAATAAAGGTTTTGTTCAATGGCGCTATGGTATTTCTACTAATACTTTGAAGAAAAAATTTCTTTTCAAAATTATGAGTATTCAATTTGATGATAAAAACCTCGTAGATAAAGTATGGTTTGAAGAGGGTGAAAAATGAGTACAAAGAGATCAATTAATAAATGGACTAAAATGCCCCGATAAATTGCTGTTTTATATGCATGAATAAGGAATATGGTAAATACAAAATCCCAGGTGCCTTTAGCAAAACAAATATGGGAACTAGTTACAATACACCAAGTTTATCATGCCTTCTTAAAAGGGGAATATGGGAGGTGTATCGAAACATTTGGACAAATTGCTCTCTTAAGCAGAGCATTAATTGATAATCCAGATTTTACCAATGATTCACAAAATTGTAAGCGATCATTTCTGTTGTGTTTTCGTGCACCGTTACTGCTTCAAATCCCATGTTCAACAATTTGGTATAAGGTTATTTCATTAAAAGAAACACATCTTAATGAATTAATAGTGATAGGGCGTTGTGGTTGGGATGATGAGAATGATAAAAATGAATTATTAAACGTTGCAAAAAGAAAACCTGAAATTATGAATTCAAATCCATTGGAATGGGATATGCCTATACTCTGGGGGCATACAAAGGAAGGTCCTTTTACAATAATCGAGGGCAATCATAGATTGGTGGCCTATGTATCATTGCAAACCAGGCCAGAGCTAAATACTCCGGTCTATGTGGGTTTATCTAATGAGTATTGTTATTGGCATTTACCAGATCCCGTGAATTGAGAAACTGCTCTATCTTCTTTTATCCCCATATATTCATCCCCAAAGATCTTCTTCCCTTGACGACCCAGTAAGTCCTCAGATAGCCTTATTCAGATATAACCAGAAGAAGCAGCCACCGACCACATCTTTCTTCTTACCATTTTATTTTTGTTTTTTAGTGATCCATTTCCACAAGTAGAATGTGGTCGTAACAGGTTAACTCTCTAAAAAACATTGTCCGATTCAAAAGGATTGAAAAGAGCTTCTTTTTTTGCTGGTTCAGCCCTTTTCGTTTCCAAGACCGTCACCGGTTCATCTTTAACTTTTACCAATGCCTTGAATGACTCATAATTGGCCAGTTCCCTTTCTGATTCAAAAGGAGTGTTGATGGAAAATTCAATCATTTTCCTGATGACTCTCCAATTGAGATTCTGTTGTGAGCAATAATCCTGAAAGTTCTTCCATGGGTCAGTATCAGGACTATCGCCGGATTCAATCTCTGCGAATCTCGTTTCCAGGTAATCGACTATATCAAGAACCATGTAGTTCCATTCATAGCTGTTCATGTAGGTTCTCGGGCTTTTTTTGTTTGGGTTGATGTTCTTTTTCAACATGATGATGTTTCCTTTCTTTATGATTTGAAATAATGTTTTGTAATTTATAAAGGATATATCTGGTTTTTCTTCCCTTCCCCAAAAAAAGAGAATCTATTATGCCTTCAGTAATAAATGTCCTATGTCCAAGGATACATGAAGAATTTCTACAGGAAGAACCAGATTAAATTCAGATTAAATAATTGAGGTCCAGTTAATCTGAAATAAGGAATAAGAATAACATCTTCAAGTAAGATTAATGAGATTAACAGAAATCCCTATCCTTTATTTTATAAATATTTATAAAAGTATATTTTACATAATCTTTATATAGGATTTTTTTTAATTCGTTAATCTTTGTTCTAAGTTATTTAAAACATTCTTCTTTACAGATTAATGCTTCTTGTAGAATTTAATTCATTTCTAATCTTTATA
>Ga0208495_1000133_pt1 | contig 39644 bp, 37 predicted proteins | sample CryBogmetaGMA14M_FD_184551 | JGI IMG/M metagenome (GOLD analysis project Ga0208495, IMG submission 184551) | Freshwater microbial communities from Crystal Bog, Wisconsin, USA - MA14M (SPAdes) | ecosystem: Environmental > Aquatic > Freshwater > Lake | place: Crystal Bog, Wisconsin, USA...
CACAAGCATACAAGATGAAAATTCCAGATAGATTTTCATAGGAAATGGCTCTACCATTGCCATGATCCTGCATGCGTGTGGCACGCAGGTGCATCAAAATCGTTCTTCACATTCAATATCAGATACGGGCGATAAATATTTTTTTCTCCGGGTATACATATCCTATAAGATATTCAACCTCTGTGGGCAATAGTATATCAGAGCCTTAAGGAGTCCCATCGGTTTTAAAACAAAGGATTTGTTCATGCGGATACTTGCAATAGGGCTGGGGGGGGCAGGCTGCCGGATAGTTGGCAGCCTCTATACCACAGATCGACGTAGCAGCAGGGTGGCGTGTGTCCAGTCGCTTGCCATTGATGTTGACGGAGATACGTTAGCGAAGCTTGGCAATCTTCCGGAAAATGCAAAGCTCTATTTCCCTGCACTCGAAGCCGGGTCTCCGGATAATGCGGGCAATACCAACCAGACTGCAACCGTTGACATCGGAGAGGTCATTGCGCGCATACAAAATGTTGAGATTGGAGAAACGGATGCGATTTTTATCTGTTGCGGACTTGGCGGGAGTATGGCAGATGTTGCCCCGCACATTGCTACCGCGCTCAGGGCTTCAATCATCGAGCCAATCTTCGGGTTATTTACCCTCCCCTGTCTTTCTGAAGGTGAGAAACGATCGGCAAAAGCAGCAGATGACATTGAGAGGCTCTCACCACTGCTTGATGGGATCATCCTTTTTGATAACGAGACCTGGTCTAAAAAGATACATGCTCAGAAAACTGCTCTCGTAAAAAAGGACACGGGCGGTGCAGGAATTTTCGGATTTGGGAGGTCAAAACCCGATATTTCGCCAGCAGATGCTACCCGGATATTACTGAACGAAGGTATAGTCCGGAGAATCAGTCTCATCCTACGGGCAGGCGAATTCAAAGCCGACGGGGGGATTGAACTTGCAGAAGTCGTGATGGATTCCGGCGAGGTGCTCAACACGATGAAGGGTATGGGGTTTATCACCATCGGATATGCAGTTGAACACCTGCCTCAGCACCCGTTTGGTTTCCTTTCACGGTGGCGCCCGGTCAACTTTTTTGCCGGGGAGCATAAAAAAAGCGCCTCACGTATTGTCGAGCTCGCAAAAAAAGCAATCTACAATGAAATTTCAACACCCTGCGATATGACGAGTGCCGCGAAAGCATTAATTCTCGTAGCCGGTCCTTCGCATGAACTCTCGCTGAAAGGGTTTATGACCGTGCGCAAATGGATTGACCGCAGCATCGCAGGTCTGGAGACGAGATCCGGGGATTATCCGGTGACAAATACAAAATACGTTGCGATCATCATCATGCTCTCCGGTCTCGAAAATATCCCCAGGCTCACGGAACTCAACGAGATCAGGGCACAGTATACCTCCGGACTTCGCGGGGATGCCCAAAAACCGGAAAGCCATATATCCGGTATCAGTTCCGGATTGCCAGATGCCATACCCGGTGAGACAAATAAGGGGATTTTTAGAGCACGGAACCTTTCAGAAAAAAAAGACGAGATGCTCGTTCTTCCCGGAAAAAAATCCGATGCCGGTATGCTTCGCCGTGACCGTGCGCATGAAATCCCCCTGAAGACGGATTCACGGGACCCGGGGATTGTTCAGCCAGTGCCTGATGACGTAAAGATTGCACGGGACGACCCGTCACATAAGATTCACTTGCCGGGTGCTGACACACCGAAAAAAACTATATCTGTTCTCGACAGTAAGGTGCCTTCCAAAGAAGAATCCGGATACGTTGCTGCCGTGCAGGAACCCGCAAAAGTCCAACCCAGACCGGCGATCACGCATCTTCCCCGACGCCACCTGGTTGTGAGTAAGGGAGAAAAAGGTTCCCTGGAAGCAAGTCCAAAAAAAGAGCCCGCCTCGCATCACGAACCTCTTGCATCACCAACGATTCCGCAGGAACCCCCTGCCGGGAAGGGGCATGTGTCCCCGGAACTACATGCGGCGGACAGGGATCCTTCACCGCGTGCGAAAGAGGACATTTTAAAGAGGAAGGATCATGAACGGCACCGGATTGAGCATGAATTGCAGAGACAGCGGATGATGGCAATCTCCGGGCGTACGCAAAAAAAGGAGCCGTTTAAGACTGCCCCTCATAATTACACTCCAGACACTTATCGGAGAAAGGATCCTGGCTGGCTGGGGGCTCCGCCTGAACCGGGACAGGATCTATCCAGTTCTTCTGAAACGGTGCAGAGCCCTGTTCCTGAAAAAAGGACGCTCATTGTGGCAAAAAAGAAGAACATCCCAAAAGAAGATTTCGCTGCGCCAGTTACTGATATTGTGCCTGCTTCCGCACTGATGAAGGATGTGGAGACTGCCAGTAGTCCCCCGGGGTATCCTGATGAGAGGGAACAGGAAGAGGTAAAAATCGAATTAAAAGACGTAATGAAGCGTGCAAACGATGAGGTTCTTGCAGGAAAAGGTATCTCAAAGAGGGAGCCCCCGCGGGTGAATGATGATGTCCTATTACATACCGAATTTAAACCCGGAAAAAATCAACCGGATGCCCCCAAGGCAACTCACGATCCTTCCATAATGGACAGAGAACTCCGCACATCCCGGATAATCAGGAAGCGAACTAAAAAAACAGCGGATGATGATGAAATATCCCCCAGGTAATCAGTTGGTCTCCATTATTTTGGAGAACGGGATGTTTCCGGCGCCGATTTCGGTTTTGATTTCCAGTTCCTGTTCGACGCAGTTGGCGATATAATTCAACCCGGAAAAGGCGACAATAGAGATGCGGAAAGGATTGCCGGGCAGGTTGAATACCTGGTTGCCCATAGTGACCGGAAAAACAAAGCCACAATCGTTCATGAGACGGATGGTTTGTTTTACCTGATCTTTTGCAGAACACGGGACTTCACGAACATTTGCAAGCGCTATTCCGGTTTTTGTCCGGATTAGGGTGTTGACTGATGTCAAATCTGATGAGATAAAGAGTTCAAGCGGGTCGATGGTCGTTCCCCGGTACCCAATCAGATCCCTGAACCGTTTCGGGGTATCCTGTTCAATTTCGAGTCTCCCGCCAAATGCCATTTTCACCGGAATTCCATTTCTCTGGAATACTCCGTCCATGGAGATGCTGCAAAGGGTAATTACACCAACAGCGTCCGAAGGAATTCGTGGATCATGATCGATGATACGGTATGAACTGAAAAACCCGCATCCTGCCTTTACGACTTCATCGAATGCTACAATTGTCCGATCAAACGATTCTTTGGGTACTATCGAAAGATTGTACGCAACATCTCCGGTCCCGGTGGCGGGATCGAATGTACTACGGTACGCGAGTCGCTCGAGTTTTGATATGATAAACCCTATCCGGTCGTCGACAAGTGCATTATCCGTTTCCGCGAGCCCGAGAGGCGTCAGCACCCTGCCCTGGTTTCCCACTTTTTCGGTAAAACCCGTGGTATCAAGATAACTGAGATAATACTGAACCGCACGATCACTGAGCACGAATCCCCGGTCTGCCATCAGTTCCGAGAGCCGCTTTGCCCCAACAGGTTCCCGGTGTTCTTTTAATATCCGCAGTATCTCGATGTATTTCCGTTCAGTCCGTATCATGATTGTTTTGCCTCCACGGCACCGGAACTGTCCTGGTATCGCCCGGAATACCGTTGGTTTCCGTTTCGAACCTCGTGAAGGATCATCTGCACAATACGGTCGTTCTTGTGCATCCCGATATCCTCACTTCCCATATTGGTCAAGCAGAGGGTTAACTGCCCGCGGAATCCCGGGTCGACAAAACCGGCACCCATGAGTACCCCTCGCCTTCCAAATGATGAACGGCATCGGAGCGTGCCTGCAACATCCGGGGGGAGTTCCACCCATTCCAGGCTTGGAACCAGCGTGCAGGTTCCCCGTGGCAGGAGGGTGTCATCTGCTGCGCGGAGATCATAGGATGCGGGTTGCTGGCATTCGGAGCTATAGGGCGCAATGACGAGTCGTTCCTGCGTACTATCGCTGTCAATACGGCGGGCAATCTCATGGGCAGACAGAATCATTCATTAGTTTATCGGTAGAAAATACTTAATATCTTTTGATGTGAAACCGCACATAGTGCCCACGGAACCGGCATGCACAACGGCATTTTCATATTAAAAAGGGGAAGGATCCATGGGGTAGAGGACATCCTCTTGGGCTTCGAACCCAAGGACGCGGGTTCGATTCCCGCTGGGTCCGCTTATTGTGTTTTTTATGGGCTTTTTGGGTACGGTATACACCGCCACCACTTTGTTCCGTGATCTTCTGACACGACAAAAAAAATCAGAGTTCATTCTTTTTTATGATGTGTCGCCGCTTCCTTCGCGAAAATATCCTGATCACTGCAAACAGGCAAAGGACAATGATCGCCCCGACTCCGATTAGGGTGATGAGGCTCCAGTCGGTGACTTTTTCAAGGGTAATGGTGATTGAAGGGGAAGTATTTCCCATCGGGATCTGTTTCTGGACAGATGCAGGCAGGTACCCATCTTTTAATGAGGTAATGTTATAGGGAGTATTGTATTTCAAACTGGTAATAAACTGACCATGGATATCTGATGTGCCTGCAGCGGCCCCATTAAGAAGTATTGTTGCATTCAGGATATTCTTCTGTTCCTTGTCCTGGATAAAAATCGTCAGGTCAACTGTTGCGAATGGCAGCTCAATAGTGAAATCATTTCCGTCCTTTGATATATTTACCTGGCGCGTTGTCGTCGCGTAGCCGGGCTTTATTACTTCTATTGTATAGGTGCCCGATACAAGATTCGGGAGATTGGCTCGCCCGTATAGGTTTGTTTTTGCCACAGATGTGCCATTGATAGAGATTTCTGCGTCGCTTATCGGGACTTTACCTGCATCAGACACAAAAACGAATGCCCCGACAGCCGACTTTTTCAAAATCGCTTCATATAATGCATCGGTGTCGCTGATTATTCTTGATTCAGCAAACGTCTCGTACCCATCCTTTTTGATCTGGATGGTATAATATTTCCCTCGCGAAACCGGCGTAATCAAAATTCCCCGTGAATCTGTTTTCCCCACAAGAGCTGAATCGATACGGATTTCCGCATCAGAAATGGGTACCTGGCTATCCTTATCTTTCACAACAAATGAGAACCGTTTGCCGGAAATAAGCCAGTACGTCACTTCCTTGTCCTCGAAACCTATATCAATTATCCCGCTGCGGGGCTGGTAATTCGATGCAGTGATATCAACAGAATACAGTGTCACCGCTTTCACGCCAAACGTAGCTTGACCGACAACATCAGATTGTTTTGTCTGGGTGGAGTTCTCTGCAGTCAGGTTGATATCAGCCCCATACACGGGTTGAATCGTGTCGGAATCAAACAGCTTGAAGTTCAGCTTCAGGCTTTTCCTGTTCATGCTCGCAATGACAGATGTTTCATTTTTGGGGACGGTCTGTGCCCAGTCATCATATCCGGACATTACAATACGGAGGTTGAGGTCGTATAATCCGGATTGCACGAAGAAGAATTGCCCGTTGTTAGTCGTCCAGCCAAGGTTGGACCCGTCGAGAAATACGGCTGCATGAGATAATGAGGTATTGTCAAGACTGTCCAGCACGGTAATCTGGATTGTCGTTGCCTGTGCCGCGCTGCAAAAAATGAGAATGCCCAGCAGAGCAAAAAGGAAACGAGTTCTGTGTCCATACATAATAAATTATCCTCATCTGCTCGTATTTTAGCCCATCGGTTCAGATCGCCGATATGGAGGGCACACGGTCAAGAAGCATCCCTTCGACAAGCACCGGCATGAGCCGCCGTCCTTCTTCAATTGCATTCTGGAGCCGCCAGCTGCGGTCTGCGTATATGGTGAAGAGCGGTTCGCCTATTTTTATCAGTTTGCCTTTCTTTGCATGGAGCCGGATACCAGCACCCCTGTCATGGGGGGCACCGGCAATGCGTGCAAGTGTGATCAAGGACTTGTTGTTCATCTCGATAACGTATCCTGATGCAGGTGCGTTTACCACATATTCGTGCTCACCAGGGAGGATATCATCCGCTTTGATGTTCGGGTCCCCTCCCTGTATCTCAATAATCTGCCGGAACTTTTCGAGCGCTTTTCCTTTCGAGAGGATATCCTGAGCCATCGCAGCACCGGCACCCCGTGCGGCTTTCCCGGACATCTCAAAGGCAATGCCGGCAAGTGAGAGGCTCTTCTGGATGAAGGAGTTGGGTTCTGTCGCACCTTCAAGGACGCGGAGCGCTTCTTTGACTTCAAGGTTCGGACCAATGCTGTGCCCTACCGGTATGTCCCCATACGTAAGGGCACATTCGACTTTTATGTTGAGCCGTTCCCCGATTTCAATAAATTCCCGTGCCAGTTTCCTCCCATCCTGCATGGTGGGTACCTTGGTATGCAACCCTACCGGGATATCGATCACGACAAGGTTTGCACCGACCGCGAACTTCTTTGCCATGACACTTGCAAGCATCTGTCCGCGTGCGTCAATTTTGAATGGGTACTCCTGGATGATGATCCGGTCGTCTGCCGGGGCAATGTTTGTGGCTCCACCCCAGACAATCGTGCCCCCGACTTTTTCGGTCATCTGCTGGACCTCGGTTGCGGAGAACTCGACATTCGCAAGCACTTCCATCAGGTCCGCTGTCCCGCCAGCGCCGGTTATGGCTCGGGAACTTGTTTTCGGGATCTTCAGACCGCTCGCTGCGATGATGGGGACTACGAGGAGTGAGATCTTGTTACCGGGGACTCCGCCGACCGAGTGCTTGTCAACAATGGGTCGGGATGCAAATTTTATCTGTTCGCCGGTTTCGACCATTGCTCGGGTGAGGTGCTCCACTTCATCCATATCGAGCGGGTTGATATACGATGCGGTGATGAACGCGGTGAGTTCTGCTGCCGAGATGTCATCGTTCACCACATCTTTAATAATGGTCAGGGTTTCGTCTTTGGTTAATTTGCCGCCGTCCATCTTCTTTTTGATGAAATCAAGGGATGCAGGGCGTCCTGCTTCCCGAACTTCAATTTCTGATCCTTCGACAAGGTTTAAGCGTTCGTTGGTAATCCGGTAGATCCCAACCGTTCCTTGCCCGGCAATGGTTGACGTGGTATCCACGAATGCCGTAACGGACGTCCCGTTTTTCGGGTTGATTACCTGTACCCGGTCACCGTCCAGCACCCCGATGCTCCGGGCATCGAGACGGTTGAGCAGTACACCCCGTTTTGCGATATCAAGAATTTTCACCAGAAGTTTCATTGACAATTTCCCCTTGGAGACGAGCTTCTCGCAAGAGAGCACATCCTCTTTACACGTACTTATGTTGCGATGTCTTAAAAGAAATCGTGCAGGCGATGTAATTCGAAAATAATATTTGTATCAAGGAAGTGCGACATGTAAAGCGATATAATGGATTGCGTTTGGAATAACGTTACAGGATTCGTTAACTGTATCCCTAATGGGACATGCGGCACAGTCCCGCCAACACCGGATCCAAACTCAAATCCTCATTTCGCAGATCTCATGCGGTATTAAACGTGAGCATCATACTCAACATCACACACCCGTTTGACGCGGGAGATATAAATTCGCACAAATCATATGATGATCAACAAGGGATGCAGATTATATGCAGTATTCCGAAGGTCAGCTCGGCAGAGTCTTTGTCGTGAGGATCGATGATGGCGAGGATTTTTTAGCGGCAATGCAACAGTTCATTCAAAAAAAGGAGATCCAGACCGGCACCATTCTCTTTCTTGGCGCATTAAAAGAAGGGAGGATGGTGACCGGTCCGGAAGAGCTCACCATTCCGCCGGTTCCCCATTTTGTCATGTTTGAAGGTGGGTGGGAGACGTTTGGCATCGGCACCATCTATCCCGGTGATCATGGTCCCATGATTCACTACCACACGTCAGTTGGACGCGCCGGGCATGCCCTGACCGGCTGCCTGCGTGAAAAAGCGACTACATATCTTATCATTGAGGCAGTTGTTTTTGAATTCACCGGTCTCAGTATTCGCCGGGAATTTGATGAAAAGACCCAGCTGCACCTGCCGGTCCATGAAAAAGATGATGCTTCTGCAAAATCTACAGAAAAGGATGCCGTGGAAAAAACACCAGAGGCACCCAGGCAGGAAAGCACTGAAGATGCTGATGATTTACCGGGCGGACTTGCCGAGATCATCCGGGACCTGACCCGGCGTCCGCCCCGCTGACAGGAGCCCTTTTTTGTGGATATCCCGTTTCAATCCATGTGTGCATCATGACCCGGCAGCCGGGGTTTCTTCCCATGTCGGTCCGGGAAGGGGAGAGACTGGGTATACGGGAGTTTGACATCATCCTTGTAACCGGTGATGCCTATGTGGATCATCCGTCTTTTGGAACAGCGCTCATCGGGCGGGTACTATGGGATGCCGGGTATTCCGTTGGCATCATCGCCCAACCGGACTGGAAGAGCGATACAGATTTCACCGCATTAAAAAAACCGCGCCTGTTCTTTGGCATTTCATCGGGAAACGTCGATTCTCTCGTGAACAACTTCACCCCGAACCTGAAGCGGCGGAGTGAGGATGTCTACTCGCCCGGGGGAGTGCAAAAAAGACCCGACCGAGCGACTATCGTATACACGAATCGTGTGCACGAGATCTATCCTGACACGCCGATTATAATTGGGGGTATAGAAGCAAGCCTGAGGCGGTTTGCCCACTATGACTACTGGCAGGACCGGGTCAGGCAGGCGATCCTTGCCGATGCCCCGGCAGATCTCCTGGTGTTTGGCATGGGGGAACGGCAGGTGGTGGAAATTGCCCGGCGACTTGCCGCAGGTGTGCCTGCACGCGCAATACGGGACGTTCCGGGAACTGCGTTTGCCATGCCCCTCTCCGAATGGCGCGACCAACCCCGTGAAGGGACCGTTGAAATTCCCGGTTTTACCGAAGTTTCACAGGATAGAAACGCGTATGCCCGGGCTTTTATGCTCCATTGCCGCGAGCAGGATCCCATGCGTGGGCACAGGGTCGCACAGACACACCCGAAAACCGTGATCATCCAGAATCCCCCGGCATTGCCCCTTTCAACCGAAGAACTTGATCATGTCTACGAACTGCCATTTTCCCGGAGTGCACATCCGGACTATACCAGACCCATTCCCGCCCTCGAACCGGTCCAGTTTTCCGTAACGAGCCACCGCGGGTGTTTTGGGGGCTGTTCGTTCTGCGCCCTTACCCATCACCAGGGACGGATCATCCAGAGCAGGAGTACCGCATCCATCGTACGTGAAGTTATACGGATGACGAAGATGCCGAATTTTAAGGGTATTGTTCAGGATGTCGGTGGACCTACAGCAAACATGTTCTCACTTTTTTGCACCCGTTGGGCAACTGATGGCGCATGCCCGGATAAGCAGTGCAGCCCGGCATGCAAAACCCTGAATACAAGCCACCGGGATCTCTGTTTACTCTTAAAGGAAATCCGCGAAATTCCCGGTGTGAAGAAGGTTTTTGTTGGTTCCGGGATCCGGTACGACCTCGTCCTTTCAGATGATTACGGGTACCTCGGTATCCTATGCGAGCATCATGTGTCCGGACACCTCAAGGTTGCGCCGGAACATGTGGTAAAAAAAGTCACTGATGCGATGAACAAACCGGATGGCGCAGTTTTTGACCGTTTCCGTGAACGGTTCGAGGCACTGCAGCAGGGAAAACGGAAACGACAATATCTCCTGCCGTATTTCATGTCCGGGCATCCCGGCTGCACCATTGCCGATATGGTCGAACTTGCCTGCTATATCCAAAAACACCAGCACTATACCGAGCAGGTCCAGGACTTTACGCCAACACCGATGAGCGTTGCCACCTGTATGTACTATACTGGTTTAAACCCGTTTACGATGGAGCCCATCCATGTCCCGAAAGGGCGTGAGAAGAAGATCCAGCGGGCGCTGATGCACTACCGGGATCCCCGCAACCGAACGCTTGTCATTGAGGGGATCAGGTCTGCAGGCAGGTTGGATCTCATCGGTACCGGCAACCAGTGCCTGGTAACCGGAGACGGGCATGGGGCTGATCAGTCAAAAAAGAAAAGGAAATCTCAAAGGTGAAGAGTGAAATGCTATCTTTTTGTGCTCAGCACTCTCCCGGGTTGCCATTTAATTTGAGATCTGGCTGACATCGCCACGCAATAGAGAAACACTTTGTTGATTTAAATTTTTCATCGCAAAAAAAGACACGTTCCCACTCATTTTGCCCTGCCGTAATCATCCTCAAAACGGACGATGTCATCCTCTTTGAGATACTCCCCAAGCTGCACTTCAATGACTTCGAGAGGGATCACACCAGGATTTTTCAAACGGTGCTGTGTCCCGCTGTGGACAAATGTGCTCTCACCTTGCCGCAGCAAACGGGTCTCCCCGTTAAGTTCAACTTCGGCAGTCCCGCGCACCACCACCCAGTGTTCACTCCGGTGATGATGGAGCTGGAGTGAAAGTTTCTGCCCGGGTTTAACGGTAACCCGTTTAATCCTGTACATTCCGGAGACCTCAAGCTCCGTATATGATCCCCAGGGGCGGTGCACCTGCCGGTGGAACCTCGTCACCGGGTCGTTCTTTTTGTTATAGCGGTGGACCAGTTCCTTTACCAGTTCAGTATTCTGATTATTGCAGATGAGGAGCGCATCGGCTGTGTCTACAATGACAAGATCGTGGACGCCAATCAACCCGACACGCTTCTCTGGTGCATAAACAAAGTTGTTCTTTGCCGACAGGTACTCGGCAGCACCGACATTGCCCTCTGCATCATGCTTCTCAACATCATACAATGCCTTAAACGTCCCAAGGTCGCTCCACGGCATATCCAGCGGGACAACCGCCACCCGTTTTGAGTGCTCAAGCAGCCCATAGTCAATGGATATCGCCTCAAGCCGGGAATAATCCGGGGCGTTCCCATCAGCAAACGCTGTATACATGCGGGGGTTATAGCGCTCCAGTTCCTCAAAAAAGCAGGTCGTGGAGAGGAGAAATATTCCGCTGTTCCAGAGATAACCCTCCTTAACGTACGATTCAGCCGTTTTCTCGTCCGGCTTCTCCTTAAATTCCTCAACTACCGCACCGAGCCCCAACGATGCACCCGGCTTGATGTAACCATAGCCCGTGTGCGGGGATGTGGGTCTGACCCCGAACGTGACGAGGTAATTTTCTGCGAGCGGTTCTGCCGCCGCAATGGCATCAAGGGCACATTTATCGAGCAGGTGATCGCTCGGGAACACGACTGCTGTGGCAACGGGGGTGGTCTTTTTGATGCGCTGCATCGCCCAGGCAATGGCAGGCAGGGTATTTTTCCCTTCCGGTTCAGCGAGGAAACGATCGGCGTTAAGAGAATACCCCAGCTCCTCAATCTGGTTTTTGACGAGATACTGGTGGATCACATTTGTTACAATATACATTCCGTCAGTGCCCGAAAGCTGGGCTGCCCGTTCACAGGTCTTCTGGAAAAGTGAATGCCCGCCCATCTGGAGAAACTGTTTCGGATAATGCTCCCGGGAAAGCGGCCAGAGCCGCGTCCCGATACCGCCGGCAAGGATAATGGATTTCATATGGTCAGGTCCTTTTGTTGCACGCGAATGTGCAGGTGGTTTTTATTTGGCATGAAAGTCGGCAAGCCGACTTTCATCACGGCTTGCCTGAACCGGAATGGTTCAACATGTTTTTTTGGATTACATCATAAATCTGTCCGGAGGCGCCATTTATAGGATTCGATTTCGCTTGTGCCAAGGATGATTATGTCCGGTGATCTTCAGCGCCTCGTTGATCAAAGAATTTCCTCAGCCACAGCTCCGTGCACGCGATCCGCCAGAGGTCCTGTGAGTAATCCGATTTACCGGCAAGGAATGCCAGGTAATCCTTCGCTGCTGCATCGGCATCCCAGTAGGTGCGTGCATGGAAGCTCGCGGATGTGAGGATCTCAAGCATGAACGGTCGGAGCGCCTCTTTCATCCATACCTCTTCCGGCGTAACAAAACCCATCTTGTCCATCCTGCAGCGGATGGACTCCGGGATAAGACCCCTGGCTGCCTTGCGGAGCACAACCTTCGTTACCCCGTTTTTGATTTTTTGGGAGAGCGGGAGCGATGCGATATACTCCACGACATGGAGATCAAGATACGGCACTCTCGATTCTATTGAAAACGCCATCGAGTTGCGGTCTTCGTAGTGGAGGAGCGCCGGAAGGTTGGTGGAGGTAAGTTCGTGGCTCAGCACTTCATCAAGGCTGCCGCGATACCGGTCAATCACCGGAGGAGCGCATTTCAACAGGTTTCTTCGTTTTTTCCTCGCGAGAATCTGACGCACCGCGTTGGTGAAAAAACCCCGGTGATGACGGGCACTGCCGATCATTTCGGCAAGGGCAGTCCCCCAGTAAAACTTCCTCGTGAGCCCACTGATGTAACTCCCCTGGTATGCGAGATAGCCGCCAAGGAGTTCATCTGCCCCCTGTCCGTCCAGCACCACTTTTACCTTTTTATTTGCAATCTGCATCACGCAGTACTGGGCATAGATGGAGAGCGAACCGAACGGCTCGTCCTGTATATACACCAGCCGGTCGATGTCCTCCCATAGCTGGTCGGGCGTCGGTTCGGTTCTCTCGGCATCGACACCCGTTGCTGATACCACTTCATCGATATACCGGCTCTCATCAAACCGTTTGTCGGAGAAGACAGCGGAGAAGGTCTTCTGCCGGGTACCCACGCTCTGCGGTGCTTCGTCCCGGATAAGGTTGTTAATGAGCACGGTAAGCATCGATGAATCGATGCCACCTGATAGGCAGGTACCTATGGGTACATCACTGCGCAGATGGATGCGGGTGGAATCCTCCAGTAATGTCCGGAGGTGTGCAGCCGCATCAACCTTCTCACGGTTGAATGAGATATCCGGATTGACCTTCAGATCCCAGTACCTGAACGGCGGTTCGCATCCCTCCCGGGTCACTACCAGTGCGTGGGCGGGTTTTAACTGGAAAATGCCCGTAAACATTGTCTTTTCTGAGTGATCCAGAACCCCCCACGCAAGATAAGCGCCCAGCATCTCATCATCCGGGCTCTTTCCGGCATCAGGGTGTGCGAGCAGCGCCTTAATCTCCGAGGCAAAGAGAAATGTGCCCCCTACCTGCGTGTAATAGAACGGTTTTATGCCGAACCGGTCACGGGCACAGAAGAGTTCCTGCCTCTTCTCGTCCCAGAGGGCAAATGCCCACATGCCATTGAAGCGGGCAAGGCAACCGGCACCCCACTCTTCGTATGCATGAAGGATGACCTCGCTGTCAGATTTTGAATGGAACCGGTGCCCCTTAGCAATCAGTTCTTTTCGGAGTTCTAAAAAATTGTAAATCTCCCCGTTGTATACGAGCCACAGCGAACCATCCTCGCTCGTCATCGGCTGGCTGGCATCAGGAGAGAGATCGATGATGGCAAGGCGGCGGTGGGCGAGCGCGATGTTCCCCGCAATATACGTCCCCTCGCCGTCAGGTCCCCGGTGGGCGAGCCGTTCGGACATCCGCGTGAGGAGCCCGGCATCCGGTGTGCCCCCGTGATAACAGTACTGCCCGGCAATCCCGCACATTATCTAAAAATGGACACTGAATGATTAAAAAGATGGATGGGTGGAACTCGCGACGGATTTTTACCGTTTCGTTTTCAGTGATGTATTAACCCACTCACCATTTATCCTCTTTTCCCCCTTTGTTTCATATAGGATGCACGTCTCTCCCCGCTATTCTTCACCGACCCGTCGCAGCGCCTCATGGTAGATCCCGTCGTGAATCCACATATGCCCCTCTTTTGTGAGCCTATCCAGTTCCTTTTGGAGCGACGAGATGATCCCGTCATTTTTTGCACGGATAAGGATCCCGATGATGCCCGATTTTTTCAATCCGTAACGTGCTGCAAGACGCCGTGCATCCCCATCATCAAGAAAGATAACGATTGGCTGCCGCTCAATTGCAAGTACGATTGCTTCAGCTTCTCCGGCGTGAACCACTCCTAAAAAGCCATTTATGAGGATTTGATTCTGTGGAGCAACCACGCGGATCCAGCCCATATGGTATGCATCGCTAACCTCCTGCACCCCGGTGCGATCCCTGCCGAGAGATACCACTTCCGTCCAGACTGCCGGCGGGATCAGGATATTCTGGTGATACGAACAAAGAAGATCCAAACGCCCGATACCCGCCAGGTGGATCAGGGTGGATGAATCACAGATTGCATCCGGCATAAGTGCAGTCCTCATCCAGATCCTCTCTGGAGTAATGAACCGGGACTTTTCTTGTAAATAACAGGTGATCAAACTCCCAGCGGGAAATACCCGTGAGGGTGCATGCCTGGGTGGAAGTAATAATCCCCCGGCTATAGAGCGCAAGTGCGAGTTCTTTTACCAGTTCGCTCTTGATATCATCTGGAGGGAGTCTCATGGTCTCAACAACCGATGAGGGAATAGTCAATACAATATCCGCTGTCACATCAGTCACTCTTCAATAATGGTGTATTCACACAGAACAGATTAAACAATCGGATGCAGCGCACCTCGTACTGGAGATGGAACATTTCACGGGAACCAGGTCAACCTTGACGCACATTGATCCAAGTCGCCGATCAGTCCGAAGTCTTTGGGATCGAATCGGATCATCCCCGCGAAGACATCCTTGTAATGCGGGTGGGAAATGAACCCCTCATGCCGTGCCGGTGATGATCCCCCAGCCGCCTCACTTCCCTGTCTTCTTTGACCGCCCCGTTTGAGGAACAGTCTTCCCATTATTCCCCACCTTCGTCTCGCAGGGAATGCACTTCTCCAGTTTCTCGTCCACGATACGGTAGGCATTTGCGAGCACCGATGAGTTGGAGATCAGCCCGGCGAGCAGGACCACCTCAAGAATCTCTTCCCGTGTCGCTCCCATCTTCAACGCTGCCTGCATGTGGTAGCCGGTACAGTGCGGGCACTTTAACGCCGCCCCCACCGCCATGCTGATCAATTCGACGTATTTCGGATCGAGCTGGCTCGTCTCCGCGACGGTACTCTTGTACAACAGATGGGAGATGAGCACTTCAGGACGCTCCCCCATCCGTTTGAAGATGAGGGGCACCTTCCCGTAATCTTCCTCGATCACCCGCATCCAGTCCTTCGCCGTCGCATCAGCGCCCTGTGCAACGATCTGCGCAAGCCGCTCCTCAAACTCAATTTTCGTCTTTTTTCCCATCATATCACCGTATTCGTGCTGGAGAATGGCAGGATCTTCACGAGGATATAGTCCCTCATCCGTGAAGGGACAACATCTGCAATATCCCCGATCGTGATCCCGTCCTCGATCTCGGTCTTCTTCAGTACACCGGCATACGTATCGTAGGGCAGCTTCACACGGAGCCCTGCCATCTGCACGGTGAGCGGGGTGGGCGAGGTCACCTCATGGATCGCAGGCACCTGCTCCTTGATTACGTCCATAAGTCGTGCCGGCGAAACCGAGAGCGGGTCCTTTGCGATCTCCTCCCGCTTCTTTTCAAGCACCCGGGTAATCTCCGCGATGATCTCGTCGAGCTTGCCAAGCTCATCCGACTCCTTTGTCCGGTGCATGAACCTGCCGACATTTCCCACATACCCGTCAACAGCCGGCTTTACGATCCGCTGGAGCGTTTCCTTATCCGGAGCCCCGCATAGTACTATTGGCACTTCCACGCCACGGCGCAGGACGGGCATCTTGTACTCAATGCAGGTCTCAAAATTGCCGAGCACGTACACCGCAATATCGTGCTCATTGATCACATCCCGCTCTTCGTCGTTGATCGCGGCAATCCGTTTTCCCACGCCCCGTGCCATACCCACCATGTTGCTTTTAGCGCCAAGGCGCCGGGTGTACTCGGCGATGTCGCAGGCTGGGTGGGGGAGGTGGTGGATCTCAAGGCTCGGGATCACGACCGCGATCTCGGTCCCGACGAGCGGGGAATCTGTCACTTCCCCACTAAGCGGCTTTACGATGGCTCGGATCAGTTCGATGTCCTCTTTTGGCACGAACGACTGGAGCACGACTTCCCCTGCGAGCACATGTTTCTGGACGATGTACCCGCCGAGGTCTTCGATCAGGTCGATGACCTCGTCATTACGGTAGATCCCGCCCCGGTAGGTGATGGGTACGAGGATCATGGCGTTTCCCCCATGAGACGAAACTTCTCGGTGATGAGCGTATCAGCACTCCCGTTTAACGTATCCTCACTTGCGACAAACGAAAACTTTTCCTTCCCGTAGGTCTCACGGCGCACCCGGAACCCTTCGGGAGCGATGCACCGGAACGCGTAGATTAAGTCTTTGTAGAGCGATTCGCTCGGATCGGCGACAACAATATCTTCAATCTCCCTTGGATCAGCGGAAACATCGTAGAGGATGACCGTGAACCGGTCCGGCTGCTCGACATGGTCTTTGCCGAACCGCTGCCAGAAAATTTTAAGCATCGGTGCAAGGTACTTCTCATCAGAGATGACAAGTATTATCTTGCCCTCAAGGGGATTGACATTTGTAAAATCCCGTACACGCACAAGCGAGGTGATTTTTTTGAGCATGCCGACAGCAACAAAGACCGGCACTTTCGGGTCGATAAAGACATGCAGTTTGTGGATCACTATCAGGAGGTTATGGTCGAGGAGGACATCGTTTGTGATCTGCCTGTAGTACTCCCCCCCGAGCGGCTCCGCGCATTCCACTTCAAAGTACTCAATTGCCGTCATCTAATCGTCCTTGATAAACCCTGAAGCTAAAAGTGCCGATCCGACTGCACCGATATACTGTGAGTGCGGTGGCACAACGATCTTTATCTTTAACAGTTCACCCATCGCAAAAACGAGCCCCTCGATAAGCGAAGTGCCGCCGACCATGATCACCGGTTCCTTGATGTCGACTTCCTGCAGCTGCTGTTCGAAGACCTGTTCTGCGACGCTGTGACAGGCAGCGGCAGCCACATCTTCGCGGGTGCTGCCGGCAGCGAGGGCATTGACGAGGCTCTGCGTGCCAAAAACAATACAATAACTGTTCATGGGCACCCGCCTGCCCAGCCCTTTCATCGCAAGCGGACCAAGCTCCGTGATGTCAATCCCGAGACGCTTTGCGGTCATTTCAAGAAACCTGCCGCTTGCCCCTGCACAGATACCTCCCATCGTGAACGTGCCGGGGATCCCGTCCATCACCGAGATTGCCTTGTTGTCCATACCGCCGATATCGATGACTGTCGCCGGTCCGTGCTGCCTTTTCGCCAGGTATACCGCACCTTTCGAGTTCACGGTCAGTTCCTCCTGGATGAGATCCGCCTTGATCTCTTTTCCTGCAAGGAACCGCCCGTAACCGGTTGTTCCTACTGCCTGGATCTCGTCGCGCCTGATTCCCGCCTCTTCAAGTGCGTGCCTGATCACATCCTCTGCACTCTTCAGGACTTCTATGGTAGGCTGCCATCCGGTGCCGATAATCCTGTCATCCTTCATCACCACCGCTTTTGTGGTCGCAGAGCCGGAATCAAGCCCGAGTGTTATGCCTTGTTGAGTCTCCCGGGCAAGGAGCGCACGCCTGCGGGCAATGGTGGTGAGGGCTTCCATCCGTGTCAGGAGCGTTCCTGCGGTCGTCCTTTCGGTGAACGAGTAACTGACGACAGGGAGTTTGGAGTGTTCGTGTATATACCGGCGCAGTTCGTTTCGAACGATCGCCGCCTCTGCGCAGCGGAAGCATGTGGCAATAAAGACTGCATCTGCATCTACCCTCCCGTCAATGAGCGCCTTTGCCCGGGAGATGGCGAGTTTGAGGTCGGGACTTCTCACATCCAGCCCGAATTCGGAAAAATCCCGCATGATGTCCTTGAGTGCGACATCAGGGAAGAAGATCTCCCCGTTCACTGCGCGTGCCGCCTCGTTGATCTCCTGCTGGACTCCTGAGTAATCCGGGCCGCAGGAGATCTGCGCGATACGCACCGGGGGGGTCATTTTGATGCTCCCAGTTCCGTGAGGAACCGTTTGATGGCAGCGACGAATGGCAACCCTTCAGCCTCATTTTTCGGGTAGTCCAAATCGAGTTTCGGGATTTCCTTCTGTCGGATGAGAAATTTGATCAGTTCATTTGTGCGTGCACACCCCATGCACCCGAACGCCAGATCTGCGTCGTTGATGATGATCGCCGCATCACATTCCTCAATCATCGGACCGTAGAGCGCCATGCGCCCCCGCACCCCGCTGGGCACTTCGACTGCCGCCCACCGGAGCCCTTTTTTTGGCTCCTCCGGGGTGATCTGGAGCGGTACGGATTCGAGTCCTGCGGTCTGGATGCGTTCACGTATAGCGACAGCAGAACTGAGAGGGGTGTGTCCAAAACGTGTTACCATGTCAGTGAGGATCAGGCTCGTTGCGGGGTAGATGAAAACTTTTGCCATTTCACGGCTCCTGCGCGTCGATCATTTTTTTCAGTGTATAGATGTCCAGTTTTGGTTTTTCCCGTGCGGTTGCCGGCGCGGGAACAGTACTCGGATCACGCGTGCCGAGCGTTTCGAGTGCGTGTGAAATATAGGGGAGAATGGTCATCTCGTATTCCATCCCGTGGAACCCCGGGCGTGCACCGCCGAGATTCGCCCGGCACCTCCGGGTATCGCCGGGCGGGAATCCCCGGTCTTTTACAAAGATGTGTTCGGGGTCCATCTTCCGGATTTCGGTGATGATCAGGTCAACCTCTTCCTCTTTGCCCATGATGACAAGCCCAAAGCAGGTCTCTTTTATCATGACCCCGCGCGAGATCTCGTATGCACGGACGGCAAGGTCGGCAGGTGTCACGGTAAATGATTCGACAACCACATATTTTGTCACCATTCCAACATTCTCCGGCTTGTACTCGGTCATCGGTTTATCTCCCTGATATACACCATTTCACGCTCATTTATGTTTTTTAATTTCTCCGTATCGATCACACACCCGATGATGTTCGTCCCTTCAAACGGCTCTGATGTCGGACCAAACTCTTTGTTTGCCGAAAGCCGGACGCCCACGAGCCCGGTGCCTTTCCGTGAATCGTTGGTGATCGCAAGTGCGGCTGCGAAACATTCATTCACCGGGCAGTTTTCAGGATAGATATTGGTGCCGGCGGGGATGTTGGGTTTGAAGAGATACACATCATCAAAGGTGAAAAAGGCAGGCAGCATGCCGGCGTCATGCTCTTTTAAACCTGTGACCCTGCGGAACACGTCACAACTTACCGGCGCCCGGGCATCGTCCAGTTCGATATCGATCACCTTGCTATACGGGGCAGTGGTCACGGTTACCGCCCGCTCGTTCAGCACATCAAGTGTCGTGCCCGGATCCTGCGAAACAACAATCCGGGCTTTCTCATCGGTATCCAGCTTGAGGGCAATGTCCCGTGCTGCAGCAATCACCTTTGCCTTTTCGATCGGGAGACCGAGAAGATCGATGCGTTCCGGCTGCACATGTATGACAAAGGTATCATGCTCGTGTGCGAGCTTCGCGAGCTCAATCCCGTGAACAACCTGCCCGACGATGCTATGGGAAGGACTGCTCGGCACATCAGCCCGGTAAATATAGATACCTCCCCGTGACGGACCGTTCGTTCGCACGGTAACGGTCCCCTCCCGTCGCGGGCGTTTGTACTGTGCCGGAACGTCAGTTGTGGCAGACCGGGAATCGAGGATATGGGTGCTTGTCGCACGGTTGACGACAAAGCGCCCCTTTTGCAGGGCGATGAGCAGGTGCTCTACGCTCTCCGCGGCTCCGGGGGTGATCCGATCCGGGGTATATCCCTGTGCCATCACCTTCACGCAGGTGACTATCTGCACCCCCTCTTCCAAGGCGAGCCCCAGGTCAGTCGTAGTGAAGGAACGGCTCGTATCTGCCCAGCTGATCACCGGTTCAATTTTTGTGACCCGGGCTCCGGTTGTCCAGCGGTCGAGCACCGCCCGCCCACTCACAATTCTGCCGATCACCCCTCCCGTCTCATCAGCCCCGTGATCAGCAGAGTGGCGGTTCTTGGAAAAAAGAAGGTAGGATCGCTCCCGCTCGTATCCTCCGCAACCGAGGATCACTTCTCCCCGTTCGTAGAGATGCGGTTTCCGGGACGGATGGATACCAGACGGGAACGGACCGAACGCCGCTGCGTTGCGGTCTTCCCAGTGGAGTGTTAATTGGTTGATAATCTCAAAAGATTCAAGAAAAGCAGGAGTAATGCCGCTGAGTTCAAGGGTGATCTCACCCTCGGTTGTACTGATTGCCAGGTTGCCGGTCTTTGCCTCTTCCTTTGCCGCCGGGCGAATTACTGCAACCGAGCAGCCTGTTGGATGATTGGGGAGGATTGAACCCAGTGTACTGCCTGCCCCAATCTCCCGCCGCTTCCCATCGACATGGATGGTGATCATCGCACACCTCACGCAGGAGGCTGGCTCATGACTTTGCGCTCTTCTTCCGTAAGATGTGCAAGTACCTCTGCGGTTTTTCCCATCTCGACGATCCTGCCGCCTCTCATAAGGGCGATCCGGTCACAGGTATCCCGCACGAAATCCATGTCATGCGAGACCACGATAAATGTTTCATCCATCTCTTCGCGGGAGTGCATGATGGAGTGCTTCACATCGACTTTTGTGATCGGGTCCATGGTGCCGGTTGGCTCATCGAGAATCACAACCCGTGGTTCCCGGATCAGTACCTGTGCGAGAGCTACACGGTGCCGCTCCCCTTCGGAGAGATGCCCGGGCATGCGGTCGAGGATCTCTTTACTCTTCTCATCGGTGAATCCCGCCATCCTGAGGGTGACAATCGCTTTTCGCATGGCAAGTTCTTTTGGGAATTCAAGCCCGATCGCATCGGTGAGGTTGTCAAGCACCGTGCGATGGGGGAAGAGGTCGTACTCCTGGTGCAGAAGCCCGATATACTCTTTTGCACGCCCGCGCTGATCGATACCGGGTTTTGTCATATCGATCCATTCATCCCCAATTTTAATGTTTATTTCCCCGCTTGTGGGCTCGATGATCCCGGAGATGATACGCGAGAGCGTCGTTTTCCCCGCACCGCTTTTTCCTATGATGCCGAAGATCTCTTTTGTGAAGACATCAAAAGTGACGCCGTTTACCGCTTTTACGACCCCACGGTCAACGGAAATATACCGTTTGGTAAGGTCCCGTCCAACCACTACCTTTTCGCCAAGATCTGCGCGTTCGAACGTCTCGCTGTCATCATACCCCTTCATGAACTGCGCAATGACCTCTTTGGGCGTCCCAATTGCCGAGATCTCACCGTTGACGAGCAGGATCGCGCGGTTTGCCACATCCTCGATCACCTGCGAGAAGTGCGAGGTGACCACCATACCCATATTGTTTGCTTTTGCTGCATTGATCAGCATGGCATGAACGAGCTTCGCGGTCTCAGGATCGAGGGTTCCTGTTGGCTCATCGGCAAAGAGCATGAATGGTTCTTTTGCCAGCTGCCGGGCGAGCACAACTCTCTGTTTCTCCCCGCCCGAAAGGTCCCTGGCGATGTGCATCATCCTGTGGGAGAGCCTGACCTCATCGATGAGATCTGCCGCCCGGTTGATTGCCTTCTCTTGCGGATACTCGATATCATCCAGGGCATGCAGGACATTCTCTATGACACGGTCGTTTCCGTACAGGGCAAACGTGCGCTGGAACATGATTGCGGTACGCCGCATCAGCCGGCGCTTCATCATCTCATCTTTCTCGTTCCAGAGATCCACATCACGCGCAGACAGTGTGCCGCCGCAGTGTGGGCAGGGTTTACCCACTGCACTGCCGACATCTAAAAAATCACATCCGTTGCATGCGGCAACATGGTAGCAGATCCTGCCGCTTGTCGGAGGTTGCTCCACCCCGCGCACGAGGTGCATTAAGACGGTCTTACCGGCACCGCTTCTTCCGATAATTCCCAGGATCTCCCCCTCGGCAATCTCAAAAGAGATATTATTCAGTACCCTCGTGCCATCAAATGCCATGCAGAGGTTATCGACCGTGATCAATGGAGTCTTCATAATACCCTTATACCTAATGTGGTACTCGTCTCATATTACCTTTTATATCCTGCACCACTGCCGTCACGATCGGAAATTTTCTGGCGATAGGAGCAGGCGCTGCACGATCGGGAGCACCTCACTGACATTTCTCACCACGTAATCTGCCGCTTTATAAAGCCCTTCCGGACGATCGCCGGGCTGCTGCACGGTAAGGATCGCGATGTCTGCCTTTTCCAGTGCACACAGGTCGTTTATCCCGTCACCGACCATCAGCACCCGGTCATACTCCTCTTTGAGGTCGATTACTATCTGCGCCTTTACCGATGGTGTCGCCACCCCGTATACCCGGTCACGGGGGATACCGAGATGGTCAGCCATCTTTTCCAGTTTTGTCGAGCGGTCTCCGGATGCAATGTAGGTCGGCACTCCCATCCGGTGGAGTGCGGTAATGGTCTCCTTTGCCCCGTCAAATGGCCATCCACCTGCGGTGATGGCAAATTCGATCGTGTCCTGTGCCATGTTGACGATTGCGCCGCTGTTCAATGTGAGCACCGATTCAGCTTTGCACATGGTCCAGACGTTTTTTATGCACTCCTGGAGATCCTCAACCCGTGCCCGCGTATCGGTATAAAGCACATCGCCGATAGCTTCTGCGGTGATGATCTTTCGCGTGCAGCTCACGCCAAATCTGATGTTGTTCTCTACGAGATAGGTAGAGAGGAGCTGGTCTTTTTGGGTCCCGATAATGTCTTTGGAATGCACGGGAAGGACGATGAGGACGCGATCAGGTGAACTGAACGTGAGCGTCGTGGTCTCAATTCCCGGCAGGAGTTTGTTATTTCCGATATCTTTTGCAACCCGGTACGTGTTCAGGAGCGTTCCGGCACTGTCAAAAACAACGGCAAGCGACATGGGGCACCCGGCAATAAACTCTATGTTCTCATCTGTGCATTGAATCAATGAAGCTGATGATCGTTACTGAAACTGCAGAGAAGATAAAGAGCATGGAGATCCGCGGTGCGGGGAGAATAGCACGGACAGCTGCCGATGCGCTCCGGCTCCACGCAACAGCGCTGACAACCGGTGACCTCGACACATTCCGGGGGGAGATGGAGGCAGCAGCACAGGTGCTCATCGCAACCCGCCCGACCGCGGTTTCGCTCCCGAATGCCGTTCACCTCGTAATGGCAGGACTCAAACACGAAACGACCGTTAAGGAAGCTCGGGATGGGGTGATACGGCGCGCCAGCCGGTTCATGGAATCGTCCCAGGAAGCAGTTGGGAAAATTGCCCGGATCGGAGCCCGGCATATCCGCGATGGGGACGTGATCCTCACCCACTGCAACTCTGAGGCTGCGCTCTCGTGCATCATCGAAGCGCACCGGAACGGAAAAAACATTGAGGTCTTTGCCACCGAGGTCCGCCCAAGAAACCAGGGACTCGTCACCATCCGCACCCTCAACGCAGCGGGGATTCGAACAAATTTCATCGTGGATTCAGCGGTCCGCTCCTTCATCAACGATGTTGACCTCGTCATTGTCGGAGCCGATGCAGTGACGGTGAATGGCGCGGTAGTGAACAAGATCGGGACTTCACAGGTTGCACATTCCGCCCACGAAGCGCGGGTGAATGTGCTTGTCGCTGCAGAGACCTACAAGTTCGCCCCACGCACCATCCTCGGAGAGCTCATCAGTATCGAGGAGCGACCGGGCAACGAGGTACTGCCTGACGAAATTGCACAAACGCTCAAAAACGTCACCGTGCGCAACCCCGCATTTGATATAACCCCTGCGGAATACATTGACCTGATCGTAACAGAAGAAGGCGCCATCCCCCCCCAGATGGCGTATATAATCATCAAAGAGTATCTTGGCTGGGGCATAGAAGAATTCCATAACGCCTTTGAGATCAATCTCGGACATGAGGAGTAAGAATATGTCAGACGTAATTGCGACCTACTATTTCCGCCCGCGTTCCGATACGGAACCAAAAATGGCAGCACAGGCAATCTGTGAGGAGGAGACCACCGGTACATGGACGGATATTTCCACCCGCACCGGTTACGTGAAGCGTCTCGATGGCAGTGTGGAGAGCATCGCACCCCAGGGGCATGGCTACATCACCCGCATCCGCTACCCGGCAGAAATTTTCGAGCCGGGAAACATCGCCCAGTACCTCTCGGTTGTCGCAGGGAACCTGTTCGGGCTCGGGAGACTTGAGGCAGTCCGCTTAATGGATGTGGAATATCCGGATTCGCTTGTTGCACCGTTTAAGGGTCCGAAATTCGGGATCACCGGAGTAAGGAAGATGATCGGGAGCACCAACCGACCGCATGTCGGCACGATCATCAAGCCCAAGGTTGGGCTAACCCCCGAAGATACAGCGACAGTCGCATACGAAGCGGCAATAGGCGGGGTTGACCTGATAAAAGACGATGAGACGCTGACCGACCAGGCGTTCTGCCCCATGGATAAGCGCCTGCCGCTCGTGATGAAACTACTGGGGGATGCCAAGGATGAGACCGGGCGGGAAGTGCTCTACGCGGTTAATATAACCACTCGGGCTGACCGGATCGTGGAACGGGCGCTCCATGCAATCGATCTCGGGGCGAATATGATCATGATCGATATATTCACATCGGGATTTGGCGCCCTGCAGGCACTGGGTGAAGACTCCCGGATCAAAGTGCCGATCCATGTCCACCGCACGATGCATGCGGCATTTACCCGGAACCCCGAGCATGGCATCGCGATGCGCCCGCTTGCCCACATTATCCGGATGATCGGCGCCGACCAGCTCCACACGGGTACCGTAAGCGGGAAGATGAGCCACGACGCTCCCGAAGTCAAAGCGAGCATCGAGGTGCTGACCTGCAACTGCCACGGGATGCGGAAAACATTCCCGGTCTCGAGCGGCGGTCTGCACCCGGGAAAAGTCGCCCATGAGCTGGCAACGCTCGGCACTGACATCGTCCTGCAGGCAGGCGGGGGCATCCACGGTCACCCGGACGGTACCGCAGCCGGAGCACGTGCAATGTGCCAGGCGGTCGAGGCGTTTATGGCTGGCACGTCCGTAGAAGAGTATGCAAAGGATCATTATGAGCTCGAACGCGCCCTTAAACAATGGGGCAGCAGCTGAGGGATTTTAAATGGAGATCAGATTCACCAAACTGCACGGAAACGGCAATGATTTTGTGGTTATTGATGAGTATGAAAGAACGGTGATTCCAGAGGAGATGAAAACGCAGTTCGCCGCGCTCTATTGTGACCGTAGGTTCGGCATCGGTGCTGACGGCATTTTGTTCCTCTCCAAATCCGAAAAAGGTAATCTACGGATGCGAATCTTACAACCGGACGAGAGCGAGGCAGAGATGTGCGGCAATGGTATCCGCTGCCTTGCGAAATATGCTTTCGATTCCGGCTACGCACACGATACCTGCTCTATCGAAACACTTGCCGGGGAGATCGGGGTATCGATGGGTTACACAGGGGACGAATTTATGGCGACCATTACACTTCCGGCTCCGAAATTCGACCGCCATGACATTCCCGCAAAAGGCGACGGCGAATACAAGGAGCAGATCGGCACATTCGATGTGTATGCAGTAAATACCGGTGTCCCGCACGCCGTCATCTTTGTTGAATCAGTCGAAAATATTAACATTGAAGCCATTGCGCCGCCGATCCGGTATCACGAATCGTTCCCGAATGGGGCGAACGTGAACTTTGTCGAGAAGACCGGTGAAGACCGCATCAGGATCCGCACGTTCGAACGCGGTGTGGAAGGTGAGACACTTTCCTGCGGTACCGGTGCCACCGCATCGGCAGCTCTCGCCCACCATCTCGGTTTTGTGGGTGAAACGGTCAGGGTTGAAACGGAAGGTGGACCACTTATTATTTACTTAAAAGACGGGGCTAAAATGGAAGGACCTGCAACAACGGTCTTTTCCGGGGTTATCAGTTACTGAGTGGGGCCGTTGATGTAAACCGGCGATCCATTTTTTTTCAAACGGTTGTGCGTAACTCCTATCTCAGTGGGGATCACATTGTGGTTCCAGGGAATATGCACAATCGGTTCAAGTAGGTTGCATACAATTTGACCCACAGATTGTGGGACAATTGGGGATGTGCCGGGATATACTCGATAGGGGGCTCACATCCAGTAGATACCTGCCCGGGAAAAACTCTCGATTCCGGGAAATCTGGTTATTTATCAAAAAAAGTCGTGAAGATTTGGACGTTTTGATGCAAGCCTTCGGCGGGATTTGAACCCGCGACCTCGTCCTTACCAAGGACGCGCGATACCGCTATGCCACGAAGGCGCAAAATGTCAGGACAACCCCACACTCAATGTATCCTGAATAAGGACGCGCTATGCCACTAAGCCACTGAGGCAGGTTGCCTAGATACATTAGAGGTTATCCCTATAAAATATTGCGTGAAACGCACAAAAATTCGCCGATTTTCCTGACGGTTTCGCATTTTTTGTCTGCGCATTTATAACGAGAAGCATTCCAATCGTTGAATACTCGTTGCCACACCCTCAAATGTCGCGACTTCAATGACCGGAACAACGCCGCTCTTTTTTATTGCTTTCATCACAGGCAGAAAATCAATCGTGCCATCCCCGATTGCCATATGTGCATCATCTTTCCTGTCATTATCATGAAGATGAAAGTGTTGTGCCGGGTGTACGAGAAACTCCGAAAGGCAGTGGTTTAAGTGGGCGTGTCCCACATCGAGCGCAAACCCGGCATCCCCAATCAGTGGCAGTTCATCCGGTGTTTTCAAGAAAAAATAATCCCAGTTCCCCATGTTCTCGACAAAGAAGGTGATTGAATATTCCTGTGCAAGGCAGGTAAGATCGGCAAGTGACTGCTGCAGTTGCCGTATTGCTTTGTCACGCTCCTGTGCCCATGCAAAATATCCCGGGTGAACGACCACACTCGCATCAACTTCTGCCGCAACAATAAAACATTGGTCCATCACTTCAACACTGGCACGACGGATTGGTTCCAGAAGACTCGCGATATTTGTCCCTCGACAGGGCGAATGAATAGAAAAATGCCGGGAATAACTAAGCAGCGGCTCAGCGCTCTCCAGGTAGTGCAGCCCCTCATCCATCACCTCAATATGATCTGCCAGTGGCGCAATCTTCTCAAGCGCTGACTGCAGGGGTTCCTCGTGAAGACAGAATGTGGAGACGCCCAACATAAATGTGTGAATCTTAGCCAGATCTATGATATAGTTTCTCTTATTACTTTCAGTGGAGGAATCTATAAAAAAAACAGGCTTAAAAAAGGGGATTTATTATTTTTGCATACGGATTTCGAGCTGCGGGAACGGGATCTCTATACCCTCGGCAGCGAATCGCTCGGCAATCCGGGTGTTGATGGCGTCTTTAACATCATCAGGAAGGTTATACATTTTTGCCCATACATACATCACGAATTTAAGGCTTGAATCCCCGAACTCCAAAAAAAACACTTTGGGGGCAGGTTCTTCGACAAGGATATCGGCATTTTTTATCACGTCCTGTGCAACCTCCAGCAGGCACCGTTTGACCCGGGGGATATCACTGCCGTACGCGACCGTAACCGGAATGGTGATACGCAATTTCTGGTCCGGCTCTGCATAGTTGACAATGATATTTGACGTGATCTTATTGTTCGGGATGGTGACTATCTGGCCATCCAGTGTTTTTATCCGCGTGCTACGGGCGCCGACACTGACAACCTCTCCAATATATACGTCCACTTTGATACGGTCTCCTATCTTGAAGGGTTTATCAACCGTGATGATGGCGCCACCAAAAAAGTTCGAGATGAGATCCTGTGCAGCGAGTGCGAGTGCCAACCCGGCGATACCTGCACCAGCGAGGAAGGGGGTGATATTGATCTCAAGGTTTGCGAGTATCAGCATGATGCCGGCAAACCAGATGATATACCGTGCAGCAAGTTCGAGGAGATCAATAATCCGGTCATCCCAATCAGTATCGCTCTTCTCTGCGAATGCATGCCCGTAAATCAGGATGATATCGTGAAGGAGGGATGACGCAATCCACGTCCCGATCACGATATACAACGAGTTGATTACTTTGTCGGAAATTATCCAGTCATACTGTGTGGGGACAATCCCAAAATATTTCAGTGCAATATAGACCGAGATCGCAATAATACCGATCTGTACCGGCGTCCCGAATGCAGTAATAATGATGTCGTCCCATTGTGTTTCCGTGGTTTCTGCAATTTTCTTCAGCCACCGGACAACGACCTTTGCGATTCCCGCGAGGATTAAACCGACAACTATCGTGGCAATCGCGTAGAGTATGCCGTTTTCCATATACGTACTCTTATGTCATTTTGCGGTAAATAATTATGAGATTGCATGGCGACGGGAAACGAGATCGCAGGTACGCTCCATATGCTGGTGGACCGTGAGATGACATTTATGCACATCTGCGGAACCCATGAGGCAGCCATTGCCCGGACTGGCTTACGCAGTATCCTTCCGGACCGGTTGAAGATCGTGATGGGTCCGGGGTGTCCGGTCTGTATCACCCCGCAGGGGGAGATCGATGCCGCACTCGAACTTGTCGAAAAAAACTGTATTATTGCTACCTATGGCGACCTGCTCCGCGTGCCAGGTTCAAAAGGCTCCCTGGAATCCTGTGGCGGCGACGTCCGGGTGGTACAGGGTGTATTCAAAGCGGTGGAGATCGCAAAAAAGACCGACAAGGAAGTTGTGTTCATCTCAGTTGGATTTGAGACGACCGCACCCACCGTCGCTGCAACAATTCTCACAGAACCTCCGAAAAACTTCTCCATCCTCTGCTGCCACCGTATCGTGCCGCCGGCAATGAAATGGCTGCTGGAACAGGGTGAGGCAAAACTTGACGGGTTTATGCTTCCCGGGCATGTCTGCACAATTATGGGGTATGAAGAGTACGAGCAGTTCCCAGTCCCGCAGGTGGTTGCGGGGTTTGAAGCGGAAGATATCCTGCTCGGGCTTGTGATGCTGGTCGAGCAGATCCGGGAGGGAACGCACCGTGTCGATAATGCGTACCCGCGTGCGGTAGCCCGCGAAGGAAACGTCAAGGCAAAGAAGATCATGTACGAGGTGTTTGAACCCTGCGATGTGGAGTGGCGGGGGTTTCCGGTGATTCCCGGTTCAGGTCTCAGGTTAAAAAAGGAATTCTGGCAGTATGATGCGCAGAAAAAGTTCGGGCTTGTCTATAAACGGGTGAGCAAACATTCTGCCTGTATCTGCGATAAAGTCCTGCGGGGGATTGCCGCGCCTACAGACTGCAAGCTGTTCGGGAAGGTTTGTTCCCCCCGCACACCTGTCGGTCCCTGCATGGTGAGCCATGAAGGTGCGTGTAAGATCTGGCATCTCTACCAGGTTAAAAAGCAATGATCTTTCGTAACAATCTACTAAAAACCGGGCTCCTTACCTTTTAGTGCTGGAGTGCCCGTCTCTTTTTCCAGTTGCATATAACGATCCTGTATCAGTTCAGTTTACCCACTCTCCACGACGTCTTTTTATGGCAGATTGATCCCGTGAGACTCATATCTTTCCACTACGTTATCCTCGCTTCGTATGAAACCCTTACCAGTAACACACGCCGGAACAGGAACCCCCTGAATGGAGAGGGTGGCTTTCGTTAGCAACCCGAATTACCATTTTTCTTGTCGCACTGCACCCGAATGCGTGTGGCACGCAGGTGCATCATGGCAATTTTTGCGAACCGGAGATAAATACTATTTATATCCGCGTGTAATATGGAAGTATAGGGTAAATGTATGAAAAACCACCTTAAGCCAACGTATTCCTTTCTGTTCCTCGTGATTGGGCTTATTATCATTAATACGTGTCTTTCCCGCCTCGATCATCATAACCCCGTCAGGAGCGAACGGTGTTGCGGTAATCTACTTTCCCATTGCCATCATGCTCCTTTTCACCCTCTGGTTTGGCGTGTACGGCGCGATCGCTGCGTATGTCGGCAACTTTTTCGGTGCAGGGCTTTTATCCGGGGTTCCGTTTGAGGTGAGTATCTACTGGTCGTTTGCCACCCTCTGGCAAGTTCTCATCCCGCTGATCGCATTCCGGGTATTTGACGTGAATGTGGGTATTGAAAACAGCCGCGACCTGTTTCACCTTGTCCTGTTTGGTGTCATCCTCAACAATATCGTCGGTGCTGCATGGGGCGCCTACACGCTCGCCGCCGGTAATGTCATCCCGGAAAGCCAGGTCATGGGGTTATTTTCCACATTGGTGGTCAGCAATATTGTGGTCACGCTCCTGATTGTCCCGCTCGCTCTCCGGCACTTCACCCCGAAGGTACGGAAGTCAAAACTTTTTGTCAAAAGCTACTGGGATTAGACAGGACCCCCCTTTTTTTACCTGATACCAGGCGCTCCCACGAGTGCCGGATCCTATAAAAACCGTCCCATTGTGGAAGGGATTACTCTTCCCGGGTTGGCGCATACTGCACTCGCATCAGAGACATACCCAGATTCCTGTTCCTTAATAATTGGTGGAGTGCCGTAGCTTCACCGGCACCAGCATCGCCCGACAAGGTATAAGCCCGGCGGGATGAGCAGGTACGCGAACATGGAATACCCGGAAAAATAGAACGAGAGCGCTATACCGATCAGCGCGACAGAAGGGGTGACCAGTGATCTTCTGCTCCCGCAGCAGGCTGCCCGTTCGCTGATGGGAAGTTCGACAAGCCGGGGCGTGTGGGTGATATAGTACCAGTGAATGACAAAGAAAAGTCCGATGGCGAGCAAGTTGAGGTGGAAGAGGACGACGGCAACCTGCACTTCGGAATAATCCCCGGAGACGCTTGTCGTGAAGGGGACGAGGATGATGCATATCAGAATGAAGATGTTCAGCCAGAGTATCTTGGAATCGACGGTATGCAGGGAATGGAAATGACGGTGGTGGAGGATCCAGAAGACCGCAAGCAAAAGAAACGCAAGGAGGAAGCTCACAAATTCAGGGTACATCCCGGCGATATATACCGGGAGCTCTGCCGCAGCCTGGGATTTGGGGATTGCCGGGATGGCAAGGCTTATGACAAGGAGTGTCATTGCGAATGCAAATACGGTGTCCACCAGTGTCTCAAGACGGTTTTTTGAGATGTAACTCTCGTCTTCCCGTTCCCGGTCGCTCATACTACCATTATTGCCGGGGATTCATGTAAAGATTTTTAGGAACGTGCGGGATTATGCGGGACGGTCGTACTTCCTGACGGGTTTGTCAGGTGCTGCCCGAACCGGTCCGTGTGAACATTCCGGAGACAATCCGTGTTTTTCCGTGAGGTCTCCGGTATCCAAAGAGCGTCACTCCTACCATCAGAACCAGCTCATGCAGTGATCTGTTGGATGATGCAGGATGGTCGTGTTCCCGATCGGGGTTGTCTTTTGGTACCCACAGCGGTTCATGCAGGTTCGCGCGGGGGAAGATGCAGATGACCTACCCCTCTCCAGGATGTTCCGGTGCCGCAGGAACCCGCTTAAACAGGTGTCTGGGTAACAAGATGAAATGGTCGTATTCTCGTCCGGTCTCATCCGGTATCGACAGCCGGTTCATGTGAACCTTTTCGGGACCTGATGGGTGCATCGATCATGCCAGCTCACGTCTGTCAGCCAAGTATCTCATCAGCTGCCTGCCATTTCGGGGAGACTACGCAGAGGAACACCAGATCCCCCGTACCCGTGTTCACGATATGCTGAGATTTTCCGGGCGGGATAAAAATGATCTGACCGGGCCTGACCTCTGCCACGTCGTCCTCGATCTGCATCTCTCCGACACCTTCAAGGATATAATAGATCTCTGTTGATCGATGCAAACGGTGTGGGAGTGTCGATTCCCCAAAAGGAACGATTGCATGGGCGATGCTGCAGTCAAGCCCTCTGGTGCCATCCACTTTGTCAGGATGCAGGAGTTCACAGAGAATCGAACGGTCTATCACGCGTACATGTGGACACTTCGCACTGTCACGAATGATCATCTCTTACCTTCTCCACTCATGAAGGTAGGGGATGCCGGGCAAAGAGCATATCTCCAAGTCTGCCTGAAGACTTCCCGGACTTGGAGCAGGGCAACGCACTAATCCAGGATTTGCCGGTATCAATTATCTTTATTCATCGCCACACGCATCATTACACTGGTGAAACAGAAATGAAGATCCTCGGCATCAACGGGAGCCCTAAGGGGGCAAAGAGCCAGACGCGGCGACTTGTGCTGGGTGTGCTTGAAGGAGCACGACAGATGGGTGCGGACATAACATTTGTGGACTGCTGCGACCTTGACATCAAATACTGCCGGGCATGCGGCACCTGCTACGTGAAGGGTGAGTGCATCCATGACGATGATATGCCGGCGCTCCTGGAGAAGATGCTCGATGCGGATGGTATCGTGCTCGGGTCGCCGGTGTATATCAACTCGGTCACCGCACAGCTCAAGACCGTGCTCGACCGGATGGCAGATAGCGTCCATTGTCTTCATTTCACGGGCAAGTATGGCTGTGCAGTATCGACAGCCGGTGGGGCAATGGCAGAAGAGACTGCTGAATACATGAATGCCACGCTGCGCATGCTCGGTGCGACAACCGTCGGAAGTGTGGGTGTGATTCTTGGTCCGGACCCGAACGCGATTGTACCTGCGGAGAAGCAGGCAAAAGATCTCGGCAGGAAACTTACAAACGCGATCCAGACAAAGTCAAAAGACCCGGCGCAGCAGAAGTATTACGCAGAACGTAAGGAGCACATGAAGCATCTTGTGCTCGCGAACAAGGATACCTGGACGCACGAATACGATCACTGGAAGACGATGGGCTGGGTATAGACAACCTGTAATTTTTTCACGCGATGTGGGTAAAAAAACGACAGCCATCCGCGGTAAACTCATAGGGGGAGGGGGTTCGTATGCGGACAAAAAGACAATTCACAGTTCCCCAATATCCTCGTTCCAGAGCCGGGGATGTGCTGCGATGAACTCCTGCATCATGGTGATGCACCCTGAAAGGTTAAGATCGACCACATGAACCCCATGTTCTTCGAGAAATTTTCTCGCGCCCGGGAAATTTTGTGACTCTCCCACAATCACCGTTGGAATGCCAAACTGTACCACTGCACCGGCACAGAGGTAGCACGGCATGAGCGTGGAATAGAGCACGGTATCGCGGTAGGTCCCGACTCTCCCGGCATCTCTCAGGCAATCAATCTCCGCATGGAGCACCGGGTCTCCGGCTTGCACCCGGCGGTTGTGCCCCCTGCCGATGATAACATCCCCCCGGGCGAGCACTGAACCGATAGGAATGCCACCTTCCGCCTGACCTTGCTTTGCCTCGATGATTGCCGCCTGCATGAACTGATCCATGGGGGAGCATGCTACTGCATCCCATATGAAGATTCCACCGATGAAACCGGATCATCTTTTTGTATTTTCATTGCCTCGTAGCAGGGAGGCATTTTTCGAGGGGAATGTGATGAACCAGAGCATAAAACCTGGCCCAAAAAAAAGAATCCGGATAATTCCGGTTGAAAAGATGAGGGTTATGGAGCATTTCTTTTCTTTATCATTTCAAGCGCTTCGAACGCTTCTCTCCGGACGGAATTATTCTCGTCGGTAAGCATGCTCGTTAAGTGGTCTACTGCCTTCTGGTCGCCGATCTCCCCCAACAGGAGCGCTGCGCGTTTCCGCACATCACTCTGGTCGTCTTTTAACACCATGATAAGCGGGGTCGTTGCGGGCTGACCGAGCATCCAGAGTGCTTCCATCGCACCTGTCCTCACGCGGACATCGCCTTCGCGGAATACCTGCATGAGCGGGGCAATTGCAGGCACTCCCAACGTGGCAAGTGCTTTAACTACTTCGATACGGACACTCCGTTCCGGGTCATCAAGCGCCTTGATCATAGGATGAATCGCCCGGGAGTTCCCGATCTGTCCGAGCACCTCTGCCACACCTTTGCGGATACCCATGTTCTGGTCAGATGCTGCCTTTATGAGTGGTTCGATAGAGGGTTCCCCTATCGTAACAAGTGCGAGTGCCGCCCGCCGAGAGACGTCTTCGTTCGCATCGACAAGGGCTCGGATGAGTGGATCTATTGACGCATCTCCCAGTGAACAGAGCGTTGCCATCGCTGCCATCCGCACATGCTCTTTTCCATCATTGAGCGTCTCGATCAACGCGCTGACCGCTTGTGGGTCGCCAATCCTGCCAAGTCCGACTGCTGCTTCGTGCCGGACCCATGCATCGGGGTCCTTTAATGATTCAACGAGGATGGGTACCGCCTGTGACTCTCCCATGATCCCGAGTCCCTGTGCTGCACCCCTGCGGATTCCCGGGTGGTTGTGCTTAAGTGCCTGTACGAGCGGGTTCACCGAGGGCTCACCGATCAGCTGGAGCGCACGGATGGTCTCCTGCCGTACATCATCCCCTGGCTCTGCAAGCGCCGCGATTAAGGGTGCGACGGCAGGTTTGCCGATCTTGCCCAGCGTGTCCGCAGATCCCCTTCTGATAATCCAGTACTCATCCCTGAGCCCCTGGATGAGCGGCTCGATGAACGGCTCACCGAGGTCACCGACAGATCGGACCGCATTCCAGCGGGTATCGAGATCGCCATCGGTTAATGCCCTGAGGAAGTTATCATAACGCTCTTTCTGTGCACGCTGGCGCGCCTCCTCATCCTCCAGATTTCCCGATTTGAAAAGGTTGAGAAATTTTTTTATAATGCCCATAGATATCCTCCGATAGTGAATATTTGTGTAAAATCATTCAAATAGGTATCGGATACGTGTAACGTGAAATTGTGCGCCTTTAGCCATTTTATCGACCCGTATGCAGTAATTGGAGGAATTCTTCATTTTTTTATACGCCGCGGGACAGGGTCGGGCGGGAAAAAAGAGTGAAACCAAAACAGGAACCCTTCGGGAGAAAACGGGATATCACGTTCGTTTCCGTTGAAATGCACCCGCGGTGAAGATCACTATCGTTGAAAGTGCACCGAATACGGTAAATTCGGAAAGCGGCGATCGTGTCGTTACCGGGGTGAGACGCGAAAGTGAGCCCGAGAGGGTGACGGTGGTGTCGGCTGGTACCTTCACGGTGGTTGACCAGTCCGCATAACCCGTACTCCTGATGATTACCGCGTGTTCGCCCGGGAGAAGGTCAATTACGGTGATTGGAGTGATCCCCTTGTAGGCATTATCAACATAAACCCCAGCGCTTGGCGGAGTGGATGCAATAGCAACTGCACCGGTCCCGGGAGTCGTTGGGGTGACGATGCTTCCCGCAGGTGTCGGGTTCATTGCCGGAATATTGGGGCTGTAGAACCGTACCTCGCTGTCAACCGCTACTGCTATACGGGTTCCGTCAGAAGACAATGCCACATCGTACACATGACCGCCGGTCTGGGTCTCCCAGAGAACATCCCCCGACCAGGAGACCAGCTTCACCCCGCCGTTCTGCATCCCGACTGCGACCCGGGTTCCGTCCCGGGACATCGACACCCCATTCAGCGGGCTCCCGCAGTCATAACCCCCGATCAGTGCCCCGTTCTGGCTGATGAAATAGACATTCTGTCCAGCTCCAGCGACAACCCGTGAACCTCCATATGCGACATCGACGTCGCTCACCGAAGTTCCGGGGTCGTACGTCCAGCGCAGGCTCTGGTTCCGGTCATACAGGTACACACGGTGGTCCTGGTCGGATGTCCCGGTAACAAAATAGGTACCGTCAGAGGATATGGCAAACCTCCAGACTGAGCTCGCGGTCTTTATGGTGAAGTCCTTATTGCCTTCCTTCCCGTAAAATTCGAGGGTGTTGCCTCCGGTTGTGTACCCGTACCCGTTCAACGAATAGGCGACATCGTAGATGGTGGGTTTTGTTACCCGCTGGTCACTCCATATTTCTGATCCTGTATCAGATATTAGATAAACCGCAGTGCCGCTGGCGCCAAGCACACTGGTACCTGATGGGTGGATGGCGGCGACCGCATTGCGCGAATTGCTCTTTGTATTGAAATAGTTCCAGACTGCCCCGCCGTTGCGGTTCAGGAGGACGATGGTGCCGTCATTCGTTGCAGCGGAAAAAAATGAAGCATCGGATGTCATGGACAGCATGGTCACTGCGCCATGACCGAGGTCTTTAGTCCAGACCAGACAATCCCCGGCAGGAGCAGCGGCGGCATTGGCTGATATAAATAGAAGCAAAAAAAAGAACGCAACAAATAGTGAAAATATCCTCATATCTCTCACGTAAATCGTTATTGCACAGCGTTATATAGGTTTGCTCTTCTTGGATCTGTCATTTCACCGTGCAGTTCCATTAGCAAAAAAACCCGGTTTGTCGATATACCCCAAGTCGCCTCTTAACCGGTTTTTATAAGCCGGAGAATTTCCTGCGCGAGGTGGACACTCTTGTCTTCATCGGTCATCAGTGTATCGAGCCTGATTGCACCTTTAACATTGACCGTGTCCCGTATATCCTGGATGAAGAGAGCCACAAGCCCCGCGTAACAGTCACGTGTACCGTTCGAAGTTGGTCGGAATCCCTCTGCCTGCATAAGCGCTGCAGCAGGACCACTCACGGGTGCATTACCAATAAACGGGCTGACGGCAATTACGAACTTATCCTTGATCGCTTCTTTTATTCCGTCGCATTCTAGGATGGGCGAGATGCTCGTGATCGGGTTTGAAGGACCGATCACCACCGCATCGCTCGCTTCGATTGCTGCCAGTCCTTCCTCGGTTGCAACCGGGGGTTCGTTATAACTCCGCAGGACTTTACGAATCTCTATTTTTCCCCCCGCCCGAATCCAGTACTCCTGAAAATGAATGAGCCCGAGATCGGTCTGTACCTGCGTCGTCACCTCGGTGTCGGTCATCGGCAGCACATTTTCCCGTACACCGAAGCGGTCGCAGAGGATTTTTGTGGCATTGGTCAGGCGCATCCCGTTTCGCAGCATCTCGCCCCGTGCAATATGCACTGCCCGGTCCTTATCCCCAATTGTGATAAATTCATCGATGCCAAAGTGCGCGATCTCATCGTGAGTGGCAAAAGTATCATTCCGGATCCCCCACCACGTATCGGTATTGAGGATGCCGGAAAAGAGATACATGACGGTATCGAGATCAGGTGAGATGTGGTTCCCCGAGATCCAGATGTCTTCAGCGGTGTTGACAATGACCGAGATCTCGTGCCGGTCCATCACTTTCTGCATGCCGCGCAGGAGTTTCGGGGTGCCAGTCCCACCCGAAAGAAACGTGATCATTACTCAATACTTTTATGCAATGTATATGAAGATTCTTTTAGTGAATCCGAAGATCATAAAAGACCCGGTCCATGGCTATGTCGAAGTAGAGGATTTTACCCGGCAGCTGCTCGATTCTCCGGCATTACAACGGCTCCGCTATGTCCGCCAGCTGGGGTTTTCGTACCTGGTCTACCCCGGTGCAAACCATTCCCGTTTCGAACATTCGCTGGGGACCATGCACCTTGCGAATGTTGCATGCCGGCGATTCGGGCTATCAGATGCAGAGCGCAGGCTTGTTGTTGCTGCCGCCTTGATCCACGATACCGGGCATGGTCCGTTCTCCCATGCGAGCGAGCCGCTCATGGAAGGGCTGCTGCACCGCTCCCACGATCAGATCGGGGCAATCGTGGATGCCAGTTTCGGGACCCTCCTGCATTCCGAGGGGATTGATCCATCCGCCCTCTGTGCCGTCGTGAAAGGTACTCACCCCCTCTCGTGCATTCTTCACGGCGACCTTGATGTGGACCGGATGGACTACCTGCTCAGGGATGCCTATTACACCGGCGCCCCGTACGGGACTGTCGATGCCCACCGCCTTATCCGGAATATTCTCTACACACCGGAAGGAATCGTGCTCGATGAGAACGGGATTAACGCCGCCGAGTCACTGCTCATTGCCCGGACACTGATGCGCCCGACCGTCTATTTCCATCACGTAAGCCGGATCGCGGAATGCATGTTCCATCTCGCTGTGCTGGAACATATCGGGACCGGCCCGGGAACAGGTATTGAAAAACTTCTGTCGCTCGATGATGCCAGCTGCATGCATGAGCTTCGTATCTCACCGAGCCCGACGGCACGGGAACTGATGAGCCGGATCTACGAGCGGCAGCTGTACAAGCGTGCGATCTATGCCGGGCAGGATCAGGTGAATGCAGCTGCGCTCCAGGCAGGAAGTTCTCTCGAAAAAGCCCGGGCAATTGCCGGGGAGATTGCCGGATATGCCGGGTGTGCTGCGACTGAAGTGCTGGTGGATATACCCCCGTTTCCCCATGAGATGTCCATGGAAGTGCTAGTGAAAAACCGTCAATCAACGGTTGGTTTTGTGGAACTTTCGCCCCGTCTCCGGACGCTTAATGAGACCCGGCGCGAACAGTGGCGCCTCGGGGTGTATACCCTCCCCGGACTCCGTGAAAAGGTAATCGATGCAGCGGCAGATGTGCTCCACATAAAAAAGCCGACCCGACAGGATACCCTGTTCTGACACTGGAGAGGGAAGGATCCCGGTGAGACCCCGGTTCTTCGGACTGCCAAAAAAATACACTTTTTTTCTGTGCTATACGGCATCTTCTGGCATAAACTCTTTTTAACTCCGGCTCCGACATTGGTATCACAGGAGAGGGCGATGCATACATGACAAAGGAGTTTGTGATCGGTGTGACGGGGGCCAGCGGTATCTGTTACGCACGGCGCCTGCTTGAGGTGCTCTGCCGGGATGAAAAGGTGCACATCATCATCTCGGATGTTGCCCGGGACATCGCCGCTCATGAGGGTGTAGATCTCACCGGCTTTCGTGCAATATACCATGATGCCGGGGATATCGGTGCAGGGATCGCAAGCGGATCATACCGGCATGACGGGATGGTTATCGTCCCCTGCAGTTCAAAGACGCTGGCTGCGGTGGCGCATGGATATGCCGACAACCTGATCACACGGACTGCCGATGTGTGCTTAAAGGAGCAGCGGAAATGCATTCTCGTCCCGCGCGAGATGCCGCTCTCGAAGATCCATGTAAAGAACATGCTTGCCGCACAGGAAGCCGGGGCATTGATCATGCCTGCCTGCCCGGGGTTCTATACTCGCCCGAAGACCGTGGACGACCTCGTCGATATGGTGGTTGCCCGGGTGCTTGACCACCTTGGAGTGGAACACACCCTTGCAGAGCGATGGAGTGGTTACGATGCGTGAGTTTATCGAAAATCTGCGTGAGCTGGGGTTTGTTACCGATGTGGAGGAGCCATGTTCTGTTGATATGCAGGCGGCACAGATGGCAGCCACGACCGACAAGTGCCTGTTCTTCCATAATATCGGCGGTGCACAGGCGGTCATGAACCTGACCGCGAACCGGCAGGCGCTCTCTGTAGCGCTGGGTATTGACGAGCATAAAATGGTACAGACGCTCGCCGGTGCACAGTTTGACGGCACCATTGTAAAGGAGGGCATCCTGCCGACAAAAAAGCCCGACCTGTCGCGTATTCCGGTCATGCACCACTTCCCAAAAGACGCGGGAAAATATATCACCGCAGGGACTGTCTTTGCACAGTGGGATGGGGTGGAGAA
>Ga0208495_1000136_pt1 | contig 39506 bp, 36 predicted proteins | sample CryBogmetaGMA14M_FD_184551 | JGI IMG/M metagenome (GOLD analysis project Ga0208495, IMG submission 184551) | Freshwater microbial communities from Crystal Bog, Wisconsin, USA - MA14M (SPAdes) | ecosystem: Environmental > Aquatic > Freshwater > Lake | place: Crystal Bog, Wisconsin, USA...
TATGGGGACCTGGGGAATAGCCAAATTTGTTTTTTTCGATTCGGGACGGAAAAAAAGAAGAGAGTTTTCGAAGGAAGTTCTCTCCAGGCTACAACCCGATGTTCCGATACATCTGCCGGAAGCCGGCGCCTGGCTCGTTAAACGGAGAGACGACGACCAGATCACAGCCTTTGACGACTGCTGTCCGCATCTGGGGTGCCGCGAAAACTGGAATTCAGAACGGATGCTTTTCGAGTGTCCTTGCCACGGAAGTGAGTTCGACATTGAAGGCAACGTCAGGCGAGGGCCGGCATCCCGCCCGATGATGCGACTGTATATGATAGGAGAGGATGGCAACAAGCTGCGCCTCCATGATAAGCCCCCAAGTTCGTGATGCCATGGAGCCTTGAAAAAGGTAGCCGAGCTTGACGACTTTCCTGTGGCCTCCCGGAGTCAATGGTCTAGCCGGAAACCATCTCACGAGAGCGATAGACCTGATACTTTCATAATGCGAAATGATATGAAATGACAAGAGGCTCTCTGACTAAGTTCATTCTCCATCTCCATCCCCGGTTGGTTCCCGAGGCATCCGCAAAAGTAAGGTTCACGTGGTGCCTGGGAGGAATTGCGTTATGGATGTTTCTCTTAGAAACCGCAACCGGTGTCCTTTTAATGCTTCACTACATTCCATCGGCTACCGGGGCGTATGGTTCGGTGCAGCATATCACTCATGTAGTCTCCTACGGCTTCTTACTGCGAAACCTCCATTACTGGTGCGGGCAGGTGATGGTGGCGCTGGTGGTTCTGCACATGGCCAGAGTCGTTGTCACCGGATCCTATGCTCCTCCGAGAAGCCTGAACTGGCTTATCGGAACCTCATTGCTGATGTTTACTTTATTCGTTGATTTCACCGGTTATCTGCTCGTCTGGGATGATAGGGCCCTATGGGCGTGGACCATAGCCAGGAATCTTGCTGAAATCTTCCCTATGATCGGGCCGTTATCCGCGTCGCTTCTGTTCGGGGCCGGAGATGTAGGTGATTCGATTTTGGTGAGGTTATATGCTTGGCACGTCTTGTTTTTGCCAGGGATAATGATTGTGGTAATGGGATGGCATTTTTGGCGAGTGAGAGCAGATGGCGGCATTTCCATTCCGCTCTGACGTGCTTAGTTTAGAAAGGTTACGAGAGGCCAAATAATGAAGGTATTGGATTTTCATATTCATATGGGTAGGCGTGAGCATCTCACACCACATTTCATAGCCTATTATAAAGAGGTGCTAAGCCAGGACGTACTGGAATTGATGGATGGTATCACTCCCCAGGCCTTCAATGACTACTTGGCAAGCGAGGGGGTCGAGAAGGGGGTGCTTCTCTGTGAATATTCTCCGTTTGCAACAGGTGTTATTCCTAGCGAATTTACTGCTCAGTTCTGTAGAAATACTTCACGCCTCATCCCGTTTGGGTCAATTGATCTGGATTCAGAAATCGACGCCGGCTTGCAGACAGAGAAGTGCATAAAAGACCTCGGCTGCCGGGGATTAAAACTCTTGCCGTCATATGGCCGCTATTACCCGAATGATCCAAGAATACTTCCGGCGTACGAGGCGGCTCAGACCTTGGGAGTGCCGATCATGTTCCACACAGGCACTTCGCTCTTCCCAGGGACAAGAGTGCGATATGCGAATCCCCTCCTGTTGGACGACGTTGCAGATGATTTTCCGGACCTTGACATCATAATGTGTCACGGCGGCCGCCCTTTCTGGTACAGGGAGGCTGCATGGATGTTGATGCGCCACAAAAGAGTGTACATCGATATTTCAGGTATCCCGCCAAAGCAGTTGCCGGGAATATTTCCAAAATTGGAACAGTTCGCCGATCGTTTCGTATTTGGCAGCGATTGGCCGAACATTCCTTCCATAGCCGAGCAGGCACGCCGGATTCGCGAGTTGCCTCTGCGATCTACCACCATTGATGCCATTCTATGGGACAACGGAGCCAGGCTTCTAGGGCTGGATTCCTAGAGTCGACTCAGGAAGAGATTTGCGGCAAGTTGGCGTCCACACTAATTGCGGCTCCGCAATTTCATCAGTAAGCGCAATATTTCCAAATAGAGCCAAATCAGGGTCACCATAAGCCCGAATGCCCCATACCACTCCATGTATTTCGGGAGTCGACGCTGTGTCCCGCCTTCAATAAAATCAAAATCCAGCACCAGGTTAAGAGCGGCAATGGTCACCACGAAAAGGCTGAAGCCGATGCCTATCAGGCCATTATCGAAAATACCCGGCATGTTGATTCTAAACATGCTCAGGACGATAGACACTAAATACACCAGAGCGATTCCTCCGGTGGCAGCTACCACCCCCAGCTTGAAGTTTTCCGTAGCCCTAATTAGTCCTGATTTGTAAGCTAAAAGAAGGGCCAGGCAGGTGCCGAAGGTCAATCCCACCGCCTGAATCACGATACCCGGGTACTGTGATTCGGCTGTTGAGGACACCCCACCTAGAAAGAGCCCTTGAAGGAGTGCATAAAGGGGAGACGTAACAGGAGCCCATGACTGTTTAAATACTGTCACAATCGCCAGAATAAAACCTCCGATGGCGCCGACTATTATCCAGGGCAATACACTTGCGGGATCGTGGGTTCGGAAATAAATATTCCAGGTCCAGCCTGCAGTCAGCAATACACATACCAAGAGGATCAGAGTCTTGTTCACTGTCCCTTGAATAGTCATTGCCTCATCTGCCGTCACGTATCCGCCGAAGTCGGTAAATGTCTTGTCGTTAAGTGCCGGATTCCCAGTCCTCATATTCAAATTACCTCCTTGAAATATTGACTAATCAGTTATCGTTGGATGATCCCCGGTCTCGTTTCGGCTCAATAGCTTCAATCTGTCTGTCTGCGAAATGAGTCCGAATTTTTCCCACGTCTTTGTTTCCAATTCCTGGTACCTTTACGATATCCTCGTCCTTGGCTGAGAGCAACCCCTTCAAACTGCCGAACGATTTTAATAGAGCCTGTCGTTTTTTCGGCCCAATGCCAGGGACATCATCCAGTGCTGATCGTATGGCAGCTTTTGTTCGACTACGTGTGTGGAAAGCGTGTGCGAATCGGTGGGCCTCGTCTCGAATCCTCATTAGGAGCATGAGACCAGGATCTCCCTTTTTGAAGATCACTGGATTCTTTCTGTTGGGTAAGTAAAATCGCTCCACGTCCTCCGAACCATGAGCTTTGGCAATAGCGGCTACTGGGGTAAGGCCGGCGCAAGGTTCCAATCGGAGTGCATCCAAAGCTGCGTTTAACTGGGCTTTGCCGCCGTCAATCAGTATGAGATCAGGCAGGGGCTCCTCAACAATGTGACTGATCCGGCGAGAAATAGTTTGATGTATCATCCCTGGGTCGTCCTGATCCTGGAAGCCCTTTATTCTGAAACATCTATAACCTGACTTATCCGGTTTGCCATCCGTGAAAGAGACCTTTACTCCTACCGGCTCACTCCCGGCAGTATTTGAAATGTCATACCCTTCTATCGCTGATGGAGTCCTCGGCAAATGTAGTTTTACGGCAACGCGCTCCAAAGCACCCCTGAGAGTATCCTTCTGCCTTTCCCTCAGAAGAGCGTTGTGAGCATTCTTATAGGCTAAGCTCATAAGGCTTGCACCCTTGCCACGAGAAGGCACCCTGATTGTCACCTTATTGCCACGAATTTCCGATAGCCAAGTCTCGATCAACTCAAGCTGATCTACTGGGCGCGAAATAAGGACTTCCTGTGGGACAATAACTCCAGAGTCGTAGTACTGCTTGAGAGCTGAAGAAAACACCTCTTCGTCATCCAGCGCGGAGTTCCGAATAAAAAAAGAGTCCTCGGATAGAAGGTTGCCCTTGCGCAAAGACAGAACTTCGATTACGAAAAGATCTGTCTCTGGTTTAAGTATTGCTATCACATCCTGGTCTTTGCGGTGAAAAAAGGAGACGTTTTGTTCTTCCACCGTGCGTTTTACGGCAGCGAGACGGTCGCGGACCCGCGCAGCTTCCTCGAATCGTAAATTCTCTGATGCCTTCTGCATTTCATCTTTCAGACCATTCAATAGATCTTCACTTCTTCCTTGCAACAGAATAGTGACGCCCTTTACCATGCGAGCGTATTCTGCGGGATCCACTTTTCCAGAGCATGGGCACAGACAACGTCTCATCTGACAGTTCAGACAAGGTCTCTTACAGGTTGCCAGTTGTTTATCGGTACATTGACGCAGAGGGAAGAGCTTCTGTATAAGTTTCAAAGTCACCCGCGCATCTCCTGCAGAAGAATATGGCCCAAAATAGCGCTCTCCGTCCTGTTTAATCCGCTTGGTCCTGATGAGGGTCAGCCTGGGAAAAAGGTGGGACACGTTGAGTCGGAGTGAAAAGAATGACTTATCATCCCTTAACTCGATATTGTACCTTGGCCTATGCTGTTTGATCAGATTATTTTCAAGAATCAAGGCCTCTTTTTCCGTCTCCGTCAGTATTGTCCGGACGCGGTGGACGCGCTCAATCAGATATCGAACCGTAGGCCTTTCGTCGCCTCCCTTAACAAAGTAATTTCTGACACGGTTTCTGAGGTTTCCCGCTTTGCCTATGTACAGTATCCTGCCTTTGCGGTCAGTCATCAGATAGACTCCAGGGTTTGTCGGGAGATTGTTCAGGAATTCTTCGTCAATCGGCATGAATTTATTCATGGAGCCGGGATTGTCCCGGTTGAGACTTATTGAAAGTACACCCTTGTCCGACCTAATAAATCTTGATCATCGGCACTTCGGTCTGCTAATAATTACTATTTGGGATTGAGCTGATTTGTCAACCGTTCACACCCTCTCAAAATCCAGGAGGATGCCGGATGAAAAAAAATGAGCACCGCAAGCTTGCTGAGAACACCTTCTTGAGTGATCGAGGCAGGACCACCAATAAGGACTTAGCCGATAAGCTGGGAGTGCATCCTGCTACGGTGGCCCGCTGGAAAAAACTTGACGAGTGGGATTTGAAACTCGTCCAGTCTGTTACAACTCATGATGATACGGCTGGTTCCGATGACGACTTCTATAGAGTGGATTTGCGTCATATCGGTTTACTAAACGAGAGAATCGACGCTTACCTCCAGAAAATGGAGCTTCTCCCCTCTGAAATTCTCGAGTTGGCCGAGGCTAAGTTTCATTTAATGAATTGCATGGAGATAATAGACGATAGGTCAAGATATCCTCAAATGGAGGAGTTCGACAGAGACGAAAAAGACTTTGATTGACCATTTCTCAAAAGGAGCAACCATGATAGAGATGAGATTTCACGGCAGAGGGGGCCAGGGAGCTGTAACCTCAGCCGAACTCGTGGCCCAGGCAGCTATTGACACAGGAAAGTACGCCACAGCGTTTCCCAGCTTCGGACCTGAAAGGAGAGGAGCCCCAGTGGTAGCGTTCGCCCGCGTAGACGAGCGACCGGTCAGAATAAGATCCAAGGTTTATAATCCGGATGCTGTGATCGTCCTTGATCCGTCACTGGTAGAAATAGCCAATCCTATTGAAGGATTGCGTGACGGGGGGGTCCTTATTATCAATTCGTCACACGACCCGGCAACCATCAGGAAACAGCTTTCTTTTTCGGGCCGACTTGCTGTGGTAGACGCGACCCGCATTGCCAAAGAGGTAATCGGGCTGCCCATCACAAATACAACCATGGTGGGCGCGCTGGTAAAGGCAACCAACCTGCTCACTATCGAGGCACTCAAGGAACCCTTTAAACGCCGTTTCGGAAAGATCGCCTCCAGGAACATAGAAGCAATGGAACGGGCCTGGGAGGAAACGAAGATAGACGATTGATGTTAGGTATCGTATGAGTTTTCAGTTATCTTGGCTGTGCACATTTTTAATCAACGGAGGACATTGTGACTAAACCCATGGAAGAAATTACATGGCGGGAAATAGAGCCGGGAGGCGTAATCACCGAGCCGGGTAATGCGTCTTGTTACCACACGGGCGCGTGGCGTTCCCAGAGACCAAAATATGATGTTGATACTTGCATCCGGTGCTGGAGGTGCTTCATTATGTGTCCAGAGGCTGCTATATCTCCGGATTATGAAAAAAACATCTTTTTATGGAACTTTGATTATTGTAAAGGATGCGGCATCTGCGCCCAAGAGTGCCCCGTGTCTGCCATTACCATTGAAGAGGAGGGGGAGTGATGGGCAAGAAAGTAGGTATCGAAGTCTCTATAGCCGCATCAGATGCAGTGGGACTTTGCGATGTGGACGTTGTGGCCGCCTATCCTATTACACCGCAAACCCATGTAGTGGAACACCTGGCCGAACTGGTAGCTGACGGAAGGCTTGATGCGGAGTTCGTTCCCGTGGAATCGGAGCATTCGGCTATGAGCGTCTGCTGCGGTTCAGCAGCCGTAGGGGCAAGAACGTTCACTGCTACATCAGCCCAAGGTCTTGCTCTCATGGCTGAGATAGTGTTCATTGCTTCATCCATGCGGTTGCCGATCGTAATGTTTCTTGCTAACAGGGCATTGAGCGCTCCTCTGTCTATTTGGAATGATCATTCCGACACCATGATGGTACGGGACTGTGGATGGATACAGGTTTTTTGTGAGAACGGCCAAGAGGTCTATGACTCGATCTTCCATGCCTTCAGAGTTGCCGAAGATCCTCTAGTTTCCCTGCCTGTAATGATAAACGTAGATGGGTTCACTCTTACCCATGTTATCGAGCCAATTGAATTCTGGACCAAAGAAATGGTTCAGAAGTATTTGCCGCCTTTTCAACCGCTTTATCGCCTCCATCCTGATAAAGTCGTGTCCATGGGAGCTTTTGGGATGCCGGAGATCTATGCGGAACAGAAAATGGCTCACGACCAAGCACTGCTGGCCTCTGCCTCAGTTATTAAGAAGGCGTGGGACGAACAGGGAGAGTTGACGGGCAGGAAATATTCTCCAGTTGAGCTATACCGAACGGAAGGAGCAGATACACTGATCCTAGCGATGGGCTCAATATGCGAGACCGCTTCACTGGCCGTGGACAAGATGAGAGAAGATGGCCGGAAAGTAGGACTTGTCAAACTGCGACTATGGCGTCCCCTGCCTTTTACTGAACTTAGAAAAATACTTTCGTGTGCAAAAGACGTCCTCGTTTTGGATCGAGCTATTTCCCCGGGGGCTGCAAATGCTCCCGTGACCACGGAGATTCGGGCCCTGATGTATCATGAACCTCAGAGACCGAATATCCACTGCATGATTGCCGGCTTGGGCGGAAGAGATGTCACCGCCGCTGATGTGACTAAAATGCTTGAAACGGTCCTCTCGGAAAAAGACGTCGAATACCGAATTTACGGTGTCCGCGGCTGATAACGGACACATATACGGAGAAAATCATGGCAGAAGCAGACAAGAAAAAGGTAATAAAACCTCTGAAGAATTTTTCCACGGCAGAATACATTAATTCCGGCCACAGGGCTTGCCAGGGCTGTGCCGAGGTATTGGCCGTCCGTCATGTCCTCAAAGCAATCGGACCGGACATGATCCTGGCGATGGCAACCGGGTGCATGGAAATAATTTCCTCGCCTTATCCTTTGACTTCCTGGAACATTCCCTGGATACACGTTGCTTTTGAGAATGCCGCAGCAGTGGCATCCGGAGTGGAATCGGGATTGAAGGCTCTCAGGCGCAAGGGGCGTGTCCCTGATAGGGACGTCACTATCGTCGCTATGGGCGGGGACGGAGGTACCAGCGACATAGGTTTTCAGGCGCTCTCCGGAATGATGGAACGGGGCCAGAAAGTCATATACGTATGTGTCGACAACGAGGCATACATGAACACGGGCATTCAGCGCTCCTCTTCTACGCCATTCGGCGCCTCAACTACAACGTCCCCCGCGGGAAGGGTTCATCCGGCTGGACAGATGACCTGGAAAAAAGACATGACTGCTATCGCTGCGGCTCACGGCATCCCGTACACGGCTACGGCATGTCCGAGTTTTTACGCAGACCTGAGTAAGAAGATTCAAAAGGCCAAAAACGTTGACGGACCTGCATACATCCATATCCTTTCGGTATGCCCGACTGGGTGGAGAGTACCTCCCAATAAGGCGATCGAATACGGTCAGCTTGCAGTGGATACAGGAGTATTCCCTCTCTACGAAGTGGAAAACGGGATCTGGAAGCTGAACCGTAAACCCAAAGAGCTGAAACCGGTAGGAGATTACTTCAAGGGACAGGGTCGGTACCGTCATCTTGATGAAAAGTTAATATCTTATATCCAAGGAAAGGTGAGTGAGAGGTGGGAGCGTCTTGTCAAACAATGTGAAGTGAGCGCCCCAATGTCCACATCCGGTGAGCCGGCGAAACAAGACTAAATCCAGAGGCCTACGACTCTCAAAGCGGTCGGCAGCAATGCCGTCCGCTTTTGGTTCTCTATTCCAAATAGGTGTTTAAGCGAGTAATAAAGTATTCCGATTACTTTTTTGAAGTCAACTTGGTGTCACATATCCTCGTCTTCTTCATCCGGCCACTCGATGAAAGGTTTTTTCTGGTCGACCATAGCGTTGACCATGAGTTCGACTAATCCCGTGTACCAGATACCGGTTTTCTCGAAAACCTCATAGTATTGAAGGAGATCCCGGATCTGCCCCTTACAATTCGAACATGGAGCGCAGAGCATTTTTCTGATTGATGGGTCCATCTCACCCTGAAAGGCATCGAGGATCTGCTGAAGTTTCTTTCTGCCGGATACCGCCCGCTTCCAGTCTGGAAAATTGCCTGAACTCATGATTGCAAAGCCTGATCCTCCTCCGCAGCAATAGTTTTCCACGCCGTGAGGGGTCATTTCCCTGAACCGGCCGGGAGGAAAGATAGCATTTAGGATTTCCCTCTGAGGTTTGACGATGCCCATGAGTCTCACTACGTTGCAAGGATCGTGAAGGGTGACCGGGAAATCATTCTTGGATGCATCGAACTTGATCTTGCCGGCCTTGACGATGTCCCACAGCAACGTGTAAGAGCTTTCCCGCGGGATCATTTGAGCCCCTGGAAGCAGCCTGTCGGCAATGACAGAGAGCGCTTTGTGAGCATGACCGCATTCGCCGATAACGATCTTTTTTACTCCCAGTTCTCTGGCTACATCGAGATGACGCAACGCTACTCGGGCAAACTGCACGTCGTCATACCACAGACCGTAATTCACTGCGTCGTAACCGATTAAGTCCGTAGATAAGGTATAGTCGATTCCCGCCGCGTCGAAAAGTATTGCGAATGCCATAGGATTCTCAGGCCAGGACATAAATTCCCCGGCATTGTGAATCAAAAGAATCTCGGCCCCTTTCTTGTTCAGCGGCATCTTAATGGTCTTTCCGGTCTTTTCTTCTATGTCATCTTCCAGGTACTCAATAATATCCTCAATTGCAGCTTTGATCATACCTGTGCTGGAACCAAACTGAAGATGCTTGACCGAACCCTTCTCGTGGATCTCTGCAGCAGCGATTCCCATCTCCTGGCTGAACAGTTTCCTCAACTCATGGTTGATCAGCCCATTGTCCACCCCCACAGGGCAAACCGAAGTGCAACGCCGACAAAGGGTGCATCGATAAGCTAGTTCAGCGAGCCTTGCAACGGTGTTCCAGTTAAGATCGATGTCGTGGCCGCGAAAACCTGCCAAAATGTTTCCGCCTTTCGAGAGGTATTTCTTGGCTATTTTGCGAAGAACGTCTGCTCGGAAAGTCGGCCGATAGATATCCTTTCGGCCGCTCGCCTCAAAGACGGGGCACGCGTCGGCACATGTCTGGCACTTGGCGCAGTACTCCAGGGAAAGCATCAGCGGCTGCAGGAAGGTCCAGTTGTCTTCCTTGGTCATCAACTTTTCCAATCCACGGAGGAAAGCTTCAACAAGCTTCTTTTCTTCTTCCGGTGTTTGTGGCTTTGGAAGATTGATCGCGCTTACCCCGTCCAGGGAATGCTCCCACTTGTCTTTTTGAGCGTCGGTGAGTTCCGCAAGAGGCTCCTCTACGTAAGTGTCATAGGGAGGAGGCAATTTGGGAAGATCTGACGGCCTTATATTTACGAGCTGTTCAGCAGGTTTGGATATTTCTTCGGGTCTCATAATATGATCCTCCAGTCATTTATCTTTTTCGCTTTTTGCCCACGGATTAGTAGTGGCTACATCAGCCCAGGTTTTCCTGCCGCCTTCGGCTCCAATGTGAGGGCCTGACCAACTCACTGGGTAAGCAAGGTATTTCTTAATCTTGGAATCCATGCCTGGGTCGCCGATGTTGGGATTGTCATCCCACTTCACCTTGTCCCACATGAAATACTTGGAAACCATGTGAGTCATATGGGTAAAAGGAAAGTATGACCAGAATCCGATAAAGAGTAACAGATTTATAACGTGGAGACCGCTCATGCCCGTGGTCATGGGCCTGAAAGTGATCAAGCTTACGAAATACTCTCTTGCCACGGAGAAGCCAGGGTCCTTAATCCATACGAGGAAACTGGTCACAAAAATCGCCCCCAGCCATATCAAATTAAGATAGTCAATCCCGGCAGTAAACTCCGTCAACTCCGGGTCGGTCATTCTCTTGATCACCAGTCCGATAACTCCGACGGTCCCCAAGATGAATCCTATTACGGCCGCAACTGTGGTGAGCGACTGAAAAAATCTCGCTAGAGCCGACACCTCAGGGGGCAACCCGCCGATCTGGAGAAGCGCCCCAATGGCTAAGAGCGCCAGGCCCCCGATGCTCAAATACAATCCCATGTGAAACGGAAACGACCAGTACCACAAAGATCGGTTATCTTCGTAAAGGGCCTTTATGAAAAAGATCTCCGGCACCATGAACCGGTACTGGGCCATGTGATCTTTGTGCCTCTCCTTTTTCCAATGGTCTACCTCTTCGTAAAAAGATCCTCCCCAGGCTTTACCCTCATGGGGAACCGGATAAAGTTCCCACCTCACGTGCATCGGCATGGCGGCATACTTAATAATTTTTGCCGCGAATCCTGCGACAAAAATCAAACCCGCCGCGTAAGTCAGCAGCCTTAGAATTGCATCCATATCTCGGCTCCTTGTGAATATATTGTGTGAGAAACTCGTTTATCAAAGGGGAGAAATCAACAACAGAATTATTATCATGATCATGCACATTATGCTAGATTTTTCACAAGAATGGTCTTCACTTTCTTCCTTACAATACCGTAATTTGTCTTGCTCGTTCCAAAAGTTTGTTTTGGCACCCCAGTGGTTTCCCACGAACTGCATATCTTCTCATGAGAGGTGTTTTATAAATTGCAAAACCAAAGGATTTTCTGGATGCCGCAGGAATTGAATAAAGCTTTTGGCTCCTTACGTCATTTGGTCAGGAAGTGCCTGGATCGAAGGTAGCGAGAAATTCTTTGGTTTCACAGAAATGAGGTGCCCAATTACAGATTAGGTCTCCCCAATATTGTCGGAGGTACATGGCAGATTCGGGACTGGGAGCAAAGGTTTCCAGGATGAAGGCAAGTCCGCTCAGGCGGGGAGTTCAATATTCACTTGCTGATTGTTCGTCCCTTTCGTTGTCCCATTCGGAATAGTAGTATTCATCTGATTCCTTGTGCTCTTCCTTGATGTCCGGCAGCGGATCGTCAGCATGTTCGGCCCTGAAGAATTTTGACACCCAATTCCGTCCCCAAGAATCTTCTTCTAGGAAAAAACGTAGCTCAGTGATACCTTTGAGATTTAGTAACTCTGCCCATCCATCTTTTTCTTGCATGAGGGTTAATTCTTCGGCATTGCCGTCAGACCAGTCTATGAAATATGGCGAATGAGAACTCATGAGCACCTGTTTTCCGGGATTAGCTACTGTAAAACGGTGCATGAGGCCATAAAGCACCCGAAGTCTGTTAGGGTTGAGGTAAGTTTCCGGTTCCTCAATGAAGAATATACGCGGTTGATCGGGCAAATTGAAAAGAGTGCAAAGAGCTAAAAAAACAAGAAAACCATCAGAGAGTTGCGGGCCTACGAAATATCCGGACTTTTTTTGCTCTTCCACACCGATTCCCACCTGATTTGCATCACCCAGATGGGGAGTGAATATTCTATTAATTCCGGGAACACTTCGTGTGATTTCCTGAACGATACGCTGAAAATTTTCCGGGTGATTCCTTTCCAAGTGATGGATCACTGCCGCAAGGTTTTCTCCTGTATGGTCAAGCAGATAAGAATCTTGGATCTCGGATGGCTTCTTTATGAGGTCTGGGATGAATCGGTACCTCTTAATCTTGGATAAATACTGTGCCACAGCTCGGATTCTCTTTTCCGAATCGTTCCACGCGTGGCCTTTTCGCATTTGGGCCATTTTCGATTCTCTGGCCTTTACGTCCATGATAGTGAACAGGATCTCCCCTTGTACTTCGTTCAAGGTCTCTTCACGTATGAGGTATTCGTTGCGCCTTATTTCAGTAAAAATCAGGGTGTAATTGTAGTTAATGCCGTCTAGTTCCAAAGTGACTTCAAAATGGAGATCCAGTTCTTGTGGGCTAGGGTCGGACTTTTCACGTCGACTCAAGGTTTGGCGGAAAGTGAACGGGCCCGGGCCGAATGCGCTACTGAAGGGCCCGGAGGCTAGGAAACTCATCATCAGTAGAAAGTTTCCGAGATTTGACTTGCCAGTTCCGTTAGGTCCAATAAATATGTTCAGAGGACGTACGTCGAATTCCACCTCCCGGAAGTTTTTGAAATTCTTAATGCGAATACTTTTGATCATCTCACGAGTCGTCCTTTCTTGATCCTGGAACAGAAGTTCCCATTGTCAGTCGGGCATTTCTCGTCATTCACAAAGAAGAAAGAAATGCCCGCTGTAGACCACGAACTGCAAGATTCCACATTCGTTTTCTATTGCGATGTCCTTGAGATACAAAAGATCTTAAACACGAGACTGGGCCTCAACAGTAGCCGCCCAATCAATGGCCTCCTGGCCAAGAGGATTCTAAATTGGATAAGTCCCGGGCTGAGGCTGCCCGGAGCACCTACTAATAAAGCGGGGACTTCATCCCCTATGAAAATTCACCGCCTGAAAAATGCGAAAAATTATCAACACGGATAATGGTCAACTCATTTTTCGTCCAGGCGAGATGAAATCCAGGTCATCATTGATCTGAGTTCCTCTCCCACCTTTTCGATTGGATGTTCTGCCCCCAGCCTCTCCAGAGCCTTGAAAACGGGACGACCTGCAGTGTTCTCCAAGATCCATTCCCGAGCAAATTCCCCGGAACGGATCTCTCCCAAAATCCTTTTCATTTCAGCCCTTGTCCGATCGTCCACAATTCGTGGGCCTCTCGTCATATCACCGTATTCGGCAGTATTGCTCACAGAATAGCGCATACGTCCTATACCACCTTCATAAATGAGATCCACGATGAGTTTTAGTTCATGAAGGCACTCGAAGTAAGCGATTTCAGGTTGATATCCTGCTTCCACCAGGGTCTCGAATCCTGCCTGGATCAGAGAGGTCACCCCTCCGCAAAGTACAGCCTGCTCACCGAAAAGGTCGGTTTCAGTCTCTTCCGCAAAGGACGTTTCTATAACACCAGCTCTTGTGGCGCCAAGTGCATAAGCGTAGGCCAAGCCTATTTTTCTGCACTGCCCGCTGGCATCTCTGTAAACCGCCAACAATGCGGGGACCCCAAAGCCATCCTTATACATTCGCCGGACGAGATGTCCGGGACCTTTGGGAGCAACCATAAAAACATCGGTATGCTCTCTAGGCTCTATCTGACCGAAATGCATATTAAAACCATGGGCAAAGGCAAGTATTTTTCCCGGCCCCATGGCTGGTTCAATTTTTTCTCTGTAAAGAGTTGCCTGTAGCTCGTCCGGAACAAGTACCATGACCACATCTGCTGCTTGAACAGCTTCATCTACCTGGAGAACTTCCAGGCCATCTTCAGTAACTTTGTTCCACCGGTTGCTCTCACGCTTCAGTCCTACTACTACCCGGACCTCCGAGTCCTTTAGGTTCAAAGCATGGGCATGGCCTTGACTTCCGTAACCTATTACGGCAACAATTTTTCCCTCTAGGACTGCGGGATCCGCGTCCCGGTCATACAATATTTTAGCCAAATTTCTTCTCCGAAAAGGATAATAATGCAGTACATCAGTCGCAAGAGAGATTGTATCAAAAACAATCCTCCGCTTCAAGGTCGAGAAAGGTCTAGCATATGTTTTTTCTCAGCTCACCTCGACACAGCTTTGAGATTATGTCGTAACAATCTATAATTAATTAATAAATCATGATAGCTAGATCAACGGTTCGGAAAGTAAGAAGCATTCATTTGCCAAGAAAAAACATATCCCATCGGTAAGTCGACTCGAGGACGAGTCAAGACATTTACCCTCGCATTGGTTTACAAACATGTTCCGTTTTAAGAGTCTTGAGTTTTTTGTCTCTCTTCCTTGAAAACATGCCTGGGGGGTTCAATGAGAACAGTGGTATCCTGAGGAACCGATGAAGTCAGCCATACGTTGCCTCCAATAACGCACCGTGCTCCGATAACCGTCTCTCCACCAAGAATCGTTGCTTGAGCATATATGGTTACGTCATCATCAATTGTAGGGTGACGTTTGCGACCCCTGAGATAGTTGCCGCCTTCAGATTCTCGAGGCACGGACAACGCGCCGAGGGTGACTCCCTGATAGATGCGGACTCGATTCCCAATATGCGTGGTTTCCCCTATAACTACGCCGGTTCCATGGTCTATAAAAAAGTCTGATCCGATAGTCGCTCCGGGATGAATATCAATACCGGTAAGTGAATGGGCGTGTTCGGTCATGATCCTGGGCATTAAGGGAATTTGACTCAAAAAAAGCTCATGGGCGACCCTGTAAACGAAAATAGCGTAGAGCCCGGGGTAAGAGAACACAATCTCGTCAAGACTCTTGGATGCAGGGTCCCCTTCATAGTGTGCCCTGACGTCCTTTGATAAAATCCACCGGACATCCGGAAGTTTTTCCATGAGCAGTATCGCCTCTTCACGACCCTTTTGAATGCAGCGGACGCACAGGCTGTCCATACGACGACACTCGTGGCGTATACTCCGTGAAATTTGCGCTGAAAGCAACTCGAAGAGGATCATCATCTGGTTTCCGAGATGAAATTCCAGCGTTGAATGGGTAAGTTCCTGTCTCCCAAAGAATCCTGGGAAGAGAATGTCCTGAAGGATACTAAGGATACGGATGATCTCGTCCTTGGACGGGATCAATGCAGCGCCTACATGGTCTACTGTCTTTTCGTCGGCGCAGGAACGGACCATCTCGGTTACCGCTGCCTTGAGACGCTGCTCCTGGGGTAGTAGAAGGGTGTCTTCCTCAAATTCGCAAACATTCTCTCTAGGGACTTCATCTGCCATTTTGAATCTGTTCTCCATCTGGACATCATACAGAGTCTGGAGCTACCGGAAACTGAAGGTAAGTCACTTCACTTTTCGCCTCTAACGACTAGTGGAAGCGTATGGCCTTAAACCTTATCCAACCACGGCAAAAGGTCTCCGATCACCCGATCTATGTGAGCCATATGTACAATAATTGAGGCTTGCTATCAAGGGCAAGAGTCAGTATTGATAAAATGATCAGGTTTCTCTTATTGTACTAGTCGGTTATGCCATAGATCGGGGGAGCGATGGATTCGGACCGACAGACGGGGCATCTCCCAGGGGGCGTAAAACGTTTCCGTTTTCGAAAAACAAACCCGCAATCGAGACAGCGCGCCGGGATCGAGATGAGGTTTTGACCTCTACCCAGGGTTTTTTCCACGCGGGGTAGATGTTCGTACACCTCTTTCTCGCTGATGCCGAGAGATTGGGATATCCCCCGGGCTGTAATAGTAGCCTCATTCAACAAATGCGCTATCCTGCGCCGTACAGTCATCTTGTCGACCATCTGTTCCAGGGTTACTTTGGTCTACGGTGCTTATCGCGGGTATCTTGGCTTCGAACGTTTAGCCTTGACAACATGTTGTCTTTTCGGGGAGGATATCCTCTCCGGTATAGTGACGGCAACTCTTTTCCTGAACATTCATCAAATCAAGTCATGGAGGCATCTCATGGCCCAGAGGTCTTTGAACAAGGTGATGCTACTCGGAAATTTGGGTAGGGACCCGGAGGTGAGGTATACCTCCTCCGGCAAAGCAGTTACAACCTTTACGGTTGCTACTTCTCATCGGTGGCGGGACCAGGAAGGGAACGACCAGGAACGGACAGAGTGGCACCGCGTTGTGGCATGGGGTCGTCTAGGCGAGATTTGCGGTGAATACCTGAGTAAGGGCAAACAGGTATACATAGAAGGCCGTATCCAAACCCGTGACTGGGAGGATCAGGACGGAAACAAACGCACCACAATCGAAATTATAGCGAACGATATCATAATGCTTGGTGGCGCTGGTGCCTCCCAAGGACGGGGTTCCGAAGATACTCAAAAGAAGCCTGCAGCTAGCTCCTCCATACCCCAAGGCGAAACTCCGAGGAGGACGGACGACCGGATCTCGCCTCCTCCTCCGGAAGACGAGATTCCTTTTTAGGCGTCTTCATCCTTCTGTCTTTTTGAGCGTCTGGGAAGAAGGAATTCGTGACATTCGCCGACTCAAGAATAAGATCGCGAGCGGTTACTTCTTTTGATCCGGATTAATGCTATTAGTAAGGTGGTTCATGAGGTATTAAAAGCTTTTCAAAAAGTTTCTTGGTGGACATATTTATAGCGGACAATTTGGTAGAGCAATTTGCCGTGTTCCAGTTCCCCGGCATCTCTGCTCTCGACCAGAGGAGGAACCATGCAAAAATGCGAGCAATACACTGTTATTGTGGCGGCAATAGCTGCTGGAATTTTTCTTGCCACCGGCTTGGTGCCGGATGACGTGAGCGCTTACAATGAGTCGCCTATGCTGTCCAAGATGGTTCAGGCAGGACAGATTCCACCGATCGACGAAAGGCTGCCGGTATCGCCCACCGTAGTGACGCCGTTTGATAGGCCGGGCAACTACGGAGGCAATTGGCGCAGGGCTTATACAGGCCTCTCAGATTTGGTCGGTGCTCGGCGACTACTATACGACCCTCTGGTGAGATGGAGTCCCGATTATAAAATTCTTCCCAATTTGGCACACAAATGGGAAGCTGACGCAGAGGGCAAGGTCTTTACCTTTCATCTAGTCAGGGGAGTTCGCTGGTCTGATGGACAGCCTTTCACCGCAGACGACATTCTTTTCTATTTCGATGACATTCTCTATAATAAAGAATTGACCCCATCGGTTCCCAAGTGGTTATCTCCAACTGAAAATCCTCCAAAGGTTACAAAGGTTGACGATCATACCATTCGATTCGAATTCGAAAAGCCTTATAGCCTTTTTCTTGAACAATTGGCATGTCCTCACGGGATGGCTCTAGTAACAAAACCCAAGCATTACCTGAAGCAGTTTCATAAGAAATATGCCGATCCGGAAAAGTTGGAGGCGCTGGTCAACGAAAAGAAAGCTTCCACCTGGGTCAAACTTTTCCAAGAGGTTTCAGATCTTCAGCGATCTCTTTTCGTTGGAACGGAACTTCCTTCCATTTGCGCCTGGATAACTAAAACTCCAGCTCCTGCAAAGCGCTTCGTCATGGAGCGAAACCCGTATTACTGGAAAGTGGACACGGATGGTAATCAGCTTCCTTACATTGACACAATAGTCCACGACCTCCAGGCTGAATCTCAAACTATAGTTCTCAAAGCCATTGCCGGCGAGATCGACATGCAGGGCCGCCGTCTTGGAGGTATGCAGAATTCAGTTCTTCTCTTGGCAAGCGCTGGACAAGGTAAATACAGGTTGGTCCCAAAGGCGTCTACGGCCTCGGTAGGCCTACTCTTAGCACCCAACCTGAATCACCGGGACCCGGTGATGAAACAAATTTTATCGGATCCGAGATTCCGTAAGGCGATTTCCCATGCAGTCAACAGGAAAGAAATTAACAAGATAACTTATCGCGGCAAGGGTTTGCCTAGGCAGGCCGCTCCCTTGAAGGAGTCCGAGTTTTATAGTCCTTCCTATGAAAACGCTTATATTGAGTACGACCCGGTCAAAGCTTCGGCACTGCTCGACGAAATGGGAATCAAAAGGGGACCGCGCGAAAAGAGGATGAGACCTGACGGCACACCGCTCCGGCTTTCTCTCGACGTCATGGTATCGGTTCAAACCTGGGTGGACGTTGCAGAAATTGTGGCGTCAAATCTAAAAAGTATTGGAATAGACGCGGAAGTCAAATCAGAAGCAATGGAGCTTTTCCGGCAACGCACACAGAATGCCTCTCATGATGTCGCCCTGTGGTCTGGAGACGGTGGAATTGAATGCCTCCTGGACCCGAGATGGTATTTCCCATACAGTTCGGAGAGTCTCAACGCACCTTTATACGCACAGTGGTTCCAGACCGGCGGCAAGAAAGGAGAAGAGCCTCCCCCTGACATCAAGGAACTGATGGAGACATATAACCAGATACTTAGTACCGTATCCGACGAAAAGAAAAAGGAGCTGTTCGGAAAGATAATTGCCGCTAACGAGGAGAACCTCTGGGTCATAGGGCTGGTCTATTCTCCGCCTGACTACTACGTTGTGGCAAAAAACATGATTAATGTTCCCAAAAAGGATTTTGAAAGCTGGACTTATCCCAATCCGGGGCCGATTCATCCGGAACAATTCAGCTTCACCGCGGAGAAATAAAATTCAGGGACGTGAGATTTTTGCCTTTCGGTGACAGACTAGCCTCGAACACTGTAGGGTGGGTTTGCCTGATACCTGACGATAGTATTCTCCGTCTTTTAGATTCGTTTAAGGAAGATTCTCTTTGGAACTCTCTGACAGGGAACTCAAGGGTCCACACAAGTTAGCCTTTCCAGAAGAGCCCAATTTCATTTTAAGATTGAGTATGCGAAGGTTGAACCCGAGTTTGCCCTGGAGGTAGTCATCATGCTGGCCTACATAATTCGCCGCCTCCTTACAATGATCCCAACTTTGGTGGCGATATCGATCATATCGTTCATAATAATTCAACTACCCCCAGGAGACTTCCTCACTACCTATGTGGCTCAACTTAGTGTCAGTGGAGAGGCGGTAGACCAGGCTGAGTTAGATGCGCTTAGAGATCGCTTCGGCCTCGACCAGCCTATGTATAAACAATACTTACTGTGGGCGTGGAACTTCATTCACGGAGATTTCGGCCATTCCTTCGAGTGGAACAAGCCGGTGTCCGCATTGGTTGGAGAGCGTATTCCCCTGACCATACTTATTTCTATTTGTACCTTGATCTTCACTTGGGTTGTTTCCATTCCGATAGGAATCTACTCTGCTGTTCGTCAGTACTCTTGGGTGGATTACCTTCTGACATTTGTGGGCTTCATTGGACTGGCTACCCCAAACTTCCTCTTTGCCTTGGTGCTGCTGTGGTTCTCCTACTCATATCTCGGCATGAGTATAGGAGGCCTTTTTTCCCCTCAGTTCGCGGAAGCGCCATGGAGCCTTGCAAAGTTTCTTGACCTTCTGCAACACCTCTGGATACCGGTGCTGATCGTAGGCACAGGTCACACTGCAAAGTTTATCAGAATCATAAGGGGAAACCTACTGGACGAACTCAAGAAGCCTTATGTAACTGCTGCTCGGGCCAAGGGCCTTTCCGAGATAAGATTGATCTTGAAATATCCTGTTCGAGTTGCCATTAACCCGCTTGTGAGCACCATCGGATGGACCTTACCGGAACTGATCTCAGGGATTGCCATCACGGCCGTGGTGCTGAACCTTCCGACTTCAGGACCACTGCTGCTCAGCGCACTCATGAGCCAGGATATGCAGCTTGCTGGTAGTTTTATCATGATTCTGAGTTTTTTGACGGTCGTGGGAACACTTCTCTCCGACATTCTACTGGCATGGGTGGATCCTCGAATTCGTTTTGGGGCACGCGAGGGAGTATGACTCAGGTTCGACAGAAGGAGGATAAGTATCTCAATGCCTCCACGAGGCAACTGGTCTGGTGGGGGTACAAGAAGCACTTGTTGGCTATGGTCGGCCTGGTGGCAATTCTCGGTCTTTATCTCACGGCAACGTTCTGCGAGTTCCTGGCCCCGTACGACAAGGATATACGCCATTTCGATTTCATATACTCACCGCCATCAAAGATCCGGATTATTGATGAACAGGGAGGTCTCCAGCGGCCGTTTGTTATGGGTCGCGATATGGTTATGGATATGGAAACCCAGGCGATGCGCTACGAGGAGGTTTCTGGAATACGCTATCCTATCCGTTTTTTGTTAAGAGGAGATCCCTACGTTTTTTGGGGCCTGTGGAAGAGCGACCTCCACTTGTTCGGGGTAGATGCTCCAGGGAAGATTTTCATCTTCGGGACTGATAGGATGGGGAGAGACATGTTTTCGCGGTGTCTTTACGGAAGCAGAATCTCGCTTTCCATAGGGATGCTGGGCGTATTATTGAGCCTTGTGCTTGGATTGGTTCTCGGGGGTGTCTCGGGCTACTTCGGGGGATGGTCGGACGGGATAATTCAGAGGACTATTGAGGTCATCCGCTGCTTCCCAAGTATTCCACTATGGATGGGGCTTTCTGCAGCGATGCCGCCACACTGGCCTGCTATGAAAGTTTACTTCACCATTACGATTATCCTCTCGCTCGTCGGTTGGACGGACCTCGCGAGAATGGTACGAGGTAAACTCATGTCCTTACGCAATGAAGAATTTGTTTTGGCAGCTAGATTTGCCGGCGCCGGCCACGCCAGAATAATATTTCGACACCTTCTCCCCTCTTTTACAAGCCACATTATAGTGACTGTAACTTTGGCAATCCCTGGAATGATTCTTGCCGAGACCGCGCTCAGCTTTCTGGGAATAGGTCTGCGGCCTCCTATCACAAGTTTGGGGGTGCTCCTCAAGGAAGCACAGAACATCACAACGATCGCCCTTTATCCATGGCTCCTGATTCCTGTTTTATTCGTAATCGCAATAGTGCTCTCCTTTAATTTTGTCGGAGACGGCCTCAGAGATGCGGTCGATCCCTATTCGAGGTGAGTTGAATGCCGCCGATCTTGACAGTCGAAAACCTGCGAGTCCATTTTTTCCTAGACGAGGGTGTGGTGAGGGCCGTGGACGACGTGAGTTTTTCTGTTGAAGCGGGAAAGACGCTCGGTATCGTAGGGGAGTCAGGAAGCGGAAAGAGTGTCATTGGCCAGTCAATACTTAGGATTGTCCCTTCGCCTGGAAGAATAGTGAACGGAAAAATATTGTTGAGAATTGAAGAGGGAAACGGTTCTTCCGGCAATCTGGATTTGGTCCCTCTTGCGCCTCATGGCAGGCTGGTGAGGAGCATTCGAGGTAGAGATTTGACGATGATCTTTCAGGAACCAATGAATTCGTTCAGCCCTGTCCATACGATAGGCAGTCAGATCATGGAGGCTTTGCGTCTTCACTCGGACGTCTCGGCGGCAGAGGCACGCAACCGCGCGATCGAGATGCTGGGTAGGGTTGGAATTCCCAGTCCGGAAAACCGTATAGATGGCTATCCGCACCAGTTGTCCGGAGGTATGAGGCAGAGGGCCATGATCGCGATGGCTCTCATCTGTAACCCGAGAATCCTCATTGCCGATGAGCCCACCACTGCTCTGGATGTCACTATACAAGCACAGATCCTAGAACTGCTCAAAGAGTTGCAACAAGAATTCGGCATGGCCATTCTTTTTATTTCTCACAACCTTGGGGTGATCTCAGAGATCAGTGATGATGTACTCGTGGTGTACTTCGGGCGCGTAATGGAACATGCGCCGGTGGACGTTCTTTTCAACGAACCGCTCCATCCTTACACCAAAGCCCTCTTGAGGTCGGTCCCAGGTATCGATACTCCCGTGCGCAGCCACTTGGCCACTATTGAGGGCACCCTGCCGGATCCTTACGCTGATATAGTCGGATGCCCCTTTTTCGGCCGGTGCACGGAATGCGGAGGGGAAACGATTTGCCGTGACGATCCGTATGAACTTACAAAGGTTGCAGATCGCCACTATGTGGCCTGTCCCAGGATGTGTATCAAGACGTGAGGATTAATGGTGTCTGATTCAGAACTTCTCCTCGAAGTAACCGATTTAAAGAAGTATTTTCCCGTCCAGAAAGGTGTGTTCAGGAAAGTGGTGGGACACATCAAAGCGGTCGACGGGGTGAGCTTCGGTATCAAGGAGGGTGAGACGCTAGGCCTCGTCGGTGAATCCGGTTGCGGGAAAACCACGGTTGGTAGAATGATTATGGGGGCTTATCGCCCCACTGGGGGGAGCATCTGGTTCCAGCCACCGAACGGAGCGACCAGGGTTGATTTGGCTGCTATTGAGCCGTCAAAAATGAAGCCACTGCGTCGTCATATCCAGATGGTCTTTCAAGACCCTTTCGCTTCATTGAATCCCAGAATGACCGTCAGAGAGATATTAGCTGAACCGCTTGTGGTGAATAGGATTGCTCGAGGGCGAGACCTTGAGGATCGGGTCCGCAGTCTCATCGACCTTGTGGGGCTAAAGGTCCAGCATCTGAATCGTTATCCCCATGCTTTTTCCGGTGGGCAACGCCAGCGTATTAGCATAGCTCGAGCCTTGGCGCTCTATCCCAGGCTCCTTGTAGCCGATGAACCCACTTCGGCTCTGGATGTGTCCGTTCAGGCACAAATTGTTAATCTTGCATTAGAGATCCAAGAGCAACTCGGGCTCGCGTATTTGTTCATTTCACATGACCTTGGTTTGATCCGACACATCAGCCAAAGGATAGTTTTGATGTACGTAGGACGAGTGGTGGAGTATGCTCCTGCTCAGAGCCTTTTCGACAGGCCCAGGCATCCCTATACCGAGGCCCTGATGTCCAATGTCCCAAGTACCAGACCGGAATTGGTGGGCCGCAAGATCATACTGAAGGGAGACCCCGCCGATCCCATGAATGTACCGTCGGGATGCCCCTTCCATCCCAGGTGCCTCTATGCCCAGCAACTATGTTCCCAGGTTGTACCCCCTCTGTTGGAGGTTGATGCCGGTCACTTGGTGGCGTGTCATTTTTCCGGTTCACTTAATTTGACGGGATGTGATGCCTTGGGTTGTGCGATATGATCATTCAACCGCTGCGAGTTCGAACTGATGGGGGCAAGACAGCCATTTAACCCAATGCGCGATAAATGTGATAATGTAGACCTCATTTTTAGGAAATCAAACATATGGCGGCAACTAAGATTAAGAGAATCCTCGTCTACTCCCACAATTCGATAGGCCTGGGCCATGCCTTCCGAACTTTAGCGGTTATCACGGGGATGAAAAAATGGAGACCGGACATTGATTTTCTAGTTATCTCCGGAACCTCTATCCCCCAGATTTTTTTCAGGCAGGGTATAGAGGTAATTAAGCTACCTTCCGTTAAACTGGACATAGATAGTAAAGACAGCACTATGCAGTCCCGGTACCTGGCAGGATTTGAACTCGAGGAGATATTTGATTTTCGTCAGACTATGATTATGGCGAGCTTCGATTTTTTTCAGCCGGATGTCCTGATCATCGAACACAACATGACCGGCCAGATGAGCGAGCTTATTCCCTTGCTCATGAAAAAATGGATGCGCAGGGGTGGCCCCATGGATTTCACGCTTGTTCATATTTGCCGAGGCATAATGAGGTGGGTTCCCCTGCTGCGCATTCCCTATCAAAACCCCAGGCATCGTTCCGAATCTATCAACATAGGGGCGCTCTACGATTTCATGTATGTCCTCGAGGATAGACAAGTCATAGATATAAACAAACAGTTCCTGGGCAATGATCCTGACCTGGAAAAGAAGATTACTTACCTTGGGAAAATAACAAACAAAGTGCGTGACGAACTCTCCGTCAGATGCGATGCGCTTGGACGGTTCGGCCTTCAGGACCGGAAAACCATTCTCATCTCTTTGGGAAGAAATCACCAGGTATTAGACTTATCTCTTAAGTTGCTGAAGCTTTTCCAAGATACCGGGATCATTGGACTCTATCAGGTGGTGATGATCGTGGACCCGTACCTGGATGAGGGAGCCGCTCAGACTCTTCGCTGTCATCCACTGAGCAATCAAGTGAGGTTCCTTAATTTTGTCCCCGATCTTGTAGACCTCGTCTATAACTCGGAACTTGTAATTTCCAGGGCAGGCTATAATACCGTCAATGAACTCTTGCTGACAGGTGCGAAAGCAATCATAATTCCTGAGAGTCATGGGGGAGGGGAACAGGAACAGAGGGCCAGGAGTGTCAACGCTCCCAATATATTCGTCTTGACCGAGGACGAAATTCTCGGGGATAATTCTGGGGGACTATTTCTGGAACTGCTGAAGAACCCTGTGAACCCTGCTGGGTACAATTTTGACAAATATGCCATTGGTAAGACTATAATTGACGACCTGGAAAATTGGCGAGCCCACCATAGTCGCTTTAGATACGAATGACAAGATTCTAATCTGAAAGAATAAAATTATGCTGATGTTGATGAGAAGCACCTTCAGCTTGGGCAGGAGAAAGTGTATCTGTGTGGATGCAGTTACGTAATTTTTACGGCTCACTTTCTCCGGGAGTAATGCTGATCGTGTCCGTGGAAGCAGGCGCTGACTGAAAACGGGAGTCCGGGATAGACGATAAGAATGAAATATCAGTAAGGTCGAAGCGGTTATAATTGCCCAGGGCATCATAAATTATCGCACGCCTGATTGTGTACCGTTTACTGTCCACTCCGAGTAGGATACGGAAAGTCCCTGCTGGATTTGACTTGTCGCTCAATTCAAGGAAAAAAAGCATTTCATCTTTGTCCATTGCTTTAGCAGCGAATTGCACCGAAAAATTTTTGTCTATCCTTCCGATATTCGCAAAGAATCCGAAAAAGTGTTCCACGTTTATTTCAGGAGGGATTTCACCACGAACGGCGCTCCCATCCTGAGGAAAATAGACTGTGTAGGATCGTCCCCGCATGACCACTTTCTGTTTTTCGGGGGATTCCACCTCTAGGGCTATGGCACCCGGTTTTCTGACGTACATAGTCCCCTGAAAACGATCTTTCAAGTCCATGGCCGTATTCACCGTCAACTGGTCAAAGGCGGCGCTGAAACAGCAGTGCCTGCCGTAGACTTCTTGGACTTTCCGCACGATCTCGTCTAAATCCGGCACCTTACTTTCAGCGTAACCATAGGGAGATGCGAGCAGCAAAAAACACAAGATCGGGGTCAACCGAAAAAAGATTGCCCCGGAGAAAGCAAACACAAAGAGTGATTTTCTTGGAGACATAGTTCTTGCTGGTCCTTCGGCGTGACTCTGTGGCCATATGATCGGTAATTGCAAACGAGACATATCAGGATGAAACCGGTCCGGATATGCCGTGTACTTGTCTGAGAAAAAATGCCAACTCTTTGGCCAAGACCGGTATTCTGAACTCTTCAGGAGAAACAGGCAGTCCTGTCTTGCGAAGGTCATAGAGCAGCAGGGCCGGTTCGGGTAACAACTGCCTCATTCTTGGATCATCTCCCAGTTTATCACATACTTCAGTTGGAGAACCGAACGCAGCAAGACGGCCTGAGTCCAACACTATCAAGAGGTCCAATACAGGGAGAAACGCGTCCAAGTCGTGAGAAACCACAACCACCGTACGACCGCCGGCATTTTTGATCCCTTCAATTAAACGGACCAAGCCCGCTAGAGAAGGCGGATCTAGTCCAACAGCCGGTTCATCCAAAATAAGTACCTCAGGATCGTTAGCCAATATTCCGGCGATTGCCACCTTACGTCGCTCTCCTTCCGACAGTGCCATTGGAGAGCGCTGGCCCAACTTCTCCACATTCAATTCGACGAGACGCCCTGCTTGTTCGACCCGATGGTAAATCTCGTCTTGAGACAGTTTTGAAAAACGTCTCAGAACGAACGAGATATCCTTGTATACCGTTTCCTCGAAGAGTTGGCGTTCTGGTCGCTGAAAAACCAGGCCAACCTTACGTCTGAGTTTCAGACCGTAGGATCGAGTATCAATACCATCAACCATTACCTTTCCGCGTGTCGGTTCAAGGAGCCCGTTGAAGGTTCTGATAAGCGTGGTCTTGCCTGAACCGCTTTCCCCAAGAATGCCGACAATTTTTCCCGCAAAAAGAGTGAAACTTATGCCCTCGAGGGCATAAGTTTCCAACGGGGTTCCAGGGTTATAAACATATTCGAGATTCTCTACTTGGATCTCCAAGGTCCTTCTCACGCCTCAGGGATTGTATCGATAATACCGTTTCTAATTGATTCCAGTAAGGCAGGCGGTATGCCTCCTCCGCCGGGATTCCTCGGTTTTGAAAAAATTATTGGTGCATAAGAATCCCCCATCCAGACTCCTCCATTCTCGTCTGAAGCAGGGGCTAATGAGAATTTTTCACCTTCCATGTGGTACCTGAGGGGCCGTCTTCGAGGAGAATTCCTTGGGAAGCCAAGTCATTACGGATTTGATCTGCTCTCTGGAAATCTTTTTGTTTTCGCGCCGAAGCGCGTTGAACAATGAGATCCCGAATCATATCCTCACCAATTTTAAGATGTTTCGCCGCGGACCTTCGTAAAGTTTCTAAAAACGTTTCTGGGTCCTCCTGCAGCAATCCCAAAATGTCCCTAGAAAGTCTGACGATCACAGCCTCCACTTCAGAAAGGAGTTCACGAGAGGGGGTGGACTCAGGCAATGGCCCAGAATCGGAAGACATTCTATTAATAGCCCTGGCCGCATCGAAGAGGATGGCCAGACAGCGAGGAGTATTGAAGTCGTCATCCATGGCCTCGGAGAATCGGTCACTGATCCCGATGAGTTCGTCCGGCAAATCCCGGCCGGTGCCGCCGGACCGGAGCAGCCCCTTTAGTGAAGCCATCGCCCCATAAAGTCGCTCAAGCCCTACAGAGGCTTCTCTAATGGAGTTCTCGCTGTAATCTAAAGGGCTTCGGTAATGGCTCGAAAAGAGAAACAAGCGGAGGGCCTCGGGGTGGACTTGCGCCAGGATATCCCTGATATTGAGCACATTACCTAATGATTTGGACATCTTCTCTGAACGAATGTTGACGAAACCGTTGTGAATCCAGTATCTGGCGAAATGTCCTTGCGTAGCGGCTTCCGACTGGGCGATCTCGTTTTCGTGGTGAGGGAAGGCCAGGTCAGCCCCTCCACCATGTATATCGAAATGTTCGCCCAGATAATGCATGCTCATGGCAGAACATTCTATATGCCATCCGGGACGACCAGGTCCCCACGGGCTGTCCCAGTAAGGTTCCCCAGGTTTTGCTCCTTTCCAAAGAGCAAAATCCAGCGGATTTTCCTTCTTCTCGTTCACCTCTACCCTGGCTCCGGCAATGAGATCTTCAATCCTTTTTCCAGACAGCTTTCCATACCCGCGGAAGCTATCGACTGAAAACATGACATCTCCACCGACTTCGTATGCGTGGCCTCCTTCGATCAGTTTGCTAATAAGATTTTGAATCTCATTTATATGTTCTGTAGCTTTAGGTTCAAAAGTTGGGCGAAGTACACCGAGCGAGTCCATGTCAATGTAGAATTCTCCAATAAACCGCTCAGACAAACTCTTCCAATCTTCGCCTAGTTGTTTGGCTCTGTTTATTATTTTGTCGTCCACGTCGGTGAAATTCCGGACATAAATGACTTTATACCCTTTGCTCATCAAGTATCGGTAGATAACGTCAAAGAGGACTATGGAGCGGGCATGGCCAATGTGACACATGTCGTAAACAGTTACCCCACACACATACATAGCGACTTTCATGGGCTGGATAGGGATGAATTCTTCTTTCTTTCGGGTAAGTGTATTGTAAATCCTTAAGCCCATCGATTTCTCCTCATCAATTTTTCAAAAACTCTTTCCCTCGATTTGTACAATTAAGCTACGGTAAGGCTTTGTCCGAAACCCAGAACAAACTTTCAGCCTTACTCTAGGAGGTTGATGCGGTTCCAGGTCTGCAGTAGTTGTGAGTACAATCAGTCTTGAGCCTCGTGAATGGGGATTTCTTCCAACAGAGCTACGGCCGATGCGGCAATCCCCTCGCCACGCCCGGTGAAACCGAGTCTCTCAGTCGTTGTAGCTTTCACGTTGATCCTGTTCATAGCGATACCGGTAGCCCTCGCCAGATTGTCTGAAATGGCTTCCCTATATGGTCCGATTTTGGGATACTCGGCGAAAACAGTTGCATCAAGGTTTGAGATTCGAAAACCCATGGTGCGAATTTTTCCGGAGACGACTTCCAGCATACTGATACTCGATGCTCCTTTGTAGGCAGGGTCGCTATCCGGAAAATGCATGCCTATGTCTCCTAGCCCTACGGCTCCCAATATGGCATCTATTACTGCATGGGTCAAAACATCTGCATCGGAGTGTCCCTCAAGGCCTTTTGGATAGTCTATCTCCTCGCCTCCGAGGATAAGTTTACGGCCCTGCAAAAGCCTGTGAGCATCGAATCCCTGACCTATACGCAAAAAACTCTCCCTACCGTGCCGTTTGTGGGAAGCAGTGTAGCCTAGCTTATGGGGGTGATCAAGACTATTGGCATAATCACAACAGAAAATCTGTGCGCCTTTTCTTGACGGCCTGGACCTCCTATCATAGAGTGCGATAGTTGGATAATTGTTTAGCCTCGACCCCCTGAACCGACACAGAGGAAACTGGATCTTGCGCAAAAGCAAAATGAGAAAGACCCTTAGAATCAGTACCTTCCTCGTATGGGCAGGGGCAGGCATACCAGTCCTTGTGTTCTGCGCTGTTATATCGGGATTACTGGGGGCTTTCCTGGGGCTTTACCTGGCGTTCTCTTCGATGCTCCCCACTTTACCCGATCTCCGAGCCTACCGTCCCAAAACTGTATCCACCTTCTATGCCGACGACGGTACAGTCATCGGAATTTTCTACAAGGAGAAGAGGTTTCCTCTACCCCTGGCAGACATGCCTCCACATGTTATCAGCGCTTTCTTGGCTGCTGAGGATGCTCGTTTTTTTTCACATACCGGCTTGGATTGGATAGGAGTGTTCAGAGCGTTTACAAAAAACCTCAAGGCAGGAAATTTTGCTCAGGGGGGAAGCACCATAACCCAGCAGGTGACTCGAAACTTTCTTCTTTCCAAGGAAAAAAAGATTTCTCGGAAGGTCAGGGAAGCAATCCTTGCTTACAGGTTGGAAAAAACCCTGACTAAAAATGAGATACTCGAGCTTTATCTCAATGAGATCTATTTGGGCAAAGGGGCTTACGGAGTGGAAGCCGCTGCTGCGACCTATTTTGGAAAGACCACCGGCGAACTGAGTGTCGCCGAGGCAGCCCTGTTGGCCGGATTAGTCTCCAATCCGTCAAAATATTCTCAATCGCGAAATCTTGAGATGGCTTTGAAAAGGCGAGAGCTTGTGCTGGCAAGAATGCTGCGCAACGGATTTATTTCACAAGAGCAATACCGGCTTTCTAAGCAAGATGTCCCTCAGTTTAGAGAGAATTTGCCTAGCCCATTCGAGCGGGTCCCATACTTTACAGAGGCTGTGAGGCAATACATTGTGGCTAAGTATGGAGAAGATTCCCTTTACAACCAAGGGCTTCGGGTATGGACCACCTGCAACCTCGAGCTGCAAAAAACGGCATCTGAGGCTCTAATAAGAGGAGTCAAGTCATGGGAAAAAAGACAAGGCAGACCGATAGGCCTTGTCAGGAGACTTGAATCTTCAGAAGTTATCTCCTTCATCAATAGCTCCTCAACGTCGTTACACAATGTGGGAGAAATGGTACTGGCAGTGGTGGTAGCTAACAACACTGCGAAAAAGCGTAAAGGCAAGAAAGTCGACAGTGAGTTTCAGGAGTGTACACTTGCTCTACGAGGAGACGTACGGTTCAAGATGGAACTTCCGGGTGGTATTCCATATAGAATGAATGATCTGCTTCAGTTTCGGGTGATGGAAAATGACCAGGGCCGCCTGAGCCTTGAGCACCTCAATATTCCACCGGTTCAAGGAGCGGTGGTGTGCATCGAAAACAGCACGGGCTATGTATCGAGCCTTGTCGGGGGATTAGACTTCGAGCAGTCAAATTTTAACAGGGCCACCCAGGCCCTGAGGCAACCGGGCAGCGCTTTCAAGCCGTTTGTTTATGCGGCTGCATTGGAATGGTTTTCTTACAGCCCGAGCACTGTAGTCGTTGACGAACCAATTGCCGTCGTCATCGAACCGAGAAATCCGCCGTGGGTACCAACGAATTCTGACGGGGGTTTCCTCGGACCTATTACGCTCACACAGGCCTTGGCTCGCTCTCGAAACATTGCGGCAATAAAACTGTTCATGGATGTCGGCATGGACTCGACCATCCAAATGGCGCGTAAGATGGGGATAAAATCTCCTCTCGGCAAGAATCTCTCCTTATGTTTGGGGGCCTCCGAGGTGACTCTGCTTGAACTCACTTCGGCTTATACGGTTTTTCCAAACATGGGGGTAAGAGTTCATCCCGTTTTGATAAAGAAAGTCGTCGACCGCTTTGGGAATGTGCTGGAAGATAATACCCGCGAGCAGTTGAACACGGCCGAATCAACCAGCCTGGAAAGCTCGACATCGGGTACTTTTGACGGTCTTTCGACCGAGAGATCCCATCCTTTGGCAGGGGACAATAGCTCTGGAGCTTCTCGATCTGGTCTCATAGAGGAAATGAGGAGTTTAGCGCTCAAAGATTTTGGAACCTCTCCGAATGTCGAGTCCTTTCTCGCCACCTCTTTTCCTTCTAGGCCGGCCTCCCGGCCACCTATGCAGAGGGTTTTGACTCCTCAGAGCGCTTACCTCATGTTGAGCATGCTGAGAGAAGCCTGCGTCGTCGGCACTGCAGCATCCGTATCTCGTCTCCATCGGAAGGACTTGGCTGGCAAGACAGGAACTACCGACGACTGTGCCGATGCCTGGTTCGTAGGGTTCAACCCGAAATATTCGGCCGGTGTATGGATTGGATACGATGCCAAGGTCTCACTGGGCCGGTCAGAGTACGGGAACGTAGCAGCCTTGCCCGTATGGATGGATTTTATGAAGAAAACCTTACAAGCTGAGCCGTTCCGGGAGTATCCAATTCCTTCAGGAATAGTGTTCCGGCAGGAGTCAATCCCTCGTGCTTCCCATCGCACGCGAAGCCTTCTAGAAGCCGAGCCGGACCTGGGCAGCGTTTTCGTTACTAAGCCGGTGTCCCCCGTAGATACTACATACTTCCCACTCTTGGCTTATCGCGATCCCATAACGGGTCAATCGATGGACACTGGTTTTGCTCCTATGAACTATTCCGGCAACATGGGCTACTGGCCGGGTTATTCGCAAACTCTGCGCGTATTGTCGCCTTCCGGCGAATCCCTTGGCCATGCCTATTATGCGAGAGACGACAAAGGCAAGACAACCATGTTACTTGATGGCCAAATGCCCGAAACGGGACTTCATGACAGGTTCGGCCCGCCGGACCCATACGGGATGTCTTTCCGGTCCCCAGAGCACTATCCAGGTGGCTACCCCGGGTCGATACATCTCTATCAACAGGACGGCCGTATACGATGACGCGCTCAGTTAAATGGTCGATCATTTTGACCCTGGCGGTAATATTCGGAACCGGTTTAGTAATTGGAATGTGGTTAAACCAGCGCCCCTTTACGGGGGTCGGGTCAACCTCCCAACCTCCACCGGCGTCCTATGAAGCCTTGGAGAGCGGTGAAGCAGTTGTGATGAGGGTCTATCGCGAACTCAGCCCCACAGTGGTGAACATAGTTACGACCACCCAACCGTCGAATTTCTGGATGCAGTTGCTGCCACCCCAGCAAGGCCAGGGAACCGGTTTCGTAATCGATTCCTCAGGGCACATTGTCACCAACAATCATGTGGTCGCAAATGCTGAAAATATTGAAGTCACATTCATGGGCGAAAGGAAGAGCCGAGCAATACTTGTGGGGAGAGACCCGGTGAGCGACCTCGCGGTTATCAGAGCGGATCCCTTCCCTGAGATGGCAGTCGCTACTCTTGGAAATTCTGAACAACTCTCTGTGGGACAGAGGGTTGTGGCAATCGGGAATCCTTTCGGATTCCAGCACACGGTGACTGCTGGTTTCATAAGCGCTTTACACCGCGACATGAACATCGGACAAAGAATCATGATGGATTTGATCCAGACCGATGCAGCCATCAATCCAGGGAACAGTGGGGGACCCTTGATAAATTCAAGGGGAGAGGTTATCGGGATTAACACAGCGCTATTCAACCCAACCCCCACGGGAGGTTTCACAGGTATCGGTTTTGCTGTCCCCGTTAATCGTGCCAAGAAGGTTGCGGGACAAATCATTAAATTGGGTCGTCCAATTTATCCATGGCTAGGCATAAGGTCTTCCATGGATCTCGTACCCCAGCTAGCCCAGCAGATGGGGCTTCGTCCCGTCAATGGGATCCTCATTTTTCAGATTGCTGCCGGTAGCCCGGCCGATCGTGGTGGACTTCACGGAGGGAGCCAGTTAACGTATTATAGAGGTAGACCTATTCTCCTCGGTGGTGACGTTATCCTCTCCGTAGACGATACGCCTACTCCTTCCTTTGATGATTACCGAAACATTATAACCCAAAAAAACGTCGGAGATCAGGTGCGTCTAAAGGTGCTCCGAGGCCTAAATGATTTTCAATTAAACCTAAATTTGGTGGAAGATCCCAGGATTCAGGGCTAGCAGTTCAGGGTCGTGGGGTAAGATGAGGTACGAGATAGGTGGACAGTTTCTGAGGAAACAAAAATCTTTGCACACGTTGAAACAGAATGCCGCAACTGATATGGAGATTCCTGAATGCCCCTTTACGATGTGAGTTTGCCTCTCCGAGATAAAATGCCTCTCTTTCCAGGGGACCCTGCCTTCAAGATTGAGCCGTTTTTTCAGCGTGTGAACGGCGATTCTTTCAACCTTGCTGTGTTGTCACTGGGGACGCACTCAGGAACGCATGTTGATCCTCCGTCACATTACTTTGATGGAGGTGCAACGGTTGATCAGATTCCACTGGAGGTTCTGGTCGGGCCCGGTGTGGTCGTGGATATGCGCGGCAGAACTGAGATCGATCTCAGTTCTCTCAAGGAAGCCAATCTGTATGATCGAATCCGAGTCTTGTTCAAGACCGACAATGGACCGAAGCTGCGCGGGCAGTTTTTTCATGAGGACTATGTGCATCTCACCGAGGACGCGGCTCAGTACCTGGTAGCAATGGGCGTGATGCTTGTTGGAATAGATTACCTGTCTATTGAGCGATATGGCAATTGGGGTGCTCCAGTCCACCGCGCATTGCTTGCAGCCAACGTGTTAGTGGTAGAGGCAGTCGATCTCCTAGACGTGCCCCCCGGCCCGTGCGAAATATACTGCCTACCCCTCAGGATTGAAGGTGGTGATGGTGCTCCGGCGAGAGTCTTGATCCAGACATAACAGGGTTTGGCGTGGTAACCCTCAGTCGAAAAAAGGAACTCCTGCCAATTTTGAAGAAACCTTTTTCACTGTCGGAAAATCAAACGTAGCTACCGCTTATTGCCTGAGAAATTGCATCCCCGGTCTGGATTGCCAGCCGTTCTACAGTCTGAAGATCTATGGGGCTCTGGTGCCAATCAAGGCTGACCAGCCAGAAACCCGCTACCATACGACGCCTGTTCTTCTTGCCATAGAAAATAGGCGCTGCCACGGCACGGCAATTGGAAACGTACTCGCCGGTGTCAACCGCCACCCCTGCACGGCGAACACGATCCAACTCATCCATGTACTTCTGGGGGTCAGTGATAGAATGAGGAGTGAATTTGGGGAGAGGCTCGCGCCAAAGGATGTGAGACAACTCCTCACGTTCCATGTTGGCCAGGAAAATCTTGCCGGCAGCTCCTGCGAACATGGATAGCCTGGTACCAGGATGTGCCGTTACCTTGAGTTCCTTAGAAGATTCCGCTTGGTCCAGAATCAGGAGGTTTTGTTCGGTTAATACTCCGAGGAATATGTCCTCCTGAAGCTCCACGCTGAGCTTTTCCAAAAAAGGCCGCGCTATGTTTACAAGGGGGACCCTCACATTGGCAATCGCAACAAGGTCTTTCAACGCGTAGCCACAGGTATATGCCCTTGTGACAGGGTCTCTTAACACCCAGCCGGTTGCCTCCAAGGCCGCAAGTATCCCGTGTGTAGTCGATTTCGCAAGAGACAGCTTTGACGCGATCTGGCTAATCCCTGGATTATTCTGAGCCTTGACGATCATCCTGAGGATTCGCATGGCCTTGGACACAATGGGAGCCGAATATGCAGTGTGGACCGATTCCTGACGTGCACTCATTTGCTGTCACCTGGACCTATTCATTGGGAGCATGGCACCTCGATTAGGTTCATGATCATGAAATGTCTTAATTGGTAAACGTTAAGCAGAAGGTTGTCAATGAATTTCAATAGAGCCTTGTAATGGCTTGACACTTGTTTCCACTCCAGCTATTTTAAAATACCAAAGTTCTTAATACAGAAATCTAACCGGAAACCTGTATGCTCCTTTTTAAATTTCGTGACATCCTGCGCGCAACCCTCCCCGTACGATCCGGAAATGAGGGTTGGATAGGTGTGAACCCTCGGGGAGACGATTATCATGTCGTGGTCCCCGTGGATGTTCAGATATCGAGAGGCGTAATGGCTTGTAACAGGCCGATCGATGGAACACCCTTCGGAGGTTACGTGGGATGGCGCTACTTCAGATGTTCTCCCTACGAATGTGAGGGCCAAGGAGAGAACCGCTTCAGGCAAGAACAAGCTCGCAAGAACGCCTACGACTTAATTGATTATTTGACACGACACGGGATCGTTGCTGAACTGTCCATGGAAACATGTGACCAGGGATTAAATCTCGATTCATCAACAGATCCTGAATCCTCTCCTTTTCCCTCGAGTCTGATGAAGGAGCTTTGGAGTAGAGCGCGTTGCGAAAAGTTTCATCCGGACACACGCGAGGATGTTTCCATTACGGCACCCATTCCAATTGAAGGTGAGAGACCTTGCAGTAAGCTCCAGAGAACTTCAGAAAAAATTCATTGCTCCGGTTGTGCGAAGTCATGGGCCGGAATATCTGAATTCCTCCGCGAGTCTGCCGCGAGGCTTAAAGGTTATAGGGCATGTACAGAAGATTTCCGAATGGGCGTCTACGTTTTTGATCATGTTTGCGGAGCCTCGGTTGAGATCCCTGTTGCACGCTTCGTTCGTCCTCGCTTCATGGGAAAAACCTTAATAGGTTCTCATGCCTGCCCAGGGTTATGCTATTATGAACATGCGTTAGCGGAATGTTCCGCTGTATGCGAAGGTTCCTGTTATCGAAAAATAGCCGGAAAACTGATATCCCGAAAAAAGGGGTAGGGGGAAAAAGAATATGAGCTAACCCTGCTGCGCGGACGCAGTATCTTTTTTCGCTCCCCGTTGCGCCTCGTGCCCTTTGACCATGATGCTGGCCTTGTCTTAGTCCTTGATATTACCAATATTTTTCTCAGGAGGAAAAATAATGCTCCTGCCCAAATTTCATTACCATGAGCCCTCGACGCTCGAAGAGGCCTTGCAGCTTCTATCGGAATTGGGCGGCAACGCGAAGGTGCTGGCAGGCGGCACAGATCTTCTGGTAAGGATGAAACAGAAGATCGACATGCCGTCTCATGTAATTTCTATTGCCAGGATTCCGGGCTTGTCCTCAATCACTCCCCGGAACGGTCACGGAGTAAGCATCGGATCTGCCGTCACTGCTGCAGCCCTTGCCAAAGACGAGCTTATGAGGGATAGATTTGCTCCATTGGCTCTAGCTGCCGGGAGACTCGGTGCCCCCATGATCCGGAACAGGGCCACCATTGGGGGCAATCTGGTCAATGGTCGTCCCGCCGCGGAGCTATCTCCTCCCTGCATGGTTCTCGGTGCTATCTTGAAACTCAAGAGTCTCTCGGGTGAGCGTGAAGTCTCCGTTAATGATTTCTTCCGAGGTCCTGGAGACGTTTTTATAGAGCCCAATGAACTGCTTGTTTCCATCAATTTGCAGACCCCTCCTCCATGGAGCGGAGGTTCATACACAAAATTGGGGGCACGAAAAACTCTTGAGATTTCCATGGTCAATGTAGCAACGCTCATAACATTGCAGTCCCCGGACGGTCCTATTATCGAGGCCCGCATTGCGCTTGGAGCCGTCGCGCCTACTCCTGTCAGGGCTTTCGCAGCCGAGGAGTTTTTAATCGGTCGGGATCCCTCCGAAGAGTTGTTTCGGCAAGCGGGCGAAATCGGCGTCGGGATGTGTAGCCCCATCACCGACCATCGTGGAACTATGGAATACCGTTGCATGATGATCGAAGTCCTCACTCGGCGATCTCTTGTTGAAGCGCTGGTGCAAGCCCGTTCGTGGAAGTCGTAGTCTGCGCAACGGAACCACTCCATGGAGAAGACACAATGAAGACTATAATCAACCTGATTGTGAATGATCAGCCGGTTGAAGCGGCGGTGGAACCTAACCGGACGTTACTGCAGTTATTGAGGGAAGACTTGGGACTCACAGGAACCAAGCACGGCTGCGGCCTTGGGGATTGCGGGGCCTGCACTATCATCATGGACGGGCAACCGGTCAATTCCTGCCTGGTTCTCGCTGTCCAGGCCAATGGCCGGGAAGTGCTCACAATAGAAGGTCTGGCCGATAACGGAAAATTGCACCCCATACAGCAGGCCTTTGTGGACAACGGCGCCATCCAGTGCGGTTTTTGCACCCCAGGTATGATTCTGTCGGCTAAAGCGCTCTTGGATGAGAACCCCAGGCCTACTGAAAATGAGATCCGTACGGCAATCTCGGGAAACCTTTGCCGCTGTACAGGCTATCAGAAGATAGTCGAGGCCGTACAGGAAGCCGCAAAGTCGATCGACGGAACGGAGGTATCTTGAAATGAGTGAGTTCTCAGTAATTAACACGAGAGCCCCCAGACTTGACGGTCCTGCCAAGGCAACGGGTAAGGCTAAGTACGCAGATGACCTGAGCATCCCGGGTATGCTCCATGGGGCAATCCTCCAGAGTCCGATCGCACACGGGAGAATCTTGCACATCGACACTTCAAGGGCACTTAAACTCCCTGGGGTGAAAGCTGTGGTGACTGCGAAAGAAGCGGGTCTTATCAAGTATGGAGTCTCTCCAGCCCGGTACGATGAAACCCTATACGCCCATGACAAGGTGCGCTACGTCGGAGACGAGATAGCTGCTGTAGCGGCTGTGGATCCGGCAACGGCGCAGGAGGCAACCGGCCTGATCAAGGTCGATTACGAGGAACTTCCCGCTGTTTTTGACATGTTCGAGGCCATGAAAGAGGGCGCTCCCCTCATCCATGACGAGTTCCCCGGCAATATGAACGCGGAGGTCCATCAGGAGTTCTCAGATACTGACGGAGCCATGGCGGCATGCGATCTGGTTGTGGATCACACTTTTCTTAACAAGCGGCAGGACGCTGCTTTTATTGAGCCTCACTCATGCCTGGCAGTCTTCGATTCGGACGGACGACTCACTCTTCACACCTCGACCCAGGTTCCACATTATGTGATGAGGACATTAGCAATGGTTCTCCGAATACCCGTGGGGAATGTGAGAGTAGTCAAGCCCTATGTTGGTGGAGGGTTTGGGCCGAAATGTGAAGCAACACCCCTGGAGATGAGCGCTGCGTTCCTCGCCCGAATGACCGGTAAGCCGGTCAAAATGACCTACTCACGCGAACAGGTTTTTCTTCACAGTCGGGCGCGCCACCAGTTTTATGCTGAAATGAGTCTTGGAGTGATGAAAGACGGGACCATGGTCGCCGTGAGAAACAAAGCCATTCTGGACGGCGGTGCATACACCAGTTTTGGCATAGCTACAGTCTACTATTCCGGTTCTCTTTTAGGAGGACCATACAATCTGAAGGCCATGAAGTACGATGGGTACCGGGTTTATACAAACAAACCTGCATGTGGGGCTCAGCGCGGGCATGGCGGAGTCGTACACCGAGCGGCTTTTGAACAGCTCATCGATCTTACTGCGGAAAAGCTGGGAATCGACCCCGTTGAAATTCGTCTCAAGAACATCATGCAAGCCGGTGATGTCACGGTGAATGACCTAGATATGTCGAGCCTTGGTATGAAAGAGTGCATTGAGGCGGTCCGAGACGGTTCTGATTGGAAGAACAAGAAAGGGAAGCTCCCCAAGGGAAAAGGTATCGGGATGGCTTGCGGATTTTTTGTTTCAGGGGCAGGCTACCCAATTTATCGGTCCGATACATACCATTCCACTGTGGTCATAAAGATGAGCGAAGACGGTGGCACTGCTACGGTTCTCACTGGTTCCGCAGAAATAGGCCAGGGCTCGGACACCATTGTTGCGATGATCGCCGCAGAGACCCTGGGCATAACTCTTGACAATGTTCGCGTAGTATCAGGGGACACTGATCTTAGTGTCGATCTTGGAGCCTATTCCAGCCGCCAAACTCTGATGACCGGGCATGCAACCAAAGAGGCTGCGGAACAGATCCGAACTCGAATAGCGGAAGTTCTCTCGGAGGAGATGGGATGTGCGCCGTCTTCAATCACCTTTCGCGACGGAATAGTCATGTTCGACGGTAAACCTGGGAATTTCGAAAAGCTCCGTTCGTCGTATATCAAGGAACATCGCGGATGGACCGATCCTCCCACTGGAGATTACCTCACATTTAGGGAGGCAGCCCGCCTTGCTTACCTGAAGGAGGGTACCATGGTAGGCACGGGTAAGTACAAACCCCCAAAACTGGGTGGAGCTTACAAGGGTGCAGCAGTAGGCACATCTCCGGCCTATGGTTGTTCTGCGCAGATAGTTGAAGTCTCCGTGGACATGGACACTGGTGAGATCACGATCGACAAAATGACCGACGCACATGACTGCGGCCTTGCCATAAATCGAACTCTCGTCGAAGGCCAGATGCAGGGATCCCTTTCCATGGGGTTGGGAGAGTGTCTGTTTGAGGAGGTTAAGTTCGATTCACGCGGCCGAATACTTAATCCTTCCCTAGGCGAATACAGGATCCCTACGTCCCTGGACATGCCTAGTGTGAAATCCATCATAGTAGAGTCAAGGGAGCCCAATGGTCCTTACGGTGCAAAAGAGGTCGGTGAAGGGGCCATAATGCCGACCATACCGGCTATTCTTAATGCTCTATACGATGCCACGGGCGCAAGGATCAACGAACTGCCTGTGACATCCGAGAGACTGTACCTGGCTCTTCAGAAAAATAAAACGGAGCAAAATCTCTGAACCACTTCATGTAGCCCCTGCTGGTGGCCTCCAATAAACCTCTGATGATGCAACTGTTCGCCAGTTTCCGGAGGAACAACCGATGGCTGCCATTGTCGAGAGAATTACCAACTTGGTAACGCTGAACCAGTACAGAATGATCTCCTCTAGTGGGAATGTATACCAAGCTATCAGCGATATATTGG